>Ga0315909_10006187_pt1 | contig 13576 bp, 19 predicted proteins | sample LakEriMetagenome_11_FD_203527 | JGI IMG/M metagenome (GOLD analysis project Ga0315909, IMG submission 203527) | Freshwater fungal communities from buoy surface, Lake Erie, Ohio, United States - Buoy 2 MA125 | ecosystem: Environmental > Aquatic > Freshwater > Lake | place: USA: Lake Erie, Ohio...
AACACTGTAGTATCAGTGGATTTGAGTACATCAACAATTTTCTTATCCACAGCAGCTTTTGCATCTTGTGCTGTCTTAACATCATCTGAAAAAGTTTTGTACCTATCTTCAGCCGCACCCAATGCTTTATCAAGATAGTCCTGTTCCGTTTCATCAGGTTTAGGCGGTAGAATATCAAATCCAGCTGTAAGCCCCACTCTTGCACCACCGCTTGCAACACCCATTATTTGAGCAATCATTTCTGGAGTTAAGGTATCGCTAACAGACTGTTGCATCATAAGATTTTCAGCTCCACCACCAAAACTTTTTACCATTGATGTATCTGCCGCAGGAGCGATAGGTGGAGGTGGAACTACACTTGCAACCATTTGTTTAGCCTGTTCTGCACCTAGTTGTCCTATATTGGCATTAATAGGTGAGTATGGTCCAACAGGTTTACCAGTATACATAGGCACACCTGGCTTAGCAGGAGGTGGAGGCACAGTTTTATTTTTTGCCTGTGAAGTATTCAAAGCATTATTTATCATCGTATTCTGTAAACCAGTGATTATTTTCTTCATGTTAAAATGGTCCCATTACTCTGCTTCCTTTTCCACTACTTTGTCCGCCAGTTCCGCCCCCGCCACCAGCAGTTCCACCAGTAGCACCAGCATCATCACCCATACCAGGAAAATAAGGAACCAGATTGAGAACACCAGCAAAAGGATTAATAGCATTATAGTTTTGTCTCGCAATGTTTTCAGCATTTGCGGCTTGTGCAATCGAAGGTCCAAGAATACCTGGATTTACCATGCCCAATACGCCCATTCTTTGTTGAACATTCTGAGCTTTTAATTGTTGTTCCTGGTCAGCCAGTGTTTGAAGGTATTCTCTTGTCGCGGCTTGATAAGCTAGATTGGCTGGCGTATCGTCTGGTCTGTAACCTTGTCGCCTTAGGGCTACACCAAGATTTTCAAGTCCTTGTGATGCTTGTCTCTGAACAATGTTTCGTCTTTCTCCAAGCTGTTTTTCATAGTCAAGCATTCCAAGTCCACGGTCTGCTTCAGCCATCATCTTATCGAACAATTGCTTTTGTCTATCTGTAAGAGTTTGACCAGCAGCTTCAGCCGACCGCATTTCTTTTCTAGCTTTTTCTTGGTCTACCACACCTTTAACGAAAGATGCCCCTGCAATCCAAGGTAACGCTGCTGCTCCCATTAATCTTCCTCCTTCACCTTAGCAAGCAATGCTTTGATTTCATTAATTGCATCCATTGCTGAGTAGTCTTTCTTTGGCATTTCTTCAGAAGCATCTTCCTTCTCAGGCATTTCTTCTTCTTCTTTTTCCACCTCAATACTTACTTCAACAGAAGGCATCATCAAAGCTTTTCCTTTAGCAATCAATGGCATAATCATTTCTGGTTTATCCATATTTGCCTTAACTTCGGACACAATCTTTTTTAATTCATCTGCCTTAGCTGGTTCAAGTTTAGCCAAATCCATCATGCCCACTTTCTCAAGAAACATTTGAGCCATCATTTTAGGGTCTTTATTCATCATCATCATGTCCATCATATTTATTTATTCTCCATTACTTAGTATTATACCTAGCAAGCCCATCTCTTTCGAGCGGCTTTTCCTCTAGGACCTGTCCATCCAGCTGAACGAGCACAGAAGCTTTTCTTTCGAGCGGCATCTGCTTTAGTTCGTGGATTAGGTGCTGGGGCTTGCAAATTACTTCCTGTGGCTCGGTTCAGTTTATCCCTGCCTTTCTTGGTCAGTCCTGCCCCTTTACTTACTGGAAGTTTCTCACCTCGCCCAACACTTAAATTAACGTTCTTTTTCATTTTCTTTTCTTTGCGGTCTTTGCTGATTGAATGAAATCCATCGCTGATGGTGCACCTTTAGTACCTGGCTTTCGCATTTTTTCTCCAGAGCCAGCGGCAATTCGTTTTTTCTTAGCATTTATATTTGCATATAATCCTGGTTTCTTCTTCATTAGTGTGCTTTTGTAGCCTCCACTTCTACGTTTTCGATGTTATTCACATCTACTACAATCTTAGTGGGGTCAGACCAATTAATAGTTACTTGTGCTAGTGGACAATCAAAAATTAATTCCACTGGATTTTCTCCGTCAATACATACTGCCCAGTTACCTGATGATAATTTTGCCTTATTCATTTTGTTTTCCTCTTAGGTGCTTTGTTCATTGGCGGCATACCACTTACTCTATTCAAGCGTGGGTTAGCTTTACGAGCGGCGGCACTAGATTTTCTAGCACCCGATGCGACAATTGCTCTTGCTCCTTCCATTGGAATACCTTGTTTCTTCGCAATGGATTTAGCTACAGCTTCAAATCCTCTATGAGCTTTTTTCTTCATTTTGTTTTGGTCTCCTAACGTAAATCTTGGTTATTCCAAATCCCATTGAATTGAATAGCCTTAGAAATCTACTATCTGTAATATCAGCACTAATATGCCCTACTAGATTATTATCAAACCACCGCACACTTTCCTTCAAGAAAGCATAAAGCAAGAAACTATCCTCAGCATAGCTCTTTAAATCATGGCATAACCATTCTTCTGGTTCAATTTCTGTAAGGAATAATTCAATCTCATCATCAATTCTAAAATGATAAGAAGTGGGAGCTGTCGCAATTTTTTCTACTGTCATTATAACACCACACAATTAGCCAGAACGTTTATGTTATTACCATCACAGTACACACCAACACTGTCTCCTGGATTACAAATTATCATGTCATTAAAAATAATAGAGCCCTTGGCTGCAAGTGTTGCAACATAGAAATCAAGCACTGTGCCTATACCAATCGTATCAGCATAGCCAGCTTTGTACGTTAGGTGAACCGATTGATTGCCACCAGCAGTATTGTGCACAACTATGTTTCGTACCATAGTTGTTTTGCTCACATTTTCTATGAAATATACAGGGACTGTCGAATTAGTGCTGAATGCGATTGTGAATGGAATGTTCATTTAAAGTATAATCCCTCCAAGATTGTTTCTTGAAACTCAGGTTGTTTATTTGCCATCTCATTTAATTGACCACGCAAATAAGTATTGTCAGCTTGCAACTGTGCAATCTGTATTTTTTGATTTTGTATTTCAAAAATTAATTGTTCTTGAAACAAAGCCACTTCTGGATTTTGAGTGAATGGTGGAGTGATGAGCACCTGAGTGTCATCCACCACAATTTGTGATGCTCCAGGTTGAACAGCATCTGATGGATAATTTACTGGCACGTTCTCATCTACTGGAACAGGCGGAATTGGTGGTATCGGCATTTCTATTTCTCCTTAAATGTTTCTTGTGTTTGGTTGTTCTGCAAGATTGCTGCTTACTATCAGCCAGAAGTTGTTTAGCCCTGTGAGTGCTGAATTAGTTTGCGATAATCCTATTTGATGTTGGTATCCTTGTGTTTTAAAGTTTATGTGGCAAGTGTTCAGATTAAATGGAATAGTTTTGTAATCAGCTTGTCTATCGCTTGTCACTGCTACGCCCACTGTGCAAGATGTATTAATCTTATCTACCCAAACATCAAGTACTCGGCTTGAGTTTGTAGAGAACAACTTACCAGTTTGATACGTATTATTGATTGTTGTAAGGTGGTCGCGGTAATTTGCGGGGTCAAACTTCATCAGGCATTGTGTAGTACCAATTCCACTGGAAGCAATGATAGGAAGACATGTGCCAGATGCATTGATTGGGAATGAGAGGAAGTTAAATCTCATTGCTGCATCAGCCAGAGTTCTTTTTGTGATTGGTCGTCTACCTGTAATAATGTCAGGCTGTGCCCAAACCCAAGCTTCTCTTCCATTGGCAATCATAATCTCGTCAATATCTTGCCGATAGGCTACTTTAATTTTACTTATATCAGTGAGGGTTTGTGTGAGATAGGTCTTGAATGTTCCGCGAATACTTTCAGTGAGTTCAACGTTCTTGTATTGCACGTTAAGTGATGATGCATCAACGTACAAAAAGAATGCTCTATCTGCTGTTCGTGATACATAGATTACACCATTGCCAAGTTGAGGGTCAACATACTTACAGAAAGCAAACTTGCCAGCAATACCTGGAAGATTTGGTATCTTTTTGATAGATGTCATTGCTGTTGGATATGGACCAGATTGAGCGTACACACCTTCTTGCCCCCAGATTACTAAAGTATCTAGGATACCAGCCATCGCAATTGGAACGTCAGAATAACTTTCGCTTAATGTAAAATCAGCACCATTAGATTTTGTTCCTTCTCTATCATTTGCACTCTTGAGAATTAATGGGTCACCAATTCTAGAGTGGCGAACATTATTAATTCCTGCGTTAATGCCATAAACCACCCAGCCATTAAATGTGGTTACACAAGTGGCATTTTGAATATACGTGCGATTTGGAACTACTGTTGGTTTGCTTAGTAAATCATTAACATTATAGTAGTAGGTAGCTGTACCCACACCTGAAACATTTGTACCTGGATTTGTAGCAAAGCCCACCTTTCTCCAGCTACTAGGAGATTGATTATCATTGACCACTAACCAGCTTTCTGTAGTTGATGTGCCAGATGTTGGAAATACCACTGATAACCACGAGCCAGTTTTAGGCAATGAATTATATTTATTATCAAGGAACGTGCCATTTATCAAATCATTTGATGTGAGTGTAGACAGGTTATGTACTTCGCTTACCTCACCTGAGCTCGGTGTATATCTCACTGTACCAAAATTAATATAGTTTTGATTGTTTCTATCTGGTGGTTGGAGCGAAAGATTAACACCGCCAATCGTGCAAGGTTTGAAATCAAAGAACGATGGCAAGTTTCTATGCTTGCTCACTGGTGTGGTATTTCCAAGAGTAGATACCCAAGCAAAACTTACATATCCTGTAATTTCTACTTTATAAACCTGAGTGTAATCAAACACTGAAGTGCTAAATCTATCTTTATTATCCCAGAACGCACAAACAACATATTCATCGTAGCCTACAGCTGTGATAGATTGAGCATTCACATTTGCTTCTATTTGCTTATTATTTCTATCAAAGAACTTTACTTTGAATTGTGAATTATCAAAAGTTGTTTTTGCTGTGTTATCATTCCAGTTGGTTGAATAACTATCAGCAACATAAAATCTAAAGTATATTCTATCGCGGAACTGAAGGTTAGCAAAGTTTTGCCTTGATGGTGAGGTCATGTCATCAGCATAAAGTGTGATTTTAAATGGACCCTTGCTTTGGCTAAGCTGTGCAGTAATACCGCCATAGTATGGGTGTGCAAATCTAATAATATTTCTGTCACTCTTTAGATAATAAGCCGATGGACCAGCATCTGTGCTACTGTCAGAGAATGGAATTGTGGTATCTTTGAGCAAGTTCTCTGTGGCAACCCCAGTTTTATATGAGATTTTATCTAAGGTAGGTGATAGAATTGCAATGCTTGGTACAGTGGTAGTAAAGCCAGCCCATCCTGCTGTGATTACAGATGTAGAAATATATGTAGCTGTAGGCGAAGAATTAGGGAAGCCAACGATAGGGTCAAATCCACCAGCTTTATATAGAGTGGTTCCGCCCACATCCATTTGATAAATATCTGTTGCATTTGTTGTGATGATTTTATTATCATACAGAACAGTCATCCATTCATTTAAAGATGGTGTGGGGGTGGTGCTAAAGCCAATGTTAGTTGTGCTGAAAGATGGGCTTGAGCCAGCCGCGTCAAACATCGTAGCTTTGAAAGATGTATTTGTTGTGCCAATAGACATAACAAAAAACTTTTCTTGAAATACATTTTGGTCACTAAATCCTCTTACATAAGTGAGACCTAAGATAGATGTGGATGCCCCAACATTGTTGTTTGAGATTTTAGTAGTGCCTTCTGTGGGCAATAGCTTGCCAGCTTGTATTCTGAAGTTTTCAACATTAACAGCACCTTGAATACCAACCATTGCATCATCAACACTTGTAATGGTTCCAGAAAACTTCGGTATTAAAATCTTATTGCTCGGAGGCATAATTTAGTATTCTGTATTGGCTATTGCATATCCTAGATTAAAGGGGCATAAAGGAAGAGGTGATGCCGTACCTCAAACTGCCCCTCTAATCTTAATGGACGCTTGAGAGAAAATTGCGAGAAAAACTCTTTCCACGTCCATTAAACTTAATAGAGGATTGGTGGCTTCTTTTTTTTACCACCTAATCCATTTTGGTCTGCCCCAGCCGAACGTGGAGCCGAAGTCTTGGATGGTTTGCTCATTTTGCTTTTTAACTTCTTGGATACTTTCATTGATAAAGGAATTGTAGAGTTGTAATCGTTGATAACTTTCTGCCTCTGTGATTTGAGGAGCAGCTATCTTGATAGCGGCGAGATATGCCACAGCTTCATGTAATTCTACAGGAAGGTCTGGCGAGTTAGATAAATCTGAGATTGTAAGGTTTGCAGGAAGATACTCAGCAACCAAATAATTTCCTGAGCCTGAAGATACATTAGAACTAGGAGCAGGATAAAGAAGAAGATTGTTTCCCCATTGAGCCGCCGCGATTGGTTGACCTGATGCAGCCGCTCTGTAATTTGGAGCAAATCTTTCTATTTCATTGTAAGCCCACATGCCAGGTGCATTACTATTTGCTTTCGTCATTACATTATTACCAATAAACACCCTGTGCACTCTCGTTACTTGGCTTGCATTTGTAGAAGAGATTGCAGAACCAGCGTTTAGATTGTAACTACCTTGTCCTGCCACTAATGTAATTGGAATATAGATACTAATTTGCCGCGTTTTTCTAGCAATAGTTCTGACTGCCCAGTTGACATAAGGTATTAACTGAGTATCGGTAGGAGCCTCGCCTAATGAATTAGCAATATCGCTATCATAGGTGTAATTATCCTTTACATATGTGAGTATTTCTGATAAAATCATAATGCTTTGAAGGGGGCTTTCGCCCCCTATTTGTGTGTGGCTGAGTTAAGATTAACCAGTGATACCAATCATCTTCGAACCGCCCTTCGCTGGGTCTACACAGACAAGCTGCGTGAGACACTGATAGGGAAGCACACTTGAAGCGACACGCGAGGGGTCGACAACGACACCAGCGGTGCTAAGATTTTGGTCAGACCGATACATCTTCCAGTATGTTGGGTCAAGTAAGAACAGTGCACCACAAGAGTTTTGTACTGTACCAGCTTGGTTGCCAAGTCTTTGCTCAAGCAAGAACTTCATACCAAATGCATTGAGGTATCGTCCACCAAAGGTGTTGAACTCAGTGTCTGTCTCATAAATTACCTGAGCAGCAGAAGCTGTCAGGGCTTGAATGTAACCGTGCACAAGTGCGTCAGAAATAGCAATGGTTGGATTACCACCCAAAGCGATTTGTCGGTTCATCAATGTATAGAGCTTGGACAGTGTGAGCTGACCTGCACCTGCACTTGCTTCAGAAGTACCGCCATAAACAGCACTTCGGAACTGAGCGTTTGTGCTATCGTTTCGGTCAATGTTTCCGTACCATCGTCCCATAAAGCTATCTGTAGCTGGGTAGAAGTAGTTGACATTTGTAGTGCTATAGGTTGACGTGCCATCAGAAATTGCATTAAACAAGCTCACCATCGTTGTTCTCGTTCCTGTCGTAAAGAGAGCTGCGGTGAATGTACCTGTTGGAACAGCAGTGATTGCATTACCAAGAGTTGCCTCTAATGAGAATACCACGTGATTGAACAGGTCATCAATGTAAGATGCTGTTTTGGTCATGTTACCTCTAATCTTCAAAAGGTCATTCGTTGGAATTGGTAAAGTATCAGCGAAGTGAGTGTAATCGAAGGTCATAGCCCCGAATACATCAGCATCATAGCTGAGGGTAGCTGTGGCAATTGCAGCTGTTGCGTTTGCAACAGTAGGAACGGACCGTAATTTACCCATTACTCTTACTTCAATGTTGTTGCCTTCGCTGTTAACGAGACCTTCGAAGCTTTCGAGCCCAGGTGTTTGTCCAATTTCTTGTTTGCCAAGAATTGCGTAAAGTGTCGAGTTTCGTCTTCGGATTGTGTTAACAAACTTTTGTGAATAAAGCTTATTAAACACCGATGCGATGACGTTATTATTAATACCAGAACTATCGTATAGTGCCATAATTTTTTCTCCTAATTATTTTTCTTATTGTTGTGCCTCTAACATTTTCATGATGTCTAAAGCACTGATTTTGGATGGGTCTTTTGGAAGATTGTAGCCAACATTAGACTGGGTAGTTAATGTAGGACCTTTTTTATCTGTCCGTCCAACTCGTTGGTAATGAGCCAACCTCTCATCTGAGTAGTAAGCTCTTACAGCTTTAACAGGGTCTTTGATTAGGTTTGGAAGGGCTTGTACCGCTTCTCTAATCATTCCCTCGTCTATCTGCCATCCGTTGTCGGCACTGGCAATTTCTTTGATGGTCTTGGTAGCCACCGCTTTTAAGTAATTCTGTAAGGCACTTTCTGTTTCCTCTTTTTGTTTCTTTTGCCTTACATAACCTAAATCTTCTTCGTATGCTTTTAGTTTCTCTTGTACCTTTGCCTCAACTAAAGCATTAATGTCTGAGGTGTCTGGAGTGAAAGATTGTGTGTTGTCTTGTGCATCCAGAATAAGGTCATAAACATCTAGATTGTACATCTTGCTTAGCTCTTTGACAAGATGAGTGAGAGCAGGTTTAACAGTTTCTGGGTCACTCAATGCCTTATTCCACTCAGCAAGGTTTGTGAGGTCACCTAATTCACTTTCTTTTTCCTTCACTCGGTTAATAAGTTTCTTTACACCCTTCTCATAATCTTGTGCCCTCTTCAAAAGCACGGGATTTTCAGCTAGTGCTGGGTCAAGAGAAGGAAGCTCGTATTCCCAATCGTCTGAAACATCATCATCTGAGCCAAGGTATTCATCATATACAGATGAAAAATCTGTATCATCCTCTGGCTGTTCAGCTTCCTCTTTCTCAGCGTCTGGTTCTTCAGATTGTGTAGGTGATAAATCTAACCCAGTTTGGTCATCAAAGTATGGGTTCGTTTCTTCATTTTCTAATTCTTGGATTAAATCCAATGTGGTTTTTTCTGTATTATTTTCTAGCATTTTTTTTATCCTTGAGCTAAATCAGCAATAGGATTACCTTCGGCAGGTTCTCCCTCGCCCATCGCACTCATAATTGACTGAACATCAAGTTGTGGCATACCCTGTGCTAATTCTGGTGGTAATCCTTGCTCAGGTCCAACAGGTGGCATAGGTGGCTCCACAGGTTTGATGAATGTCGCTGGGTCGAGACCCAAAATCTTTAGCTTTTCGCCAATGTATGCTTCAGCATTGATAAGTCCAGCCGCTAAGTCTGGTTGCAATTGCTGAAGAATAGCAAGTTTCTTGAGCTTTTCTGCCTCTCCATCCTTTTGGTCAAGAGAAGTTTCATCAACAAAGATGACAGCCTCATCAGTAAGATAGAACTCAATCCACGATTGTGGCACTTCAGGGTCATTCATTAAGAAATCTTGACCTTGGAACTCAATCATAAGTGGGTCTCTATCATAATCCTTAGCAATTCTAAGAAGTTTTTCTATGATTTGTTTATAGAAAATTGCTAATTGTTTTCGCGACCAAGCACCTTGGATTTGCGATGATTGCTGAAGCAAGCCCACTTCTTGTGCAGACCTAACTGTGCCAAGAGTATTTGACCTATCCAAATCACTCAAGCCGCTTTCTGTAGAAAGTAATCGCTCAAGATAAGATTGATATGCAAGAAGAGTTTGTGGCACTTCTGCTCCAGGTACACGAACAAATGGTGAGCCTTGACCAGGTGTATAACCTACCACTGGCAATGGTTCTCCACTATTTAAGTTCTCAAAATCCATTGGGTCAATTGAGCCCTTATCAAGTAATGTAAACGGTGTGCCGCGTAAGATTGTTTCGCGAAGATTTTCTTCTAATTCATTCAGAGCTTCTTGTGTACTAAGCTGCTGAACAATTCGCCCGATTGGTTGAAGACATCCAGGTGGTGTCCAGTTTTGGTAGAATGCAAATGGAAGCATCTTTCCAAAAGGATTTTCCTCTTTAATTAATACTTCGCCACCAAAATCAGAAGCAAATACACATCTTGTTGGTTTACCATTTGAACCCCAGCCAATGTCATAGTATTCAATAATTCTAAGATTATTTACTGGATACTCTTGACTATCAACATTATATTGTGTTCGTTGATTTCGAGACCAAACATCTTGACCGAATTGCTCAATAGCTAAGTCTTCAGGTAGATAGTGAATGAACGCGACAAATCTTCCTTTGCCTGGGTTCTTATAAGTTCTGTCCCAAATTACTTGTGTGATTGGTACGTGCTTCAGAGAAATCCTTTGCTCAGCAATACCATTAACCAATCCTAATTGAACAAATCCTAAACCTAAACTATCGCCATCAAGAAACGCAGAAGCAATCTCATTGCTAAAATCTTCCCCGTATTTATTCTCTGTGCTTCTCTTTCTCCAGAACTCTCGTCTAATCTGTGCCACTTCAGATGTGATACCTTGAAACTCTGGTATTGGATTGGCGTATAAAATCTTAGACATGGTGATGAAGGTATGATTTAAAATCCTTCGGCTTCTACCAATGGCTAGATAATCTGGAACAACATCAGGAAAATCATTTATGTATGTTGTATCCTGAGAAGGCAATTCATATTCTTCCCAACCTTCACCAAAAGCAAACTTTTGCAGGCGATAGTATTGAACCATTCGCTTAGTATTATAACTAGCTCTTAGCCTATCCCTTATATTTTCTTCATTTGTTAGTGCCATAATTATTTTGGATGTTCCACTTTAAACTCGCTAGGTGTTCCTTTAGGATTTTCTATTTTATCTACCTTAATACCTTGTGCTGCCTTACTTTTAATGTCTGCTTCGGTTTTACGCTTGTGTTCAGCATATCCCCAACGCTCACTATCAGTCATTGTATCAAAGTAGTTTCCATAATTGACCACCTGAGGGGTGCTGAAAACTCTACGAAGAACGTTTCCGCAATCTTCGCATTTCTCTTCTCTACTACTTTCTGCCATCGGCTTCTGTATCTCTAATTCTACATCACAGACATCACAAGCATATTCATAAGTCATCGTGTCTTTCCTCCAACAAACTTGCTTTGAAACCATAACCTATAGCCAGGTGCTCATTGATGCCACCTTCGCCTTTTTGGTTGTTTGAAATCTCACATAAATACACTTTGTTTTCGTGTTGATTAATTACATTATAGTGCAATCCATCACGATACAAACTTACTTTATGCTTTGGTACTTCGTTAATACGAGCACTTTCCATTTCACATAAACAACCAACTAGAGTAATGTCTTCTAGCCAATTTCTGGAGGGTTTCGCAGTTTTTTTCATTATCTTAGGCTCTCCCTAGTTCAGCTACGAATGTAGATGGGAATGAACCACTGGTCACGGCATAGCCTGGTGCTGAAGGTGATTGTCCGAACGCTGGTCTAATTTCAAAGTTGTAGAATGAAGTGTTGATACCAGCTTGTGGCTCACTTACTATGTAAGCAAGACCAGCATTGTATCGTACCACTTCAGCTATTGGTCGCCCATTAGCTCTCTCAGCCCTTAATTGACAAGCACAAATAATCAAATTGATGTCATTTGTTACTAAGTTTGTTGCTAGAATTGGCATAATTATTATTTTCTCCTATCTAAAGGTTTTACCCTTTATTGACTATTCAAAGAAACTTCCTCGAAAACCTGTTTCTCTTCGGAGCATACAATTGTGTAGCTACGAGTTGCTCGTAATACTCAACGGTTCCAGGCTTATAGGTAGTGTTTTCTTTGAAAGTTCCATTCTTGTTAGCAAGATAATTGACTGCATTGCTAACAGCATCCACCTGGTCATCATGTAATCCACCAGGAAAACTTAAGCATTCATCCAAGAACATCGAATGCCAGTTTTGATTTTGTAAGATTTTTACTTTTTGTATTTCTACTCGGCTCGCAAAGACCATCGCTTTCATTTCCTTTTTAAGGTGAGTGTTCTCAGCCTTTCTAACGACATAACCTTCTAACCTTCTTCTCGTCTCATCGAAACCTGCAATACCTATACTCACCGCTTCGATAAGTACATGTACGCTTGGACCGTCAGTGCGAGCTACGAGTTCTATTTTATCCATGAGTTGGTTCCAAGGCAATTTATACCTCTGTATGTTCTTAATAAAGACAGTACCTTCGGCGTCTATTCCAACAAGAGCACATGCAGAGAAGTCTGCTCGCTTTGTTGTAGAGATTGCTAAGTCCCAGCTCCTTATCCATTGTACATTTGGCTCGTCTCTTTCTTGATATCTTCTGAAATTAGCAATATCAAAAGTAGTTTCTCCGCCTCCTCTAGGCTCTTGCTGATAGAGAGCATTAAATTGTGGTACACCAATAGCTTGTCTTACTTTGTTATAGTCATCTAGTGTATATCTTGATGACCAACAAACAGTTTCGTCGTCTTCAATGGCTTTAATCTTTAATGATTTCCAAAGCTTGGCTTGATTTTCAAGTAGTTTGCCGCATAAATCTTGCTCGTTCCACCTAGTTTGTGTGATGATAACAGAGCCTTGAGGCGATAACCTAGTGAGAGCTACAGTAGTAAAGTAGTTCCACACTTCCTCTCGATATCCAGGGCTATTTGCTTGCTGCCAATCCTTAATACTATCGTCAACAATTACATAATCTGCACTAAATCCTGTGAGAGAGCCACCGATAGACGTGGATTTATAGTAGCCAGATGAGTTTTCTAGCGAGAAATAGTCAGCTCTTTGTAGGTCTTTCTTGAACTTTGCATCAGGGCATAGTAATTTAAATCGCTCGCCTTCTAAAATTGCCTTGCTATCGCGAGTAAACTTCAGAGATAACTCTTGACCATAACTGATAACAACAATTCTTTTGTTTGGATTATTGGCAAGTAAGAATGCGGGGAATAAAACAGATGTAAGTAACGATTTGCCACGTTGCGGCGGACAATTTATGATTAATCTTTTAGTTTTACCATCAAATACATCTTGTAACTCTTGAATAATCTTCTCATGATGGTTAGCAATCTCAAAATCTTTGCCTCCCACCCATTGACAAAACACCCTAAAGTTACTCTTTGTTGCTTCAATTAAGTTCATATGTCAGTATTGGCTTCTAATACAAAAGCTTCTAGCTCATCCTCAGTGGCACTGGTTAAAAATGTTAGATTGTCTTTGAGAGGAATATCTAATCCGCGTTTTATTTCATTGACCCAAATAACTTTAAGCTCTTCAAAGTCTGCATTCCATAATCCCACATCCTGAGATGTGGCAGTGGTAGCTGTCTTCACACTTTCCACTTCAAAGCCTGATAATTTAGTGAGAAGCTCAATAGCTTTCAGCCTTTCAGATTGTTTTGTATCTGGGTTTTCAATGATTATTTTTAGCTGGTCTACTACCACACCATTTTTAATCCAGTCTTGAAGCTCTAGCTTCACAGAAGCCTGCACTTGTTGTGCCTGCTCTTTAGCTTGAGCCTTCAATACTCTAGTATCCGCAAGTTTTTTTGTAGGTTTGTCCATATTATCTCACAATTTTAAAGTATGCTAT
>Ga0315909_10006188_pt1 | contig 13576 bp, 27 predicted proteins | sample LakEriMetagenome_11_FD_203527 | JGI IMG/M metagenome (GOLD analysis project Ga0315909, IMG submission 203527) | Freshwater fungal communities from buoy surface, Lake Erie, Ohio, United States - Buoy 2 MA125 | ecosystem: Environmental > Aquatic > Freshwater > Lake | place: USA: Lake Erie, Ohio...
GTTGTGGGTGTTTCCCGGCAGGACGTTCCTGCCGGGGTTTTCTTGGGTGTTTTCAGGATTAATACAATGGGCGCGTTTAAAAATGCTGTAATCGAGTTTATCGAATTCAAGCTTCCCAAGTACTGGGAATACGAACAATTCGAAGAAATGCAGGACCTGCTTCTGGCTGGTGATCCAGCATTGAATTCAGAATTCGAAGAATACCACGAATTGACTCCATGCCCGTTTCCACACTGGGCCCCGAAAGGCCTGCGGCGGTTCAAAGTTGTTTCCCGATATGGAGACGAGTATATTATTGAGTTCCTGCAGCACTCGGGAGAATACAGGACGACCGTAATCGTAGGCGGATTCAGTCACTACCGAGACGATAAAACAGAATCTTATGCAATTGATTCAATTCAAGAAATACTCGAACGTGGCGGTTCAATGACGGTCCTCTGATCAAACGCCGATCCCGGCAGGAAACTGCCGGGTTTCGGTTCTCTCATGTCTTTTATATAGGATACGGCTCATGACACTCGAACAACAATTGGCAGAATTAAAAAACAGGTTTACTATTCTGGCGAATGGTATATTGCAGATCCGCGAACTCGTTAACGAGTCTGAAGGTGTTGCTGGATATCATTTAAATGGTGATGTGGCTACTTGGGATAGTTTGAATCTGGACGATTTTAATTCTGCCATCGCCGCATTAGTGTTAGAATCATAGGTGCAGGTGTTGGCCCCGGTTTTCGTTTCACGTCCCCTGCCGCAAGGCGGGGGATCATTCAAGGATAACTCTCATGCGTGGAAAATCATGGCGAAACGTTTCGGGAACATATGTGACTGAAATACCTGTCCCGACGGATGTCGAGTTCGCAGAACTCGAAATCGATTTCGTCTCGTCGGGCAGTTACTGCCCGTCGAGTATGTGCGGGGGGCCAGACGGTTTAGGCTGGCCTGAAGAGGGCGAGGATGAGCGGGAATTCGTCGCTGCAAGGGTAAACGGCGAGAAAATCCCAGATTCTCAGGGTCGGGAATACTTTTCTCAGTTCCGGGAAAAAATCGATGAAGTCGAACTCGACTGGGATTGATACGGACCACGCCCCGCAGGCTCACAACCTGCGGGATCTTTTCGGGCTGGTTTTGACCAGCCCGATAGATGCTGCTCACCATCCGAGTAAACTTTCGTTCTAGGGGTCTTGCGAGCCTATGGCTCGGATTCGGATTGACTTTCCCGAAGTCTTCTGCTACACTGAGTTGCCACGTCGAAGACTTGCGGGCCTCTGGCCCGATTGACTTTCCCGAAGTCTTCTGCTACACTGAGTTGCCACGTCGAAGACTTGCGGACCTGTGGCGAGTCTATGACTCGATGATCCATTCTTATAAAAGAGAAAATGATGGGCTGGAGGGCCTATAGGCAACGCTTCCATCCGACGCTTGCGGCGGATGGCACTTTATCACCAACCTCAGGAGACTCTCATGGAACTCGACTCGATCTCTCACCTCGCGTGCGAAGTTATTAGTTACCAGTACAATCGTGGTTGCGGATACCACGACCATTTCATCAACGGGCGTCAGAGGATCATTCGTGATCTGATGCTGGCTGGCTTCTAGCGGCCCTTCGGGCCGAGAATGGAGGACTGTGGGCCGAAAGGCCCATAGTCTGCGACTCTACCCGGCAGGTGTGGCGGGTAGCATTTCACACAAAACATCTCTCAAGGAGTGTTCGCATGAACACGTATCAGATCAGCCTCACGTTCGCGGACGGCAGTGTACACGAGACCACTGTACAGTCATTCACCCCGATTCTCGCTATTGGGATCGCCCGAGAAAGACTCACGGAACTGCCGGGCGAGATCGTCGGGATCAGTTGTCAGAAGACCTCTTAAAAGGAAAAGGGAAGGACTGTGGGCCGAAAGGCCCATGGTCTGCCGCTTGACCCGGCGTAATACGGCGGGTCACACATCATACACACAAACCTCAGAAGGGGTAAGGATCAATGTACGTAATGGAATTGACAGAAGCACAGAGAGAGAATACGGACGTACCGGCATACCCGGATTCCCATGATAACCCAAAGAGTCGCCTTAGGGGTAATGCCAACACGTACAAGATGTACGGGAAGGGGACTAACTGTATTGGGGTCGTTAGCCTCAATGCAGGTAGGAACTGGAAGGGCGAACCGACCTTTGACTTCTCGTTCACGCACAAGGTGAACGGGGTCGATATTGTCATCGAGCGGACGGATGACACCGAGAACTACGGGATGGAGTTCTGTGAGGACATGATCAAGCAAGGGGGATCGTTTGAACTCCTGTCGTAGTCAGCTAACCTAGCGGGGTCGAAAGGCCCCGCGTTTTTCTCATATCTTTTCGGGAGAGAATCATGAGCCCAGTTGTTGAACTCAAAAACGGCATCCGTATCGCGAATTTCAGTTCGCCCCATCCTTTTAAATTCGACGATGGTACTATTCTACCAGCGTGCTCGCCCGAACGGGCCAAGGCACTTATGCTCGAAAGCACAGAAAGGGAAATTCCGCGGGGTCGGTGGACGGATATCGAACTGGAATTTTCCCTGTCTGATTCGGTGCGTCAGGCGGTCAGGGAACTTGAGTTGCGTACAGACATCGACATTATTCTGGTTCCCTTCCCTGTACTAGAAGCACTCGAAAAGGCGGAATGTTATACTCAGAAGTGCCGAGTCGTCCGCGTAGCGGATAGAGTCAACAAGACGATTTACTCTGATAAATTCTGCTGCTAAAAAGGAAGGAGCTGTGGGCCGAATGGCCCATAGTCCGCTCTTCCACCCGACGCTTGCGGCGGGTGGCAAATCATACACAACAAAAAGGAAACCATCATGAGCAATCCAAACTTGTTTCAGGAAATCGAGTGCGATGAGGATGAAAATCTCCACGTTCAGGCGTTGTTTGATGAGCTTTGGGAAGATGAGGAGTACGCGGCGGAATATTATAATTGGGAAAATATCATCTCATGAGCTATGTCATCTGTGTCGCGATCATGCTGGTTTTTTACTTCCTTTTAATGGATGAGGACCAATGAGAAATTCACATATATCTTTTCACGAGGCCCCGCCTGCTTTCAATCCGGACTATCGTCCGGGAATGGCTGAAGCTGTCAATGCAGCCTATGCCGCATACTGTGAGTTGCCAGACTCACCGAAAGGATTGGGTCCTTGTCCAATCAGAAAGGCGAAGTACGCAGAAATCTGTAAGAATCTGGAACGTAAGTTCCCCTCACTGCGTGAGATTACATGCCCGGAGTGCGGGTCGGATGATACTGATCGGCACCATATTGAGAATTTCGCCGTAGGCGAGGTGTATTATAGGTTCTGTAACGAGTGCCAGCACTCGTGGGGACATGGTTGAAAAATTAGCACACGGCCAACGGTGTGGGCGTCCGAGCGGCTATAGACGTTTCGGTGGACACACGCTGTGCGATCTTCTAGCTTAGCGGCCAGATGCGTACAGAGACGAAGGTTCGATTCCTTCTTGGCTGTTTTACCGCCCGGTAGTTGGGGCCGAAAGGCCCCTTCTACCAAATACTGTGGGCCGAATGGCCCATTGTCTTCTGCTTCACCCGACGCTTGCGGCGGGTGACACATCAACGACAACTCTGGGAAGGGAACCTTACCATGCAATACCTGAAAATCGTTTCTTCATCTGTGACAACACCGACCGATATGTTCACACTGGGTGTGAGTACCTCACGCGGGAAGGATGATAAAATCGGCCAATTTGGTTCTGGTTCCCTAATGGGGACACTCGCATGGTTGCGAGAATTCGGCGAGGCTCCCGTATTCATTCTGAACGGAGTACGGGTAGAATTCGATTCGAGACCAGTCCTGAAAAGTGACGGAGAAGCTTTCCATCAGGTCACAATGAATGGGCAACCTTTGTCGGTTGCTCTGGAATACGGTGAACTCGACTGGAAATCCGCAGAACTCGGTCTGCGGGAGTGGATTTGTAACGCAATCGATGCAGGTGCCGATATTCATAAGTGCCTGCGGATCGTCGATGAAATTTCGGCATCAGATGATGAGGTTGCCGTTTTCGTACCATTCGCTGGTATTGCTAAAAAGTACTACCAGAACATCGACAAGTATTTCCTGCACTTCTGTGGAAAAGAAAAGGTCCAGTATATTGAGAAAAATAGTATCTCAAAGTGCCGGATTTACCGTCGAGGAATCTTCATCCGGGAACTGGAAGAGCAGTCGCTCTACGATTACAATATGGATTTCGATATCAACGAATGTCGAACAGGGTCGAGTGATTCAATCGTATCGACAATCGCTTATGAAGTTGTCTGTGGAAAAAACGAAGAACACGTTGAGGCGGTATTTCAGGCTGTTCTGACGAATCAGGATTGCATCGAAGTCACCGATTCAACATACGAAAATCTGTATGGACACTGGAAAGATATCCTACCCCTGAAGGATGTGCAGATCCGCACGCCGAACCTTCATAAAGAAAACTGTATACCTGTGCTAATGCACTGGTATTCGCGAATCGTAAAAACTGCCCCGAATCTTGACGGGTTGCTGACAACATCCGCCAGTGAAATCGCTGGATACAAGCTGGCTACTGCATCTGACGCTACCAGAGCCATTTTCGATAGTATCTGCTCGATGATCGAAATGCTCGAAATGACAGGTGGCCATGGTCGGCCAAATCTGGAAATCTTCTCAACGAATCAGGGAAATCGGCCAAAATGTTTCGGGTATTACGATAAAAGACGGCAAACCGTGGCAATCTGGGACGGTTGCCCAGCATGTGCGAATACAATCGCTCATGAACTCGGCCATCATTATACAAAGGCAGACGATTGGAGTATGAATTTCGTCGATTTCGGATATGAACTGTTCTCGAAAATGGTGGCACAGTTCTGAAATTTCCCGCCCGGTGGGTGGGGCTTCGGCCCCGCCCATCTTGTAAAAAAGAAATGGGGACTGTGGGCCGAAGGGCCCATAGTCTGCTGTTTCATCCGTCGCTTGCGGCGGATGACACTTTAACACGAACTTCGTTCGGAAGGAACTTTCGATGAAAACGCTCATGGTTTTTCAGAATTCAGAAGCGTCGGCTATTTTAGACGCGGCGAAAACATGTGAACCTAGTTATTCCGTATATCCAGACGGTTCTCGCGTGAAATACCCGGTCCCTATCGGGACCCAGACGAAGTGGGTACAGCCAAAGGCTGAATCTAGCCTTACATTTGAAGATGCGTGTGGCCTATGGCCACATTTAGTCGGGGAAGATCAGAGTCCAAGCTGGGGCTCGGCTGTATTCACAGCCGAGAGTTGGCCTGAATGGGCTAGTGAGTATTTCGACACGTCTGGCTAGCCAGCCGAGAATTTCTTTTTTACCAGATTTGCTTTAGCAAAAGGACAGGCTTGGGGCTGAAAGGCCCCTTGTCTGCGACTCTAACCGACGCTTGCGGCGGTTAGCACTTTATACCGAACAAGAAGGATTACTGATGTCACCCGATCAATCTAAGACAATCAATGGAATTCTTATTGAAAAATTCTACTGGGCTGGCGAATATGTGGTTTATGTTAACCACTATCTCGTCACCACAAACTTCGAAGAAACGTGCCGACAAGTAGAGGCGGGTGAAAAATTGACCTATCGGGATAGGCCATGATTGAAGCCACACAAACAGAACTCGCAAGGGAATACCTTGCGAAATACGTGGAAATTTTTGGGTCCGAACCCTTGCGTCTCGGTTCCCGAGATGGTATGATCGTTAATCTGTTAGACCTAAATTCAATCCGAACCTTTAGGGAGAATTGCCATGCTGTTGAACGCGATCAATTGTTTGAAGACACCAGCCCGTGAAGCATTGTTAGGATTGTACGATGAGCTAAGTGAGGCGATTTGGATTCCCAACTCGGTCCTGCCCCATGCGGAGCACGGGCAAAAAGAGTGGGAAATGGACGGGACAGCATCTGCCGGGAAAATCTACGGGCGTACCGCCGCCGATCTGCAAAAGGTGGTGAAGTCGAAATCATTGTCAGAACCCGTCCTGAACCGAATGGGTAAAGACGAAAGGATTCTGTCGTATATCGACAGAGAAACCGAGGCAATCAGCTTCATCGAAGATGAAGATAGATTGTATCGGAATCAGGTGACTTTTTGTAAGCTTATGTTAGATAATGGGGTATTTTCCGAGGAAGATTTCGAGACATAGTCTCGGGGAGGAATTATGGTAAAAGTCAAAATCATGGGGCGACTTCGTCGCCAGAAGACTGGGTCGTATTTAATGGTAGAATTTACTGTCTTTCGTGGGTCTGCAGAGGAGACCGCGAACCAGATCAGACTGACTGTTTCAACCATGTTCAAAGATTGGGAGTTAGTGGAATTACAAAACTAGTAAAAGAGGAAAGGAAGGCTGTGGGCCGAATGGCCCATAGTCTCTTGCTCTACCCGACGCTTGCGGCGGGTAGCACTTAAACGACAAACGGTGCGACTCGGGTGATTCTTCGGAATCACGGTTGACTTCTCTGATTCTTATGTTAGAATCAGGGTGTGACGCGGGGACACAATTTTTCCCTGCAAATTTTGAGGCTAAGCCTCAGGGAGATTCTCATGAACGCATCAGAACAGATCCGCAGCGTGTTCAATTTCGACGTGGTCAAGCTGCCCCTGACCGGGCCTGACTCGGCCTTTACTCCGCACTATGGGCTGTTCCGACAGGATTCGGGCCAGTGTGTCGGGTCAGCCGTTAAGAAACGGTACACGCCTCACACGACCGACGATGTCGTGATTCTGGCCGATGCAGCCATGGAAGCCTTCGGGGAGTCCTCAGTGAAATGCCACTGGAACGCGGGCCACAATGTCATTATTCAACCCACCGACGACCAGCGTCGGGCCATTTATGGCACGGCGGATAATATCTTCATGCGGTGTCTCATCTCTGCAGGGTACAACGGCACGCCTTTTCGAGCAAGTCTCGGAATGTACCGGGACGCCTGTAAGAATCTCTCGATTCCGCGATTCGTGGAAGGGACGACTTCGGTCATCCGCCACACCAAATCCCTTCGTCCAAAGATGAAGGAACTGGTTGCCAGTTTCGAGCGAGTCAAGGCAGGTTGGGAAACGTTGGCGAGTCTGGCAACTCGCATGGAAGCGAGCAATGTCCGACTCGGTGATTTTCTCCGCCATGTCTACGGCGAGCCTGAGGCAGGCTCGAAAAGAGGGGAAACGATCCACGCCCAGCGAACCGAAGCCATTTTTCGTCGGGTGCAATCCGAAAGGATTCGCACCGGACGCCCGGACTTTTCGGGGGACTTTACCGTGTCCGTGTGGGAATGTTATCAGTCGATTCAGGGGTATTCTCAACATTCCGAACGAGGAAGGGCAGCACGCGAAGACGACTTCGCTAGAATCTTAAGGGCAGCGGATGAGCCACACGTTAAAAAAGCGGAACAGTATGCTTTAGAACTGATTGCCTAGAACCCAATTAGCGAACGCGACGAGTTCATCGCTCGTCGCGTTGCTTTTCATTCTGTTCGCTTTATAACTGAGGATTTGAACATTACCTTTCACATATCCGAGTTTTGGAATTATCCTATCTAGTGTTGCGGAATCATCATATATCCGCGAATTTTCAGTATATTTCAATTCTATTCCCAAAGCTGGACAGTGCGTAACCCGGATAGAATTCAAATAATCCCTATCGATGTTAAAATGAACACCAGCTTCATCAGCCCTTTTTTTGGCACTTTTTAACTTGTCGTTCCATGGATCATTTTTTTTACGCAACGCTATCCGCTCTTTGTTCTTTTTATAATACTGACGATGATAATTGATATATTCTTCGTGAGATGCATAACCGCCGTTAACCCGCTTTTTACTCATGTATTTTGCCTTGTAAAAGTAGACACTTCCCATATATGTATACGCCAAGGAGTATCAAATATAATTAAGTTGGGCTGAAAGGCCCATGCCCTGCCGCTTCACTCGACGCTTGCGGCGAGTGACACTTAATACACAAAAGGAGACGAACATGGCTATCTGGCACAACATTGACGATTGCCCTGATTGGGCCGTGATTGAAGTTAAGAGACTCGCCCCCGGTTTTGGGAAGGGTTTCACTGTGTCCTTAGGGATTGATAATACAAAACCAAATGAGTCCTTCGAGGATTGTGCGAGACGCATAGCGGATCGATTTGATTGTGACCAGAAAGATCTAGTCTTAACGGCGGTGTTTTAATGGTCTATGACCAAATATTTCAGTATGTTGTAAACGACGTAATCGTCTCATCCCATTTCTTTTTACAAGGAAAGAATGTAGCCTATGAAAATCACATAAGCGGGAATCGTGAGGAATTTGCCTACGGCAGAGAAGTACCAGAGAAAATACTTAGGAATCTAAGATTAGTACTTGACTCGGACAAAGTCCGTGATATAATTGGGTCAACAAGTTAGCCCGGAAGTATTGACGCGATCTTTTGTGATTCTTCTTCTTCTGCGTGACAATTCGAACAAAGTAACTGACATTTTGCTATTTCTTTTTCAAGCTTCTCAATAGACACACCTCTGAAAGTTGCCCAAGAAATTTCAAAATCTTTTGTTTCTTTGTCGAGATGGTGAAAATGCAAAGCTCTTGCACACTTTTTGTATCCGCACTTAACACATCCAAACTCAAGTTTCAGATTAGAAACAAAATCACATTTTTCCTGTTTATGTTTCTTAACTAGAGTTTTGTGTGATTCTCTTCCAGAAAGGTATTCTCTCATGTATGCGTTGTAACAAATCTTACATTCGGATCTTCTACCTAAAGATTTTCTTGTGCCATCTTTTTTGTATTTTCTTTGAAGACCAAATTCGTTCTCGTCTTTTGATTCTCCGCACTTACAACATTTTTTCATAAAAGCTCCGAACCAGTTAATATAGAAACACTCTCTATATTAAATACGCCAAAAAAAGAATTTCTCAAGTTTATAACCATTCTTTTTGTCTATAAACTTCAGGGCGGTGTCCTCGACGGTTTTGAGGGCCGTGCTTATAACGCGGTACACCTAGTTCGACTCTAGGACTGCTCATTTCCAAATTTGTTTCTATTTCTGTTGGGGTTTTTCGACGAAGGAGAAAAATCGTGAAAATCAGTCGTGCTGAATTGGTTGAAAAAATCAAGGAAACTCACGGTTCAATCTTCGCGGCGGTCTTCCGCAAGCGTCACACTGGCGAGATACGCAGGATCAATTGCCGGACTGAAGTCCGGAAGTATGTTAAGGGGACGGGTAAGTCAGTGGCTCCCGAGTGCCAGCTTATTACGGTTTACGATTTACAGGTCAAAGGGTATAGGAGCATACCCGAGGAGGGTTTAGTCTCTGCTACAATTCAGGGAGAAACTTACGAAGTTGGCCAGTAGGCCACTTGAAGTTCAAGAAATCTGTGGTACAATTCGCTAGGAATTAAAACACTTTTTGGGCTATGCCCGCAAGGAACTTGCCGTGAGAGTTGCTGAGTCAATCAAGGTTTCCCAGTGGTTTATTCAAAATCGTGATAACCTGCTCAGCATGTCTCGTGCTGACATCATCAGGATTATCCACAAAAACTTCGGGGTTAAAATTGGCCCCGAGACTGTTAAGGAATTCGAGGCTTCCGTCGATGTAGTCAGGGTTCCGGGGAATGGAACCGGGGCAAGAAAGGACCGATCAGTGATAATCTCACGGCATCTTATCACTATCCTGAAGGAATTCGGGAAAGAAGTGCCAGACGATCTGGCCGATATCGCCTCGGGTAAATAAATTACTCGCGAGGAACGAGCGGGCCTCATATTTTAGTGGTAGAATACCGCACTTTCACTGCGGAGATCCGGATTCGATTTCCGGTGGGGTCATTCAAGTAAAAAGGAATATAATCATGTCACCAGTGCAAAAATTCATATCCGATCTTAAAGCTGAGGGTTTTCGGGTATGGATTCCGGGTGGGTCTGGAAGTTGGGTTTATTTCAGTTTTAATGATCAACTGGGATATGCCACATATAGTCAGATTAATGCTTGGGAATTCATCACAGTACATGTCCCATGCATAGAATACGGAACTGGTTTCAGATACGCTCATTTGATTAATTACAATCTGACTGAGTACGCGAAAAACTGCTGTCAGACATCTGTTCCTTATGGGTTCGGCACCTGCAAAGTTCAAAAATGGAAGCTGGAATCATGGATAAAGAAAAATCCCACGATGAAGGAAGTATGAGACCATTGACAACAAGGCAGCGGCTCGATACAATTATGATAACGGCTGCGGCACTCGGAATGAGCGTTCCAAATCCATTTATGAGTGATTGCGTTAAATCACAGATTCCAGAAAAGCCTTGCCTAAACTGTGGCGAGATGAAACGACACAATAATTCCTTTTGCTCTGCAAAATACTGCTCGGTATACCGAGAAAGGAAAAGAAGTGAAACTCGTTAAATTCTCATGTGATTGTATCGGAACCGAACCAGTCGATGGGCTAACTGTAATTTTGAGAGCCTGCGACGGAGAAGGGAATATTTCCTTTTTTCAGTCGAACCGATGTCATGAAAAATCCTACAGACCACTTGACTCGGACGAAGTCCGAGATATAATTGAGGAGACAAGCAAGTTGATAAGTAACGGATATCACTTCCGTGAAATGAAACGGCTTATGAGGCGTTTCTAATTTCCTTCTTTAGTTGAGGATACGAAGCCGATATACCTAGCGGCCACATAATCTGGGCTGACGTAAGGGTTTGGTTTAGTGGTTCGATTCCACTATCGGCTTATCTTGCAAGAGCGTTTTACGATCTTTTGGAATGTGTGAGTTGTACGCAAAACAAAAAACACATTATCCCGTCAATAGGTTTGGAATCTCAACTGACGTTAACTTTGAGTATCCAGCAGAAAATTTCTTTTGCAGTTTCTTTCTCAGCTATAGACGAAAGTAAACGCTAGTGGCGAAGTCCTTAAAGTGTCGCACAGTACAGCTTTGAACCTGTACAAGTCTGGTGGTTAGCCCACCTTGGGGTCTAAAGACTGCGAACACGCTAAACGCAATAATACACGGGGGGTCTGGGAAACCAGATCCCCTTTTTTGTTTGGGCCGGATGCCCCAAGGGACGCTGCTACGTCTGGCCGTTCAGGCCAGACGTGTACCGATGACGATTGACCAAATTAAGAATCTTTAGCCTAAACACTTGACTCTGTCACTTTCAATGATAGAATACATACATGAGACACGAGTGACACAAGGAGACAAAAAATGAAGTGCGGCGAGTTTTATCGATGTGGCATGGATGGTAATATTTACCTAGTTGTTCGACGCGCAAACGTTGACTATGCTTTGCTATCTATTCATGATGGTCAGACCATATGGGCTAATGCTCTAACTCTGGAAAAATTACATTCTAAAACATGTTATGATGAGTTGACTAAACTCACTGGTAAAATTTCTGTAGAAAATGGCTTGACTCGGGCTTAGCCCGTGATATAATTGGGTAGAGTACTACCCCAAAACGCAAGGAGAAAAATCATGGTCAAGTTTTCAAACGCAAATACTAAGCTTAAGAGATTGTACCAGATTCCTGAACTCGGGAAGTTTCTGGTGAAACGAAAAATCTACAGCTTTGACCTGTTGTCAGGTCATTCCTGCCCGTTTGCGAGCAAATGCCTATCTAAGGCGGTTGTCACCGACGAAGGACGTAGAATACAGGACGGGCCGCATACTGAATTCCGCTGTTATTCTGCCTCGCAAGAAGTTTTGTTCACCGCCGCGTATAATCTCAGAAAAGGGAATTTCGACGCACTTCGGGGAAAATCTAAAAAGGAAATCTTCTCCAGCCTTGAAGCTGCTCTCCCAAAGAATGCGGGAATTGTAAGATTACATTCTTCGGGCGAATTCTTCTCGCAAGACTATTTTGACGCATGGCTGGACCTAGCGATAACTAGGCCAGAGATATTGTTCTATACCTACACAAAATCATTGCCATATTGGGTCAATCGAATCTCAATGATCCCGGATAATTTAATATTAACGGCATCATGGGGTGGTAGACGTGACGATATGATAGAACAGTACAATCTTCGTTCTGTCAAGGTAGTATTTCATCCTGAGGAAGCTGAAGGTCTCGAAATAGACCATACGGACGAACATGCGTGCAGACCAAGTCTCAAAAATCAAGACTTCGCGTTGTTGCTTCACGGGGTAAATCCACAAAAATCAAAAGCTGCCGAAGCAATCAAGAGAATGAAGAGAGAAAAAATCGAATTTTCTTACTCATAGGTGTCTTTTGCGGTGGCATATCGCACATAAGGGAATACACTTAGATAATTCGTTGACTATGTCATCCAGATTGTATTCTTTATTTCTAATCATCGCCCCAATATTGATTTCTTTATTCTCAGTATTGGTGTGATGAAAATCCAAAACCTTATAATTAGATATGCCACAATCAGTACATGATGACTCTAGTTTATATTGTTTTACGAATTTGAATTTAATGTTGAGATAACCAACATCAGCATTACGTCTGATTCTAGAACAATTAGCGCAAACAACCACACATTCATCTAGCTCTTTAGCTATCTTCTCGATCCTGTATCCATCCGTCACCATTCTTGAAATACGCACTTTCTTATCACCTGAATTCAGACAATCAAATAATGATGTTTGATCGTCACGCAAACCACAATCACAACACCCACGTTTTAATTTAAATTCATCAACAAAAACTCTTGCCGCATCTACCATTTTACTTTTGTATTTTCTCTTTTGCTCCATAGTTTTTTTGTTATAGTATTTTTCTGGCTTAAGCCACCTTCTAACCGCCGGAATGCTACAACCTAATATTTCCGCAATCTGTTTTGCTGAATGAGTTGTAGATAGTTCAATAACTCTGTCACCTAGTACTGTCATTTTAATTCTCCAAAAAGAAATCTCCACACTATTTAATACGCCAAAAGGAGCGACGAAGTCGTGAAACCATCTGAACTTAAGAAACAGTTTGCCAAATTGTTGGGCGTAGCTACGCATATCACGGCAGATTACGGCGATATCGAAAAAATCATCGATGCCGTATTCAAAAATGAACGACACAAAGAAGGATATGAACTCCCATGTCAAGAGGGAATGCGTAATGATACGGAGTTTACAGTATCGGTTTATCCAGAAAAATTGGATGATAGTGACGCTCAATTAATATTCTCGGGAGGATGGCCGATGTTCTCCACCGGAGATATGTTGTGTGAAATCTGCCGACGTGGTTTAATCCCATCTGGCGATTATTTAATCTCAATTTCGTGGTAACGTAGCCCCGCAGGTAAAAAGAAAATAATATGATCCGCACACAGACAAACTTAGGGGAAACCCTTATCATCACCCAGACGGGTCGAACCTGCCAAATTAAAGTTGGCAAACATACCATTGACATTCCCCATAGTTATGATAAGATGGAGATGGGCGTGGATCACTGGGATAACGGCGTACTCATACAGAATGCATTTCCCTTTTTATCTGTTGATCATAGGGAATTGTTTCTCTCTGGTAGTTTTGGTTTATCTTTTGAATGGGATGAAGAATAAATCGGGCCGATAGCCCGCTGGTAAAAAA
>Ga0315909_10006189_pt1 | contig 13575 bp, 32 predicted proteins | sample LakEriMetagenome_11_FD_203527 | JGI IMG/M metagenome (GOLD analysis project Ga0315909, IMG submission 203527) | Freshwater fungal communities from buoy surface, Lake Erie, Ohio, United States - Buoy 2 MA125 | ecosystem: Environmental > Aquatic > Freshwater > Lake | place: USA: Lake Erie, Ohio...
TTAGGGACTTGTCTCCCTCCTTTGTTTTTCATACCGACCTGTTTATACCCCGTCCAGCATTCAGAAAGTATAGATTTTAAATTCATACATATAAATATACTTTTTTGTAAAAGAACATCTATATGGGTTAGAATCTTCTTATTGAATGTGATTGAAATCTATGTTGCACTCTTCTACGATGTAAAAATTGCATTCTATCCCATTCCTTTCTATCAAATACAACTATTACTTTATTACCCCTTTTAGTAATACTTTCAGGTTTTGGAAACATTCTCCACTCATGCGGATGAACTTTTTTTAACTCCTCAACCTTTTCGGTATCTAAAAGGTGATTTACATACTCTTTTTCCATTGTCTGTGCATTTAGATTCAATCCAAACAATACCAAACCAATTGTAATTAAATTTTTCATATTATAATTTATTATAGATATATTTTTTTACTCCGTAAATTATTAATGGCAAGTTAAACTGTGTTAAGTAACCTTTCTTCCATCATTAGAATTTCATCAACTAATCTCTCAAATACTCCTCTAAAATCGGAAAGTTTTAAAATCATCTCTTTAGAAACAATTGTTTGACTAGACATTTGGTTTTCACCTCTAATCGTAACAAAAAAATTATTTGAAAGATTTCGAAAACGATGTTTATCAGTTAATACCGCCAATCTCCACATTGGTCTACCAGGCTTATTAAAATTCAGGATATCAGCCGTATATTTAGTTTCATCGGCATTGTGGATAGGATTTACAATAGTTAATCCTTTATATGTTATACCACTTAACTTTTCCCAACCTTTTATTTTCATTTTACGTCAGTTTGAATTATTCTTTTAATATATTCATCTGCTAATAATGGTTGAATATTTTTTGCATAATGTATTGATTCATCTTTCATCCAATCTCTACTGACTAAAAAATGACAATAATGATGATGGAATTCTAATACCCAACTTTTTTTAAATAAATCTGTAATAATAGAATCGTTGATTGGAAATTTATTATAAAAAGTTGTTTTGTTTATATTGTGTGGAAAAAATTGTTCTAGAAAAACCATTTTTATTTTAATACCCCTTTTCTCTAATCCTACTAAATACGGGTAAATAATATGTTTAAATAATCTGGCACTTTCCATAAAAGACCAATTATTTACATAATCTAACAGAAAGTTTTTAGATTCTAAGGTAATCTTATTATTTTTAATTTTATCTTCAAAATTAATTAATAAATTATCCACACCAATTAAATCTCCACTCATTTCAGTTAAAGTAATTCGATTAAAATAAGACCAATTAATTAGTATCATATCACCACTTTTGAATGAGGTGTCTTTTTTAATTATTTCAGAAAATATTTCGAAATTACCAGTACCACCGTGTCCATTGTGATTTAATTCTAGATTAAAGTGAAAAGCTATGTATTCAGAAAATATTTTTTCAAAATCTCCACATGTGCTAAAACTATCTCCAAAATGCCAAAGTTTGTTCATTAAATTTATTTTTTTAATAAAGATACGTGTAATCGGTATAATCCGATGATACTAATTTTTGTCGTATTCTTTCATCTGATACACCAAAGTGTTGAGCCGCTTCTTTAATAGAATAGAAATCAATACCTTCGCATTTAATTGTATGTAATTGCTCTCTTATTACCACACCTTCTAAACTCTTTTGGTTCTCTTCATAAGTTATATTGGTAATTGGTTCTTCTAATTGAATCCAATGGCGGTAAAGAGGATTAGTTGAATAGATTCGGTTTCTAATTTCACCTACACTCATATCAATGTAGTTTGAAGCGTGAATGGGTGATTCAAATAGATATCCATCTAAACTTATTTTAAGCACCGGATTTGTTTCCTCACCAATGATTTGCCAATCTTTGTATTTGATTTTTGGAGAAAGGCATCTTCTTTCAACTTCGGAAGCAACTAAATTATCAGCATCAATTGATATGGCGGCTTCTCTAAATGATTTATATTTTTTTCCTTCTACTATACATTTATATTCACCATCCCATTCTAAATCTTCAGTTGCTAAATCTGGATTGCCTTTGACAAATGTCAAAACATTCTGATGAACAGATGGAACTTTTCTATTTCGCTCAAAATATGTATCCCCTACTCTCGATGCTGCATGTTGTGAATTGATTAAAATCATATCGTTGTAAAATTTGTAACCTACCTCTTCACATATCTTAATTGTATCCGGAACAAATCCTTTGTAACTACCGATTTTGTAACTACCTGTCTTTGTTAGTTCTCTAATTTCCGATACCACAATTGTAAAAAAGCGGTTTGGTTTTAATTTGTTATATGTTTGTTTTATTATTGATTTATATTTTTTTAAAAAAGTTTGATACTCCATATTAGATAAATCATCCGGAGAATCCGAATAAATTTCTAAATCATGATAAGGAGGGCAAGTGAATACATAATCATAACTTTCATTTTCTAAAAGGGTTAGCTCCTTATCACTATCACCGAATATCCAATTAGGTTTGTCCGATTGTAATCGATTTGCTTCTATTTGGGTATGAGATAAATCTATACCATCGTATCCTAATCCCATTTCGGTTGCAATGATTCCTCTCACACTTCCACCTGCAAATGGGTCTAATACCTTACCACCTTTAAGTGCAAACCATTCATACATCTTTTCACATAAGGTTGCATCAAAGATAGAAACGGTGTTCTCTTCGGTATCCCAAAAGCGTGATTTAGATATTGTGTTTTCTCTACCTAACTCCGATTTTATTCCATAGGTATTTATCCACCACCTTTTACGGTCTTGCCATTCTTTAGCCCTACTATCTAATATCGAAAAAGGTTTAATCATCTAATCGCTTGAAATCGTTGGTTTCAAATATTCTTTGTGCAATTGTATTCCAATCTTCACATTCTAATTCAATATGGTTATATGTTTTAAACATATCTCTGCAAACTTCATTTACAAATTTAATTGGAAGAGTTTTATCCCTATAATAAACTTTAGTAACATAAAAGTTATATAAAAAAGTTACATCTTCTTCAATTTCCTTAAAAAAGACATATCCCATAGGATTACCATTCTGCCATAATATGAATAAAGTATGACCATTATTTAATCTATCTACCACATCATCTACCGAAAACATATCATCCCATTTATATTCGGAGTTAAAGCAATCGATAAGTGTTTGCATGGTCGATGAATGCTCATTATTAAATTCTTTTACATTATCTAATTTTATTAATATAAAAGAATCTTCATTCTTTGATGCTCTATACCTAACCATTGATTAAAAATAATACGAAATAAATAGCAACTCGAAACGCGTGGAAAAGAATAAACGTACCTAATCCAACTCCGATTAATTTTAGAATTAATTCAATCCAATCGTGTGTATCTCTTTTATTCATAACAATTAATTTGTTTTATTATTTAAAAGTTCTATCTTTTCTAATAGAAAACCTCGCATCTCTTCAAAATCATATTCCTTTGAACCATCATCTTTTATATAATGATAGATGGGAACTTTAATGTAATCGGCTTCCAATTCAGATTCGTATTCCGCTGCTTTATCTAATACCCAATTTTTTAAGGCATCGTTACTATACTTCATACCAACAATTAGAGTTTGAAAGGCATCCATCACTTCATTCAAATCTAAATCAGAATGATCAATCTCAACTGAAGTTTTTGTATCGTAAGTTTGAGCGGTGAAGATAGAGGGCTTATTCCAATTTGTATTAAACTTTTCGTAGTTCATAAAGATTATTATTGAAGTGGAAAATATTTTTCAATCGCTTCTAATCTATCATCTGCATCAACTAAGGTTTTTAATGCCTCTTCTGCATTTTTGTAAAAATCATCGGTAGAGTGGTCTCCGATACCAACGGCTTTATTTTCTAATAAATCTAGAGTAAGTAATGCCTTCGCTTTATCAGCTTCGGCGGTTGCTCGTAACATTTTTGCTAATTTGCTCATTTTCGTTTGTTTTTGATTTTTGATTTAATATAATAAATTGGGAAATATAAGAATAGTATTAGGATATATAAAGAAAGAGTTCCGGTGATAAAAATAGTATATCCAATTAATAAGGTTGTATATTTTATATGATTAATTAGTTTCATTTTTAATTTCTTCCGCTTGTGGAATATGGCGACAAAATAGTATCTGACCATTATGTCTGAGTGCAATATCACATAACCAATATCGTTTTACTTCATCGATATGCTTAACGCTACCATCTCTCACTTTACGATAAACCCAATAGAGTTCATCTTTATATGTTATCAGTTCTTTGCCTAAACTCATAAACTATTCCATATACCAACCGCACCAACAATTAACCAAAATGTATTAAGTAAAATGTATGGTCGGTTGTTTCTCTCCCACGCACAATAAGTTAATACAACCGCATCAGCAGTATTGATAATCCACATAGTTAGGAGTGGAGTTTCCTTTCCCATAATGGCTAACATCGCGAAGGAAAAGATTCGCATCACTACACCAATGCCTTCTAATAGTTCTAAAACTTTTTCTGATTTAATTATCTTCATTACTTTATTCTTTTTCCGTTTTTATATACCCACAATTCATCTACCCCTTCTTTGTTTGTCACAATGAAGGTAAAAATCTCATCCTTCTTAAAAAGGGATTTAATCCAATTCAAAACCTTTTTCATAAATTTAGTTTAGACAAAGTGGGCCGAACTTTTCTTCGAAGGTAGGAGGTCTGAAAAAATCATCAATTCTTTCTCTCACCACACTCATAGCCCTTTCGGTATTCTCCCATTCATAATCATTTACTCTTTCGGTAATATAAGAGTGAATACACTTCATAATAAGAGGAAGAGGTAGAGCTAGCTCCATAAGATAAGGAAGTAATTCTTCGTTTACTTCTTCATTCAATTGTTCGTGGGAAACTTTCATACAAATAAATATTAAATTGTAGTACAATCTTCAAAAGCAAAATGATATGCATCGGTAGGATGAATTCCCCCATCGATATAATTTTGAGCCTTTTCTTCTACTTCATTCCTCACACCCCACGCGGAAGCCTCAACCAATACCAATTCAATGTCTTGTAAATCTCCAATTGTTAAATCATACTTTGTGTTCATAGTTTTATGTTTTAAAAAGGTAATTCTTCCAAATTATTATAGATGAAATGAGAAATTTTATACACAATGGTATCAATCGTAACCTGTCCCCTTTCCATAGGATATGATTGGTGAATGTTGCCGGAAAAGAATTCCAAATCGTACATATCGTATTCTTCGTTTCTAAATCTTTTAAGAACCGCACTTATCCTTTTGCCATTCCAATCGATAATCATTTCATAATCCTTATAATCCTCTTCAATAGAAACCACATCAAAGGATATATTGTTAATGTTATTCAATTGGGTATCATAATGACCAACAATCTTTTGGAAATTGGAAATGGTTAATGATATCTTCTTTATCCTATCCGCTATATCCTGCACATCGGCAAGAAAATCTTTCCAATCTATTTTGTGACCATAGCGAGAATAAAGAGTATTAATATCCATTCCCGTTGCCTTTAACAATATATCATCGATTTCCTTCATTTACCCTTTCGGTTTCCAGTCCTAAAATTCGTCCATTCGATTTTGAATAAGCCTTTTGATAGTTAATCCACATCACACTATCCCAATTTTCCCTCTTTTCAATCCAACTCTTAATCTTTGAATCGTTGTAATCACATAAGGTAGCCACTCCCAACTCCTTACACCAATCATTGAAACTTATCATAAACCAAATATACTAAAAATTATTGAATTTTCCAAATCCACTTATATCATTTTATCCCCACCTAACTTTTTCATAACCATTTGGGAAAGCCTTAAATGCCCCCTCTCACTATAATGAGAATCATCTATCTCTCCACCGGTTTCTTCCCTAATGGTTTCTAAGCCGGAAAAACGGTGAATGGAGCGAATTTCGGAACACTCATCCCACGTCCAATGAAGTATCTTTGATTTTGGGAAAGAGAAATTAATAAATGAAATCCATTCCTCTACTTCACCCGCCCATACACCTACATACTTCATTCGATTGGTAATCATCTCCTTTTTAAACCCTTCACTAACTACTCCACTACCATCCATACCTACTACCGATACCCACCCATCGGAATCAACCATTCGGAAACGATGAATATGAGTCCATCCGATAAGAATAATATCATCTTCTTTTATATCGTTTATACATCTGATAAAGGAAGAAAAAATAGAATTGTTATCACCCCCACCTAATCCATACCCCTTTAACCCCATACCCAATTCATTTGCGATAATCTCTGAAAAGATAGGAGGGTAATACCCCTTCCATTTCTTATACGAATGAGAGAGGGGAAAAGGGGAGTGCTGAAGGGGAGTTGAAAATGAATCCCCAAATACCCATAGGTTACTCATATACTGATAGGATTATGGATTAAGTGATGCCTTACCGCAAACTTTACCTCTCATAAGAATAGTACTTAACCTTTGTAGAGTTTAACTCCTTATCATCCATAATAACCGAATGAGCCCACTCCTTTGTATAAGAACCAATCCTACTCATATCCACCCATTCGCCAAATGATGACCTCTTTTGAGGAAAGTGGTACACTATCCCATTCGGGTGAGTAACACTCTTAATCCGATACGATGTGGTGCAAGAACTTAACACTCCCATTAAGATTCCTACTAAAACTAATTTATATTTCATTTTTTCCTTTTTTTGACCTAAAGAGGTAACCCTCATAACTCTTATCCCAATACTTTCGGGTCAAACACCCCCATACCCAAATCTTTAACCTAACCCATCTCCTCAATTTAACCCACCACCGATCCCTTTTCATTTCTTCAAAGAGGCGTTCCACTACTTTACTCTTCATATTTCATGTCTATCTAAATTACTCATTAACAATTCCGCACTTCGATGATACCCCTTTTCTAATAAGAGTTTATGAGCAAGGAGGTCGGTTTCCCTTTCATCTAATGAACGGGAAATGATATGAGCCGCTTCGTGAGCCTCAACCCATTTGGATTCATCATCACTTAATCCTATACTCCCATCAATATAAATGGTAGCAGAGTTCATATCGACAAACCCATAACCATATTTATCGAATAGAGGTTTAAGTGCAGGGTATAAGAAATCTGATTCATCTACAATCCCTACTACTATATCCTTGCATTGTGGAGTAGAGAATTCCGAAAACCATGTTCTCATATACCTAATTCGTTTAGTAGTTTAAGAGCCGTTTGAGCATCAACCCAACCATCCCCATCACAATCTATCAAGTCTCCGATGTAGTAAAGACCGTCGTAGTACATTAAGGCTTCTAATTTTTCCATATAGTGTAAAATTTATTTTCCAGGATTTTTACCTTTGGAGGTAAATTATATCTTTTTCCACACGTAGTAAAAGTCATCACAGATATTCGAGGATACCCCTGCCCCCCTCTAACCCTTTGATAATCTTACGGTTACATAAAACCTAACACGCCCTCCTTCTTCACACCATACTCTCTCATCATCTTCATTGAGAGCGGCTCTTCGTACTTCGGTAAGTATGAACCACTTACATTTAGTTCTCTCGCCCATTGGTTGAACTCAATTTGTTCCTTTGGGTATATACTCCTTTGAACTCTCACCCCATTAGGTAGTGTTCTTCTCTCTTCCGATACAATGTATTCCATATAGTACAGTTTGGTTTAACTTAAATCACTTAGTATCACACCCTTATATCCACCCTTCTCTGCCTCCTCTATACCCTCCCACTTAAAAAAGCTGGCTCTGGGTTTCTCATATAGGTACACACCGAAGTTGTTACAAAATTCTTTTACCTTTTGGGTCTCCCACTCCCAACTCATACTCCATGCTTCCTTACCAAAGGTAGTGTATATCCAATCCATCACATCACATATATTCAGTATAGGGAATTCTTCTTTCTCTAACTGAGTAATTACTCTATTCCTACCATCTATCATATCTAACTGCTTAAGGTTTAACATATTTCAGTAAATTATTTTTTGTTTCCGCCATTCAAAGGAATCTCTCCACTTGCCATATCCCAGCTCAATCGGGCGTTCAACTCCCACTTTGCTCTCTCATACCTCTCCCAATCAATCAAACCTCTCTCACACAACTGGATATTCAACTCAAATGGGCTAATTCCCAAGTGTACCGCTCTACCCTCCACAAACCCACAATACTCATACAAACTCATACCCCTTACATCGATTAGTTCCATATCTATCATCTTATTACATAGTAAATGTAAGAAAAAAGTTTGGAAAAAACAAGCATTATTTCACTTTTTTTTCACTTCTCTTCTTCACTACCTCCACCATCTTAACATAAGTGTAGATAAAACCAACAGTAAGGAGGGCTAAAAACGATTCGGAAAACATCTCTAATAACATAGTATCTCTTTTAGTACATAGTAAAGATAGGGGATACTGCCATATAATCCAAATATGGGAGAGACTTTTTTAAAAAAACTCGATTGATAATCAACGGGTTACGATATAGGAATAATACAATAAAAAATGGGTTTTGTCCGCCCTATTTAACATAATACAGGTTATATAACAACTTTTTTGTACTCCGTTAGGATAAATTGTATTATTTTGAGATGGTTTAGGGTAATCTAAAAAGTTTAGGGTATCCTAACTATTCACTTTACCCTTAATTGCCTTCCAACAGGGTGATGTATATAAGGCCTCCGCTGCATAGGCCTCCACCTCTAATGGGTTCTTCTGATAAGACCCCTTCCATTTGTTGTATTTGGTACGACAGGGTTGTAGTTGATGTGTCCATTCGTGTATAATGGTAGCTATTAACTCCCTCACATCATCAACATTGCGGTAATAAATTGTAATTTCGTTCTCTATATCATCATAATCACCAACTAAGTTCTCCCACTTCTCTGAGGAGAACCCCCATATAGGGTATAGGGCCTTTCGTTGGTTCACTCCTAAGTTGCGCTTGCACCAGGTTATCACCATTGAAGCGATTCGTAACATACCGGCTCTTCCTAATTGTTCTCCGGTGGTTTTAAGGTAGATTCGTTTTGACATATAAGCGGGATTTAAACCTTAAAGATACGAAAAAATGTTGAAAAAACCAAATGGAGTTATCAACACCTATAAATAGTTTGAGACATATAAAAAACGAAGGCTATCTTCCTAGCCTTCGTTGAGTCATTTGTAAGTTGCTTTGTGTAATAAAAGAGTAAAAGAGAGAATAGATTTGGAAGATGCCCCTTACACTCACCCCATAAAAGTAACCTTTATTATTTTACTACTGATGTAGAATCAGTCACCACGGTTGCAGTTGAATCTACGGCTACTGTATCGGCTGCTACTGCAGTTGAATCGGTAGTTTCGTTAGATGTACTGTTACCTCCACAAGCTGTCAAAGCAGCCAATGCGAAAATTGCGAACACTTTTTTCATTTTTCTTTGTTTTATTTTTACTTAACCATTAAATTCTAATAAAAAGAGTAGGGAGGAATCTGAAGGAACACACCCTCCCTCTCTTAAATAATGTGGGTATCCCTTTTGGATATTAACCCAACAATTCAGCTCTTACAGCCTTAGCCTTCTTCAATGAAGGTGCGTACTGAGAAAGAACTTCACCATTGAAACCTACTCTTACGCGGTAGTTAATAGTGCCAGAAGGAGTTGTAATCTTCTGAATGTTTGGATACACTGTTTCATACATTGTAACCGCTTTCTTCTTTGACATCTTTGCCATAGTTTAAGTTATCAGTTTGAATAATCCCTACTGATGGGAGGGTTTGTTATAGTTTAGAGGTCTTATACTAGGGAGCCTCTATTCTTCCCTTTTATTTTTACTTCGTAAAGATACGATAAATTTTCCAATCTACCAAGTCTTTTCTAAGTTTTTTTAAGTTTTACCAAATATTCACCTCATTACTCACCCTCTCAGCCTCTCTACTCTTAAAGTACATCAGCTTCTCATTCGCTTCCTTTGCTTTCAGATGGTTCAGTTCACCATTCTTCTTATCACCCCTAGCGTAACAACTGATGCCCGCTTCTAAGGCCATAAGGTACTTAGCTTCCCAAAATTCGATTTTCGGTAGATAACCATTCGGATACTTTTCATTAACTCTCATAACTCTCATTTTTTCTTACATAGTAAAGATAAGGGAAAAAATTGGATTTTCCAAGCATTTCCCCAATTATTTTTAGGCAAAATACGCATTCCAAACGTATTCCAACTCTCTCTCATACCTATGACCGGCGGTATGGTTTTGTTGTGCCGCCCAACTCCAATCCGGATAAGGGGATTTCACAACCTCCATAGTACATATACCAGCGTACTCATTTATACTAACGAGCTTTGCCCGTAACGTTGGGGAGAAGTTCTCTGAAACCTCTTTCCCCACTACCTTAACTAAATCCGAAATCTTACTATCTGAATAATTCATATTATATAGGGGTTTATGCTACCATTAAAACAGCTTTCTCAAAGTTAGGGCCTTTATATCCCCACTTCTTAGCTCTCATCACCGCTTCATCGATGGAAACAGGGCCGAAGTTATACTCACCCTTAACCATTCCCTTCAACATCAGAATGTGATGGGTAACTGAGTTATGATTAGGTCGGTTCTCTACACTCACATACTTAACACCCGCTTCGATTGGAGTACCATTGTCGGAAGTCAGACCAGAGGTTTCATAAGATTCGTAGATATCATGCATACCATCGTAACGACCATACTCAAAGAGGTGAGCAAAAGAATTAATTTCTCTTACTATACTTTCCTCAACCGGAGTACCATCCATATACCACACATTAGCGTGCATTGAGTTTCCATTAGCGAAGTGTTCCGATTTAACCGAACATTCCACATTTGGGAACTTCTTCTTCACATATTGTTTAACGAACTCACCTGCCACTTTAGGGCCTCCATAGATGTAGGGTTTCTCCAAAGGTTTACCCCAATAATCGGTAGAACGAACGGCATCGGAGGAAATGTTGAACTCCATACCCGAAACAACAACTTTGATTTTTGAACTTTTCATAACTCTTATCTCTTTTGATTACATAGTAAAGATAAGGAGAAAACTTGGAAAATCCAAGCTTTTTTACAATTATTTTGTAAAAAAGTGTAAGTCGTTGAGAATCAATGCTGTATAAGACTGTATCACTCTGTATATACAGTATGGTAGGGAGAGGGACTGGTTTAGTACAGATGGGGACTGGTTTAATAAGCATTAGTTTTTCCGACCATGGAGACAGAATCCTTGCGCTTCCATGACTCCCTCATTATCAACGAGTTACGGCCTGTTGTAGGGATATACTCTCCTCCCGCCCGCCCTACTAAGGTACGGCTTTTATTCCACAAATCCAAGCAAAACCCCAACTTTTTTTTCGAAAATGTGAAAATAAATATCGGAAAATGCTTGGATATATGGACGGAATTTCCTATGTTTGTTATGTAATAAATGAGTTAGTTATGAAGACGTTGATTGAAAGAATGAAGTCCGAACATAGGGAAACCCTATCGGCATCTGAAAAGAGTTATCCTAATACCTTCTATACGGTTATGAATGAGTTAAGAACCAAAGGTTTCTGGCCTCAACTGACCTATGAAACGGTCTCTACCTTAGTTACCCACTTAGGTTTGAAGGGATATGACCCGTGTTACTTATCAGAAGTATTTGAAAATTAAACCATAAAATCTAAAATATGAATTGGAAAGAAGACAAGAATGGAGTGTTTTTCACTAAGCATTCAAATTTCAGAATTGAGCATGAACCACATCACCTATATGGAGAGATGGTAAAGATTGTAAAAGGCCCTTCCTTCGGTTCTCATCTGGTCGGAAAAAGATACATCAACATTGCCAAAGCGGTAAACGCTATTGACATTGTATGTGGAGAGAAGTTAATTGGAAAGGGATTGAATCAGGCAGTTGCCGAAATGGCGGATTTAGGCCTTATATCCCCCGCTGAAATGACGGGAGCCGCTTCTATTATTGTAGAACCACATTATCACCTTACCGATGCAGCCATTTAAAGAACTGAGTGATAAAGAATTGGAATCTCTTTCAGATGACCAGCTCTTCGAATACTTAGATGCCAAAGCAAAACATCTGAGAGAAACCAATATAGTAAAGCCATTAGGTACATACCATACCAAACATTTCGCAGCGTTTACTAAAGGTGAAGCACTTACTACCGAAGAATTAAAAAAAGCAAAAGAGTTAGGAAAAGCTGGTGATGAAGCCTATTCCGAATCCATCAGAGATGCCGCTGAAAGACAGGGAGGAGACCCTAAGTTTAAAGACCCAAAAATAAAAGTAAAGGTCAGAGGTGGTGGTTGGGTAGATTAATATGTAACATCGGATTTACATTTGTTACATACTATTTACAATTGTAACCGAATAAAATTCTGCTCACATCGGCTGTGCTCCGAATAATTTCTAATAAAAGGGGATAAAAATTAGAAAAAATTTTGTATGAAAGGCTTGGATATGTGAAAAAAATGTCGTATCTTTGCGTGCCAGGAAAAAATCGTTCTATGTATGGATGTGTATATACCACTTCCTCCCACTTTCCCCCACTTTTTCACACCCTTCATAATAATAAGAAATTAGGGCTATTGGGTATAAGATTTTAATTTACACGCTCTCACTCCCTTAATACACCCTATTGTGAAACTCCTTCTAACCTCATTATCGCCACATCTCCATTAGGGCTTATTTCACTCAATCGGTATCGGCTCCTCGCACTCATCACTCCCTCTCTCACTTCCCACCAATTCCAATCATCTATCCATAGGGTAGGGACGTTACACTTCTCTATCCAAAGGATTTCTTCTCTTACCCAATCCTCTTGGTGATTACCATCCATCCATACTAAATCCGCTCCAAATCTACCATTTAGGAACTCTTCGGAACTTTGGTGATAGAACTTTACCCAATCCCTTTGGTAGTAACCATTTATATATTCAATCTCACCTCTACTCCCCTCTACTATATCACACGTCTCTAATCGGAATTCTTCGAGGGTATTATACAATAACCAACTCCACGAGCCGTAGTTAGTTCCTATTTCCCATATGGTTTTTGGGTTTAAGGCCTTTAATTCGGTATGTAACCATTCTACCTTAATTAGGAATCGGTTCAACTCCTCCTCATTGATTCCATCTACTATACCTGCATTACCTCCCCAACCCATACGATTGTAGCGTGAGTTCCAAATCAATCTATTCCATATCTCATCTCCTATACCTTTCATACTATCCTCCTATTACTATCCATATCATAAGTAGTATGAATCCTATTCCAGCCCATAGGGATTCATCCTTATACCATTTAGGGTTTTCCATTCTTTCTGTTTTTATATAACCATACTGAGTGTATTCCTACTACTATTGTATTCACTCCTATTGTCGGCCCTGCTCCTATCCCTATTCCATACGCTATCCAAAAGAGTGAACCTATAAGGTTTACTATCCTTAACTTTCTCATATCATCTATTGTAAACGATATCAGTGTCAATCCCATACCTATATATCCTATAAGTGATATCATCCTTTCTTATCTATG
>Ga0315909_10006192_pt1 | contig 13572 bp, 20 predicted proteins | sample LakEriMetagenome_11_FD_203527 | JGI IMG/M metagenome (GOLD analysis project Ga0315909, IMG submission 203527) | Freshwater fungal communities from buoy surface, Lake Erie, Ohio, United States - Buoy 2 MA125 | ecosystem: Environmental > Aquatic > Freshwater > Lake | place: USA: Lake Erie, Ohio...
CCGCCAATCGTTCGGCCGTTTTTTGCCGCGCGAATATCAAGCGGGCGCTTGATGGTCCGTTTTTCGATGCTCATGATTTCTCCTAAGCCGCCATCAGCCAGAACTCAGCTTCCAGAGCGTAGATGTCGATGGTCTCGCCCGTGGCGATAAGGTCGGAAGTCCCGATGATGTTGGATGCGCCCGCAAGACCGGCCGAGGCCGACGCGGAAACAAAGCTGACCGTTGCAATGTGAGAAACCGCATAGACCTGGATGGTCGTCGGTTTGACTTCAGACCAGATAAGTTGACGCTTGCGTTTGCGCCTGCCGCCTTGGATGACGTTAACACCCGCCGCCGAAATGGTGGCTGAGATACTTGCCAAGCCCGATATGTTGGCTTGAATATCCCCGACTGGGCCGCCTTCACCGGCTTGGAAATAGCGGCTGGCCCAATAGTTGTTAGCGAAATAGCCGTCTGGAAAATAATCACCGGCCATCAGGTTTTAACCGCGACCGACTAACGCCGCCTTGATTGCCGCCTCAATGGCCTCAGCCTCCGCAAGTTGCGCTTGCGAAATCTCACTCTCAGGCGGATTGGCAACCCACGCCCCGTTAAACAGCAAGCGCAGATTGAGCGCCTGAACTAGCGCCTCCCTCATTGCATGATCGTTCATGGCGTCACCAAATCGTAAGTTATTCCGGTTCGGTTTCCGCTCGCGTCAGTCGTGGCAACAATGCGGTTTGCACTGTCTGCGACCGCGTTCCGAATGGTGATCGTCGTTCCGTCCGCGCCGGTCACCTTACCGGCCATCGCCGCCGCACAAAGCCGCAGCGTTTCCCGAACCGACATCCCCGTCTCGACCATTTGCTGGTCGAGGATTTCGTCAGCGATAGCGCCCGCCGTCAAATCTTGAACCGCTGCAACGTCGATATTCGCCGTCATTGTTCCGGTCGCATAGGAAACAAAACTAGACGACGCCTGCCCCTGAAGCGCCGACACGGCAAACGCCAGCGCATCAATCGCCGCCGATACGCTGCCTTGAGCCGACAGATCGGCCGCCGCCGATAGCGCCGCCACGACGTTTGCCGACAGCGACCCAGAACCCGCGATGGTCGCCGCAGCCGAGACAACCAGTTGCCCGACCGCATCCAGCAACGCCACGCCATCCAGCGAGGCCGACGCATTGCGACCCATCGTGCCAGCGGCCACGACAAGGGCTAGGGCCTCAACCTCGTTTCGAGACGCCAAAGCGCCAGGCTTGCGAGGCTGAATCCAAGCGTATTGATTGCGATACCCGCTAGGCGCCCCGGCGAGGGCGTTTGTGATCCCTTCGCCCGCCGTCAGGTTGCGCTTAGTGCTGGTCCGGTTCCAGTTTCCGACCGACGTGTAAGGATAGGCGCTGTTTGAAATCGTGCCGCCGATGATGCGAACGCCCGAGGAAAAATCCCTATAGCCGTTCTGCAAAAGCGCCATGATCAGCCGCCATAGCCATAATCAAAATCGACCATGACGGTTCCGGCAGATGTCGTCGCGCCAGTCTGGAACAACAGGAACTGCACGTTTGCGCCGTCCTTAATACGGGGCAGCGACGGGAAGGCGTTCAGAAAGTCGATCTTTGTATAGAGGCCGGTGGCCGGGACCGGGATCGTCCACAAAGGCTTGCAAAGGCCAACCACTACCGTCCCGGATGCGTGAGCCGTTCCGGACCAGACCACCGACACGATGTCCGAAACGCCCGTATCGCCAACCGCCAGCGGAATAAAAGGGTTGTATTTGTTGGCCGCGCTGCCGGTGTTCAGCAGTTGGCCGATACCCAGCGAGGCCGTGGACGTGAATGTCGTCGTCGCGCCAGCCGCGCCGCCCGTGTCCAGATAGTTGACGATGCAAGTGGGGGCGTTAGCCCCCAGCGCCGTGTCAGCCGCAATAAACATCCGAAGGCCGTTGCCGTTCGGATAGCGATGGCTGCCCGACAGCGCCGTCATCGTGACGGTCTTTGTGCCAGTGGTCGAGACGTTCGTGCCAGAGAGCGGGACGTAGCCCACCAGGTCGATTGCCATGATATACCAAGGCGCGCCCGCCGCAGCGACGACCGTGGCACCGGCCCCGAGGAAATGCTTAGTCGCCGGAGTGACGTTGCCGCCGTGCGACAGCGCGCCCTCTGACCATGCCTCATCCGTATCGACCCAAACCAGATCGGTTCCGGCAAAAGTTGCAGCGGCTGGCGTTCCGGGATGACCGGCAATCAAGGTCCAGTGACCCGCCGTGCCAGCCGACGACAGCGTCTTGTTGCTGAAGACGTTGTCGTATTTGCCGTTGGTCGTGATCTGATTGATCAGATCGTCTTGGCTAGTCCAGCCCATGCGTCAATTCCATGTCGTTTCAATGATGCCGGATAGAACGCTGGACGAAATGCTGCCGCCGTGACCCGCTGCAAAAAAGCCCAGAACCGCCCCGTCGATAATACGCGGCGGGGCCTGACTGATGACCGAGGCAAACTCATCACACGCGCCGAAGCTCTCCGTTGAGGTCCGGCACTCTTGCGTGACGTGAGCGGTCATGATCGGCTTGACGATAACCAGGGCCATCAGGCCGCCGCCGCCGGTCGTGAATGTTACGCTCTGGATCGATTTGACGCCCTTGTCGCCCGCCTGAAGGTGACAGAACGGAAGAAAGGACGACGTTCCGACAAGGCTGGATGCCACCACAAGCCCGCCGCCGCCGGTCGCGAAAGTAAAGTGGTTTTGCGAAACCCGACCCGACACGCCAGCGTCGTTTGTGTAAGTGAACGTGAACCGGCCCGACGTAGCGCCCGCCGATTGGCCCACGGCTATTACTTGGCCGCCATCATAGCGCGGAATGGCAACCGCGTTCACCATTGCCTGCTCTTCGCCAACCGCATCGGTGTCAATGAACGGGTAATAAAGCAGCAAGTCCGAAAGGATCAGAGCCTGCCGCGCGTTTGTCGTTGATGTCGTCCCAGAAGCCGCCGACATAACCTTGAGGTTACGAACGAACTGGCGGGCCGGTGCAACGGTTGGAACGTAAAGCCCGCGCGATGCATCAATGGTTGAAGCCTCAAGCGGGGCCGAAGCGTAAAAGTTAGCGGCAGGCGACCCGGCGAAATAGCTATAATCTGCCCAAGCCGAGGTCGAGGTTGCCGCACCGGGGACGGCCTTTCTGAACCCCGTCACCCACGACTGCCCCGAATCTTCAGCATCAGGCCATTCACGGACGTTCTTGAAGCCGGGCATTAGTCCTCAGAGACAGTCAGCGAACCGCCCGAAAACTGCGGCTGAATACCAGACGAAACCGCGAGCGAGGACGAAAGAACGCCCTTGTAAAGCAGCTTGCCGGTGCTGCTCGCCGCCGTTCCCACCCCAACGTGCGTGATCGTATTCGTGCCGCTAGTGCATTGCGGGAACTGAACCAGCGCGGCGTTGACGGCCTGGTTGTTCGTCACCGTCCAGCCGGAACCGGAGCGGGCCACGGCGACGCGCGCATATGAGCCATAAGTCGCTTCGCTGGTCGATTGGTTGCCAGCTTCGCCCGGATCGGCGGTGTGCAACGACACATAAAGATTGGTCAGCGGGCTTGTGCCTGCGTTGTCCGCAAGATTGGCAATCGCGGTGGCATTGAAGACCAGCAGCATCAAGTCGTTTTCAAAGGTGTTACCCTTGGACATCGTCAACCTCTTCTTCAATCATGCCGCTGATGCGGTTGTTTTGGTCATAAACGGCAGTCTTTTTAACCGCGCCGCGCTTGTGCATCACATTCTGTATTTCAATGCGAGGCAGTTCCATCTTGATTTCAGGCGGGTGAACTTCGGTTCGCGCGTCAACATTGATAACCGGCTGCGGTTGCGGCTGGGTCAGCTTTTCAATGATGGCGTCAATCTTGCGCGACTGTTCATCCATCGGCGTGTCTTCGCCGCCGTTGTCATCCGCGTTGCCGTCTGGCGTGTTTTGTTCGTCGTTCTGACTGCCGAGGCGAACGGTCGCCCCTTGGATGTAAAGGTCATCGCCGTTTGCCAGCGGCGGGCGGTTGTCAAGGTTGCGGGCTTCGTTCGGCGTCAGGATCGCCGTCTGGATGCCCTGCGCCATGCCAGCCATCCGGGTCGCGAAATCGCCCCTCATCATGGCGTCCAGCGAGTGTTCAACGTAGCGCCGGTTATTGGCGGCCCCGAACAGTTTCAGGTTCAGTTCCTCTTCCAGCGCCTTCGCCCATTGCGCGATCAAGTGCTTAACGAGGTGGAGGTCTTGCTGCTCAGTGTTGGAAAACGTGCCGTGTGTCAGGTCCTGGACGAAGACCGGCGGAAGGTTGAACAGCCGCGCGATCTCCTCGATCTGGAGCCGTCGCGCCTCGGTCATCTGACCCTTCGCCGGATCAAAGCCGACCGGCTTCAGTTCGTAACCCGCCGGGATCGGGAAGATTGCATCGCTGCCGCTCTTCGCCGCGTCAATCGACCGCTTGATGTCAGCCTGCGCCCGCTTGATCGCATCGGCACCGGCAGGCATTGGCCCGGTCAGCGCCAGAGGCGGAACACCACCGCCCGCAAAAAAGCCGGACGCATAATCGCCCATCGCAATCGCCAGACTGATTGCCTTCGCGCCCATGACCAGCGGCGAGTGAACCGCCAACTGATCCGACTTCAGCATGAACGGCACGTCGATCACGTCGGCCGCCGGGTATTCCCTGTTGTCCACCGTGTAAATCTTGCGGCCGTTCACCCGCTTCACGGTCGCCCGTGTCGAGTCAATCGGCCAGATTGCGTCCACGTTTGGACCAATCCGCTCGATCCAAGCCAGCCCCCGGCCGCCCGTAAACACTTGCTGCCAGAAATACTGCCGGAACCCGAACGAGGTCCACTCGCTGTTAGGGGCCTCGTTCAGAACCCGTTGCAGCTTGCCGCCCGTCCTAACCGCCCCGGCGTCACCAGCATCGCGATAGGCATGAAGCGGAAGGTTCGCCAGCGACCGCGAAAGGAACGACACCGAGGCCGACACCGCCGGAACGGTCAAGGCGGCATCCAGGGTCACGGCGGGAAGGCCGTAAGTGTTGACGTTGAAGAACTGAAGGAAGTTCGCCGCGCTCACCGGAACGCGCGGGTCCTCCGGCGATGTGCGGGTCTCGGCCTTTCCAATGTTGAGGCCGAACAGCTTCATGCAGCGGCCCCCATCAGGCTGAAGTTAGGATCGTCCCAAGGCGAGACGGGTTCAAATACGGTTTCGACGCCCATCGCCGCGCCCAGCGCCATCGCTAGCGCAATCGCCGCGTCGATCTTGTTCACCGACCGGGTCTTAGCCAGCCAGTGGTTGCCCCATTTGTCTTCTTCGATGACCGCCGACATCATCGCGGAGATCAGGACCGGGTTGCGCTTCAGACGGATGCGGCCTTCGAGCAGGGCTTCTTCAAGCATTCGGATTGAACCCGGCATCCAAAGGCCCTCGCCGTTGGCCACCAGAGCCTTGCCCTTTTTAAGCCCGCCTTGCGGATGCTCGGCAAACGGAACGGACAAGCCGAGTTCATCGACATCTTCCTCGAACCGCTTGAAGGCGAACCGATCATAGGCGACCAACTGGACATCGAAGTCCCGGTCGTATTCAGCCAGCGTCTGGGCGACGTGCCGATAGCTAACGCTCTCCCCGGATGGGGCGTGGATGTGACCCTCGCGAGCCCAGACCGCATAGGGCAGACGGTCCCGCATTTCCCGAGCGGTTAGCGTGTCGCCCGGCGTCCAGGCTTCCACCCAAGCGTCAAACGTCGGCTTGCCTTCGTCGTTCGTCCCGGTCTTCACCACCGCGCCCAGCGCCGTGATGTCCCGGTTCTGCGAGAGGTCCAGTCCTAACCATACCGGCTTCCCGCGATGGGCGGCCGGGTCGAAGTCCGCGATGCAAGGCTCCAGCGTCGCTCGCGTCATCCACGCCGTCTCCGCATCCGTCCAGACGCAGAAGTGAAGCCGCAAGATGCCGTTCAACTGGCCGGGGATCGCCTTCGCCTGCGCCACCGTCTCGCGCAGATATTCTTCCGTTATGGTCACCCCGAGAAGCGGGTTCGCCTTGATCCAACATGACGGATCGGTCAGCGGGTCATCGCCGTCATCGAGACTGCAAACGAAACTGAACGTCGTGTCGTCGATGACCTCGCCCAGATAGGTCGGGTCGGTCACCGCGTCGATGTTGCCCGCCGCGACCTTGATCGCGTGTTCGTGTTCTTCCCAAGCCACCGAGTTACGGTCGGAGCCCGAGTTCGTAATCATAAACAGAAGCGGCTCGCGGCGGAACTTGAAGCCGCGCTCCAGCATCTCGATGATCTTTCGATCAGGGAGTTCGTGAACCTCGTCAGCTAGAACGAAAAACGGGCGAGGGCCTGAGCCGGTCTTGCCCGTGTCCCGCGACACCGGGCGGAAGAACGATCCGCTGGCGTGGTGTGCAATGTTGAACTCGCGACCGGCACCGCCCGAGAACTCTAGCCGCTTGGCCAGGGCGGGCGACTGTTTCACCATCTTCACGGCATCGGCAAACAGGATGCCCGCTTGTTCCCGCTTGGCAGCCGCCGCGTAAACCTGGGCACCGGACTCGCCTGCCGCCGTCATGCCGAACAGGCCGATGCCACCGGCAAGCGGCGACTTCCCGTTGCCCTTGCCCTGCTCGATGTAAGCCCGGCGAAACCGCCGCCGACCGTCCGACCGTTTCCAGCCGAACAGCGAGCCGATGATGAACGCCTGAGACGGGTCCAGCAAAAACGGGCGGCCCTCGAACTGGCCTTCGCTTAGGTGCAGGACGCCTTCAAAAAACCTGAACGCATACTCGGCCGCGTCTCGGTCGAACTTGATCCCGTCCGTCCGCTTCAGGTCTGCCAGATGGCGGCGGCAGGCGTTACGGACGTGCGGCCCGGCGACAATCTCTCCGGCTAGAACCGCCTCGGCGTAAGCCTTAGTGCGGTCGGGCGCGGAAGAACTGATCAGTGGGGTCTTCGTCCTCCCCATCCGGCGTTCCTACTTTCGTTTCGTCAACCGGGGTCGCCGCCAGCTTCGACAGGATCGAACTGTAAGCCGACAGGGCATTGACCCCCATCTCGGGATCGTTGTTCAGCCGGTCCCGCAACACACACGCCAGTTGCAGAAGCGCCCGGTGCGCCGAGTTCAGCCACGGAAGCTCTTCGCGGAACTCCTCCCAAGCCTCGACCTGGCCCGGCGTCATCCGCGCATAAGGCTGGCCGAGAGCCCGCGTCCCCTTCGGCACGTTTCGGGCCTTGTGACGTTGCGGGTTCTTCATGGCCGCGCCACTCACGGCGGCCTTAGCTGCCGGGGTGCGAGGGTTAGCCATCTAGGTCATGCCCTAAACTGTGGATATGCGTTTTGCGGTTTGGCCCTCCGGTGTCCATCGAAGAGCGTCGGCGATGTTCCCACCCCCTAGCGGGCGTTCACCTTCCACCAATCGGCTGCGGCCTTGAGCATCCGGCCTTCTTGTCCCTTGCGGGTGGGGTCTGCCTTGATGCGTCGGGCACATTCAGCAAGGGGAGTGTCCAGCACGATTACCCTAGCCTTCAGCATCTTTGCCCATTGAGCCCGTTCTGACGGGTCTGGGGCCGAGATGATGAACCATGCCTGATCGTGCGTCGTGTCGGTGTGGAGCGACCTCAGCAGGGCGTTGCGGTGGTCTAGGGCTGGGGTCAGCCACTCCTTGCTGGTTTGGTGTTCGCTTCGGCCTGATAGGCTTGCCATGATGGCGTCGAGGTCGATCACCAGATCGTTCGGGCCTTGATGCTCTCTGAGGTGCGATGACTTCCCGCTGGCGGGCGGGCCACATAGGATGGTCAGCGGTATGCGCGAGGGCTTCAGGTCGGTTGGCATCCGACGCTCGGCGTATTCCTTGGATAGCTTGCCCGTTCCGCCGTTGGCCTGGTGCCTCGGATCGGTTGGCCATCCGTCAGCGTCAACGCCCATTGCGTTACTGAACATCCCCGCCATATCGAGCGCGGTCTTCGCGTCGTGGCAGGGCTCACACAAACACTGGATGTTGGCGTCGTCGTCCGTTCCGCCTTTGCCTAGCGGCACGATGTGGTCGGGCGTTACGGATGCGGTTGTCTTACCCTTCTCCGCACAATGGCGGCATAGGGGCTCGGCAGAGAGGCGGCGCTGGCGTTGTGCCATCCCAGCGCGACCACGAAGGCGGGCGGTCTTTTGTCCGGCCCAGTCGCCGATCTTGCGGAAGTTAGCCTCGTCTCGCCTTCCCGTGCTGGCCATTGGCGAACCATCCGACACAGACGGGATTGCTTAAGGTTCCTCGCCGCACCGCCAGTTGCTGATCGCTCCGGCTTGCCGGGCATGGTGCGTGTTGTGCGGGGGCGAGGATGCTGGATGGCCACTGAGGACCAATGCCTGAGCGGCGCAAAGCGCCTCAATACGGATTACCCTTGCACGAACTTAATCGCGGGTCAAGCGACCATGCGACGATCCCGCCGCTCTCTGACCAGCCGGTCGATGCTGACTTGAACCCAGCGGAGTTGACCACACGCCATCCGCACCGCCGCGCCTTGTGCGACGGGGTTCGTCTCTCCGGTGCAACGCTCGACAATCGGACGCCAGCGGGTCAGCAGCGCTTGATCGGGCTTCAGGAGGTCGAACAGCATCCGGGCGCATTGCGGGGGCAGGGCCTCGGTGGCCGCCACCAGATACAGGTCCGCGTCGATCATGGCCTGTGACACGTTCTGCCCAGGTGCGCCCTCTGCCGATCCCCGGATGTAGTCAGGGCGACGGTCGGAACCGTTCTCCCCCGATGCGGTGCGGATCAGTTCCTCCAGCCATTGCACCGCCGCTTGCTCGTCTGGGCGACCCCTGAGCAGCATCGTGAAGCAGTCGGGGCGGAACCGGGCGGTGATCTCCTCGGTGCGGGGATCGACGTTGACCGAGATGCCCCGGCTTTCCAGTTCGCGGCGTTCGGCCCGGCGCTCGGCAATCGAGGCCATGTCTTGCGGATTGGTCGGTTTCTTGCGGCGGGCCATTAGGCTGCTTTCCCTTCGTTGCGGGTTTGATCGTCTGTCATTCCGGGCCGAGGCCCCCAGGTCGGCTCCCATGCCCCGGTGTCGCGGTAATGCCGGAGGCGGCGGGCAATGACGGCGGTGTCAGCCTGGCCTTCCGTGGCCGCCGGTTCCGCGTCCTCAACCCAGTTCAGGTGCAGGCCGCGCTTAAGCCACCGCTCCATCGCAGGCGCTCCGCACTCGCCCTTGGGTTCCGCACCGAGGCGACGATACCGGGCACAAGCGGCGGGCAGCGAAAGGCGCTCGGCGGGGGATAGCTTGCGCCACTGACGCAGGCTGTCGGGTTTGGAACTGCGGCGGGTGTGGTGCGGGTAGAGCTTCCACGCCGCCTCGAAGTCCTCCGGGTAAGCAGCCGTCGTCGGCGTAGGCGACAAAGACTCTTGGGTTAGTTGATGGTTAGTTGAAGGTTTGGGTGCATCTCGTGCGCCCCCCCTTGCATGAGGTGCGCCCCCCGGTGCATCTGGTGCGCCCCTTGGGGGGTGCACCTCGTGCGCCCCTTCAGGCGTGACGGTGTAAATGACGCCCCGGCCGGGCTTCTCGACCCTTGATAGGTAGCCCGCCGCCTCTAACCGGCGCAGAGCCATCTGAACCGCCCGCTGGCCGAGGCTGGACTTCTTCATCAGATCTAGCTTGTCGTCGCGCCTCGACTTGAGGGCTATCCATGTGACGCCTTCGTCGTTCGCGGCGTCGGCCAGGGCCAGCAGGACCATCTTGTCGGTGCAGCCAATGTCCATGCGCCACACGGCGGTCATTAGAGCGATGCTCATTGCAACGGCTCTCGCGCGGGGGTATTTTGTCTCTCAGTCACGTCAGGCTCCCTTTCAGCCGGTGATTATAGGGCGGGTTCCGTTGTGGTGACGGACCCGCCCGCCCTCTTATCCGCGCAACCTCCGAAACCGTCAACCGCTGCGGCTCCGGTCGTCGGCCTGGTTGGCATCGACATCACGAACCGCGTTGCAGGCCACGTCAATCCATGCCTCCAGATTGCACGTCGGGCCGCTGCGGTTCTTCTGAATCAGAAGCTCCAGCTTGTTCTCGACAAAGACGGCGCTGTCGCGGTCGGCCCGGTCGGCGGAACGCTCGAGATAGTAGGACTCGCGATAGAGCAGGCAGATCATGTCCGCGATCTGCTCGATGGCCCCAGACCAGTTCAGGTCCGCTGCTGTGGGGCGCTTGTCCTGTCGCCCCTCCGGTCCCCGGTTCACTTGCGACAAGACGATGATGGGGGCGCGGATCGCCTTGGCCAGCGACTTTAGCTCGTTGACGATGTCCGCCGTGTCTGCGGCCTTGCTGTCGCCCTTTTTGACCGGGCGAACGAGGCCAATGTGGTCGATCAGGACGCAGCCCCGCGCGACACCGGCCCGGTCCCATGCCCGCATCTGGCGAAGGGCCTGGACGCGGATGTCATCAATGGTCAGCCCTCCTGCGTCGCAAATCACCATAGGGAGCGAGGCCAAGGCCCGAGCGCCATCGTTGGCAAGCTGGCGCTGATCCCGGATCGACCGGCCTTGCAGAATGTCGGAATAACGGACGTTTGGATTAGGGCAGTCGAACCCGGCTCGCTTGCGCTCGAACGCCAGATCACAGATCAGCCGGGCTTGCACTTCGCGGCGCGGCATCTCCAGCGAGAAGATCATGGACCCGCGACCCTGTTGCGAAATAGCGCGGGCCAGGTTCAGGCCAAACACGCTCTTTCCCATTGAGGTGCGAGCGCCAATGACCCAAACATCCTCTTGCCGAATGCCCGATGTGACGCGGTCCAGACACTCTAGGCCGATGGGAACGCCCCGGTTATCGCCCCGCCATGCGGCCTCCAGCATCTCCATAGCGTCGAGACCGGCAGGGACGGCCAGCGAGGCGCTCCCAGATGCACGGGCAACGTCAGCGGCCCCGCGCTCGAGTTCGGCCAGCAGTAGGTCGCCAGAGCCGTCCAGAACGTCATCGCACCGGGCGGAAACGTCCTTCGCCAGCGTTTGCACGGAACGCCGCACAGCCCTGTCGGCTATGGTGTCGATGTGGCTGGAGACCGACCAGAGAACGGCCCTCTCGACCATGTCGTGGAAATAGGTCGGGCCGTAGGCTTCGGCGGCAGGATGTCCGGCAAGGGTTTGCGTGACGACAAGGGCGTCAGCGGGTGATCCAGTGCGGCGCGACAGGCCGATCCGCTCCCATGCGGCGACATGATACGGCTCGAAAAACATATCCGGGCGCAGGCGCTCCAGCGCAATGTCGCAAGTGTCCGGGTCATAGAGCGCCGCGCCGATGACGGCCTGTTCTGAATCGAGGGCTGAAAGGCTCATTTCCGCGCCTCCAGTTCATCGGCAATCGGGCGCAGAACCGGGGCCGCGTGGTCAGGCGAGCGTAAGGCGCTGATAAGCGCATCAGCCAAGGTCAAGGGCTGGGGGTGAGCCTGGGGAAATCGGGGGGTGAATACGGTCATGCCACTAGCTTACCTCACCCATGCGTCCTTGCAGGACGTAGCGGGGCACAATTTGGGGGGACAAGTCGGCAAGGCTGTGGATACGGGTCACGCCGCTCGCCCCGTGTTGCGGTGATCCTTCGGCGACCACGCCTTCCGCTGACCGCCCATCGCCTCACGGTGCGGGGCGCAATAGGTCTCAGCGGTCGGGAAGCAGCACGACAGCACGGCGCCGCGCTCACCAATCGGGAAGCAGCACTCGCCGCTCTTGGCGCGGGTCAGCCAAGGCCGGGCAAACGACACGTCAGCCAGGATGACCACCGGGGCAGGCAGCGGCTTCGGCGGGGACATCGGCTTAGGTTTCGGCTTGGGTCCGGGCTTCGCCTTTGCGAGCGCTTTGGCCCGACGAACGATCTGGGGGCGCGAGTTATGAACCGCACGGCCACCGACCGGCTCAGGACGGCCCTCGCCCAGCCGATGCACACGACCGATGACGCTGTTGCGGGTGCGCTGGGTGCCGAACGCATTATTCAGCAGCTTGGCCACCTCGCCCGCGCTCTTGCCCTCGCGCCAATGCTTGACCGCATATTCGGTCTCGACCGCAGACCAGCCGCTGATGAGATTGCTCATGGTGTCGTCCTCTTTTTCTGGATGCCGGGGGTGCGGGGCGCGAGGCCCAGACGGGCGCGGTATTTGCTCAGGACGCTGTTGCCGATGCCGAGCGCGAGGCAGATGTCAGCCACCGGCACACCGGCCAGCCACATCTCAGCCAGCCGCACGTTGCGGGCCGCTAGGTGATCCTGGAACGTCGTCGGGCCGGGCTTGGCGGGCGTGGTCGCGGCCTTCGGTTTGTTCGGGTCAAACATCCGACGCAGATCAAGTTCGTTGACCGCGTATCGTGCCGCCAGATGCGCCCATGATGTCGGTCGGTCCTTTGACCGCTCGCGCTCGACCTCGGCCAGTTCTTCAGGCGTCAGGTTGCTGATCGTGCGACGGGCCGAGCAGGCAAAGCGCCCGGCACCGAAGGCAGCGGCGGCGCTGTTGGCGTTCCCGCTCATTGTGCGGCGTCCGGGTAGGAGCGGACGGTGACGCGGACGACGCTATCGCGCTGCGGAGCCTTGTCGGACCATGCCAGCGTGATGCGCTGGCAGCAGGAGTCGTCGATCACCAGACCGCGCTCCACGATCAGATCGCTGACCGCTTTCTCAAGGTTGCCGAGGTCGCGGGCGCGCCGATCTGGGCGGTCGAAGATCAGGTCCAGCGAGTAGGGACCGGCGATCAGCCCGGCAGGAACGTGGGGACGGGCTGCGGCCTTCCATGCCTTGTAAACGGGCGAAGCGTAGCGGCGGGCTTTGCCAGAGAACAGGCCATTGACCGAGGGCGGAAAGGGCAGCGTGAAGCTAATCGCGCTCACCGCGCCACCGCCCGCCGCAGGGCTTCATGCAGCGCTTGCCGCTTGGCGTTCACCGGCTTGGCGCGGACGTGGGAACGAACGACGACCGGGCCGCGCGTTTCAGGCGTCAGGGCCTCGCGGATGGTGCGTTCCCCGATCATTTGCTGTTGCCCGGTTCGTGGGGCGACCACGGGCGGAACGTCTGGGGCGCGTCAAGCGCGGCCTTCAGATCAGCCGCGAGCGTCGCCGCCCGCTTCCGCAGCTTCATCACCATCATGTCACGCGGGCACGTCGCTGCGGCCAAGTGATGCTCAAGAGACAGCACGGCCGCGGCAAGTTGCGGGGCGAGTTTCAAAACGGGGTTAATGTCCACCGGCTTGCTCCCTTTTGATTTTGAGCGCCCGCCTCGACCTGGCGCGATCCCAAATCTGGCGGATGGTCGCGCCGTAATAGGCCGCATCCCTCCGACTTTTGACGCGTAAGGTCTCGGTCTCAGCCAGGATCACCAGTTCGGCGGGCTTCAGATATTGTGTGAGTTCGTTGTCCATGCCGCATCATAGGCACGGCAATCCACAAAGCGCAATCGCATATTTCGACGGATTGGCGATTGACATGATGAAAACGCGGGCGCAAGTTACGGCATCAACCGAGGAGACGAACAGATGACCACCGCCTTGACCATCGCACAATCCGGCAACGTCACCCGCGCCAGTGCTGCGCTCCATCTTCAAAAGCTGACGAT
>Ga0315909_10006196_pt1 | contig 13567 bp, 27 predicted proteins | sample LakEriMetagenome_11_FD_203527 | JGI IMG/M metagenome (GOLD analysis project Ga0315909, IMG submission 203527) | Freshwater fungal communities from buoy surface, Lake Erie, Ohio, United States - Buoy 2 MA125 | ecosystem: Environmental > Aquatic > Freshwater > Lake | place: USA: Lake Erie, Ohio...
TTGTGGATGAACTATAAAATGAAAATTACTTCTTGTAAACCCTTGGACGAACTACGCCAAGAATTGGTTGTTCTGCCTCAGCCTGAGCTGCTGCCCGCATGAATTGTTTTTCTGCCATCGCATCGAAGGCGGTAGCAATAAGGAGAGCAGGTAGACAGAATGCGATGAGTCCAGTGACGCCACTGAAAAAATGCATCCATGAACCACCAATAGAAAGAGCAATCATTGCGACTGCCCAGACTCCGGTGATAACCTTTAGTGAGAATGAGATGCGTCGAAACTGGAATCCGCGTGCGCGTAGGCCGCGAACTGTAGTAATGTCGTGTTTCATTGGAGAAGTCCTTTCGTCGGTTAGGATAATTGTAGCAGGTATAGGGGAAGAAGTACACTACCTAGAGGCTAGAAGTTGGCTATGACTGGTCAAAACCCAAACTTCTTGCGACACTCGGGTCCAAGCTGGAGGCTACGGCTGGTTGGGTCCGTAAGCTCCGCGCCGCAGGAACCGCAGCATGAGTAGTGCATACCGAAGAGCTTGGCGTACCCATACTGGTTTGAACGGATAACTCCAACGAGACCAAGCACATCCTGAACAGAAAGCTTGTGGCGTGTAAACCCACCAAGGCTTCCGGTGAGGCGGCGCATGTAGAGGGTGCCCATAAACTCGCGTACCTCTACGAAGAGTAGGTCGCCATGGGTCTCAAAGTCAAGGTCGATATGGCTAAGGTCCGCGATAGGAAGCGCGTACTTAGACTTTTGAATGGTAGCCAAGGGAACTTGGGTTGGGTTGACGCGAGGCGCCTTTGGGAGCTTTGGCAGCTTTAGCAACCGCTCGATTAGATCTGAAGCTTCACGCTTATTGAGGTGAGGTAGGTTCTCACGGAGCTCGTCAGCTTCGCCAGCCTCGATCTCGCGTTCCTTGAGAAGGGTAAGGATAAAGTCAACCTGCTTTTCAGAAGGTCCGATAAGTACTGTCATTTTAGGCCCCTTTCCTGAGCTTGGTACTATTATATCAGGTAAATTAGGAAGAGCTAGGCAGGTAAGTGCCTAGCTCTTCTAGAAAGGTGTCTACAACTTAGGCGGGAATGGAGGCCACCCAAGGAGACCCCGTAAAGGCGAAAATGAACTAAACTCCTTTACGGTAAGCAAATTATATCACACTTTAGCTACCTAAAAGCGTGACCTCATCGTGAACCGTGGTCACGACCTTTGCCCAGATCTGTGGAGTATGGTCAAACGGCTGGTACCCACCAGCTCCTCCAATGAGGACTCGACCATCAGAATACGTGTGGGCAATTTGCCCAACAGTCTTAGCCGCATACTCATAACCTGGGTAGTCGAACCTAAGCGTCGCCAACGGGTCTGTTCGGTGTGCATCAGCGCCAGTCGCCAACAAGATTACGTCTGGCTTGATCTCATCCGCAAGCTCACGTATCTCGTCCATGCACTGCATAAACACGTCGTCACCGGAGCCTGGGTCAAGAGCCCAGTTGTAGATTCCAAATGATTTCTTGTGTCCATCAAGACCAGTTCCTGGAAACACAGTTCCATCGTGAATCGAACATGTAACGATGTCACGTGAACTTGCTAACAAGTTTTCGACGCCGTCGCCATGATGCGCATCCCAGTCGATGTACATTGGCCGCATGCCATTTTTGGCAAATTCTTTTGCAGCCCACGCCATGTCATTGAATACACAGAATCCAGAGCTACGATTGTATTGAGCGTGATGCTTAGCTCCTTGCGGATTGAAGGCAACCTTTACGTCGTCATCAAGCATCTTCTCAACTAACCGCACAGTTCCGGAGAACATGTGTGTAGCAACACGACCAAGCTTTGTACTAACAGGCTCATCCCACTCGGCGCAAACGCCTTGGTCAATTACCCTAGACACGAAGTCCTTGTCGTGAATAGACTCGATACGTTCACGATCTAGCGGCATGATGTGTGGATAGACTAGAACAACCTCTTTTTCTTCAGAGATAAGTTCTACGGCATATTTTGCACGCAACGGATTTGTTGGATGGTTTTCACCAAGTTTCCAGTCAAGATACACGTCGTCATATGCGATGTGTAACTTGTTATTCATCCGAATCGTCTCCTATCTTAACTGTACGAATTAGCTGTTCAAAATCTTTGTTGATAAGAACTGCGCTTGAGCGCTGTGACCGCATGAGCCCAATTGCCTCATCAGGAGTATAGCCTTCAAGCAAGAGCACGAGTCCCATTGTCAAACCAGAGCGGTTGATTCCAGCTTGGCAACGAATCAAGATTCGCTTGCCAGCTTTCCAGTGCTTGTGTGCAAACTCCGCAGCTTCGAATAAAGCATCGAAGTCAATGTTGCCATCAAGTTCTGCGTCATAAAATCCATAACGCATTTCTTGAACCTGCCAGTCGACTGGACGAGCCCAGGCATATAAAGTTACGACCGTATCAAACTCGTTCTTTGTAATGTTACGAGTTGTGTAAGGGTTTGCCTCATACTCAATCGTGTCAAAGTCATCTGTGCCACCAAGCCATAAGTTAGGCAGGATCTCGCTCCATAGAGGGAAGTCCCAGTCTATCGTCTCATGAGTCGGCGCCGCATAGCTTTGTAATTCCTCTTCATCAATAATGCGTGCCATGTCTCGTCCTTTCGTCATTAGGTGGTAGACCCTAGCAACCACTTGTTAGGGTCTCCACTAGTCTATTATATCAGGTTAGTACACAACTCTACAACATGGAGCGGACGACGGGGGTCGAACCCGCGACCTGAACCTTGGCAAGGTTCCGCGCTACCAACTGCGCTACGTCCGCACACCTATCTGAGTCTTTACGACAATAGGCTCTCCAGAAAAAACGTCCCACTTGATTGCAGCTGCAATCGCCTTACGGATGTACTCTTCTGCTTGCTTTGGACTCTTTGCTTTGCTTGCACTAAGAACTTCAAGAGCTCCTAGCGCAACGTTACTTCCAGATCCAGCATAGTAAATGTTATTTACGTCTCTGTCCCAAGAGTAGTCTTCAAAGATTGGATATATGACACCGCGCACAGCAACAAGAAACACAGAGTCGTGCTCCGCAGCTTGTCCGTCCTCCTTCATGTCGTAACCAGCTTCGATAAAGCTCTTACGCATTTCTGGGATGAACTTCCTTGTCATAAACTCGTCGAGAAGATGAATCATGTTTGGTGGCTTTGGTGGTCGCCATCCAAATTGAATAATGTTAGATCCACGACTTGAACCCGCACCAGCAATTAGGTACGGACCATTCTCGATAATCTTATGAGTCGCCATAGCGATGTGTCGCCCTGACTCGTCACTCGCACGAGAGTCGCAGCCAATTACACACCAACCTTCGCCTTGTATGGCTGCAAGTGTTGTCACAGATCCTCCCCACGGATTCCAATGCCTGGGAAACTATATCCCAGGCTCGGAACACTAATTATGCAGGATCAATGATACTGAGAGGTACATTCACGTTTGCAGATTGAACCTCACGGGTAACAGGGTTGACCTTGGCAAATCTTCCCATAGGATTCTCAAGTCTAACCACAACCTTTGTGCGGTTCTTTGAGACAATTGTGGCATATTGCCCAACCATGTACCGTGTTCCAGTAAGTTCGTTGAACTTGACCCTATCACCAACGCTATAGTCGGCGATTGTGCGAACCTTCCGCATAGACATGCGGCGGTTTTCTATTGCCTTTGCGAGTTGCTCGAGATCGTTATCAAACTGTCCCGCAGCAATACTCTCGATGAGTGTCGTCGTTGTGTCCATTTCCCCTCCTTTTGGGTAGGGTACTATTATATCATACTTTGGAGAGGAATGTAACCTCTCCAGGGTAGAACAGTTTACCGTGTAGGTCATCAACCAGTTTTAGGGCGATGGCTACCGCACCTGTCTCACTGGAACTGATGACCTCAAGCTCACGGGACTCCTCGGTCGTATTACGGCTGTTGAGTCTTACCTTGTAGCGAAAAACCTCTACGCCACCTGGTTTACGTTGACCTGTGTTGTACTCTGTCACGCATCAACCTCTGCCTTGAAGTACTGGACTCCATCGGCCTTTTGCGCTTCGTCTTGCTCCCAAGGAAGTCGTGTTCGGTCGATGTCAAGTAAGCTGTTGGTAAACAGCACCGCAGTCTTCTTTGCAGCACCTAAAGTTGTGTGCGCCGCATGACGGGTCTCGCCTGAGGCAAGATCCTTTACAGTCACAAGCCAAGCTGCTTGTGGAGCTTTATTCTTAAGTAATGTAGCTACTACGCTCATTATCTTCCTTTCGTCTTTGTGTTATGAACCTATTATATCATGTCATCTTCGTCTATGGAAGGTGAATCTTTTTCCTCCCACATTTCTGGACGAAGAGCAATTTCATATTCATCACCGCGCCACGAGTTTGATCCGAACGAGATGTCCTCGTCCTCGTGAAGTTTGTCTACGCTGAGAACCGCAGTATAGCCTTCCTCCTCGAACATGATGACAAGCTTTACGTCTCCTTCATTCGCATCGTCAACAAGTGCAACCTTGAAAGGTCGACCCGCAACACCGTTGCGATGAAAGTCAAGATCAATGATTTGCAGTCTATCTGGGTCTACACGTGTCACGACGCTTTCCTATCCGCGGTACCTGGCCTATTCTTAGTTACGGTACAGCCTTCAAGTTTTTGTTGTGAGATCCATTCCTTTGCAGTTTTCTCATCAATGAATTGACCGAGCCACTTATCGCCTTGAAAAACATTTACGAGCTTATATAAATTACTCATGCCGTAGCTCGATTCTTTTGCATGACAGGTCGATATGACTTACTGCTTCCACCTTGCGAAGGTGTCATGTAGCCATACCGCACAAGACGGAAACGTAAAGCTCCGTGCGTAACTCCTAAACATTTTGCAAGACGATAGAGAGTAACCTTCTCTTCGTTATGCGCCTTCCAAAGAAGAGCAACGTATTCCTCAGCCTCTACGCGATATTTCGGTGAGTGACTACGAACAAGTTGAGCCATAGGTTGAAGTTCAAGTAGACGAGCTAGAGTTTCGGGACTTGGCTCGTACGCTTCGTACTTGTACTCAATTACTGTCTCTGTTGGTAGAGCTGGGATTGGAAATTCATTTGGGAACATCTTGATCTGCCTGACAAGCTCTAAGTCTATAGTTGACTCGATCTGTCGGATTCTTTCTCGGCTTACGCCTGTTGCATCTCCAATTGACTGAAGAGTCCAACCCGCATACCGCAGGGCTGCTATGTAGGAGTTGCGCACGAGTGCATCAGTCTTTCCGTCGAGTGACTTAAGAATGAGCTGCACGTTGTCTGGTAAAACCAGACCATTGGTAATTGTGTGGGTCTTTTCAACGGCGACCTTCTTACCGTACTCTTTGCGTCCTTTTGTCATGGATAGATTATATCACACTATCTACAAAAAGTAAAACGGAGCTGGGATACTTCTCCTTATCCCAGCTCCGTAGCGCTACTTACTTTGTCTTAGGAAACTTCTTTGTGCCACGACGAATCGCGGACATCGTCACTGACGCTTCCTTTGTGTCTGATACCTGCATCTTCTCACCAGTTGTGGTATTGAAGATTAGGTAGTGTGAGCTGTCAACCGCACGTAAAACAGCAAGTGTCTTACGCTTACGGAAGTACGCTGGAGTGTACCCAGCTGGGAGCTTCACACCGCGAGCTAAAGCTGGAAGTGTCTCTGTACGAGTCCCAGGCTTTGCACGCAACGGAGCTTTTGTCTTTGTTGTCATGCTTTCCTTTCGTCACTTGAGCAAAGGGGATTGCTCATAGGTTGCTCACTATTATATACAGAATGAGCAAATCTGTAAAACGAGTTAGTTGATAGCGAGTGGGTTACATACAGGAAGAACGTGACCTCGCCAATCACGAATTATCTTGTCCAGGGTATCGGAATATCCGAACTCCTTGGCTCGAATCAGAATGGCGTAGTCAGCCATGGACTCAGCCCATTGGTCTTCGTGCTCCTGCTGAGTCTTAGCAGAGCAGGTTACGCAGAAATCTTGGTTTGTTTCCATGCTTGGTCCTTGATCTTTTGTTGTAGCTCACGATTTGGCACGAGTGCAAGAAGAATGAGTCCGAGCTCTTCTTCTGAGAGAACTATTGTGTATTCGTTACTCATTTGAAGCTTCTTCCATAAGGTCAAGCACAGCCTCAATGTCCTTCTTGATGAAGTAGAAAGCATTGCCACATGAATAGCAGTAGGTTTCAGTGATAGGAATCTCACGGCAGAACGCGTCGATACCGGAGTAAATCAGGTCTGTGTTTGTACACCCCTGAACTTTGCATTGTTGCATTTTCGTCCTTTCGTCGTTGGTGGTACTATTATATCGGGTTTGGAGACTACTGTAAACTAAGCTCCAGGAATTCTTTACCCCAAGACGCAAGCTTTGGCTCGAACTTGTTCTTGTGATGGCTGCATAGGTAGAGGGTTCCGGAGTCACCGGAGATCTTCCACATTGCTCGGGCAACACGGCACGAGTCACAAGGTTGATATTCACTAAAGGTCTTTGGTTCTTCCGGCTGTTCGAGCTCGGCAATAGTACCTGTCTCTAGCATGAGGCTCCTTTGTTAGTAATAAATTACCACGAATTCTTTCCGTAGACTGAGACTCCAAGAATCTTAGAAACTCTTGGGAGAACATTTTCGTTTGTTCCGCCAACATGCCACTCGTATCTTTCATTATCTAGAGGTGCACCATCGCTATATCTCTTCCAATCATAGATTGTAGCGACAAGCCCATCATCGAATTTGATAGACCACTCTGTGGTAACCTTTTCATATGAGTCATGATTTTCCTGAGGAGTTCCAAGAACTTCTTCGATTTGAGCTCGGGTTGTAGTTACATACCCTTCGAGAGCAGTCCCACTTGAATTGACGTTTTTTGTTGTAAACTTTTCCATGTCCATTCCTTTCGTCGTTATGGAACTATTATATCATGATTAGTCTCTAAAGTAAAATAGGCCAGCCCTTTCGGAGCTGGCCTATTTGGACTAGCAGACTTTCTACTCGGGTTTACGGTACCGCGCCTGATTACAGTTTGCGCACCCGCGTCGATGGTGCTACGGATTTTTACCGAGGCTAGCTTTCGCTATTACCGAGGCTGTGATTCTTACACCTGCTTCGTTTCCTGGAACTCATAACACGTCAGCTTGTCGGGAGTAGTTTCCCCATGGGATACCCTTACGCTCTAGAACCAGTAAGTCCAATATTTAGTTGTAGTACTATTATATCAGGAAGATGGGATCTCTTCCCAGTCCGTCAGGTACCGAGCTTCGAAATCAGAGGCTGGCCTTTTGAGTCCGAGCTCCGCCATCTTGAGAGCACGGTCAACGTCTGCGCGCTTGCGTGCCCTAAACTTGTTGACACGCTCACCCGTCTGAACGTCTATGATTTCCCAGACGCCCGCTGCAACGTTTCGCTTACGCATAGATTTCCCTTTGGAATTTCGCCGCGAACTCCTGAAGCTGCACGAGCCACGCATGTGAAAGCTCCATGGTCTCGCCTTCTTCATCCGTGCCGCCTGTAAACACGCAGTCTCCAAGAATGAGGTCGGTCGGTCCAAAGCTTCTTTCCCACAGGTGAGAGGCTATGATGTTGAGCGGCAGGCTAACAAGCTTGCCTTCCTCGTTGCACCAGAGTGTTAGGTCAGGCTTCAAGTCTACAGGTTGAATGAGTCCGCCAACCGCGTCTCTGATTTGGCTGTACTCGTTTGTGCTGAGGTCGAGGACCTCGGTTGTGAAGTCGGTATTTATCCGCAATGCTGTTTTCATTTACGTGCCTCAATTCTTTCCTTTGCGACGTTGATAAGAGCAACGATGTCGTAAATTACTTCCTCAGTGATTCCGTACTTGTTGTACAGGTGAGAAGCAAGGTCCCATTCCGCAGTGTCTATCTGTCTCTCAATATGAGACTCGACATCTTGCTTTGTGAACCACTCAATCATGATTTCGGAATCTTGGTCTTCTTGCTGAAGAATCTCTATAGCGTCTGATACTTTCACGATGCCACCTCCACATCTGGGAACCACTTCAATAGAGTCTGAAGTAGGTGGTCGTAGTCGCCTGCAGTCATTTCCGCAGTGAATGTTTGAATCTCATCGCGTCGCCCTTGCTTTTCGAGCTCGCGGCGTCCTGCGCCAATTATGGCGAAGGCGTTTCCATCTGTAATGCTAATTGCCATTGGGTGTCCTTTCCGTCGTTAGGGTACTATTATATCAGGAATCGAGTACACTCGCAAGATCTTCGTAAAGATTCTCGATAATAGTTCCATGCTCCATGATGACCTGCTCGAACTTGTCGTCCGCATCAGAGATGCCTTCAGGGAGAATCTTGTTTGACGGCATCACGTAGATGACATCGTCCGGTGACAATATCCACCAATCGCCGTTCTCATTAGCTACATATAAACTATTCATTGTCTTCTCCTAAAGGATACAGGTAGTTGCCAAGGTCAATGCCGCAACCAGTTTTGATGATAATCTCGCCGGAGTCATCTATAACTACAGTCGAGCCATGAAGTCTTTCGTCGACCCATTCCTTGAGATGCTCTAAGGTTTGGATGTCTTCTACCTTGAGTTTCATTTCTGTCCTTCCGTCGTTTTGGCAACCGGTGGAAGAAAGTCTGGCGGTTACTAGCTGCTGTGCTACCTAGCTTCCGCGGTTTCATATCCACCGGTTGTTGGTATCTATTATATCAGGAATTGGAGACAAGGTACAACTTGTCCACGACCTCTTTGAGCGAGATATGCGCCTTCCCAAGGTTTTGGGTCAGGCTGGATATGGACCCGCCTTGTGAGAGGGACTGAGCGGTCTTGGTCGCCACGGCAACTGCCGAGTTGCTGGTGCCAAGAGTCAGGAGCTTGCGACCCGTCAAATCCTGGGTCGTCCAGCGCCCGTGGGCATAAAGGTCAAGGTCTGGCCCGCCGTTGCTGGAAGGCATCACCGGAGTGACCCAACCAACCACGCCGCGCATGGAATATCGCACGTCCGTTGCGCCGACGGATATAACTTCAGGGGTACAGGCTGGGTAATCAACCTTTGTCTTGTTGCCACCGTTACCAGCGGAAGCTACAACCGCGATGCCAGCTGAGCTCAACTTCTGGGCAGTTGCCTGGAAGTTAGCTTCGATGGGGCATCCCGCTTCTTTGTAGGAACGTCCGACGGACATGGAGACCACGCCGACGTTTAGTCGGGCCGCATTAGCATCTACCCAATCAAGTGCCTGTTGAACTGAGCGCATGGTGTAGCTGTTGGCGAAACCTTTGGCGGACATGCCGACGATACGAATGAACACAACACGGACGTTTGGATCTACCTGCACCGCAACGGAATACATCTGTGAACCGTGATGCATAGCTCGATCTTTTACGTCCTGGTAGCGAACGTGCGCTGCGCCTGGCCCATTCATAAACTTCTGGCCATTCGGGCATGTGCCGTACTCGATGATGCACACTTCCTCGACCAGAGTCGACTTGACCCAGTCAAGCTCGGTGTTGATACCGGAGTCGATAATCACCAACGTCTTTTGCGTGTTAGCGCTTGCTGGTGAAATTGCAAGTGCGGCAAGTGATACTACAAGCAGTGCTACTATCTTCTTCATGATGTCCTTTCGTCGTTAGTTTTAGCTCCGGAGCAGACGCCTTTGACGGAAGGACTGTCTGCTCCGGAAGTTGTTAGGCAGCGTTCTTTCTGCCAATCTTTTCAAGTGCATTCGCAGCAGCGGAACCAATCACCATTGCTGCCTGCGCGGGATTGCGTACCTCTGAGAGTACAACTGCATTGGTGCCTTTAGTGATGTCCATACTGTATGACAGGTGACTTTCACGTGACGCAAAAGGAATCCACAAGACTGCAACACCATTCTTGTCACACTGTTGAAGCCAGTTACGTGCGTGCGCAGTCTCCTGCGCAGTGTAGCAACCATCGCTAACTACTACGAGCAAGCGAGCGCCAGTTCCTTGAAGGAGGTGCAGTCCACCATCAAGAGCTTTGAAAGCTTTGTCGAACTTCTCAGTTCCATCTGGTGCAGTGTAGACATTTACCTGGTCAAGGTGTTGACCTGGCTTGAGTGTCGCGAAGACGTCCTGTCCATAGTAAACCATGGCACACTTGGCTTGAATGCGACGTGATGCCTCAGACATAACCCAGGCAGTAGTTGCCATAGGCTTCATTGCGTCACCCATAGAACCAGAGATGTCAACCATAACGCCAACTGAAAGTGTTGGGTCATCTGTGTGCTTGCGCACAGTGCGACGCCATGGCTCTGCCTGCATCATCGAACCTTGTGCCTTGTAGGCTGCGTTCTGAACGATGGCGCGTGAGCGCAAGCGTCCAGGTGGAAGAATAGATGTGACCTCGTGCTCATCACGCTCACGATACTTTGCCTTCTCAAGAAGACGAGCGATCTTTACTGCAGCAGCACGTTCCTCACTGTTTGGTGCACGAGTTTCGTGTAGGCGCGAACCACTTCTGCCATAGGTACCTTCACTGGTATCTTTGAGGAAGACGTTTGCAGCTTCGCGTTCATGATCTTTTTGTTGTTGTGCAGCCTTTGTGCGAGTAGATACTTCTTCCTTCCACTCTTCAGACTGCTCTTGATCTTGAACTTCATCATTGACGGAGATGTCCATAGCTTCGGCAGCTTCATTGACTGCCTCCATGATCTCGCTTATGATGAACGCCATAGCTTCTTTTGGAGATACTGGGTCAAGTTCTTCTGAACGATCCTTGGCAGCTTCTTGAAGAATCTGCTCCCACTCACGAGCAAGCGCGAATGGCACACGAGTATCAGAGTGAAGTTCATGTGCTTGGAATCGAACCCACACACTGCGAAGCTTTTCGTAGAGGTCTGCTCCAAGATAATCAACAACTAGAGTTTGGATCTCTGTGATGTCGTCATAGGTAAGTACACCTGCGTCAACGCGAGCAGAGATGAGAGCAGCAAGGGTAGACATGGCACGAAGGTTGCCAAGTTTGTCAGCATTTTCTTCGAAGTCCTTGAGCACAAGTTCAAGAGCACTCGCGCGTAGGAACACACGATTTGCTGGGAAGTTGTCAACGCCAAGGCGTTCGATACGAGTTTCCTCGAGACTCATGTATGAGCTAAATTCTCTAGGTGATAAGACTGATGTTGCGTAGCTCAAGTCTACACGTGAGTAGCGAGCATGCATTGCTTCATGGAAGATAGCGCCTGAAGCTTTTGGCCAGTCAAAGAGGGTGTCGCGATTGGAAAGGTCGCCAATCATTGTTGGCGTTACAGATTTTCCGAATGCCTGCTCGACATTGACCTCGACCTCAGCCAAGGGTGGGTTGAAGCAAGCGGCGGTGGGTCCTCCAGCGCCTGGTCCTACGTATGCCACGATGTCGGAGCGTCCAGCCCAGGTATTGACTAGATAGCCAATCCTCGAACCTACGCCCAACCATTCAGGTGGCGTTTGTTCCGCGCGGGTCGCGGAAACCTTTATGTGTCCCATAGTATGTCCTTCCGTCAGTAGGTACTATTATATCAGGAAAAGAGGAAACCCCCTGACACCCATGACAGGGGGTTTCGCGCTACGCCAAGGGGATTAGATCTTGGCTGGTCGGCACTCTTCACCGAACACCCTTGTAAAGACATCCGCAACGACGGGGCGGTCTATCTCAGGTGCAGCGGCGATGATATTCGCAATTGCGAACTTGGTGCCGAAGTTTTTAGCGATGTCGCGGAACGCAAGCATTTCACGCATCTGTGGTGCCCAACCGCACTCGCCTGAAGCTTGACGGCGATTGAGATTTTGTGCAACTGTCACGATTTGTTGAGGTGCGCCGAGACGTTTAGCAAGAGTGTAGTCAGTAGTCATCTCTGCCTGGACGATGAATCGAGACAAGAGTGCTTCTGAAAGTCGAACTCCAGGAGCATTTGGATTTGTAGCAGCGATGACATAGAATCCTTCTTTCGCTTTTACAGTTCCACGCTCTGGGTTTGCAGTAATGATAAGTTCATCGCGACCATCCATGAGACCATAGACACCAGCAAGAACTTTTGGATCAACGAGACCAATTTCGTCAATGAAGAATGGACGACCTTGTTCTGCTGCTTTTACTAGTGGACCATCTTCCCAGCGGAAACCTTCCGGTGTTTGGACATAGCCACCAATAAGGTCTGACAACTCTGTGTCGCCAGTACCAAGGATGCTAATGACATTGTCGAATGCTGCTTCAACAAGTGCAGTCTTTCCGCAACCTGGAGCGCCGTAAAGTAGAATGAACTGCATCTCTTCACGCGCCTTGCGAAGAACGAGCACGTCATCGTGTTCGCCCCACTTGCGAGCATGGTAGACCTCGCCATTAGGGCGAGTGTACTTTGCGTCACCTGTCATGGCATCTGCCGAGATAACAGGAATAACTTTCTTAGGTGCGGCACGATTAGCTACCTTACCTTGAGCGAGAACGTGTGAGTCGAGATCTTTGGAGATGTCCTCGTTGAGAGATTGAGCAAGAGTATCAAGGAAGGTCTTGCTTAGTGATGTCGTTAGCTCGGGAGCCAACGCATCTATAGTTGTAGTTACAGTGGTAGACATGGGTGTCCTTTCGTCGTTTGTCTTACGCTAGTAAATCTTGGAAGCCTAGAGCGCGTCGAACTCTGGTGATGCGACCTAGAACTTTATAGGGTGTCTTTGCAGCACGTACATCGTCAAGGTCTGCTTGTGATACCTCAACAAAGATAGGTGTCTTGTAAATTCTGTAGTTGTACGAGTTGAGTCGTTCAACGATGTTGCCAATGTATGCAACACGTGACGTGGCACTTTCTAAAGCAAGTTCCTTGCTAAGGAGTGCGTACGTTCCGAACTCATTGAGAGTGAGTGTGGGGAATGATGTTGTCTTCCAGGCACGGCGTGGAGCTGTGCGGGAGACCTGGCGTCGATACAAAACCGCTGGAACGTTCTTCCCTGCGGAAGACACTCCATCTGGAGTAACGAGCATTTGGTAGCGTTGTTCACCGGAGTGAAGCTCTAGGTATAGAGCCTTTCCGACTACCTTGTCCTTTTCTGCCATGGGTGGTCCTTTCGTCGTTTGGAGTACTATTATATCAGGTTTGCGAGACTTAGTTTCGCAAAGTCTGAATGAAATCTGAGATTGCTTCAGTTACCGCGTCACCGAGGTAAGCATTGAGTTCATCAAGTTGGTCCTTGGTAAGCTCATTGATTTGGTCGCTTTCGTCCTCCATGTAGTTAACCATCTCAAAGAGGTCATCGAGCGAGAGCTTGAACTCATAGACTACAGTGTCTTTAGTCATGTCCATTCTGGGTATCCTTTCGTCGTTGGATACTATTATATCAGGTTTTAGAGAGGAGATACGCAGGGGACCGGGATTGTTTCCGACTCCCTAGGGCCTTTCGTCGTTCAGGTGACCACCGGTCGACCCTGCGTATGGAACTATTATATCAGGTTTGAAGTGGTCTCGTATGGGCTTTACTTCTCCTATTTCCATGATATAATAGATACCACGGGAAACCAACCGGCCAACCGAAACGACACAGAGACGAAGGGTAGGGTCCAAATGACCAGCACCGCGATTCGCACGACCACCACTGA
>Ga0315909_10006202_pt1 | contig 13556 bp, 17 predicted proteins | sample LakEriMetagenome_11_FD_203527 | JGI IMG/M metagenome (GOLD analysis project Ga0315909, IMG submission 203527) | Freshwater fungal communities from buoy surface, Lake Erie, Ohio, United States - Buoy 2 MA125 | ecosystem: Environmental > Aquatic > Freshwater > Lake | place: USA: Lake Erie, Ohio...
CTAAAACCGTAACTTCTCTAGATGAGCTTTCAAATAAAGTTGGATTAACTATAGGCGATATTAAAGCCTTAGAATTAGTATCTCAAAAAACTGGCAATAGTTATGGTGAGTTAACTAAGACAATGTCTAGTTTTGCTGACAAAGTTTCTAAAATACAAAACCCGATTATTAGATTAAACACATTGCAATCTTTAATGATTGAAAAAAATAAGAAATTGGCAAATGTTTTTAATCAGTCTACAGATGGCTTTAAAAAATCAATAGCCGAAGTTTCTAGTTTAACAAATGTTTTTACACAAAAAAATATAGAAGATTCAAAGCAATATATTAGGAACTGGTCTGAATTCCGTACTATTTTAGATGAAGTAAGAAATCAGATCGGATTATCTTATATGCCAGTTTTTAATGAACTTACTACTAAATTTAAAGGTTGGTATTTAGAAAATAAAGAATTTATAAAAAATATATCTACTGTTTTATCAACAGTCCTGGGGAAAAGTTTAATGATTTTAGGTGATATTGTTGGATCTATTATATATCCATTCAAAGTAATGACCAATCTTTTGTTTGAAGTAGATAAGATATGGGGTACTTTTACAAAAACCATTGACGGTCTTGCTCTAGGTTTTCAATATTTACTTCCAGCGATTTTACCAGTATCTAGACTTGTAAAAGTACTATCTTTTTCATTTTTGTTTTTAAGTGACGTAATAAAAGACATCACAGGTTGGATGAATGGTTTAGACTCTGTATCAGAAAAGTTTTTTGGTAAATGGGAAAATTATACAAAAAGTTTCTCAAATTTTTCATCTTCACTTAAAGATTCTACAAAGAGTTTAATGAATACTTTATCTAATTTGAGTGCTAAAGATTTATTCCCAAGTCTTAGTGACAAAGAAGTTAAAATAAATAGTATTGTAAGTAACGTTGATAAAAAATTTACTAACCCTAGTTTAACTAGCCCTTCTTTTTTTAATAAGAACAACTTAGGTTCTAGAAATGATGCTAAGAGTGTAAATGTAGCTCCAAGCTTCTCTATAAAAATAGAGAATATATCTGTTGGAGACAATGTGTCTTCAAGCCAAGCAGAGTCTACAGCTTTAAAAATTAGTGAGATGATAAGTAAAGAAGTTGATACATCTTTTAAATTAATGTTTTCAGATTTAACAAATAATGTAACATCTTAATTATGTCTACTACCCTTATAGCTTCAATTAGTCAAGCCTTATTATTTACCAAGACTTTTACGGGTTTTAGAAATAAAATTGCAGATTTAGTTATAGATGCTACAGATTCTGAAATCATAGAATATTCTTCAATAATTACAAATCATCCAGTATCTAGTGGGTCTAATATATCAGATCATATATATGAGAATCCTATTTTGATAACTATGGAAGGTAGGATAACTAATGATTCATTGTTAGGTAGAGATTTTGATACATTGCCAGGGTTTTTAGAAGGAAATATAGTAACTAATATATATAATTATATAACTGGGCCAACTAAAAAACAAATTCTAGCTTTTAACTGTTTAGAGACTTTAAAGAAAAACAAAAGTTTAGTAACAATAGTAGCTAAAATGAAGACTTATGATAACATGGCTATAGAATCATTGAACTTTTCAAGGGACAATGAAGTGGGTGATAATTTATGTTTTACTATAAAACTTAAGCAAGTAAATATTGTTACTAGCAAAATAGTAAATATTACTAAGCCGATTATAGCTTCTAAGAAAGTTGGAGCTTCTAACCTTGCTAGTTTAGGAAGAGGTGATGTACAAAAACTTAGTTCAGAGAATCAGCAAAAAACTAAAACAAATTTAAAGCAAAATTTAGACAGATTAACAAATATACTACCAAGTTTTTAAAATAAAATGTATCAAATAACTTTACAAAACAACCTATATTACGAAGAAAGTTTTATTCTAGATAATGAAACTTTTACTTTTGTTTTTAAGTGGAATGAAAGAGCTCAAGAGTGGAGTTTAGATATAAAGAATGGCGATGAATATATTATAGAAGGTATATTTCTAGTTTTTTATACTAATATTCTAAAGTTAGTTACAAGCGTTAAAAAACCTACTGGTTATTTAATAGTGCTACCACTTTCTGATAATTTAACAAAAATAACTAAAGATAATTTAGCAACAGATGTTGGAATGTTTTATGTACCAAAAGAAGAATTTGAAGAAGATCCTTTTTGGTCAAGTTTGAAGATTTTTTAATGAGTAGTTTTAATCGAATCTATAGTATAACTATATCTCCTAACCTTTTAATAGAGAATCTTAAAATAAAATTTGAGATTAAAAAAAGCTTAGAGACTAAAAATAATTATTCGAAGATTGATATTTACAATTTGTCTCAAAAAGATAGAAACGCTATTAGCAGTGAGCAATATGCTTTATTTAAAATGAAATGTGGTTATTCAGAAGATCAAGGTTTAATCAACATAGCACAGGGCAATGTTAGTGATGTAATACATTCTACGTCTGTGCCAGATATTGTAACTACAATATATTCTAAAGATGGTTTTAGTGCTATAAAAAATAATTATATTCAGCTTTCTTTTAGTGAAAACACATCTATACAAACTATAGCAGATAAAATAATTCAAAAAATGAATTTGCCTGTTAGGTTTTCAAACTTAAAAAATCAGACTATAAAGAATGGTTATAGTTTTATTGGGACAGTATCTGAGGCTCTAAATGATCTTGGTAATCAGTATGATTTTGATTGGTCTATACAAAACGGAGAAATACAGATTTTAACAAAAAATTCTTCTACCAACTTCCAAGCTTTTTTGCTATCGCCAGAAACTGGGTTAATTGAAAACCCAACTAGAACTATTAAAAATAAATATTTTGAAAAGAAAGATAAAGGTGAATATTCCGTTACTTCATTATTAAATCCTCAGCTTGAAGTTGGTGATTTAGTTTCAGTAGATAGCAATGCTTTAAAGGGTAATTTTTTAATCAAAGAAATAACTCATACTGGTGACACAAGGGGCAATGAATGGTATAGTAGACTCATTATAACAGATAGATAGTAAGAATGTATAATGAGTTTTTAGAAGCTTTTCAAAAGAAAATCTCGACTTCGCTGAATGTATGTTTACCTGCAATAATTGAATCTTATGATTTTAAAACTCAAAAAGCTAATGTTAAGATAGATTCTAAAAGAATAGAAGATAATGATGAGTTAACAGACTATCCAGTAATCTCAAGCGTGCCTATTATAATGCCATCTTCAGGTGGGGCTTATATTACTATGCCAGTTCAAGTTGGAGATTCTTGTATAGTTTTTTTTGCAGACAAAGATATTAGTAATTGGTTAAATGGTTTATCGAACCAGAAACCAGAAACTAAAAGAATTCATAGTTTGTCAGACGCAGTAGCTATTATGGGATTACATCAATTCACAAAGCCAATACCAATTGAGAATAATGTAGATCTAAATATTCATCATGCTAATACTACTATTAAAATAAAAGAAAATGGAGATGTGGAAATTAATTCTAAAAATCATATTAAACTTACATCTAAGACAGCAGAGGTGAATCTAGAGCATGATGCTATTATTAATTGTAGAGACGTTCATCTTAAATCTACGGGTAATGTGAATTTTGAGACTACAAATCTTAATGTAAAAGGTGATTTACATTTAGACGGTAAGGCGTTTGGTAAGAATAATCAAACGTTTAAGGTTGGGGCGAAATTAGAAGTCACCGGAGATGTTGAAGCTACGGGGGATGTAAAAGCAGGTTCTGTGTCATTAAAGAACCACACTCATTCATATCTAAAACCCGCTTCTGGCCCAATGGTTCCAGCGCAAACAGGAGGTGCTACATGATTGTTAAAGATTTATATTTAGATCCAGCGAGTCATGATCTAGTAATAGAAAATGGTGAGATTCGATTGACTAAAGATGGAGAGATTACTTTGCAAAAAATCAAAACTAGATTGTTGTTCTTTATTGGAGATAGTTTTCTTAATCCCGACAATGGAGTTGATTATTTACAATATGTTTTTGCAAAATCGGTAAGTGATGAGACAATAAGAAATCTTTTTATCAAAGAACTTCAAGCTATACCAGAAATTATAGAAATAATGGAATTAGAAGTAGTTAGAGATAGAGTGGGTGAGAAAGTAACTATATCATTTAAAGTAAAAGATATGAATGGAAATATTGTAGAAGGTACAGCATGAGTTTTGGTTTAACGGCGACTGGATTTAAAAGAAAGATGTTTGAAGACAGTATGAAAGACGTAAGTGAAAAGTTAGCAAGTAGCTGGGGGTCTTTTAATACAGATGAACAAGGAACTAATATGCAACTACTCTCTGCATATACATTTGAGACTTCGTCTTTGTGGGAAGCGCTAGAAGCACTTTATAACTCAATGTATCCTGACACTGCTTTTGGTATGAGTTTAGATAATATTGTAAGCTATATAGGAGTGATAAGGATACAAGCTACTAAAACTACTACATTAGCAAAATTAAGTGGTAAAAACCAAATAGAAATACCTTTTAATAGCCAAGTAACGGCTGAAAACGTTGATACTATTTTTAATTTGAATAATACAGTTAAATTATCTAATGAAGCTTGTTATGATATCACTTTAACTATAGCTGATAATATCCCAGATAATTTTACTATATTTGTTAATATAAACAATGAAGTTTTTAATTATGTCAAACAACCTGCAGCTAGTTTAACTACGATTGTAAATAATTTAGTTACTTTGATCAATGCTAGTAATCAAATGATAGAAGCTTCTAATGTAAATGATAAGCTTTATATAAAAACTACTGATAATGATCTTTTGATGGAAGTTTATATATCTCAATATATATCTATTGATATAGTTAGTAATTTAGGAACCTTTAGTGCGGAAGATGCTGGATATATTACTTTAGCGATTAATGCTTTAACTAATATACAAACACCTATATCTGGTTGGATATCTGTAATCAATGAAACATCACCAAATCTTGGTAGAAATTTAGAAACAGATGAAGAATTACGTATAAGAAGAAGAGCTTCGGTAAGTTTAATTGGAGCTGGGACAGTAGAAGCTATAAGGGCTAAAGTTGCAAATTTACCTGGTGTTAGCTCTGTAGTACTTATAGAAAATGCAACTGATCAAACAGTAAATTTATTACCTCCACATAGTTTTGAATGTTTGGTAGCTGGAGGAGATGATAACGAAATAGCCTTAACAATTTGGCAAACAAAAGGTGCTGCTATAGCTACTTATGGAAATGTAACTATTGAAGTGCCTGATAGTACTGGAAATTTACAAACAATAAGTTTTTCAAGACCAGTATATTTGTATATATATGTAGATATCACGCTTGTGAAGGATGAATCAAAATTTCCAATAAATGGCAATGATATAATTAAAAACAATGTAGTAGCTCAAATATCTAAATTTGCAGTAGGAGAGACTATATTATATCAATCATTATTTGCTGCAATATATAACGTACCAGGTGTGACACTTGCTACTGTATTAATAGGAGGTAATGCAATTGAAGTAAAACCAAGTCTAATGCTAGACGCAAATATTACTATGGATAAAAGTCAAATTCAAAAAACTGATATAAGTAAAATCACAATATTATGATTGAAAAAATTTCAAATCACGTTGAAAGAGCTAAAAAAAATTTGATGACTCAGTATAAAGATAGCATTAAATTCAATCAGTTATTACAAGCTCTAGTTGAAGAACTCCAAGAAATAGAAGATGTTTTTTGGGATTTATATACTTTAACATATATCAGTACAGCTTTTGGGTATCAGTTAGATAGGATCGGAGATACTGTAGGTATTTTAAGATATGGATTAGATGATAATCAATATAGAAAACGTATATATTCTCAGATTATCTTAAATGCAAGTAATGGCGAACCTGAGATTTTAATAAGAGCTTTGAAGCTATTAATGAATGCTACGAATATTGAATATACTGAATATAAGCATGAAATTATTATAACTTTTAGAAGCGATGAATCTGACCCATTTTTACATTCTCAAATGCAAAAATTATGTTTAGCTGGTATAAAAAAGATTTTCTTATATCAAGATTTTTCAGATACAAAATTTACTTTTGCAGAAAGATATTTAGAAGATTTTAATTTAGTCGTAGGACCTGATAAAGATAAAATAATTGTGGATTCTGGGGGTTTACAGTATAATATACTATTGAGTACTGGTGAAGTAACTGAGCCATCGCCATTCGATTCTTTATCTGATAAATTCACAGTAGAAGGACAGGAAATAGAGTTTATAGGCGGAAAATTAATGGAACGATTAAATAAATAAATAAATAATATTATGGTAAATAGACCCGATAAAATACCTTATCTTGCAAAAATACAAGAGTTCGAAACTGGAATAGACCCAGTAACTGGTAAAGAAGCACAGGGTTGGAATAGACCAGATTCTATACCTGAGTTATTTACTGATAAAGGGATCCCCATAAACAAAGGTTTAGCTAGGGGGGGTTATAACTATTTACAGTATTATAATGCGTTATGGATAGAATATTTAGATGAAAGAACCAATAGAGCTTATACCAACTCAACGAAACCCGCTGCGTCCACAAGACCAGCTGGCAGTACGATTTTTATATCAGATCTAGATACAGGCGGATGTATTGCATTTCGTGATAATACAGGGAATTGGCGTAAAGTAAAAGATAATAGCATTATAGCATAGAGGTGATATGGCTGATAAACGAATTTCTGATTTAGTTGCTACTAGTTTATTAAACGATGATGATATATTCTTAGTTAGAAAAACATCTCAAAACGAAGATTTTAAAATTACTAAATCATCTTTGGTAAGTAATCTTAGCAATCCTGGTATTGTCGGATTTAGTGCTACTGGAAGTGGGACTGAGATTACCTTAACTCCATTAAATGGATCTACTATTACTGGATATTTAGATGGAATGAAAATATCGTTTCTCTCTCCCGTTTCGTTGGTATATGGACAGTCAGTCAAGTTAAGAATTGGTAATAATGCATTTGTAAATTTTGTGTCCCCATTAAGGCTGAGAAGTTATCCTAAGATGGATTTGAATGAATATTACGAAGGTGTATATAGAGCTGGTTCTTTTTATCATACAAATCCTAAAGAAGTAAATTATACAAATGAAACTACTGGATCTGGTGTCGTATCTAATAATACGACAACATATACTTTAACTTCAGCCACGGGTTTTTTTAGACGTTCATATTATACAGGTATGTCAGTATTATTTACTTCAAACATCGATAGTACTGGTCTTGTATATATTAATCTAGATAGCCTTGGCGCCAAATTACTATCTGACCCCGATGGTGATGGGATACCTTTTACATTAGTCAAAAATCAAACGATTATGGCAATTTATGATGGAACTAAGTTTATTAAAAACTCATTTACCCTGCAAGAGCCTGAAGTGCCATTTGATCCTACGGAACCAGTAATTATTTATGTAGGACCAAATGAAGAGCAAGTTAGTAATACAACTTTAGAAAGGACTATAGATAGGATTCTTTTTGATTATGGGCCAGATGGTGGTGGTCGAAAAGTTATTATTAAATTTAGAGATAATTATAGTGGCGAAGGCTATTATAAATCGCCAAATCAAGCTATGACAAACAATTACATTACTATCGAAGGTAACCCGAATGTTACTATGCAACCTAGTCCTAATATTTATTTAGAGACTAAACCAGTAATCAACGCAACCGAATTACAAATTACTCTGACTGGGCAATGGAAAATGAATTTTCCTTTAGCGTCTAATGACATACCATCTAGTGCTTATAGCTTTTTAATGCCTGGTATAGAATCTTGTATCATCAATGATGCAACTATTACAAATATTAATAATGGATTGCAAAATTATAATTGTTTTGCAGTAAATCGAGCCGAATTGAAAAATTTTGTATCGACGAATTGTACGGTTATAAATTTTGGCAATATTTTTGGAAACTTTCGAACTTTCTATAACGGCGTACAAAAGGACAAGATATTATTTACAAATTTTACAATTCAAAACACTATTACAACTACAATGAACTCAAATAGAGATGCATTATCTCCAAGCCATATGTCTGGTGTATTTGATAACTTAAAAATTAATATTACTGAACCAAGTAATTTTAGTTCTTTGATTACTTGTAATGGAAATATTGAAATAAAAAATACTACAATTCTTTCTAAACAAACTCAAGGGCCTTTAATAAGAGTAACTTATAGCCTGCCAAGTTCTGGTCATAGATTAACACTTACAAATTGTATTATAAAATATAGTGATGTGGTCAACACTCAATATGTAATTTTAGCCCGTGGTGGCGTTAACAGTGGTTATATTCCGAGTCAATCTAATGTAACAATAAACTCTGGAAATTTTCAAAGTCCCAATAGTGCAACAATACCAGATATTGTAGCAGACTCTCGATCCGAAATTACAATCAATACAAGTGAGGTAATTGGTAGAGCAATAACGAAAAATGGTGGGGTAATTAAGAATGTCTAAAAAATACTTATATTTTTACAAATTCAACGAAAGCTTTTATTTTTCTGAAGTTAAAGATTTTATTGAACAGGAAAGTTTTGATGCTTTGATTTCTGAAGTTGATCTAAAAACATGGCAATCAGATAGTGAAAACTACCCGAACCCTAAATTTCCTCTTCCTAAGTATATTATAGAAGGATTTAGGGGTCACATGTATGAATTATTAAAAGAGTCTGCAGATCACTCATACGAGTGTTTAACGAAGAAAAATTTAAAAGCTTCAGTAGCATTATTTACTTTACATGATTACGAAGAAGAAGATGTTGAAGAATATGAACTCTTTTTCAAAGAACTAAAAACAATTAAATATAACTTTAATTGTTTAAATAAATTACTAAAAACTATTGATAATATAAATGATTTTTATAAATTTAAAATTTCTATAGTTCCTGAAAAACAACCAAAAAGAATTGTGAATGAAATTCAGATAGCAAGAAAAGAATTGTTAATAGATAATAATGTCGATCTATCAATTTCATCAATTCGCTTAGATGAAAGTACGCAAAGTGGATTTACAAACGATGAAGATTGAAATTACAGACGCTACAACTAGTTTAGTTAAAAAGTTTGAAAAGTTTAGTAGTACTATATATCCTTGTTTAGCAGGTAAACCGACTATAGGATATGGTCATGTAGTAAATAGTGCTGAAAAAATTAAATATAAAAACGGCATTTCTTCCAAAGAAGCAGATGATTTATTAAGACAAGATTTACAAGATGCAGTTAATTGTTTAAAAAGATTAATAAAAGTAGATCTGCACCCAGATAATATATCTGCTTTGATATCTTTGGTATTTAATGTTGGATGTGGTGAGTTTGCTAGTAGTAAAGCTTTAAAACTTATTAATGACAAAAATTTACAAAAAGCTAAAATTGAATTATTTGATCCAATAGAAGGTTTTGTGCGTATAGATGGTAAAATAACAAAAGGCTTAGTGAATAGAAGAGCTTTAGAAGCTAAATTATGGAAAAATTATGTTTAATATATTTACAAAAATCAATTTCTTTTTTTTCTCTATAAAAAAATATGTTTATATGGGATTAGCTTTTTTTGGCTTATACTTACTTAAAAAACATTTTAATTTAGTAAATGAAAAAGAAAGTTTAAAAAATCAATTAAAAGAAATAAACACTAAAGTTAGTAATCAAGAAAATGTTATACATACTCAAGAAAAAGTTATCGATACTATCAATTCTATTGAAGATGTTGATCTTAAGTCAAATATTCAACGGATGCGTAAAGGTAAATTCTAATACAACTTATCCTTACAACCTACCAGACTTTCCAGTTCCAAACCCTGAGTTTGCTGATGACTTAGAACATGCTTGCTCAGAAAAACCAGATCATTGCGTTAATATCAATAATTATATTAATAAATTATATAAATTCAAAGCAGTCTATACTATATACAAACAATCTATAAAATATCAAAAAACTCAATAGAGATTATACTGCGTATTTATAATTAGAATAATCATGTTTTCTTTGTTTAATAACTGGCCAAACTGCATATTTTAAAGCATCAATAAAGTCATCATTTTCCTTTATCAACACATTTGTGATTTTTCCACTTCTTGGTTCTATTTTAAAAGAGAATAATTGGAGATTACTAATCATATTAATACAACTCGGTTTAACGATTATTTTATAAGACTTCATTGTTGATATAGAATCTTCTGTATAATATAATTTACTATCTCCAGACGTTTTATCAGAAGGTTTGATATATAGTCCTTGTCGCTTTAAAGTAGCTATTGTTTCTGGTCTAGCACAATCTCCATAGACCTTCCCCTTCAAAATACCAGGTATATTTTGTACACATAAATCATAAATTTCATGATTTTCTATACCAACTCCTTTATATTCATGCGTTACATAAATACAATTATCTTTTATATAACATCTTATAACTGCCATTGGATGCACATAACCAAAATCTATACCAAAATATTTTTCAGCATTTTCATCTTCTTCAAAATCTTGAATGAACCATTTGCCCTTAAATACTTGAGCGTCTGAATTTTGTAACAACTCTCCTTCCCAAATATGATTATAAACTTCTGGCGCATTTTTTAAACAATGTAATCTTTCTTTGTGCATTGAAAGGTTAAAGAAGGGGTTTTGATACCAATTTAATGTTTTTATGTATGATTTTGGAGGTGTTTTCTTATCTAGTATAAAAGATTTATATAAACAATCTGTCTCATATTTAGGGTTCATTGTTATAATAATTTGAGCTTTAGACTCAGTAGGTTTAGCATTATAACTTTCTTCAGAAAACAAAGCAAACATAGATTGAGTTGTACGAAATACAGTGGGTCTTAATAGATCCCAACTTTCTTGAGTTAAGCTATCTGCTTCCTCTATCCATACATGCGTTAGATCTTGATATCCCTTAATAGTATCTTTGTTTCTATCAAATCCTTTAAATAAGAACTCTGAACCATTCGGTATATACACAAACTCAGCACTTGTAATCTTAAAATGTTTTCTAAGTCCCAAACTATGAATCATAATTAACAAACAAGCTCCAACACTCTTTTTAAGAGATTCTTGAAACTGTCTAGTACATAGAATCTTTTGTTTTGGTTTTGAGATAGCTTGTAGCAATAGATAAAGAGCTACTATATAAGTTTTACCGCTAGCCCTACCACCTGCTAAATATATATAGCTATAATGATTTTCAAAAAAATTAGGTTGATCATGTTCATTTAGCCAAGAAGGCAAATGTAGTCTTAGAAAGTCATTTATATCATCAACTGAATAATCACTCATTGATCTTATATTTTATAGAGTCTACCAAAGCCCCAGTTTCTATTAAAGGATGATCAAAACCTTTCTTTTTAATAGTAGAAAGAGCATTCATAGGCAGAATTTCTTTATTTTCTATAATAGCCTTCATATCTTTGACCGCAATAGCTCCAACTTTTTCAGCTTCAGCTCTTAAAGATGTATCGTTATCTGTAACATTACCTAGAGCCTCGTCAACATATTTCTGCCAGTTATTGTTTCTATCTGCTGCTAAGTCTACAAAAGGTCTCTTTGGGATATGTTCAGTTCCATAATGATTCCAAGTAGCATATTCTAGAATGTCAGCTCCTTCTTCATTAAAACCAGCATCTTCATGTATACCAATAGCTACTTCTAGATCGTTAGAAGCATCTATTTTACTTTTGAATTTTTTATACTCTGAATCATCATCTTGTAAATAAGCAGACATATATTTTTTGATTTAAGTTCTGGGTGAGAATCTATAAGGGCGACTTGAAAGTATATATTCACGACCAAAAGTAGTTTCTGATAAACCAGTCATGGCACTTTTTGGAGATGTTTTGTTTGTAGAATACGTAACAGAAACTGCCCCAACTTGCATACTAGATATATCCCCACTACTTCCAAGAGGTCTACCGCCAATACTTAGTATATGAGCTGCAAAATATGCTATAAGCAGATTATATGTTTCTTCGGGCGGTGTAAGTGTAGTAGAAAGCGAACTATCTACTCTGATTTTAGCTACAATAATAGCTCCGTCTACATCGTATTTTGGAGATGTAAACTCTGGAGCTATTATTGCCATTAATTCTTTTGGTGTTTTAGATACCATACTTGATCAACTGAGATTTAGGACGTGGTAAAATAATACCCCCATGCCATACTTTTGCATGTACTTCAAACATATCTTCTTTAGATTGGAATATATTTGTAAATTTCAATTCTGAACTTTCGAACCAAAAATTATTACCAGCTTTTTGATAAGCTATAAACATATCTTTATTTCCTGGGTAAGCTTTTTCTAATTCGTTAGATGGAATTAAAGTTACTCCTGGACATACTTTTTGAAAATATTCAAAAGCAGTGTCTATTCCACTTCCAATTATTGTAGTTATTAACTTTTGATATTGTAAAATAGGTAACGCTATAGTATCTACTAAATGAGTTCCATTAGTACTTCTTTGCATCTCTGCCACAGTATCGCTTAAGTCTTTTACTATTTCTAAGCCTGTTTTTACAGCCCATGTTTTACCACCAGTACCAGGTGCAACTTCTGTTTTAGCAATGTCTGGATGATTAATCCAACCATAAAAATTATTATCCAAAAGTTTCTTTTGATAATCTCCTAAAAATATTATTTTATTAGTATCCTGAGCATGTCCTTGCAAAACTGACAATCTTTTGTCATCTATAATAGACGGAAGCCTAGATGATAATGTTATATCATCACTAGTAAAAATCATTTTTAAAGATTTTCTAAATATCCTGTATTCCTTTCTTACTGCGTTTACTTCTGCAGCTGGGGTGTCCGTTGAAGTATCAACATCCCATTTAGGCTGTCCGAAAGAATCCATTATATTATACGTACCATATCTATAAGATTCATCGATAGTACTTCTAATCGGAACTAATTTTGGACCATTTAATCCAGCATATATTACATTAAAAGTTTCTGGTAATTGATTTGTTAATTGTTCTTTAAAATAAAAACCAGTGTCAGCATCAAAATGCTTTGTTAGCTCTTGATTGAATTTTACATCAAAAAGATGTGAATTTGTATTTTCCATAATTATATTGTTATTTAAATTGTTAAACGAATATTTGATAAATTACCAGCTGTTACAGTATCTAAAAATAAACCAATTTTTATTCCATTGTCAGTAGCAACATTTGTAAACTCACCAGTAGCTTTGACGTTATAAACAGGATCTCCAGTTTTAACATCGACCACAGCTTTTACAGCCATTTGTGTAGTTACAGCTATGGGAACTGCTTGTCCTGCTTTATAAGAACCATCCAAAACATTAGGTTCAAAGCCATTGATAATACCACTAGTTCTTACTACAACCCCAGCAACTGTTACGTTTGCATAAGCTCCATTAACATTCCAAGCAACTATTCTTTCTGGGGTTATAACATCTCTTTTTACTGCTTTTCCAGGGTAAACAGTTTCAGAAGCTATTACAGTAAATATTTCTTTTGGCCCATC
>Ga0315909_10006208_pt1 | contig 13550 bp, 10 predicted proteins | sample LakEriMetagenome_11_FD_203527 | JGI IMG/M metagenome (GOLD analysis project Ga0315909, IMG submission 203527) | Freshwater fungal communities from buoy surface, Lake Erie, Ohio, United States - Buoy 2 MA125 | ecosystem: Environmental > Aquatic > Freshwater > Lake | place: USA: Lake Erie, Ohio...
CTGGCTCGTTCCGCTCTACAATCCGATTGATTTCACATTCGCCGCACGCGCCGCCATCGCCGCGATCCGGCCGCGCGTGCTCGTGCTCACCGAGGGCGGCATCTGGCCGAACCTCCTCCGCGCCGCGCGCGCCGCGGGCATCCGCATCGTCCTCGCCGCCGCGCGCCTCTCGCCGCGCAGCGAACGTCGCTGGCGGCGCTACCCCGGAATCGCGCGCAGCGTGTGGGGTCTCTTCGATCTCGTCTGCGTGCCGGAAGCGGATGACGTTGCGCGCCTCGCGGGAATCGGCGTCCCGCGGGATCGCATCCGGCACACGGGCAGCGTGAAATTTGACAACGCGGCGAAGGACACGCCGTCGCGCGAGGCGGAATTCCACGCGCTCGTGCAGCCGCTGGGATTTTCCGGGCCGCTCATCGTCGGCGGCAGCACCTGGGCGCCGGAGGAGATCGCACTCGCTGATGCGCTGAAAAAACTGCGCGCGGAATTTCCGACGCTGCGCCTCATCCTTGTCCCACGCCACGTCGAGCGCGCCGCAGCCATCGCGGATGAACTTTCCCGCGCCGGCCTCCGCGTCGCTTTGCGCAGCCAATTGACATCGAGCAGCAAACTTCCATCCGGCGACAACGCCGACGTGCTGCTCGTGGACACGACCGGCGAACTCCGCGACTGGTACGCGCTCGCCACGGTCGTCTTCGTCGGCAAGAGCCTGCCCGGCATTTCCGAGACCGGCGGGCAAAATGCCGGCGAACCCGCCGCGCTCGGCCTGCCCGTGATCTTCGGCCCGCACATGGAAAATTTCGCGCCGCTCGTGACCCTCCTTTTGCGCGACGATGCCGCCGTGCAGATCGCCTCCGCCGCGGATCTCGCAGGCGCGCTCCGCACGCTGCTTGCCGATGCGGAAAAGCGCACGGCCATCGGCACCCGCGCGCGTGCCGCGCTGGTGCCGCATCAGGGTGCCACGGCACGGACTGCGGAGTGCATCGTCGCTCAGGAAACTGCCGAGTAATACCAAACGCAGTTGAAGACTGGTGGATTTAGAAAACGGCGCTGAGGCGCAACAGACACTCTGCATCGAGAGCCAAAGACCCGGTGATATGTCGCCCAGGGGAAGCGAGTGCGCCGCGTGAGGGCTATAAGGCCCTTTTACGCGGGAACGAGCGCAGCCCTGGGTCTGCGGTCCAAAAAGAACAACGCCCTGAAGAGACGCGACAGCGGAGAGCGATGGCGCCGCCCCTTCAGCGAAAACACCGGCGGACCGGGCTCTGTAAGAGAGTAGTTGGAAAAATTGCACATGTTGATTTGAAACAACTTACGCGCCAACTACCCGATGAGGGCTTGGACTGTTTATTGTCGTGCCCCAGGGCGTTGCCGGGCTGGCATGTCACCAGGCCTTTGGCCCTCGATACATCGGAGCCTCAACCGTTTTTCGGCTATCAGCCGGTTTTCAACTTAACCCGCAAAGCAAACGCCCGCACCGGGCTTTTTCCATAACACATGAAACGTCCCACCTTCACCCGCATTGCCGCAATCGCCGCATTCCTCGGCGCATCACTCACCGCCCTCGCCGAGCCGCAGTGGATCTGGCTCTCGAAAAACGCGAAGCCGAATGAGCAGGTCACGCTCACGCACGAGTTCACGCTCGCGGGCGATGTGAAGTCCGCGACGCTTTCCGTGTCGGTGGACAATGGCGCGAAGGCGTTCATCAATGGCAAGGCTGCGGCGGAAAATCCCGACTGGAGCTCGCCGACGAAGGCTGACGTGAAGGCGCTGCTCGTGAAGGGCAAAAATGAAATCCGCCTTGACGCGAAGAACATTGATGGCGGCGCAGCAGCGGTCGCGATGATCGAGATCGAGATGGCCGACGGAAAAAAGATCGCCATCGAATCGAACGGCGACTGGAAGGCCGCGACGACGGGCACGACGGATTTCAAGCCCGCGGCTGTGATCGCAAAATACGGCGCGGGGCCGTGGGGCGATGTCTTTGCGCAGGCAGGCGGCAAGGTGAAGCGCGGCGTGGCCGACAGCATCACGGCCGCGACCGATCCGGCGGCGATTCACGCGCCCGCGGGCTTCAATATCGAGCTGCTCCACACCGTGCCGAAGGCCGAGCAGGGCTCGTGGGTTTCCATGACAGTGGACAAAAAGGGCCGCCTGCTTTGCGGCGATCAGTACGGTGCGATCTATCGTCTCACGCCGCCTGCGATCGGCAGCAAGGACGCCGCGAAAGTCGAGAAGCTCGATGTGGGCATCGGCGGCGCGCACGGGCTGCTTTACGCGTTTGATTCGCTCTACGTGATGCTCAATGAAAAGGGCGCACCCGAGGCGAAGGGCCTCGCATCCGGCCTGTACCGGATGAAGGACAAGGACGGCGACGACCATTTCGACAAGCCCGTGCTGCTCAGCGAATGCAAAGGCGGCGGCGAGCACGGCCCGCACTCGATGCAGCTCTCGCCGGACGGCAAGAGCATCTTTTTCAACTGCGGCAACCACACGAAACTGCCGGCGAATCTTACGGCGAGCCGTGCCGCGATGATGTCGTGGGACGAGGACCACATCCTCCCGCGCATGTGGGACGGCAACGGCCACGCGCGCGGCATCCTCGCGCCCGGCGGCTACATTTGCAAAACGGACCCCGAGGGAAAAAAGGTCGAGTTGTTCTGCTACGGCTTCCGCAACGAATTTGATTTCGCGTTCGACGCGAATGGCGAGCTGTTCACCTACGATGCGGACATGGAATGGGACATCGGCTCGCCGTGGTATCGCCCGACGCGCATCAATCATTGCGTGAGCGGCGGCGACTACGGATGGCGCTCCGGCTCGGGCAAGTGGCCCACGTATTATCCCGACAGCCTGCCCGAGGCGGTGGACATCGGCCCCGGCTCGCCGACCGGTGTGGTCTTCGGCACGGGTGCGAAATTTCCTGCGAAATACCAGCATGCGCTCTACGGCAACGACTGGACCTACGGGACGATGTACGCGGTTCATTTCACGCCGGACGGCGCGGGAATGAAGGCGGTGAAGGAAGAGTTCATCTGCGCAAAACCGCTACCGCTCACGGACGTGGTGATCAATCAGCACGATGGCGCGATGTATTTTGCCATCGGCGGACGCAAGGCGCAGAGCGGCGTGTATCGCGTCACGTATGTCGGCAAGGAATCCACCGCGCCTGCGGAGCCCTCGGTGCTCCCGTTGGATATGAAGCAGCGGCGTGAAATCGAGAAGCTGCACGAGGAAGGCACCGGCCCTGAGGCGATCGACAAGGCGTGGCCTTTCCTCGCGAGCAAGGATCGCTACCTGCGCTACGCCGCGCGCGTCGCCATCGAGCGGCAGCCGGTGAAGCTGTGGGCATCGCGCGCACTCGCGGAGAAGGATCCGCAGGCGCGCATCGAGGCGATGATCGCGCTCGCCCGCATGGGCCGCACGGGCAACCCGAATTCGGCGACGGAAGGCAAATCGCAGGGCGGAAAATCCTCCGGCGCAGTCGGCCCGGCGAATGCCGAGGATGCAAAGCTGCTCGCGCAGATCCTCGCGGTGCTCGACGACATGTGGGCGCAGAAGCCGGGCGTGATTTCCGAGTCCGACGGCGTCGGCTTTGGGAAATTTGACATCGGATTCCAGCTTCAGCTCATGCGTGCGTATCAGCTCGCATTTGCGCGCCTCGGCAAGCCCGACGCTGCGACCTGCGCGAAGGTCGCCGGAAATTTCGACCCGTATTTCCCGAGCAAGAACGCGCTCGTGAACCGCGAGCTGTCGCAGATCCTCATCTTCGTGGATTCCAAATCCGTCGTGGCAAAGACGCTCGGCCTCGTCGCCACGGCGCGCGACGACGCGGCAGCCATCGCATCCGACGAACTGCTCGCGCGCAACCCGAACTACGCGAAAGCCGCCGAGAGCGCGCACAGCACGCGCCCGAACCAGCAGCAGATCGCGCTCATGTTTTCGCTGCGCAACGCGCGCGCCGGCTGGACGCCCGCGCTGAGGAAATCGTTCTTCTCGTGGTTCCCGCGCACGCGCGAATGGCATGGCGGAAACAGCTTCCCAAAATTCCTCGATAACATCCGCACCGAGGCGCTCGCGAATTTCGTGACCGATCCCGCGGAGAGCGCGGCGCTCGACGCACTCTCGAAGCAGGCCCCGCCCGCCGCGCCCGCGAATGTCGTGATGCCGAAGGGCCCGGGCAAGGCCTGGACGACGGACGACATCGTCGAACTCACGAAGGGCGGCCTGCACGCGCGGAATTTCGAGCAGGGCAAGGCAATGTATGCCGCGACGCTCTGCGCGCAGTGCCACCATTTCAACGGCACCGGCGGCAACATCGGCCCCGACCTCACCGGCGCGGGCAACCGCTACACGATGCGCGATCTGGCGGAGAACATCATCGAGCCCTCGAAGGTCATCAGCGACCAGTACGGCTCCGAACAGATTGAGCTGAAGGACGGCGGGATCATCGTAGGCCGCCCGGTCGTGGAGGAAAACGGGAAGCTCTTCGTGATGACGAATCCCTTCGCGCCGAACGACCTCACCGCAGTGCCCTCGGCGAATGTGAAAAGCCGCTTGGTCTTCAACGTCTCGATGATGCCGCCCGGCCTCATCAACACTCTGAACAAGGACGAACTGCTCGACCTCATCGCATATCTCGTGAGCGGCGGGAATGCGAAGGACAAGGCGTTCAAGTAGGCGATTGCAGGTCGCTTCAGGCGGAGCACAGTCCAACATTCCTCGCCCATGAAACCGTATCTGAAGTCCGTCCTCGCCACCGCCATCGCGTTCTCGGTCCTGCCATTCACGCACGCGGCGGAGAAGGTGTCCTTCAACCGCGACATCCGGCCGATCCTTTCGGACATCTGCTTCGCGTGCCACGGGCCGGATGAGGCGCAGCGCAAGGGCGGGCTGCGGCTCGACATCAAGGAAGCGGCGATGAAGGGCGGCGACTCGGGTCCCGCGATCGTGCCGGGGAAGCCGGAGAAGAGCGAAGTTTACAAGCGGCTCATCACGCATGACGCGGACGACTTCATGCCGCCGAAGAAGACGAACAAGGTGCTCACGCCGGAGCAGATTGATTCGTTCCGCCGCTGGATCGCGGAGGGCGCGGAGTATCAGGGGCACTGGGCGTTCATCAGTCCCGAGCGTCCGGCGGTGCCGCAGAAAAGTGCTCAGTCCGCAGTGCTCAGTGGTCAGTCGAAGCAGCCGAGTCTGAGCACTGAGCACTGGGCACTGAGCAGTAATCCCATCGACGCCTTCGTGCTCGCGCGGCTCGCGAAAGAAGGGCTCGCGCCGCAGCCCGAGGCGCCGAAGGAAACGCTCATCCGCCGCGTGACGCTCGATCTCACGGGCATCCCGCCGACAACTGCGGAGGTGGTTGCCTTCCTCGCGGACAAATCTCCGAACGCCTATGAGAAGGTCGTGGATCGTGCTCTTTCCTCGCCGCGCTACGGCGAGCACATGGCGACGCGCTGGCTGGACATGGCGCGCTATGCGGACAGCAACGGCTTTCAGTCGGACACGCAGCGGCACATGTGGCACTGGCGCGACTGGGTGATCAACGCCTTCAACCAAAACAAGCCGTTCGATCAATTCACCATCGAGCAGCTCGCGGGTGATATGATTCCGAACGCGGCGCGCGACCAGATCGTCGCGACGGGCTTCAACCGCAACCACCGGCTGAACGGCGAGGGCGGGCGCATCGTCGAGGAGTGGTTTGCAGAGACGGTGATCGATCGCGTGGAGACGACGGGGCTGACCTGGATGGCGCTCACTTTCAACTGCTGCCGCTGCCACGATCACAAATACGATCCGATCTCGCAGAAGGAATTTTACCAGCTCTTTGCGTTCTTCAATTCCAACAACGAAAACGGCGTGCTCGACGAATCCGGTGGCGCGGGCCGTGCAAAGCGCGGCGGAAATTCGCGCCCGACGCTGGCACTGTCTTCGCCGGAGCAGGATGCTCAGATCGCGAAGCTCGAAAAGGCCGTGAAGGATGGCGAGGCGCAGGTGGCTGCGGCGAATAAGGAACTCGCCGCCGCGCAGGTCGCGTGGGAGCCGAAGTTTCGCGCGGAGATGCAGCGTGGCATGAATCCGTGGACGATGATCGAGCCGAAGGAAGTGCGCAGTGACGGTGGCGCGACTTTCAAAAGGCAGGCCGACGGCTCGTGGCTCGCGGGCGGCATCAATCCGCCGCACGACATCTACACGGTGATCGCGCCGATCGCTGCTGGCACTTTCAGCGGACTGCTGCTCGATGCGCTGCCGGATCCTTCGCTGCCGGGCCAAAGCCTCGGCCGATTCTCGAACGGCAATTTTGTCCTCACCGATGTGGACGCGCAGATCACTGCGCCGGGGCTCGCGAAGCCGCTGGAGGCGATGTTCACGCGCGCGGAGGCGGACTACAATCAGAAGGACTACGAGGTGAAACTGATCGTCGAGGACAAGCTGAAGCGCGGCAAGGGCGCGAAGAACAAGAAGGGATGGGCGATTGACGGCAACGACGAGACGAAGCGCGTGGCGCGAAAGGCGATGTTTGTCGCGGCGACGCCGCTCACGGTGCCCCCGAATGCGACGATCACGATTACGCTGAGCCACGATGCGTCCGGCGGGCACAACATCGGGCGCTTTCGGCTCTCGACGTCATCGCTGCCCGCTGCCGCGCTGAAGCTCGAAGGCGCGAAGGTGCCGCCAGCCATCGTTGCGGCGATCAACGCGGAGCCCGCGAAACGCACCCCGGCGCAGAAGGCGGATCTCGCGAAATTTTTTCGCGAGAACACGGACAACCTGTTGAAGCGCGAGGAGGCCGCGGTCGCCGCGGCGAAGAAGTCGCTCGATGCGATGTATGCGGAAGTCGAGAGCACGATGGTGATGGAGGAACTGCCGCAGCCGAAGGAGGCGCGCATTTTGAAACGCGGCGAGTACGACAAGCCGGGCGACGTGGTTCCGCGTGCACTGCCCGCTGTGATGCCGCCGCTGCCGAAGGACGCGCCGAACAACCGGCTCGGCTTTGCAAAGTGGCTCGTGAGCGGCGAGCATCCGCTGACCGCGCGCGTGTGGGTGAACCGCGAGTGGGAGCGATTTTTCGGAACAGGCCTCGTGAAGACTTCGGAGAATCTCGGCTCGCAGGCGGAGTGGCCGTCGCATCCTGAGTTGCTCGACTGGATGGCGAGTGTCTTCCAGTCGCCGAAGGCGCAAACATCAACATCTCAACCCGCCCTCGGCTGGGACATGAAGGGGATGCAGAAGCTCATCGTGATGAGCGCGACGTATCGGCAGTCATCGCGCGTCACGCCGGAGACATTTGCGAAGGATCCCGAGAACCGGCTGCTCGCACGCGGGCCACGGTTCCGGCTCGGTGCGGAGTCGCTGCGAGATCAGGCGCTCGCGATCAGCGGGCTGCTTGTGGAAAAAATCGGCGGGCCGAGCGTGAAGCCCTACATGCCCGCCGCCGTGTGGGACGAGACGAGCGTCTATGGCGACATGCGGAACTACAAGGAGGACACCGGCGAGGGTCTCTACCGCCGCACGCTCTACACGATCTGGAAACGCACCGCCGCACCGCCGACGATGACGATTTTCGATTCGCCATCGCGCGAGATTTGCACGGTGAAACGTTCGCGCACGAACACGCCGCTCCAGGCGCTCGCGTTGCTGAACGAGAAGACCTACATCGAAGCCGCGCGCATTCTCGCGCAGCGCATGATCGCCGAGGGCGGATCGACTCCCGAACAGCGCATCGCGTGGGCATTCCGCCGCGCGACCTGCCGCGAGCCGCGCGCGGATGAGCTGAAAGTCCTCGCCGCCGGACTTGTAAAACGCACTGCGCGATTCCAGCAATCCGCCGAGGAGGCTGCGAAGATACTCGCAGTCGGTGAGACGAAGGCGGATGCGAAATTCAACCCCGTGGAACTCGCCGCCTACACCGGCACGGCAAACGTGCTGCTGAACCTCGACGAGGTCGTGACGCGGGAGTGAGCAAGGCGCGCGGCTTTGAGACTGAACGCAATTTTTCCGAACGAACACACCATGTTCCACCGACGCACGTCATCCATTGCACTAGCCACTGCACTCGCGGCCATGCCCGCTTTTTCCTCCGCTGCTGAAAAGCGCGAGCCTGCGCCGATGCCGGCGAAAGGGGAGGCGACGCCGCTCGCAATGCAGGTGCCGATGCTTTCGCCGGAGGAGGAAGTGAAGACGTTCCAATTGCCCGCGGGCTGCCGGCTGGAACTCGTGTTGAGCTAGCCGGACATCAAGGAGCCGATGGCGATCGCGTTCGATGGGAACGGGCGGATGTATGTCGTCGAGATGCGGACTTACATGCAGGACATTGATGGCACGGGCGAGCATGAGCCGAAGAGCCGCGTGTCGCGTCACGAGAGCACGAAAGGGGATGGAAAATTCGACAAGCACGCGGTCTTTGCGTAAGCGACCGACCAGGCACCTCTTGACTCGCTTATGCGTAGGTTCTGATCCGGGAGCGTAGATGTGAGAGCCGAGTGGGCGATGCTGCCGTCGAGCGCCGTGGGGCCTCCGCTGCCACGGGCTCCGGGGATTTTGGGCGCTCATCGAAGCCTTGCAGCATCAGGAGCAGTTGCGCCCGATCCAGTTGCTCGCTCTGCGCACCGAAGAGCCGCCGGATCAGTGCCTCCACCTTTTCGCGCAGCAGCTTGTTCTCCGTCCGCAACTCCGCCAGTTCACCGCTGACACGTGCATTTTCCGCCGTCGCCAGAGCGAGCTTTTCGCTCAGCTCTTTTTGCCGCTCCGGCGGCTACGCAGATGGCGCTCCGCGTTGTGGCGGAGGACACTTGCTCGTCACGCGTTCGCGTGGCGTCTCTTCGGGCATCGCGCGTATTCGACAACCGCACCGTTCAAACGTTCACTTATTTTTGCGCCGGTGTGCTAATACTTTAACACCATCCCGTCCGCGCCCATTCATTTGCGCTCATACCACGGCCGCATCCTTGCCCTGCGCAGATCGATCCCGTCGGTCAGCATCGCCAGCGCCTCAGCGGTCGCTTACGGCAAAGCGCGTGGGTGTCGTCTGGATTTCGCCGAGCCGCTTGCGCACTTGGATCTGCTCTCGCCGAGGCAGCCCGGCGATGAACTCGACGACCTCGGTGTCGAGCAACAGCCGGTAATTCATTCCGCCAGTTCTTCGGGACTGATGCCGAGCCGCCAATCCAATTCTTCAAGCGAAACCCAGCGTCCGAAAGAATCCGGACTTCGCGGTGAAGTCCGTGGGAAAGTGACCGCTCTTCCGATCTTGCAGGACCACGGCGTAAGCGATCAGCCGACGCAACTGCGCATCATCCCATTTCGCAATTTCCTGCTGGACGGCTTCGATGCTCATGTTGGGACTGTGCGCACGAAATTCGCAGATTCAAGGCTTCCCTTGGCGGTCACTCATAGTGCGTCAACATGCGGATGACTTTCACCGTTCGTTCCTTCGCATAGACCTGATACACGAGCCGGTGCTGGATGTTGATGCGCCGTGAAAATGCACCAGCCAAATCGCCCACAAGTTTCTCGTGGGGCGGAGGATTCTGAAACGGATTCCTGGCGAGAATGTCGAGGAGCCGCTGCGCCTGTGGCTTGAGATTCGAGGACGCGATCTTCTTCGCATCCTTCTGCGCCTGCTTCGTAAAGACGACGGCCCAGCTCACCAGCCGGGCTTGCTGGAGGCCTTGCTCAGCGGTTCCGCCATGCCTTTGCGGATCGAGTCGCGCATCCCGGGAATTGAGACGAGGTGGAGCGTTTCCTGAATGCTCCGCCAGTCCTCCTCGGACACGAGCACCGCATTGGAACGCTTGCCCGTGATCTGGATCGGTTCGTGCGAATCCGCCGCGTCATCGAGGAGCTGGTAGAGCCGCGATCGGGCCTGCGTGACGGGAAGCGAAGTCATACGCAAAGCGTGCGGGAAAGCGTGCGCTTTGTCAAATGATGGAATCTCTCAACCGGAATCAGCTCCACCCGTGCGCGGCGCGGACTTTGAGCATCACGCCGAGGATCGCGTTCCACGTCTGCGCCTGTTCGAGCTTCGCGTTCGGGAACATGCAGCCGTCCCAGCAGATGTGCTGGATGCCACGCGCGGCGGCGTCCTTCAGCCAGTAGCCGGCGCATTTCACGATATCGAGTTTGCCATTCGGATCGTCGGCGGGGCAGTGCTTGCCGGTCTTGTCGTGCGCGCCTGCGCCGTGGACTTGGCCGTCGTTTTGCGCGACGTGGAAATCGAACGTCCACGGGCGCAGTTTGTCGGTCATCTTTTCGTAGGCGGCGTAAAATTCCGCGGCGCTGTAGCCTTCCTTCACGAGCGCGTGCTCGGGCGCGTTGTAGCCGAGGAGGTAGAGGTAGGTGTGCGCGAGGTCGGCCTGGAAGCCGACGGTCTTCGGCATCCCGACCGCTTCGAGCAGGTCGAGCATGTCTTTCCACGAGTGCATGCCCGCCCAACAAATCTCACCCTCGGCGGCGAGGCGTTCGCCGTGCTGCTCGGCGATTTTGCCGGCTTCGCGGAAAGTCTCGGCGATCTTCGCGGTGTTCGCCGTTGGATTTTCGCGCCACTTGTTCACGCCGAACTCGGCGGAATCAATGCGGATGACGCCATACTTGCGGACGCCATGCTTGTTGAAGATGCCCGCGATGCGGCAGGCCATTTTCACCGCGCTGAGGAATTTCTCCCGCTGCGCCGCGTCGCCCATCGCGCTGTCGCCGATGGTGCCGCCCCACACGGGCGCGACTAGCGAGCCGACGTTGAATCCTTTGCCCGCGATGAGGTCGGCGATCTTCTTCAGCTCGTCGTCGCTCGCCTCGGGATTCGTGTGCGGGAGGAAGAGGAAATAATCGATCCCATCAAACTTCTGGCCGTTCACATTCGCCGCCGCGGTGAGGTCGAGCATGTGCTCAAGGCTGATCGGCGGTTCCTGACCGTCGCCGGTGCCTTTGCCGACGAGTCCGGGCCACATTGCGTTGTGAAGTTTGGGAAGGGAATGGCTCATGGTGAAATGGAAGTTTGGGGTGTGGAGGCTAGCCACCCGTAGCCGCGCTTGTCAAAGCGCGGGCAAACTTTTTCCGTCCTGCACTTGCTTCCCGGATGCGGAGTTCAAGATGAATTCCCCGCAAAGTTTCCGCTCGACTTTTACCTCCTCCAATTCGACGGTTACTTTGCACCATGGGGGATGCAGTCCGCGCCCGGAAAAAATAACGGGCGTATTCCGCTGCCGCTCCCGAAAGACAATCCAACCCACAACAAAGCAAAAACCATGACCAAGATCCTCACCGCAATCGCCCTCGCGTTCACCATGACCGGCTCCATCTTCGCCGCCGACGGCAAGATCACCGAAGGCAGCTGCTGCGACAAGGCCAAGAAGGCCGCCAAAGACTGCGCACATCCCTGCTGCGTCGCCGCCGCCAAAGACAGCAAGGTGTGCGCGAAGTGCAACAAGTAGTCCGCACGCCGGGCGTCTGAAGATGCCCATGATTCACAAAGGCCAGCCTCCTCCGCGAGGCTGGCCTTTTTGCTGCCGCTGAATGGGTGCTCCGTTGAAATCATTTTATGGAAGCCAGAAAAGCACGGAAAAAGGCGCGGAAACTGTTTCGCATCTCATCATCCTTTCGTGTCTTTCGCGGACTCTCCAACGACGGTTTCAACAGAGCAAATGCGGGATGGCTTCCAGCCCGGATCGCGCGGCGTGAACTCCTCCGCTCCGGCGGCTGATACCGGACGGGGCCCCGGTTTTTGAAACCGAGGGCTGGGGAAATCCGTCCCGGGGTGTGTAGTTTTGTGTCGCGGAGAGAGCCGCTGGCACCGCGGCTGCTTTCGCTGAATTAGGAATCCTTCATGACGCCCCAGCCCACCATCTCGGAACAGAGCCGCGACGATCTGCGCGGCAATCCCCCGGGTCTGCCCTACGCTCTCCCGCCGTCTGGCGAAAGCGGCGCTGGAGCGACATCCCGGACGTGGATAGAGATGCTGGAGGAATTCCGCGCCGAACGGGACGAGCTCCGCAGGCGGCTGCAGCTCATCCCCCGCGTCCGCCAAGATGCGGCAGTGCAGATCGCCGAGCTGGAAGCCGCGCACCAGTCCATCCGCGTGGCACGCGACAGTCTGCTCGCGCAGGTCCACGGTCTCGCGCGCAGCCGCGACGAGGCCTCCGGACACATCGCCGAACTCTCGGAATACCTCGAAGAAGCGCGCGCGAAGCTCAGCCTCAGCCAGCACGAACTCCAAGCTCTGAACCGGACTTGTGAAGAGCTGCGCACGCAGCTCCAGCAGCAGGGGGACGCAGCGGCGGCCGGAGAATTGCAGGGACATCCGCCCGGACACGCTGCGGGCACCGATCCTGGAAACGTGGGCGCGGATTCGCAGTGCCTCTCGAAAGCCGAACTGGCCGCGGGACTCGCGGCAGCGGAAAGGCGGATCGCCGCGCTCGACACGCACATCGAGCGCGTCCGCGAGCAGCAGAGGGAGGGCAATTTTCAGTTCAACCAGCAGCTCATCACAAGCGAGAAGGAGCGCGGTGCCGCCGTGGCTGCCGTGGCCTCGCTCCAGAGGGAACTGGGGGCCGTCCTCAGCGAGCGCGATTCGATGCGACAGACCATCGCCAGCCTGGAGACCAGCGTCGCCCGGCTGACGGCCGAGGCCGCTGAATTTTCCGGGCATGCGGATTCCGCGGATCTGATCCGGACGCAGAGCCGCGAGATCGCGGATCTCACCGTGCAACTGGACGCCGCGCGCGAGGAGACACGCCTCGCATGGGCGCTCAGGCCCGCGACCCGGCAACCCGAGGCGGCCCCGGCACACGCAGTGATTGTCGAGCCGTCCTCCCTCGCACTCGATGTCGCGGCGACCCGCCAGGCCGTGGCAGGCATGACCTCCATCATCACCGCCGCCACCGAATCGCCGGAGCCTTACGGCCACCTCACGGCGCTCGGCGAGCAGCTTCCGGTGCTCGGGCAGCGCGCGCTTTGCGCCGGCTGGCTCTCGATCCACCGCCTCGCGGATGCTTGCAGCGAGATCACAAGATGGCTCGTGAGGAAGCCGAACAAGCTCGGCGCGATGGCCCCGCTGCTCAGCGAGGCCTTTTCACTCATGGAGAAAATCTCCAGCGTCACTGACCCGCGCATCCACGAGGACACGGACGGCTGCGAAGTCTATGCGCTGGACGACGACGTGGACAACTGTGAGTGCATCGCCGTGGCGCTCGACAAGATCGGTCTCCACACCAGCTACGCGACCAAACCCGACAGCGCCCTCCGCGAAGTCGCAAGCCGGGACAGCAGGCTCATCCTCCTCGACGTGAAGCTCGGCGGCGAACAGACCGGCTTCGACGTCCACGCCTCCATCCGCAAAATGCCCCGGCACGAGCGGACGCCCGTCCTTTTCGTGACCGGCCTCTCCAGCGCCGCTTGGCAGATCACGAAGATGGCCACCGAGCACGACTCGTATCTCGCGAAGCCGTACTACCTGAATGACACGTGTGTAAGCATACGCGACTTAGCCGGAGGCAAAACTGGCAGCAAGCGCGGCCACGGCGGCATGCCAGGGAGCTTCGACAAAGAACCAGCACCGT
>Ga0315909_10006209_pt1 | contig 13549 bp, 15 predicted proteins | sample LakEriMetagenome_11_FD_203527 | JGI IMG/M metagenome (GOLD analysis project Ga0315909, IMG submission 203527) | Freshwater fungal communities from buoy surface, Lake Erie, Ohio, United States - Buoy 2 MA125 | ecosystem: Environmental > Aquatic > Freshwater > Lake | place: USA: Lake Erie, Ohio...
GTGAATGGATTCGAGCAAGATTCGTTCGATGGGGTTAGCATGGTTTATGCGTTTGGCGACGCCAAGTCACCAGGCACCCGCAAGACACAGTTCTTCGACATCATGGCCAGCCGAGGGATTTATCACGACGGTTGGTTCGCTAGCGCTCCAGGTCCACGTGAGCCTTGGGTAGGAGGGATGCCCAAAGGTGTCAAAGAGTGGTCGCCACTAACGGACAAGTGGGAACTTTACAATATCGATGAAGACTGGAGCCAAGCGAACGATCTTGCAGCTTCCAACCCGAAGAAGCTTGAAGAGATGAAGATGCTTTTCTTGCTCGAATCGACCAAGAACAAGAACTTGCCGATCGGTGGTGGCTTATGGTCCACAGCGATGTTCCATCCCGAGGACGCGCCCGCATCATCACTTACCGAATGGACTTTTGACAGTCCAATAACGCGTATGCCGGAATCGGCAGCCCCCAAACTTGGCAAGGTCGATAGCTTGGTCACGATGGAGGTAGATGTACCTGCAAATGCTAACGGTGTTCTATACGCGCTTGCAGGTTTTTCTGGTGGAGTAACCTGCTATGTGAAGGACGGTTTCCTTTGTTACGAGTTCAACTTGTTCGAGGTCCAAAGGACGAAGCTCAAGTCCAAAGACAAACTACCGACCGGCAAAGTGAAAATTGAGATTGAATCAAAACTGACAGGCAAGATCGGTGGGCCGATGGATGTCTCATTAAAGGTGAACGGCAAGGTAGTGGCGCAAGGACAGGTACCAGCCGCTATGTCGCTGCATTTTACCTCCAATGCAACGTTTGACATTGGAACAGATTTGGATTCGCCAGTTTCGCTCGATTACTTTGACCAAGCACCATTTGCCTTTAACGGAACAATCGGTGCAACAACGATCAAGTACTTGAAGAAGTAAATAGGCCACAACCTCTAAAAGTGTCAACCATGAAGATAACAGCAGCTCTCATCGCCTTTCTTTGTAGCTTCTCGATCCCTTCCCTCGCAATCGCCCAGGACGACGGCTCTGTATTGCCGTTCCCAATGTCTCCTTCTGCTAGTACGGCCGGTCAAACTTTGCAACAGTCGGTCCACAAGCGACGCGTCGAGCCAAATCGTTTGGCCAAGGATGCGCCCAATGTCCTAATAGTACTCATTGATGACGCGGGGTTCGGCGTACCGGATACGTTTGGCGGCTTTGCTCATACTCCGACACTTACACGATTGAAGAACGAAGGCATTAGTTACAATCGCTTTCACACGACATCTATCTGCTCACCCACACGTGCTTCACTTTTGACTGGTCGCAATCATCAACGAGTCGGCAATGGTACGATTGCCGAACGCGCCGTGGATTGGGATGGATACACGGGCGTCATGCCCAAGACTTCTGCCACGGTTGCGGAAGTTTTAAAGAACTACGGTTATAAGACTTCTGCGTTTGGCAAATGGCATAACACGCCAGCGGATCAGACAACCGCGATGGGGCCGTTTACCTATTGGCCAACCAGCTACGGATTCGAACATTTTTATGGGTTTTTAGCCGGTGAGACGTCCCAGTGGGAGCCTCGGCTAGTCGAGAACACAACCGCCATCGAACCGCCTCACGATGAATCGTATCACTTGACAGAAGACATGGCGGACAAAGGAATCACATGGCTGAAAAAGCATCGAGCATTCGCGCCTGACAAACCGTTCTTCATGTACTGGGCTCCGGGAGGCGTGCATGGTCCACATCACGTCGCACAAGATTGGGCTGACAAGTACAAGGGTAAGTTTGACCAAGGCTGGGATAAGCTTCGCGAAGAAATCTTCGCTCGACAAAAGAAGTTGGGGTGGATTCCAGCGGATACCGAACTTACGGCTCGCGACAAAACAATGCCTGCCTGGGCCGATATTCCCGAATCAGAACGAGCTTTTCAGACTCGTTTGATGGAGATCTATGCTGGCTTTGTCGAACACACGGATCATCAAGTTGGCAAACTGATAGAACATCTCGACAAAACAGGACAGCGAGACAACACGATCATTTTCTACATTTGGGGCGACAACGGGTCATCTGCTGAAGGGCAAAATGGTTCGATTAGCGAGCTACTTGCGCAGAATCAAATCCCCAACACAATCGCTCAGCAAATCAAGGCACTCGATGAACTCGGCGGTCTCAAAGCGCTCGGTGGTTCATTGACCGACAATATCTATCATGCCGGCTGGGCGTGGGCGGGGAGTACACCGTTCAAAGCGACCAAACTTGTCGCCTCGCATTTCGGCGGAACACGGAACCCGCTTGTGATTTCATGGCCTAAAAAGATCAAGCCCGACAACACGCCTCGATCGCAGTTTTATCACGTCAACGATATCGCTCCAACGCTTTACGAAGTTCTCGGCATCAAAGCTCCAAAGATAGTAAATGGTTTCGAGCAAGATCCGATCGATGGTGTAAGCATGTTGCCGTCATTCAATGACGCCAAGGCACCGGACAACAAACATATTCAGTACTTTGACAACAATGGTAGCGATGGCATCTACAAGGACGGCTGGTACGCGTGCACGTTCGGCCCGTTAACTCCTTGGTTGAACGCACAGAAAGGGCTCGCGGAGTGGGATTCATCGAAAGACGTCTGGGAACTCTACGATCTTACAAAGGACTTTTCGCAAAAGAATGACCTTTCTAAAGAGCATCCGGAAAAGCTTAAGGAAATGAAGAAGCTTTTTCTTGCACAAGCAAAGGAAAATAAAGTATTCCCAATCGGCGCTGGCATTTGGCTTCGGATTCATCCTGAAGACCGAATCAGGTCACCGTATACCAGTTGGAGCTTCGACGGCACCACCACGCGTATGCCTGAATTCACAGCACCGGCAGTAGGAAACAGCAACAATACCGTCACGATTGAACTTGAGTGTGGCGAGAACGCCAGCGGAGTCCTGTATGCACTTGGTGGAGCTGGCGGTGGACTCACATGTTACATGGATAAGGGGCAGCTCGTATTCGAGTACAACCTGATGATCATCGATCGCTCGATTGCCAAGTCGCAAGAAAAACTCGCTGCAGGTAAGCATACCATCGTAGTGCAGACAAATTTAAAGGTTCCGCGACCGGGCGCGCCTGCCGACATCGTGTTGAGTGTCGATGGAAAGGAAATCGCGAGAACAAGTCCTAAGATGACGGTGCCAGCAGCTTTCACCGCAAGTGAAAGTTTCGACGTTGGTGTTGACCTTGGGTCGCCAGTGTCGAGAGATTACTTCGAGCGACGCCCATATCAATTCGAAGGCAAAATCACGAAGGTAGATGTAAAACTAAACGCAGAAAATGAATGAAGTTAGCTTAGGTTCCCCTCTTCAGAAGTGTTTGCCTTGGATACTCATCGAATAGCTCTCTGTAGGCAGCTGCAAAGCGTCCTGCATGATGAAACCCCCAACGAGCTGCAACTTGCTGAATGGAATCTTGAGGATCTTCCAATTGCAAGTCTCTTCGAACGGCATGCAGCTTGGCATTGATTATCCATCGCTGCGGATTTATTCCGTACACATCGTGGAAGTAGTATTCAAGGGACCGCTCGTTGGTTCCGATTGCTTGGGCAAGTTCAAGAATCGAGAACGAATCACACAAATGTTCGCTTAGAAACTCTTCGCATCGGCGTATCAACTTCAGTTTGCGTCCAGCTGCATTGAGAATTCGAAGGTCAGTTTCTCCAGTCGCTGAGGCAATAGCAATTGCAACTTTTTTCATCAACTGATTCTGAATGTACTCGACATGGTTGAGCAACTGCTTAGTGGAATTCAAGCGTCCTGCGTCCAGTGCCGCATCGAAAGCGGCGCGTAAGTCATCAAACACCGACGGGTGTATCTGAAGATTCACGGAACCGCATTTCGGAATGCTAATTGAGTAACCGTTGAATTCTAATGAGCATTGAATGAGATCTGCGGGACGAATTTGAAATGCATACCAGGCTGCATTAGGTGCAGATCGATAGTCTACGGATGCGCCTTCGGCATAGAGTTGAATATCATTAGTCTTTAGTTCGCTACCATTGACCCATGCAGGTTCACCGATTTGATGAGTGAATCCAAAATTGATCCAACCTTTAGGAATAGAGCCTCTTCCGAATCCATGCAAAGAGTACGAGCCTCTATCTAGTCGGCTCGCTGGCAAAATCAATCTATCCAGTTTTGCGAGAAATCTCCCACCCCGAAGCAACTTTTGTTCGAACTCAGCACCCGCGATGATTTCGCTGTTTCCAGAGCAGTCAAACGAATCAAACGCTAGTGCGTAATATGTCATTGTTCTATCGTTCCGCATCGATAAAGGAGCCAAGTGCCGAGTTCTCGAACGGGTTTTCACGGAATGTCCCTAAACGCCGGAGGGTGAGATTAGGCCGAAAACTGGATGACAGTTTCTGAGAATCGCCCGAGCTCGGCAAATCCGGAAAAAACAACCGGCTCTGGTGAACTCAACGTAAGGACGATACTCGATGGTCGATTTGTTCAATCCGAAGGATATGGCACATCTCCTCGCATCGGCCGTCAGGATTACCACGTCATCATGACTTACGATGAGCGCCAACAGAATTACCGCCGCTGGATGTTTCGTTCGGACGGCGTCGTCTCAGAATCAAAAGGCGTTTGGGATGCCGACAAGAAAACGATGACTTGGTCGACCATTGGTCTTCCCGCAAACACAACGTTCACTGTCACAACAACCATCACTGAAGACGGATTTCAAGAGACTTTACAAGGAAAACCCTTGAATCAACGCAAAAGGTGAGCTAACGCCAAGAAGCTGCAAGCGAACCTTCCAGCACGTTACACAGGATTTTATTCCTATGCGTACGATATCATTCGCCCGAGTCGGCGTGGTAGCTTTTCGCGTCGTGCGAGTCGCCAAAACATTGAGGTTTTGCATGTTCCGGTTCCGTCTCGATTAGCTACCGAGGAAGTGGCAGAATTCGAACTAGGGTTGTCTCCACCTGTTAGTTCCAAAAGCACCTGATTTTCCGCAAACGATAGGTTGTTCCATTTAGATGCGATATCATGACGGGGGTATATTCGCGGTAAGTTGCCAGAAAACACCGGTCTGTTATAGACAGATTACCAGCAGAAGATTTTGACGAAATCCGATACAGGAGCGGATCAAGTGGAGCGGTTGGTTCGAATTACGATTGCGGTGGTGTATTGCCTCCTGTATGGCTGTTCGGTCTGGTATGCAAGTACGAGACCTGATGCACCAGGAGGAGGTATGCAGTGGATATTCACCATTATTCTAGGAGCACCTTGGAATCTCCTTGCCTTCAGTATTTTGTTCCTTTCGCCTTTGGAGGGATATACACACAACGCTATTGTAAGAAGCCTGGCTCCATTTTTGGTGTGGGTCCTTCCCCCCCTAATCAACGTATATCTCATACTCAAAACACGTGGAGTTTTTTTTGCGTTTCCAAACATTGAAGGTCGCACGTCGAGAAAGTCCGGCATGCAAGAGTGACGAAGGGTACATTAAAAATTTAAATTTTTTTCTCGTGCCAATGCTTCTTTGGTTTGTTTTTTTACTCGCTACCGTGTCTCAATGCACAATATTTTGGTTCGTCGGATTCAACATGGGTGGTTCGAGCTCAGGCTTTGGGTTGTTTATCCTTGGAATTCTGACTATCGAGTACATCATTGTCTTTCTTTTGATCGTTTTTGGGGCAGCTATCGATTTTTTAACGCACTGGCGTCCAGACTATGATTGAGCACACGGACAATAGGAAAAAACCACGATTGAATACCTATAGCTCAAGAACGCTGTTCATTTTCACTGCCCTTGTTGCCTTGATGTTGGGCTCTTTGCCGTTTCTGCCAAGCGTCCCACCTATGAAAACCCCGTTCCCCCAATTTATCTTTGCTACATGCTGGATCTTCGCGACGTTCGGTGCTTTTCTTTCTCTCGCCGCCAAATCGCAACTCCCAAGCGAGCGATTTTGGTACTATCTGATGGCTGCTTCTGCGTTAGGAACCTGGGGTAGTTTCTTTCAGACCTGTTTTGCCTTTGCGAAAGAAGCCCAACTCCATCCTCAATTTCCAGGCGCAGGGCTGGTCTGGATGATTCCTGCAGTCGGCATTTATGCGGCAGTACTTGCCGCTTCGATGGCATGGTTGTTTCCCACGAATCACGTCTCAAGGCCAAGCGAGACAATGCCTTCTTCCTCTTCAATACAAGGAGCAAACTCCCCGTTTGTAACGATCGATTCCCTCAATCAACTAAGTGTGATTGATAGACTGCTCTTAGGGATCGCGATCTTCTATCTTTGCATATGCTTGTGGATGATGATCTACGAACCCTGTGTCGAGAAACTTGAGAATCTCCCATCGCCCGTTTCCTTCTTGCTAGGCCTCCCTTGGAGCCCGCTCGTCTACCTAAGCTTTTTGTTTTGCCCGACAAATTTTCGAGTACCACTCCTTTTATTTGTTTACACCGCCCCGCCGATCATTAACGTTTTTCGTTTACTATGTGCGAGGGGGATTCGTTTTAAGGTAGGCATCATGAACAGAACCGTGGTGATTCAGAAACAGAGGAACGCCCATGAGTCGCATACCGTCTAGGCTGGACCTATTCCCTCCGATCGACGAATCGCCTCCCAATCGATGGATTACTGTCCCCTTCGGATTTTTTGAAGGTGGTTTGGCTACAGCACTTGTGGCGGCTGCGCTGGCCATCGTATTCACGATGGGACCCTTCTCACGTCTTCTCGGTTTCAACGAATTTGATGTGCTTATGGTTATCGGTCTACCCGTTATTTCATCACCTGGCGGTGCGCTGGGTGGTGCGGTATTCGGAAGCTTGCGCAAATACAAAAACGCGTATCGTGTTTCGATACTCTGCGCAGTGATCCCAGCGGTAATGTATTGGTTCATCGGCCTATCGCAACAGGAGTTATCAAAAAAGGTCGGTGCCCAACTCATCTCGGTAACCAGCGTGTCTGTTTTCATGGTGGCTTCCGCTGCAGTTGGATTATGGGCTGCTTCCAAGCTTTTTCGATTGATCGCGAATTCGAAACGCGGTGACCTAGATTAAGAATGTTCAACGTATCGATAGGCACCTTTTTACCCCCGTAACCTCAGAATTCCCGCAGCTAGGATCGATGTAAAGTTGACGAGTTGCTGCTCGGCGGATCGGAATTATCGCGGTAGGTAATCGGCAAAAGCGCCGCAAGGTTGGTGAATGGTAACATGACCGAGCTTGGCCCTATTGTTTACATACCGGGCGGAGGTTCGAGTTGGCGGGATTTAATCTGTCGGTTATTTGGGAAAAACCGACTTCGTGCTTGCTCGGCAACCGGATCTTCACGACAATTTCCGTCGCATTGATTGCGCTAGCCATGCTCTACCTAGCAGTCTTTCTCGTTGAAGGCTTTGCGAGCCGCGCCGCAAAAACGAACAGTCCGGAACCTTTTGTGAAGCCGGAGAGCGATGCCGGTGCTCACGGACCCGATAAAATCGTCGAGAAGAGCGAGAAGAATTAGAGACAAACCGTTAAATACAGTGTTTGGTCTGTCACCGGCGCGGCTCGGGATCATCTCCTTGATTTCAGCGTGTCTTGCCTGGGCGAGTTTGCCGCTGATTGTCGTGGTCGAGGTTTTTCTCGCGCTTTGCGTTTTCGCCCCGCTGGTGCTAACTAGCGTTGTGACAGGCCTGGTCGGCGTCGGTGCGGGAATCTACTACAAATACCCGGGCGCAACCGCCTGGAAATACAACTCAGTGACGATAATATATCAGTTCGAAAAGCTGTGCAAACGTCGTCCGTCAGCACGACGAACTCTGGAATGTAGAGCCCGGCCATGATCGTCGTACCCGCGCCCGGATCGTCCGCTCACACGATGCGAAGCAGCTGGGGGAGATGTCCAAAACTAACCGAAATTCGCCAAACAGGATAGCACATTATGCGAATCTACCTCGTTCTGTTTTCATTAGTCCTATCAACATGCGATGTTCGAGCCGAAGATCCAGCTGGAATGCTCTCACGGTTCATCGGAGTCTGGCGCACAAGCGGTGAGACAAAGCCCGCTAAATGGTCACCTGAGAGCGCGAAATTCACTGTTCAAGAAAGCACGCAATCGGTTTTAAAGGGCAAGTTCATTTTGGGACATGAGCACAGCCAACCGGATGGACGGAAGTCATTATGGCTGATGACTCATGATGCGCAGAGCAAGAGCTATCCGTTCTGGATGTTTGACTCCACTGGTTTGCTCGGTGGCGAATGGGAATTGAAATGGGATGTAGCAAACAGCACCGCTCGAGGCCGCGCGACCGATACGCCGCCTGGCTGGACCAGCGGAGGCACGAACCGCTTCACCGACCGGGAAACCAATATTGTTGATTATTGGATGAAGGATGAAACCGGTGCCTTATTGATGGACTTTCATTCTGAGAAGAAGCGTCAACCTGAAGCGGATGGCGATGCCATTCTGGCGGAATGGTCGAGATCAAAAGTGGCTGCCGACCGACCAAACGAATTGGACGTTCTCGACGCTTTTGTCGGCACTTGGGATGCGGTTACCGTATCGCGGCCCGCGGAGTGGACTCCCAAAGAAACGCGGATGACGAGCGTGGTAACGCGGCAATGGATTCTCAATGAACGATTCCTGCTGGATAACTCCTCCCATGCCGACGGGCAGGAAAGCCTGGCCCTTTTCGGGTACGACCCGCAAGGCCGCGAGTATCGGACCTGGTGGTTCAACTCCGAAGGACACCGGAATTCTTCGCGCGGCAAATGGAATCCTGGCACCCGGACCTTATCGTTCGAAGCGCAACTGGAACAAGGTCTTGTTTCGCGAAGCACCGTCCGGCTCATCAGCCCTGACAAGCACGAATGGAACTTCAAGGTTACCGATGCAACCCGTAAGGTATTCTACGATTCGACCATCACGGTGACGAAAAGAACGTCTGAAGAAGCAACTGCCAAGTAGGCCTAACGAATTCGCCCGATGGTTATGAACTAAATCGCTTTCGTCGAGCCGACCATCGCGTTAGCCACGCGATAAGACCGGCCTCCGCGAAGCAAATAGGTATCAGCCATCGCCAGGGCAGAGAAGGATTGACGTCCCATTCGCTTAAATATGAGGGCGATTCACCAGGTGGAATTTCGAAAAAAGTCTTTCCCGAATTGCTAAATCCCAGAAAGCGTCCCTTTAACTGAAATTGCGATATGTGTTTTAATGAATTCGTATCCCAAATATCGTTGTAAGACTTAAAAGGTTTACCCGAAAATTCGATGGACACGAGAGATCGATCGTAGTTGAAATGAATCGAATTAATTCCGTATCCCATGTAGGGCATGATCGGTGCTTGGTCAAGAGGCGTATCAATTTTCCAAAGACGCTGCCGAACTGGGTTCTCGCCAATTACAGCGCTCGGTTGTTTTGGCGTTGGTCCAAAGTCCTCTGCTCGCGTAAATCCGACGCGAGCGGGAGGATCTACATCGATCGCCCATATTTCCGAGAAAAACATATCGTTTTGCAAAAAAAGGTATCGGCCATCGTGTGAGAAATTGGCCGAACGAAGCCGCAGAGCAGAATCTGCGTTCAACACAAGTTGACGTGTTTCGTTTGTCAAAGGATTCCAAAATGTGACATCGATACGGTTCGGCTTTTCAAGGTCGTATCGAGGAGCTACGAGAGCTAGATTTTCACCGTTCGGAGTCCATTGGCTGACGTGAGGGTTAGCGTAAGGTACCTGAGGCTTCAATGTGGAATGCTTGGATCCATCAGAAGTGCGGAAAGTTGAAAACCCTAAAGCAAGCTGCTTACTATCAGGAGAAAACGCCACCAGTGACATCCAACTGAACGGACCGACTAACACATCACTTCCATCGACTTTATTCCATCGCCGAAGTTGCCAATTTTCGGCAACCTTAACATGGCCATTCTCGGATATTTCATCTCGCCGTGTAGAAGTTGCATAAGCAACAAATCGACCATCGGGTGAAAAGCGACAGATATCGCGGTCAGATTCCATACTATTTGAATTATGCCTAGGGAGCGTCGCCAGAAGTTTCATTGACTCAAGGTCCCAAATATGCAGTGGAAACGAAGGAAATTTATCTTCGATACTGACCGCAAGTAGCTTGCCGTCGGGCGACAGCTTGGCAAGAGAGTATGACCACATTTCGCCCTTCGATATGAGATCCTGAATTTCTCGACCGTTACTCAGATCGTAAAGTCGAATCGGGGCGACATTCTTGATATTGATACGACCGAAATTGTCTTCGTCTTTTTTGACGCTGGCCGTCAGTGCCCATCGCCCACCCGGAAGTACCCGAACGAACACGCGATCTGGGTCATCAGAAGCATGACGCACCCTAAGTGGTTGCGGCGGAATGAGAAACCATGTTGCAATTGCGACCACGATGAAGACAAGCGTTCCCACTACTATTTGTTTTCGCATGGCACCTCTCTAGCGTATCTCAATTTTTCTGATCAATGGCGCAGACTAGCAACACGACGCTCTCTTACTTCGTTGTATCGATAGCCCCTCGCTATGGCACTTCTTCATTGTGGGGATCCGAATCCTTCGCGGCAACGCTCCGGTTCAAATCTTGTTTAAACCAGAAAGTTCCGCGTGTCCTGAGAATCAGATACACGTTGATCGCGGGTGGAACAACGAGCAGCAGTACCAAGATAACAATCTTCGGAAACGGGGCAACCAAAAGCAAAAGCCCTAGCAGAAGGCTCCAAGGAAAGCCCAAAATAACCGGAAAGACGAATGCCATTCCGCCACTCGCGCCACCGGATGCACCCAAAGCCCATAGGACCGCACTGACATATGCGATCAAGTAGGACGCGGCAATGACTTTCTTTGTAGTTTCCGAACTAGACATAACCACGGATATCCATTGGGAAAAGGTGACTGCCAAATTCTATCTGTTTTTGGATTTACATTGGTGGTCGAAGATTATTTTTGCATGCATCCGACAAAAGGAAACATTAGAATGCGTGCAGTCACGATGCTGCAATTAGCGAGCGGTTTGACTTTTTCCTGTGATGAATACTGAAGACTCGATGGATGATCCCGATTCAGAAAATGTAACGTCAAAGACCTTCAGCGGTCTTCGATGTGCCTATGCAGCACTTGGCATTCCTTTTGGCATGCTAGTCCTTTCATGGATCGTGCCATTTCTGCGCCCTCGTTGGGACTCGAGTATTATTCCCCTGCTGTGTTTGGCAGGTGGAATGATTCCAGCGATCATGGCCATTGCCTTGTCGACCATAGCGATTAGGCAGCAACGATCTGTACCTGCCTGGACCGGACTGGTGCTAGGAATATTGGCCTTACCCGTTTGCGTTGCCATCGCTTGGTGGCTAGCGATGATGGGAATCGCATCGCATCCGGTGTGATGGTATGAGCAAAGTCAGTAGCTCACTCTGCGCCGTTTGAATCCGAATCCTGAAGCGATTTAGGTTCCATTGTTGACTGGGAACGATGGCTAAACAACGCTTGAAAACACTGGATCAAGAACACCGTAAAGCTCGCCGCGATACTGGCTAGTAGCCCACCCAAACTTCTTGAATAGATCCAATTTGGGTCAGGGTGGCCGCGAAACAAAAATAGATTAGCCGCGACGACACAGAGAACGGTACCGATTAAGAATACGACTAGGCCACGTCGATTCCTGGTCCCCCGTCGCGGAACTGCAACCCGAAGCAACAGCATGATCGCCACCGCGGGTAGATAGCAGTAAAATGCCGCGGCGATTGATTGGATCAGAATGACGGCAGACGTTGACATGGTGTACATGATTAGCAACCCCTTGGATTCCGCCGAGTCGTGCTCAGAGTGCGCCTACCTTCACTTAGAATCTTGAGTTCAAACATCTGGTGCTGCCCTCCTCGGAAAAAACGCGGACCTATCTGAATCAGGTTACTAGAATCGTTTTCCAAAGGATTTGCGAGCCAAAAATCTCAGCTCCCCTTAACGTCCTCAAACCTGCGACAGGCCGGTTATCAAATGGCACCGTTGCGAGGCCAAGAAGCCGCCTCTGAAGGCATTTTCCTCAGAACGGTTTGAAGCCCACCCTTGTTCAGCACACGTACACCCAAGCAGTCATACCGATCTCCCTGGTGCAGTCGTTTTCGGTCCCTTGTTCCGAACTTTGTTTCTAAAACCAACTGGGCGAACAGAACAACGCTATAACCCTGACTCCAAGAGACTCCGAGAGCGCGGAGAGTTTGTCTTGAGCGGGGCTCTAAATCGCCTCGGAGCACTATATGGGATCATCGGAGAGACTTCGAAACCGCGAGAGTTTGAGAATCGCGAAGTTCGCGAAAGACTGGAAAAACAAAGGCCAGAAACGCAAACAGGCCGACGTTTTGAGGCGTCGGCCTGTTGGTATAACCGGAGGGTCAAACTGAGTTCGATACCCTTAGTTCAGTTGGGGTAAACGTCGCACCGGTATTGCAGGGAGGACTGTAAGCGTCTAATAGCGTCATCGGAAAAAGGTACCCCTTCGCCAATCGAGACATATGTGTGAGCCAATTTTGAGAGTTGAATCGCCGAGGCATCCGTTAGGTTTTGACAATTCTGCAAGCAAATGTGACACAGGTGCAGTTCGCAGAGTTTCGCGAGTCTACTATCAGATATTGAGGCATCATTTACGGTCAACCAGAACTCGCGATCCTCACCAGGACCTATAAATGTGAAGCCCGTTGGTAAGTTCAGGAGTGATGGTAACAATTGATCAATAGTTTGATCTGTCGCGTTAGAAAGATAGAGGAAATATTCACCGTCAACCATACCAAACGACAGGCCTCCACCATTGGATTCGACCAGATAGCGAGCGGAATTGAATTGCGACTCGCGGTAGTAGTAAATCAACCAAGGAGAAGTCAGTGCTCCGACCACAAACACGATCACGAGAAGCGTAATGACAACTACTTTGACTCGCAAACTCATTTGGCGCTTTGTAAGGGAACGCCCGCGATGACCGAGGGCGAGGAAGGGAAATTGGATGAAGTCGATCGCAATGGTACGCCCGTCATGGGCATTGGTTTGTGGGGTTTAAGTCCCCTGTGCGAGATAGGTATCTCTAGGAGATCAGTATACCAAATGACCAGGATTGGTTAGCTTCGTAAGGTTTCTTGAGTCTGAAAACCCTCTGGGCAGAAACGGCTCAAAGTCCCTTGATTCTCGCGACACAGTGCGGCTTTCGACCGTAATTCGAAATGAAAATCGAAAGCACGACAAAAACCGGAAGAGACCAAAAGGAGCCATTGCGAACTCCACGAAAGAACCCGGATAGCTTCCTTCGTGGAACGTTGACGATTCCATGGGACGCACTTGGCTCGTAAGTATTGGTTTCATTTTACATTACTGTCCCGATATCCAGCGCATTTGGCGAACGACCGCGGTAACGAGGCCGCCGCCAAAAACCTATAATTTCAAAGCCCGCGTCATTGGCGGCTCCCGTTCACCGCATTGGTACGCCCGTCATGGGCATTAGTTTATGGGGTTCAAGTCCCCTGTGCGAGATAGGAATCTCAAGGAGATCAGTATACCAAATGACCACTTCAAGAGAACAAGCACTAGGTGAA
>Ga0315909_10006215_pt1 | contig 13540 bp, 12 predicted proteins | sample LakEriMetagenome_11_FD_203527 | JGI IMG/M metagenome (GOLD analysis project Ga0315909, IMG submission 203527) | Freshwater fungal communities from buoy surface, Lake Erie, Ohio, United States - Buoy 2 MA125 | ecosystem: Environmental > Aquatic > Freshwater > Lake | place: USA: Lake Erie, Ohio...
CTTCGATCAGGACTCGTGGGGCACGTACGAGTACAGGGTCAACACCAATGTAAAACCTGCCACGGTCACAGTGACCACCAATATGGTGTCCGGGATCGGAGGCGGGCATAGGCAACTTTTCGGTTTTGTGATCAGCGGCACCTCTCAGGACGGCTTCCATGCCTATTCCGGCACACAGGGCGGTGGCACCGATGGCGCCAATTTCACTGACCCAGTCCCGGGCGTGAAAGGCTGCCGCAACTGCCAGGCACTCAACGGCACGGGGGGCGGCCGATCACCCCAGATCGGTCCACAGTCCCATACTTTTTCCGCCCGTGAGGGCGGCGCCGAGGGTCTTCTCGAGTCGCCGCTTTATTACGCCGCGAAATGGGGTGGCTTCGATGACCTGGATGGCGACGGCACACCAAACCTGAGGCTTGAGTGGGACGTCAAGAATACCAATGGGGAGTTCGTACAAGGCGGCGACGGAATTCCCGACAACTACTTCTTCGTCACCAACCCGTCTGCGCTTGAGGATTCGTTGACAACCATCCTGAATGCGATCCTCGAACGCGTTTCCGCTGGCAGTGCGGCTGCAGTCCTCGCCAATGATCGCAAAGGCAATGGCGCCATCTTTCAGGCAACCTACGAGCCCTCCAAACGCGATTTCACGGAAGCGCGCAACGAGGTTCGCTGGATAGGCAATCTCTACAGCCTGTGGTTGGATGACGCCGGTTACCTGCGCGAGGATGCCGGCCAGAAGGGCCGCCTGGAGGGCTACAACATCGATCCGCGGGTTGAGCTTTTCTTCGACGAATCTGTACGCCGGACACGGTTCAAACGCTACTCAAGCAAGACCGATCCGGTATTTGAAGAATCAGCCTTCGTGGTACGCGAACTGAACAGCCTGCAGCCCATCTGGAGTGCCAATGAGCGTCTGGCAGACCTGTCGGATGACTCCATCACCCGGCAGCGTCCTTACTCCGCACCCGCCCAGGCCGGTCGGCACATCCTCACCTGGCTCGACAGTGATCTGGATGGTGTGGCCGACACGAGCGAGCAGATGGATTTCGTGTCCGACAATTTTGGCGGAGACCGCCACATGTGGCTGGACACCGACAATGCGGAGGCGGGCGCGCGTCTGGTTGACTGGACGCGCGGACGCCATCAGGGAATGGGGGGATTCCGCTCGCGCCTGCTGGATTATGCAGGCGACGGTTCCACCCTCACAGCCGGTGGGCACCCCGAAGTCATGCGCCTTGCGGACATCATCCATTCTGCGCCCGTCGCAGTCGCCGCTCCCAGCGAGGGCTTCGATTTTGCGCTGGGTGACAGTTCCTACGCCAAATTCAGAGAGCGTTACAGGAACCGGCGTCAGGTGATCTACGTGGGCTCGAACGGCGGCATGATTCACGCGTTCAACGCCGGTTTCCACGACGCAACGGCCAAGGCCTTCACTGTCTCGGGTAAAAAATCGGAGGTGCCTCATCCCTTGGGTGCGGAACTCTGGGCTTATGTGCCAAAGAACCTGCTTCCCCACCTCCAATGGACTGCCCGCTCGGATTACAGCCATGTCTACTATGTGGATGGCGCTCCTGCAGCCTATGACGTAAAAATCTTCGGCAGCGGCGATCAGGATCACCCCGGAGGCTGGGGTACGATTCTGGTGGTGAGCATGGGTTATGGCGGCGGTTCCGATGAGAACGGCATCGTGGTGGATACGGGCAAGGATGGGCTCGCCGGAGCCAACAGCGATGGCAACGCGCAGGACGATGTCCGAACGAAATCCGCCATCGTGATTCTCGATGTAACCAATCCTGAAATCCCCCCCCGCCTGCTTGCCGAACTGTCGCCGCCGAATCTTCAGTACACCAAGTCAGCGCCCCATCCCGTGGTGGTGAATGGGGGAAGCAGCTCGGGCAAATGGTTTCTGGTGATGGGCTCCGGCCCGACCGATCAGGCCTCGGCGTCCTATCGCAGCGGCGGCTCCAGATTTGCGGAAGTGTTCGTGTACGACCTCTCCCGGCTTGGCGAGGGCAGCACCGGCCTGGTCCGCAGGCTCGCGCTGCCTGCAACCGGAAGTCCTGCGCGCAATACCAACGTGTTCATCGGGGACATCATCGGGGTGGACTTCGATTTTGACTACAGCAGTGATGCGCTCTACTTCGGGACGGTTGGAGCAGCTTCGGATGATCCGAAGGTCAACCAGGGCGCCCTTTATCGGGTGCTGCTCAACGGGTCTACCGATCCTCTGGCCTGGTCCCAACCCTTTACGCTGCTATCGGGACTCAACAAGCCTTTTGCGAGGGCACCCACCTTGCAGTTGGACGAACGCCGCAACCGATGGGTCGTGGCTGCGAGCGGCCGATTCGAGGTGGATGCAGATCGTGCAACCAAGGCGAGGCAGACCTTGTATGGCTTTATTGACCCGCCCCTCCGTTCCGCCCGGCCTGCTTCGTCGCTGGTGGACGTTTCGGATGCAATGGTGACGACCGGGGGTATTCGGCTGCTCGGGCAGGATGGCCAAACGGCGGTTGTTGACCGCGGCACCCTGACCTCCACGATTCTGGACGCCGGAGGATGGCGCCGCGACTTCCAATCTGGTGGCGCCCGCCCGGCACAGCGAGGCGTACGCGGCGTGGCGGCTGAAAACGGCCTTCTGCTCGTGCCTGCTTATACACCCGACACCGCTCTGTGCACTGCGGAGGGTAAAAGCACTTTGCTTGGATTGTCACTTGCAACGGGGACGGCAACCGCGGAGGGCGTATTCGGCAGCATCCCTTGCCCCATCTGCGAAGATCCCACGGATCTCGAAATTCCGCCCTCGCCTATGGTGGAAAATGTGCTCAACCCTGGAACCTATAAAGTTCAGGAATACGAGGGATTGATGGATCTTCCATCCTTGGTAAGCCGTCAAGCGGAGAGCATGAGCGGGCAAATCAACGGCCGCGCCTGCGCCACCAGTTCCACCGCCGCCCAGATCTGCGAGAACGCGAGACTTGAAGACGCCGTGTTCAGTGGCGAGATTTCCTGGCGGGAAAGGAAGATAGATGAATAGCGGACGCGAGGGTTCGCACGGCGTTGCCATCGTGCCACCTCGGCAAGCGCCGCAACATGTTGTGGGGATCACCCTGATAGAGCTGATGGTGGTGGTTGCGATAGTCGGCATCCTCGCCGTTATCGCCTACCCTTCGTATGAGGACTACATCCGGCGCGCGAAGCGCACCGAAGCCAAGGCGCTGCTGCTCGAACTGGAACAGCGGCTTGGCCGGTTCTACTTTGACCGTCAGCGCTATCCGGAAAATCTCGAGGAACTCGGTTATTCCACCTCTGGGGCGATCTCGGCCGAGGGCAACTACTCAGGCGCCGTGAGTGCCGGACCGTCGGGCGATCTCGCCACCACCTATCTGGTAACCGCCACGCCCAGAGCACCACACCACGATCCGGACTGCGGCTCACTCACGCTCAATTCGCGTGGAACGCGTGGTGCATCCTTGGCAGGACTCAAGACGGGGGGCGAGCTGTCGGGCGGCGATGCCGAGCGCATCACGCGGGAGTGCTGGCGTTGAGTCGTCGCAGTCGCCTGAGCATCGTGCTCCCCGTCATGGGGGTGCTCGCGGGAATCCCGCCGGCAATGGCGGCGGAGGTTTACCGCTGGACCGATGAAGACGGCAGGGTCGTTTTTTCCGAGAGCGTCCCCCCTGGCGTCGAGGCGGAGAAGATCTCCACTCGCACGGCGCCACGCAAACCCATGGAGAGCAAACCAGCGGTGAGACCGGCGGGCCAGCAGCCGGTTTCGGAAGAAGGTCCTGCGGTCGGGGGGGTGGAAAGACTGCCCGACGATTCTGCGCTGCGCGCCGCGAATTGCCGTCAGGCGAAGGCTGTGCTGACCCAGCTGGAAACGCGTCCGCGCCTGAAGGCACTGGACGCGGCAGGTGAGCCCTATTTCATCACTGACGAAGAACGCGCGGAGCGCACGGCTGCCGCAAGGAAAAGCGTCGAAGACTGGTGCGACTGAAGCCGGTTATCACCTCGGGATCAGGCGGCGTCCTCCTGGTCGCCAGCCCGAACCAACTCCCTGGGCAGGCTGAACACCACCTGCTCCTTGATTCCCGGCACTTCGTTGACGGCCAGGCCACCCCAGGCTTTCAGGCGAGACACTACTTCTTCAACCAGCACTTCCGGTGCCGAGGCGCCTGCCGTCACACCCACACTGCGCTTGCCTTCCAGCCATTCACGCTGGATCTCGCCGGCATTGTCGATGAGATAGGCCGCAATGCCTTGCTTCTCGGCAATCTCCTTGAGGCGAGTGGAATTCGAGCTAGTCTGTGAGCCGACCACCAGAATGAGATCGCAGTTCTTGAGCAACGTCTTGACCGCATCCTGCCGGTTCTGCGTGGCGTAGCAGATGTCTTCCTTCTTGGGACCGACGATCTTGGGAAAACGCTTGCGCAAGGCATCAATGACCACGGCGGTATCATCCATCGACAGCGTGGTCTGGGTGACGAAAGCGAGGAAGGCTGGGTCCTTCACTTCGAGCTTCTGCACGTCTTCCACCGATTCAACCAGATACATGCCGCCACGTCCCTTGCGGGACCGATACTGGCCGAGTGTGCCTTCCACTTCCGGATGGCCGGCGTGGCCGATGAGGATGCATTCCCGGCCCTCCTGCTGATAGCGACCCACTTCCATGTGGACCTTCGTGACCAGCGGGCAGATGGCATCGAAAACCCGAAGCTTGCGCCGCGCAGCCTCTTCGCGCACAGCCTTGGCCACGCCATGGGCGCTGAAAATCACGGTTGCGTCGTCCGGTACTTCATCCAGCTCGTCGACAAAAACCGCGCCCTTGTCGCGCAGGCCGTCCACCACATACTTGTTGTGAACCACTTCATGGCGCACGTAGACCGGCGCGCCAAAGAGCTCGAGGGCTCTCTCCACGATGCCGATGGCGCGGTCGACGCCGGCGCAAAAACCTCGGGGATTGGCGAGATGGATTTCCATGGGATGTCGGTTCCTGTTGGCTGGCCCGGTACGGGCGAGTGCACATTATAGGCGGCGTCTTCAGCCCTTCACAGCATCGTCAGTCTGCGCGGATCCGAGTGTTCCCAGCAGGAAAAACCCTGCACCGATCGTGATTGCCGAGTCTGCCACATTGAAGGCAGGCCACGACCAGGTTCGGTAGTAGAGTTCCACAAAGTCGATGACATAGCCGAGACGCAGGCGGTCGATGAGGTTGCCCACGGCCCCGCCCAGAATGAGGGTGAGTCCCAGACGGTAGAGCCGCTCAGCGGGCGCCGAGGCCCGGATGAGGAAAACCAGCCAGACACTCACCACTACCGCCAGAGCGGCAAAAAACCAGCGTTGCCAACCGCCCGCGTCGGCCAGAAAACTGAAAGCCGCACCGGGGTTGTGCATCAAGGTGAGATTGAAGCCGGGCAGGACAGGCAAGGCCTGCTGGTAGGTGAGCCACTTCACCGCGGCAATCTTGGTGGCCTGGTCAACCAGCACCAAGGTGCTGGCGAGCAAAATCGGCCCAACGCCGGCGCTCACGAGGCAACTCGTCTGTTCACCCCGGCGAGGATTCTGTGAGCCTGCTCGCAATCGATGCGAATCTGGGCAGCGAGGGCCTCAAAGGTGGTGAATGGCAGGTCCCCCCTGATCTTCTCGATGAAATCAACGCTGATGTGACGACCGTAGCAATCCTCGTCGAAATCGAGCAGGTGGACTTCCAGTACCCACTTCACGCCGTCGATGATCGGACGCGTGCCGACATAGGCCACACCTGGCCACGGATCCGGGCGCACCCCATGCACCCACGCCGCAAAGATGCCGTGCAGCGGAGAGCGTCGTCGGGAAAGATTGAGGTTGGCGGTCGCGAAGCCCATGGCGCGGCCGTTCTTGTTGCCGTGGACGATGCGCCCGGAAATTCGGAAGGGATGGCCAAGCAATTCGGTGGCTGCTCGAAAATCTCCCGCCTGCAGCGCCGCACGCACGCGGGTGCTGCTGGCACGCTCATCGAGAGCGAGGAAGGAGCTTGTGTAATCGACGGAGAAACCGTGTCTGGTCGCGAAGTCCTTGAGCGTGGAGTAATCACCGCCACGATCGCAGCCGAACCTGAAGTCGTCGCCGATGATGAGCGATCTGATGCCAAGCCCCTCGACGAGCACACCCTCGATGAACTGGGCTGCGGTCAACGCAGCCAACTGCGCGTCGAAGCGCAGTACCACGAGCCGGTCTACGCCGTATTGGGCGAGAAGCAGACATTTGTCGCGCAAGCTGGTCAGCCGTGGAGGTGTGGCATCCCCCCGAAAATACTCCGCCGGCTGTGGTTCGAAGACAACCACCGTCGCCGGCAATCCGTGCAGTCGCGCCTGTTGCAGCAGTTTCTTGATGACCGACTGGTGGCCGCGATGGACGCCGTCAAAATTACCAATGGTAGCGACGCAGCCGCGGTGGTCAGGTCTCAGGTTGTGGAGGCCGCGGATGATCTGCATGGAGGCTGGGACGTCCTGATGCCCGGATGTGTGGGGGGATTATAGCCTCGCGGCGGGCTGTGCCACATGGGACTTCCGCAAACCCAGCAACAGGCAAAGCCCCGCGTAGACCAGCATGCCCACGGTAATCAGGAGCGTCAGATGGCCGATGCGCTCGGCCATCGTCCATGACGCCCACACGGCGTGAGGTTGGCACAGGGAATGGAGGACAGCCCCCATGCCAGCGGCCGCGGCAAGCAGCCTCGCCATGAAGAGCACCCACCCCGCTTCGGGTCTATAGACGCCGCGCCGGCGCAAGCCCCAGAAGAGCAGTCCGGCATTGATGAAAGCCGCCAAGGACGTGGCCAAGGCAAGGCCGCTGTGTTGCAGCGGCCCCATCAGCGCGAGGTTCAGCACAAGATTGCTGATGAGGGCAACCACGCCAATCTTCACCGGCGTCTGCGTGTCCTGTCGCGAAAAGTAGCCGGGTGCAAGAACCTTCACCAGAATGAAACCACTGAGACCGAAGGCATAGGCCATGAGGGCCTGCGCCGACATCAACACGTCCGTCCCACCCATCCGGCCATACTGGAACAAGGTGCTCATGATTGGCGCCGCGAGCACGGCGAGGCCCACCGCCGAGGGCAAGGTGATCACCAGCACCAGGCGCAAGGCCCAATCCAGCGTCCGGGAGAACATCTGCTCGTCCTGACGGACATGATGCTCCGAGAGCGTGGGCAGAATGACGGTCCCGAGCGCAACGCCAAAGATGCCAAGCGGGAATTCCATCAGGCGGTCGGCAAAATAGAGCCACGAGATGCTGCCCTCGCGCAGGAACGAGGCGATGAGTGTATCGACCAGAAAATTGAGCTGCGCCACGGAGACCCCGAAGATCGCAGGCAACATGAGGCGCAGGATGCGTTGCACACCTGCATGGCGCCATCGCCACCGGGGCCGCGGCAGAAGGCCGGCCCGCCAGGCCGCCACCCCTTGCAGACCCAGTTGCAGCACGCCACCCAGCAGCACTCCGGCGGCCAGAGCCATGATTGGCTCTGCCAGGCGTGGAGCCAGCCAGAGTGTGGCGCTGATGAAGGCCACATTGAGCAGGGCTGGTGTGATCGCGGGGATCGCGAAACGGCCGTGGGTGTTCAGCACGGCGCCCAGAAAAGCCGTGAGAGAGATGAAGAAGAGATAGGGGAAAGTGAGCCTGAGGAGAGTCACACTCAGGCCGTACCGACTGCCATCCTCCAGGAAGCCTGGCGCCACCAGTGCGATTATCACCGGTGCCGCCAACACGCCCACCGCAGTCAGACACAGCAGTATGCCCGCGAGCACTCCACTCACCGCGGCGAGCAGTTCCCGCACCTCGGCCGGCGATCGCTCAGCCTTCCATGCGGCGAGAACCGGCACGAAGGCCTGCGCGAACGCTCCCTCGGCAAACAATCGTCGGAAGAGATTGGGAATCTTGAACGCGACAAAGAAGGCGTCGGTGGCAGCGGAAGCCCCATAGACGCCCGCGATGACTGCATCGCGGGCCAGTCCGAGGATGCGCGAAATCAGGGTCATCTGGCCCACCAGCAAAGTGGACCGCAAGAGGCTTCGGCTCAGGGGAAGGTCCTCGGGATTTGCATGGACGCGGGATTACCTGCAGTTCCCGGGCGTGTTTCGGGATTGACAGTGAGGGCCCGACCGAGCATATTTCGGCCCCTTTCATTCCAAGTTCGACGGAGCCTACATTGGCCAATACCGCCCAGGCACGCAAGCGTGCCAAACAGTCCGAGCGGCGGCGCCTGCACAACGCCAGCCGCAAGTCCCAATTCCGCACGCGCCTGAAGCAGGTCATCAAGGCCATCGAATCCGGCGACAAGGAAGGTGCCAAGGCAGCTTATGCAGCCGCAGTGCCCGTGATCGATCGCATGACCAAGACCGCGCTGGTCCACAAGAACAAGGCCGCCCGCCACAAATCCCGTCTGAACGCCCGCATTCTCGCGATGGCGTAATGGTTTGGTCCTCCCATGCAGCGCGCTCGCGCTGCATGGACTGACGGGCCAACTCATCTTTCTATCAGTCACAGCACCGCGAGATTGTCGCGGTGGATCAACTCCGGCTCCTGCACATACCCGAGGACTTCCTCGATCCTGGAGCTTGGCATGCCCTTGATGGCCTCGACCTCGCGCGCGCCGTAGTTGCTCAACCCACGGGCGATCTCACGTCCTTGTGGATCGAAACATGCCACCAGCTCGCCTCTCAGGAAATCCCCTTCAACCCTGAGCACACCCACCGGTAGCAGACTGCGGCCCTCATCTCGCAGGACGCGGCATGCGCCCTCATCCAGAAACAATCTCCCCTTGGCATGCAGTGTGCTGCCCAACCATTGCTTGCGGGCTGCCAGCTTGGCGGGTGGCGCGGCGAGGAAAGTTCCAACGGGCTCGCCCTGCGCGAGGTCCACGAGCACACCGGGTCGACGACCACTGGCGATCACCGTGGACGTCGCGGAACGCGCAGCCAGGCGGGCTGCCGTGATCTTGGTGCGCATCCCTCCCCTACCCCATTCGCCACCGCCACCGGCGATCCTCAACAACTCGGGATCATCCAGATCGGCGCGGGAAATGAGTTCAGCATTCGGATCAAGCCGGGGATCGGCGGTCATGAGCCCCACCTGATCGGTCAGAATCACCATCAGGTCGGCTTCTATCAGATTGCTGACAAGGCCGGCGAGGGTGTCATTGTCCCCCAGCTTGATCTCCTCCGTGGCCACGGTGTCGTTCTCGTTGATGACCGGTATGACGCCGTAACCCAGCAGAGTGGACAAGGTGCTTCGCGCATTGAGGTAACGTTCGCGACTGGCGACATCATCGTGCGTGAGCAGGATCTGGGCCGCCACGCACCCTTGGGCCTGGAACGCCTGTTCCCACATGCGCACCAGCCCCATCTGCCCCACCGCAGCAGCGGCCTGCAGCTGGTTGAGTGCGTGTGGACGTTCCTGCCAACCGAGGCGCACCGCGCCCTCTGCCACCGCGCCGGAGGTCACGATGACGACTTCGTGCCCGGCGCGCCGGATGGTGGCCACCTGCGCCGCCCAATCGTGGATGCCTTCGGCGTCAAGACCAGCCCCTTGGCGGGTGGTCAGGGCTGAGCCAATCTTGACTACCCAGCGCCGGGCGTCGGCCGCAGTAGGTGGCATGGATCCCTGATTGCCCATGGCTCAGCGCGCTCCGCCTGCGGCCCGTTCCAGGGCCTCCTCCTGAATCTCGCGCAACCGCCGCTCCAAGGCTTCGACGAGTACTTGGCAGCCTTCCCCGGTGGCCCCGGAGATGGTGTAGACCGGCCCCTTCCAGCGCAGCTTGCGCGCGAACTTCTGCCAGTCCCGGGCACGGTCCTCAGGGCTCAGCAGGTCAAGCTTGTTGAGCACCAGCCAGCGCTCACGTGAGCCCAGGGTCCGGCTGTGCTTGCGCAGTTCCCTACCGACCGTGGCGAAATCCTTGGCCGGATCGCGTTCCGGATCGGTCATCGATACGTCCAGGACATGCAGCAAAATCCGCGTGCGCTCGACATGCCGCAGGAACTGCAGGCCCAGCCCCGCGCCCTCCGCCGCGCCATCGATGATGCCGGGGATGTCCGCAATCACGAAGCTGCGATCGGGCCCCAGTGACACGACGCCGAGAACCGGGTGCAGCGTCGTGAAGGGATAGTCGGCCACCTTCGGACGCGCCGCGGACACCCGACTGATGAAAGTGGACTTTCCCGCATTCGGCAGGCCGAGGAGACCCACATCGGCCAGCAGGCGCAACTCCAGGGTCAGGCGTCGACTCTCCGCCGGCATTCCTTTGGTGATCCTGCGCGGCGCGCGGTTGGTACTGCTCTTGAAGTAGGCGTTGCCAAAGCCATGGAATCCGCCCTTGGCGACGAGGATACGGTTGCCGTCGCGGTCGAGATCGCCCAACAGCTCCCCGGACTCCTGATCGCGCACCAGGGTTCCCACCGGTACCGGAATTTCGAGGTCATCTCCCGAGCGCCCGATGCGGTCACGGCCCGCCCCCGGCTGGCCATTGCCTGCCTTGAAGCTGCGCTTGTGCCGGAAGTCGATGAGGGTGTTGAGACGGGCGGAGGCGACGATGAAGACATTGCCGCCATCCCCGCCGTCGCCGCCGTCGGGCCCGCCGAACTCGATGAACTTTTCCCGCCTGAAACTCAGGCAGCCGTCCCCACCCTTGCCGGAGTGGACGGTGATGAATGCCTCATCGATGAATTTCATGTCGGAGCCGGATGATTCAAACAAAAAACCCCGTCAACGACGGGGTTTCGATGCGCTCAGGTTGTGGCGCCGCGCTTCAGGCGGGAACCACACTGACATATTTGCGGCCGTCCAGACCCTTGGTCAGGAACTGGACGCGTCCTTCCACCACCGCGAACAGCGTGTGGTCTCGGCCACAATCGACACCCGGGCCGGCATGGAAGCGGGTTCCGCGCTGGCGGACGATGATGTTGCCTGCGTCGACGAGCTCGCCCCCGAAACGCTTCACGCCCAGGCGCTTGGCTTGTGAGTCGCGACCGTTGCGGGTACTGCCTCCGGCTTTCTTGTGTGCCATTGCGCTTATCCTTTCACGATGCTGTTGATTTCGAGCTGCGTGAAATTCTGGCGATGGCCCATCTGCTTGCGATGGTGCTTGCGTCGGCGGAATTTCACGATGCGAATCTTTTCACCCCGGCCGTTGGCGACGACTGTCGCCATGACCTTGGCGCCCGCGAGCAGCGGCGTTCCGACCAGCGTCTGGCCGGCGTCGCTGATCATGAGGACGTCACCCAGTTCGATGGAGTCGCCGGGGTTGACGGGCAGTGATTCGACGCGGAGGGTCTGGCCCTCGGCTACGCGGTATTGTTTACCGCCGGTCCTGATGATGGCGTGCATTGCTTGGAACTCTTGAAGTAATCTTGCGCGTCGGGCGCGACGGGGCCCGAGATTCTAATCGGCTCTCCCTGCCCCAAGCAAGACTCGGGAGCCAGATGAGCCGTTCTGCAGACAGGAAATGCCCTTGGATCCCCAGAATTCCGACTCCACCCTGAAACAGCTCCGAGCTCTCATAGGCGGGGACATGGCCGCGGTCGACCTTCGCCTCCAGGCCAGCCTCCAATCGGAAGTGGTGCTGATCAACCAGCTGGGCAGTTATATCATCGGCGGCGGGGGCAAGCGCCTACGCCCAGCGCTGTCACTGCTGGCGGCCCGCGCACTGGGTTATGGCGGCCAGCGGCATGTCGAGGTCGCCGCCATCATCGAGCTGGTTCATACCGCCACCCTGCTGCACGATGACGTGGTGGACGATTCCCGGCTGCGGCGCGGCCGGGAGACGGCCAATTCCCTCTGGGGCAACGAGGCGAGTGTCCTGGTCGGGGACTTCCTCTACTCACGCGCCTTTCAGATGATGGTGACTCTAAGCGATCTGCGTGTGCTCGAAATCATGGCGGATGCCACCAACATCATCGCCGAGGGCGAGGTGATGCAGCTGGCCAACTGCCATGATCCGGATATCAGCGAACAGCGCTATCTCGATACCATCCGCTACAAGACGGCGCGACTGTTCGAAGCCGCAGCCCAGCTCGGCGTGGTCGTTGCGGGTGGCTCACTCGAACTCCAGCAGGCACTGGCGGCCTACGGGCGACACCTCGGAACGGCCTTCCAGCTGGTGGACGACGCACTCGATTACCAATCGGACAGCGCCACGCTGGGCAAGAATCTGGGGGATGATCTGGCTGAGGGCAAACCAACCCTGCCGTTGCTGTATGCGCTGTGGAATGGGAGTGTGGCCGAGTCGGAACTGATCAGGACTGCGATCGAGCAGGGAGGCCGGGAGCAGCTCCCGCAGATCCGCGCGGCAATTGAATCGACCGGTGCCATCACATACACTCTCGCGCTCGCTGAGCGGGAGGCCGCTGAAGCCGATGCCGCACTTGTCTCGCTACCATCCTCGGACTTCCGGGATGTGTTGTCCGGGCTTGCCAGGTTCGCGGTTCAGCGCCAGTACTGAACACCAGTCAGTCTCTGGTCTTTCGCACTGAAAAATGATTCGTCGGGGTGTAGCTCAGTCTGGTAGAGCACTGCCTTCGGGAGGCAGGGGTCGTAGGTTCGAATCCTGTCACCCCGACCAACTTTACAATCCCGCTGTCCAGGATGAGACATCTCTCCGGGGCGCTGCAGGCCGGAGGCCTGGAGCGGGCGTCGGCGAAGTCTCGTCGGGCGCGCCGAGGCAAGCGTGACAATATCTGCCGACGATGCCTATCAGGCGCACATCCTCCAGGGAGTCTCCCGCACCTTCGCCCTGACCATCCCCGTGCTCCCGCACGCGCTGTATCGCGCGGTGGCCAACGGTTACCTGCTCTGCCGGATCGCCGACACGATTGAGGACGATGCGGGACTGAGCTTCGAGCAGAAACGCGAATTTTCCGCACAATTTCTCCGGGGTGTGACCGGCGAGGAGGACAGTGCCGACTTCGCCGCAGACCTTGCGCCCAGGCTTGCTCCGCACAACTCCCCTGCCGAACGTGATCTCATCGCCCATACGCCCGCGGTGCTGCGCGTGACCCACTCGCTGGGCGAGACACAGCGGCACGCCCTTGCGCGCTGCGTGCGCGTCATGATGGACGGCATGGTCCATTACCAGGGGCAGGAGACCCTCGATGGCGTGCCGGACCAGCTCGCCATGGATCGCTACTGCTACTACGTGGCTGGAGTGGTGGGCGAAATGCTCACCGAACTTTTCTGCGATTTCTGTCCGGAGATGCGCGACAAGCGCGGGCTGCTCATGCCCTTGGCCGTGTCGTTCGGCCAGGGCCTGCAGATGACCAACATACTCAAGGACATCTGGGAGGATCGCGCACGCGGGGCCTGCTGGCTCCCACGCAGCGAATTCGAGCCACGGGGCATCACGCTGAGCCTCGTGAATGCGGGCGAGGGTGGCAGTGCCTTCAGCGACGGTATACGCGCACTCATCGGCATCACCCATGGGCACCTGCGCAACGCCCTTGAATACACCCTGCATATTCCGGCACGCGAATCCGGGATGCGCAAATTCTGCCTGTGGGCACTCGGCATG
>Ga0315909_10006218_pt1 | contig 13534 bp, 14 predicted proteins | sample LakEriMetagenome_11_FD_203527 | JGI IMG/M metagenome (GOLD analysis project Ga0315909, IMG submission 203527) | Freshwater fungal communities from buoy surface, Lake Erie, Ohio, United States - Buoy 2 MA125 | ecosystem: Environmental > Aquatic > Freshwater > Lake | place: USA: Lake Erie, Ohio...
GACGCTCGTCCTGACCTGATTTGACCCACCCGACCCGGAGCAGCCCATGTTCAACATCAACAAGACGCCCACCTTCACCGTACAGGTGCCGATTGTCATCGACGGGATCGACGAGCCGATGAGCCTGCGCGCCACCTTCCGCGCTGTCTCGGACGACGAGCTGCTTGCGGCCGAGTCCCGGTCGATCGAGGGGTTCAAGGCCTTCCTGCGGCGCATCACCGTGCAGTTGCATGATCTCGAGAATGATGAGGGCCAGCCGGTTGCCTTCACGCCGGAGCTGTTCGAGGAGCTGCTCGGGCAGGCCCATGTCCGCGTGGCGCTGCAGGCCGCCTTCTGGAAGGCGATGCTCAAGGCCCGCGTGGGAAACTGAAATGGGCAGGGGGCGCCTGGGTCCGTGGCGAACTCCTTGCCCGCGATGACGACGACGATGCGCTGGCCGATGCGCTGGACGATGCGCGCCGCTGGGGGATCGAGCTTCGGTCCGAGGATATTGCCCCCAAGGAACGCGAGGGCATCTGGGAGGAGAACCTGGCCGCCGTCACGGCATTCCTGGCCGTCTCGACACAGTGGCGGATGGTTTCGGGGGCGGCGGGCATGATGGTGACGGGCCTTGATTATGCCGGCGCGCGGGCCGGCCTCGAGGCCCTGGGGATGGTGGTGACGCCCCGGCTCTGGGGCGATCTTCAGGCGATCGAGGCGGGCGCGCTCGCCGAGTTGAACAGGCAGAGACGATGACGTTCAGGGTCAGCCTTCTGTTCCAGGCGGATGCCAAGGCCGCCAAGGCCGAGGTGGAGGGCCTGGCCACGTCCGCCCGCAAGGTGGGCGAAGCCGCGCAGGACATGGGCCGCAAGTCCGCCGATGCCGCGCGCGGCGTGGGGTCGCTCTCCGGCGCGGCCGACGGGGCCGAGGCGCAGCTCAGGGGCATGGCGGCGGCGCAGGATGTGGCAGCCGCATCGCAGACCAAGCTTGCGCGCAGCACGACGATGGCCGCCGGGGCCACCGGCAGCCTTGTCGCGCAGTTCAACGACATCGGGATGATGCTTGCCGCCGGGCAGAACCCGCTGCAGCTGGCGATCCAGCAGGGCACGCAGATCACCCAGGTGATCGGCCCGATGGGCGCCGCCGGCGCGGCCCGCGCGCTGGGCGCGGCCTTTGTGGGGATGCTCTCGCCGATCAATCTGATCACCATCGGCGCAATTGCCGCCGGTGGTGCCATCATCCAGTGGCTGACCTCGGCGCGCGAGCCTGCGATCACACTGCAGGAGCGCATCGACGATCTGAGCGCTGCCGTCGCCGCCTACCGCGATGCGTCGGCGCTGGCGGCTGCAGGCACAGACGAGCTTGTCGCGCGCTTCGGCGGCGCGGCTGGAAAGGCAGGCGAAGTCGCAACGATCCTCGAATCCTGGGCGCGGGTTGACGCGGTGCGTGCGCTCGATGCAGCCGTCGACGATATCACGCAAAGCTTCGGCGGACTGTCGGACAGCCTGACGGTCACGACGGGTGGGATCGTTCAGGAAATCGACGCAACATTCTTTGAACTGCGCGATAACCTGCGTCTGACCGATCTGCAGGCCGCGACCGTTGTCGACGCCTTGAGGGACTTGGCCGAAGCACCGACCGTCGGCGCACAGGTCGAAGCGGCGATCGCGTTGAACGAGGCCTTCATCCGTGTCTTTGGCTCGATCGAGGAAATTCCGGCCGAGCTTTCTGCCGTAGCGCGCCAGGCTGCGATGATCGCGCTGCGGGCCGCCGAGATGGAAGGCGGGATGGATGGCGCGACGGACAGCGCCGGGCGCCTGTCGGGCGCCCTGCGGACTGTTGCCGACTACGCCATCGATGCGCAGACGGCGATTGCGACCCTCGCTGGGATCGAGCCCGACGCGGGCTGGCTGGGCCACGCGATCTACAACGCCTCCGCGCTGGCACAGCAGCTGTGGAATGCCGTCGGTGCGATGCAGGCCTATCGCATGGATGCCACGGGGCCGCTGCCCGTCGGCGGGCCGGGAACGTTCCCTGCCGCCGGCCTGCCCGCCGATGCCGCGCCGCCGGGCCGGCCAGAGGCGCGTCCGACCGACATCGACTTCGGCTTTGTCCCGCCCCCGACCGTCGGCGGCGGTGGTCGCGGCGGTGGTCGCGGCGGTGGCGCCGGCGCGGCGCGGGCCGAGCGGGACGCGGTGGGCGAGCTGATCGAAAAGCTGCAGGAAGAGCTCGACATCCTGCGCGAAACCGACCCCGTCCAGCAGGAGCTGATCCGCCAGCGCGAGACGCTGGCCGGCGCGACCGAGGCCGAGCGGGCCGAGGTCACCGCGCTGATCGCGGCGCGCGAGGCCGAACGGCAGGCCTCGGAGGCGACGGCCGAGATGTGGGACTACCTCGCGCAGACGGCCGAGTCCTCGCTGATGGGGATTGCCACCGGCGCGCAGAGCGTCGAGGAGGCCGCGCGCAACGCGGCGGCCGCGCTGGCCGAAGCGGTGCTGCAGGCTGCGCTGTTCGGACAGGGGCCGTTTGGCGGGCTCTTCGGGGGGACGTCGATCCTGGGCGACCTCGGCGACTTGTTGGGCTTCGCGCGGGGCGGGATGATCCACGGGCCCGGCGACGGGACGGCGGACCGTGTGCCGATCCTGGGCTCGGCCGGCGAGTTCATCGTGACGGCGGCGGCGACCCAGCGGTACCGGCCCGTGCTCGAGGCGATGAACGCCGGGGCGCCCCTGCCCCGCTATGCCGCGGGCGGGATGATCGGCGGCGAGGGCGGGCGCGGCGGCAAGACCGGCGGTGGCGGAGAGACCACCTTTGTGATCGACGTGCGCGGCGCGCGCGGCAATCGCGAGATCGAAAACATGGTGTCCGATGCGGTCAGCCTGGCGCTGCGCATCTATGACCGGGATGTCTTCCCGCAATCGTTTCGGCGGGTGTTCGGTGATCCGGCGAGGGTCGGCTGATGCCATTGCAGGCCATGCTGAACCGGACGGAGTTCATGTACAAGCTCCCGATCGCGGACATGACGATGCGATGCCCGCCCGTAGCCGAGTACAACCGCACGGGCGGGGGCGATCAGCTTGGCGCCGACATCGGCGTGCGGCTTTGGCAGGGCGATATCATTCTGGGCCGGATGACCCGGGCAGAGGCCGGCGAGATCGAGGTGCTTGTCGATCTGGTGGCGCAGACCGGCCGGGCGTTCCGGTGCTTCGACATCCGCCGACCCTATCCGCTCGCGGATGCGAGCGGCGCCGCGTTGACGGGTTTTTCGCCGGTCATCCACACCCTCTACCCTGCGGAGCTGCGGGAATTGAGAATCGGGGGGCTGCCACCGCTTTACCGGCTGTCGGCAGGCGACTACCTGCAGTTTTGGTACGCAAGCTCTCCGACGCGCTATGGGCTGCATCGCGTCGTGACAACCGTGACCGCCGACGCATCCGGTATCACGCAGGTGATGGAAGTCGACCCGCCGATCAGACCGGGGGCAGCGACCGGCGCGGCGATCGAATTGAAGCAGCCCTGGTGCAAGGCTGTGATCATCGCCAACAGCGTGCAGCCCAACCGCACGCGGCAGACCATCAGCGAAGGACTGCGCTTTTCTTACGTGCAGAGCCTGCGATGAGAAGCCTGAGCACCGCCCTGCAGACGGCTCTGACAAACGGGATGATCGTGTCCCGCGTGCTGTGCTGGTTTTCGGCGCGCAACCGCGACACCGGCGCGACCGAGACGCTCGGCCTCTGGACCGGCGACGACCATGCCGAGATCGTCGTCGAAGGCCAGACGCGGACCTATTTCGGCGCGGGCAACCTGATCGACGTGCCCCCCGTGAACTACAAGACCGGGCTTGACGTGCAGGTCTACCGGCTTGGCCTGACGACGATCACGAACGAAGCGCGCCAGCTGATCCGGGGCTACGATCCCCGCTTTGCCGCCGTGCAAATCCACCGGGCGCTGTTCGATCCGATCACCCGCGCGCAGATCGAGGCGCCGCATCGTGTGCTCTTCGGTTTCGTCGACGAGGTCGATCTGACCCAGCCGGCAGCCGGCGAACAGGCCTCGGGCTATCTCAGCATCGTCACGACCGCGCGCCAGCTGACATCCGGGCTGCCGAACAAGAACAGCCATGCCAACCAGCGGCGGATTTCGGACGACCGTTTCCTGCGCTGGGCGGACAGTTCAGCCGAGGTCTGGTGGGGGGTGAAACAGCGATGACCGCGATGCGGCGGCTACCCGACTGGAACGCGCGCGTGACGGTCTTTCTGACGCAGCACGCAAGGACGCCCTTCCGGCCGGGCCGGCACGACTGCGCGCTCTTTGCAGCGGGCTGTGTCGAAGCGATGACGGGCGAAGACCCGGCGGCCGCCTTCCGCGGCCGCTACAGCACGCTTGCCGGCGGCCGGCGGGTGCTGCGCCGGGCAGGCTTTGCCGACCATGTCGCGCTGGTCGCATCGCTCTTTGATGAAATCGCCCCGCTCATGGCGCAGGTCGGCGATATCGCGGTGGTCAATTCGCCAGAAGGTCCCGCGCTGGGCCTCGTCGCCGGGGCCGATATCGTCGTGCCGGCGCCGCAAGGTCTGGGCGCCGTATCGCTGATGGCGGCGCGGCGGGCCTTTCGTGTGCCCGCGGAGGGCTGCTGATGCCCGCCGTCGGCGCCGCCATCGCCGCCGGATGGGCGGCCTTCACCGCGTCAGCAGTCGGCACGTTCCTGACGACGACTTTCCTCGGCCGGCTGGTTGTCTCGGCGGGGGCATCGCTGCTGCTTCAGCACCTGACAAGACCGCGGATCGATACGAACCCGGTCGGTTTCCCGCAAGGTGTCACGCTCAGGGGCGGCACCAATCCCTTGCGGTTCCCGTTGGGCCGCACCATGACGGCCGGGCAGCACGTCTGCCCGCCGATGACGCATGGCAAGGCCGGGAAGACCCCGAACGCCTACATGACCTATGTCATCCTGCTGTCGAACGTGGCCCGTGTATCGCTCGATCAGGTCATCATCAACGACCAGGTCCATGAACTGGGGAGCACCCCCCATTCCCTTTATGGCTTCCCGGTGCTGGGCGAGTACGCCGGCTATGCCTGGGTGAAATACTACGACGGGACGCAGACGGTCGCCGACCCTTACCTTGTCGTTGCCTACGGCTCCTATCCCAAGCGCTCGTGGTCGGCCGAGAGGATCGGGCGCGGTCTGTGCTATGCCATCGTGACGATGCGCTGGTCCGACAAGGTCTGGGGCGCCGGGCACCCACGACTGCAGTTCGTGCTGGGCGGCATCCGCCTGTACGACATCCGCAAGGATACGACTGCCGGCGGCAGCGGATCGCAGCGCTGGTCAAACCCGGCCACCTGGTTGCCGTCTGACAACCCCTTCGTGCAGGCCTACAACGTCATGCGCGGCATTACGCTGGCCGACGGCGATGTCTGGGGCGGCCGTCTGGCTGCCTCGAACCTCGATACCGCATCCTGGGCGGCGGCCATGAACGAATGCGACCGCCTCGTCCAGGCGCCCGCAGGATATCCGGCCGACACGCAATTCACGAGCGGGATGGAGGTCACGGTCGATCGCGCCCCGGCCGATTATCTGCGCGAACTGCTCAAGGGCTCGTCCGGCGAGGTGGTTGACATGGGCGGCACCTGGAAGGCCAGGGCCGGCGCCGCGGGGCTTCCGATCTTCTTCTTCACCGACGACGACGCGGTCGTGACCAGGCCGCAGGACTTCAATCCTTTTCCCGGACTTGAAAGCTCTTTTAACGGGGTGACGGCGACCTATCCCGATCCCGACGTAAACTGGGAACCCAAGGACGCGCCGCCGCGATACAATTCCACCTGGGAAGCCCAGGATGGCGGCCGCCGCAAGGTCGCGCATCTGCAGTTCGTGGCCGTCAGCAACCGCTTCCAGGTCCAGCGGCTGATGAAGGCCTATATCGCCGAGGAGCGGCGGTTTCGCCGCCACGGGCTGACCCTGCCGCCCCGGGCCGCCGTGATCGAGCCGCTTGATACCGTCAGCTGGACCAGCACGGCCAATGGCTACATCGACAAGCGGTTTCAGGTGGGCGAGGTCGCCGATGATCTGGCCACCTGCCTGCAGAGGGTCGCCCTGCGCGAGCGTGACCCGTCCGACTACGACTATCCCGAAGATCTGTTCCTGCCTTCGGAGGCCGGCGCAAGCGGGCCCGTCAGGCCGCCCGCCCAGGGCGTGCCGAACTGGGCCGTGATCTTCGATGCGGTCAAGGACGCGCTGGGCACGAACCGCCGTCCCGCCCTGCGCGTGAGCTGGGACGGCAGCGAACAGGACGATGTGACCGGCGTCGAATGGCAGGTGCGGCTGCCCTCGACCGGCGCCATCGTCGCCCAAGGGTCGACCCAGAGCGTCGAAGCGGGAGAGCTGCAGATTGCCGCGGGCATCCTGCCGTCGACGACATACGAGACGCGGGCCCGCTTCATCGCCCCGCGCAGCACCGACTGGTCGGAATGGGCTGGCGCGACGACCGGGAACGTCGGGATCAAGGACGCCGATTTCGAAGCGGGCAGCGTCTTCAACCTGCTTCGCGCGCTGAACATGACGGTGCCCGAGATCGTGTCGGCGCTGCCCGACACCGGGAACTTCGCCGGGCGCTTCGTCTATCTGACCACGAACCGGAAATTCTATCGCCACACCGGCACCCCTGCCACAGCGGCGGGGTTCACCGTCGAAGTCGACGGCGCCGACATCCTGGCCGGGACCGTGACCGCCGGGGCCATCGCCGCCGGTGCGGTCGTGGCCTCCAAGATCGCGGTCGGCGACTTCACCAACCTTGTGCCCGATTCCGGGCTGCAGGACCCCGCCGCCTGGACCAATCCGGCGGAATTCACGCTGTTCCAGAGCCACGAGTTCACGACCCAGAACTTGTCCAAGGGCGAGATACGGTACACGGGCGTTCTTGGCGGAGCGGGGGCAGGGTGGAAATACAGCACGAGCCGACCATTTGGGGTGACAGGCGACCGGCAGTACCGCGTCACTGCGGCGGTCGCACGCACCCTTGGGACCACGGTTTCAGTGGTCGCCAAAATCGTTTGGAGAAACGCGCAAGGCAGCTTTATTTCTGAAAATCTGGTGTTCTATGATTCTGGCGGCATCACGCCTTTCACTTTCAGCGTGATAATGACGGCGCCCGCCGGTGCCGTCACGGGTGAATGGACGTGGGGACAGGACACGACCCCTGGAGCATCCGACGCTCGTGCCAGGTTCTTTGCGCCGACGGTCCGCGTCATGAACGGCGGGGACCTCGTCGTCGACGGCGCGATTGCGGCCAACCATCTGAACACCGCCAGCCTGACGACCAGCGGACTGGCCGTGTTCGGCGGCGCGCTGCAGTCCGACAACTACGTCGCCAACGTCAGCGGATGGCGCATCAACAAATCCGGCAGTGCCCAGTTCCAGAACCTCATCGTGCGCGGGTCGCTGACCGAGGGTGCGGTCAGCGACGTCTTCCAGGACTTCATCACGACCGCGCAGGCGCTTACGACGACCCTGGTCGAAAAGGCGAGGGTGACGCTCGGCGTGCAAGGTCACGGAGTGATCTTCAAGCGCGCATTCTCTTTCGAAGCCCGCGCCGTCGCAGGCGGCAACACGATCGTCACCCTGCAAGCGCGTCAGCGCGACTTTTCCGGAGATACCATTTCAGCGTGGTTCGATGTGGACGTGAATACGATCACCGATACGGCCTGGGTCATTTATCGTGACACCGGCAATCTGACCGGTGCCTTCAACGAATTCGAATACCGCATCGTGGCCCGCGTGACCGTCGCCAGCACGACGACCTGCTTGCGAAACGCCTACATCACCGTCGACAGGCAGACGAAATGACCGGGCTCTTCAAATACGTCCGGCTCGAGGCCGGATGCGTCGTCGCCGGCGGGCAGGGTGCGATTGTCCCCGATGGATACGTCGAGGTGCCCGAGGCGCTGGAACTGACGGCGCTGGGATCGCTGATGCTGACGCAGGATGGATGGGCCGCGCGGCCCGTGTTGGCCTCGCCTCTCATCACGACCGGGGAGGGCGGCACGGATGTCACCTTCGACGACTGTCCACCCGCGACCGCCTTCGAGGTCACTCAGGCACCGAGCGGTGCCATCGTCCAGAGCCTGAGCGGCAGCGGCCGGGTCACGATCCGGCTGACTGATCCGGGCCATTACCGCATTGATGTGCAGCCGCCGTTGCCGTTCATGCCCCTTCTTATCGGTGCCCAGGTGGCAGAATGACTGCCGCCCCCCCCCGCCATCCCCGCTTCAACAAGGTGAGTCCAAATGCCAAACCTGATCTACCCCCGCGCCAATGAACAGCTGCTGCAGGGCGGCATCGACCTCTTGACCGCGAACGTCAAAGTCGTGGCGGTCGATACCGGCGCCTATACCTACAGCGCGGCGCACGAATTCTTGTCCGACATCCCCGCCGGAGCGAGGATTGCGACGTCGCCGAACCTGTCTGGCAAGACCGTGACGAACGGCACCTTCGATTGTGCCGATTTCACCTTTGCCGCCTTTTCTGGCCCCACGGTCGAAGCGCTGGTCGTGTTCATCGATACAGGCACGGCCGCGACGTCGAGGCTGATCGCATATCTGGACCAGAATGCGCTTCTCCCGTTCACGCCGAATGGCAGCACGCTGACCGTCCAGGTGCCGTCAGGTCTTTTTACGGTCAGCGGCACGACCGCCGCCGTCTTTCAAAAGACAGCCGAGGCCATGCTGTCGGGCGGGATCGCCCTTGGCACCGCTGACGTGAAGGTCGTGCTGATCGATCTTGGGGCTTATACCCACAGCCAGGGGCATCAGTTCCTGTCCGACATTCCCGTCGGCGCGCGGGTAGCAATCTCGGCGACCCTGGCGACCAAGACCTTTGCATCGGGCACCTTCGACAGCGCCGATACCGTCTTCACGGCCGTCACGGGACCGACGGCAGAAGCCTTTGCGGTCTTCATCGACACAGGCAGCGCGGCGACCTCGCGGCTTGTGTCCTTTGACGACGACAACGCCGGCCTGCCGTTCACGCCGAACGGCGGCAACCTCAACATGGCCACGCCGAATGGCTGGTTCACTCTTGCCGCCACGGTGAGCTGATCCCCATCGGGACTGAAGGAGAAAGATGATGCAGATCATTATGGAGCCAGGACAGATCAACTACACGGCCGATGGCGGTGACTGGAAGCTGATCGTCCGGCAAGGATACTTCGAGATCGTGTCGGCGGCGACGGGGGAACTGCTTTTCGGCTCGGGACAGAACCTCAACAATCTGGCCGACCTGATCTTGGCCGCGCGGGACCACGCGCGCAGCCAAGGGATTGACTGGCCGGAGGGTCAGTGATCATGGCAGCTCTCGACAGCCTGTCTGCCTATGTGAATCGCGCCACCGGCGGCAACAGCGGGGCACCTGATGTGCCTATAGTGACGAAGACGGGGCGCATCGCCGGCGCCGCAGCCACTGCGCCGTCAGCTTCCCAATGGCATAGCCTGTGGCTCTATGAGGGCTTCCATCCGCACGGAAGCATCCCGACCAATGCCGCAATCCCGACAAGGGATACGCCGGGTGCGCTGCCTTTCAAGCCACCCGGCGCAGGGCGCGAGAAGTTCCTCATGTCGGTCGGCATTACACCCACTGTCGCGGGCACATTCACTCTTTATGACCGCCTGTTTCACATCGGCGGCCTCAACGGCAACATCACGTCCGATCAGACGGTGCAAGGGGCCACGCCGAGCCCCGCGCTGACCCGCTATACCGACGGCGACGGCGTCTTCGCCTTTGCGGAAATCTATGCCAACGTTGGGTCAACCTCCAGGACGCTGACCATCACCTATACCAATTCAGCCGGCGTTACCGGTCGGACAGCGTCCATCAGTTTCGGCGGCGCGGGGTCCAACGGAGTCTCGAGGCTTTTCCGCTTTCCTCTGGCGCAGGGCGATACAGGTGTCAGAGCCATCGAAAAATGCGCCCTGAATGTAAGCACCGGCACGGCAGGCAACTTCGGCATCGCTCTGGGCCGACAGATCGCACAGATGGCTACCCCCGTTGGCGGGCTTCTGGCCGGTCGGGATTTCCCGATCGGAATGCCGGGCATTCCCGCAGTTCACTCAGACGCCTGTCTGGCGTGGATGTTCAGCGCCGTCACGACGACCGTGCCCGAGTTCACGGGCCAGCTTGGATTCGTGGAGAATTGAATGCCACTTGCTGACTTGCAGGCCTACAAGACTGCGCTTGAGACAGCGAACGTCATCGGGTTCCATTCGAACCTGTCATCAAACTTCGGTCGGGATTTGCGTCCAAACTTCGCTGCGCGGCGGTTTCCGGTCACGCCCGCCATTCCGACGACCAGCGTTGCGCTCGACAAAAACAGCGATATCGCGCTGGGACCATTGCCTGAAACTTCCGGGCAGCTCTGCATCCTGGGCGGGCAGATCAGCGGGGCCGTTGCTTCGACAACCGTGATGATCGTGGACCTGCTCAATCATTCCGGCGGATTGTCGGCGGCTGCAACCGGCGAGCAGACCACGGGGCTGCCGACAGCCCCCTTGACGCGCTACACGGACGGCGACGGCGTGGCCGCAGCTCTGGTCCTGTATGCCACAACGGGATCGACGGTGACGACGGTCACAGTCAGTTATACGAATTCATTAGGTGTTTCAGGACGTATTTCTCCAGCTATTCCTTTGGGTGGATCTGGTGGTTTCGGTGTTCTTGTATCTTTCATTATTTTACCCTTGCAACCGGGTGATACGGGGGTCAGGTCGGTCGAAAGTATGACCGCCGCAGGCTCGACGGGGACTGCCGCCAATATGGGTATCGTGCTCTTTCGCCCCTTAGGTATGCTCGCTCAAACAGACGGGTCCCGGCCGCAGAGGATCGACGCGATATCCTCGGGCGGGTTTGTCGGCGCGCTGGCGCCCTTTTCCCCGGACGCCTGCCTGTCTTTGGTGTCGATGCAGCCGGCAACGTCCGCTTTCGGCGGAACGCTGATTATCGGGGAAGTGTGACATGAGCCGGCGGTGGCTCGTCGACCCTTTCCAGATCGAGCTCGGCCTGCTGCCAATCGAGGCCCAGACTGGGCTGCAGACGGTCACCGTCACGCCCGCCCTCGCCCGACCGAGCTTCCCCGCACTCACGCTGGTGCCCGGCGATGTGACGGTCACCGTCACGCCCGCCGTGGCGCGTCCGGCGTTCCCCGCGCTCACGCTCGTCCCGGGCGAGGTCACGGTCACGGTCACGCCGGCCGTGGCCCGCCCCGCCTTCCCGGATTTCACGCTGGTCGCCGAGGGCGGCGCGCAGACGATCACGGTTACGCCCGCCGCTGCCCGCCCGGCATTCCCGACTGTCACGCTGGTGCCCGGCGATGTGACGATCACGGTCACGCCGGCCGTGGCCCGCCCCGCCTTCCCGGATTTCACGCTGGTCGCCGAGGGCGGCGCGCAAACGGTCACCGTCACGCCCGCCGTGGCCCGCCCGGCGTTCCCCGCGCTCACGCTGGTGCCCGGAGATGTGACGATCACGGTCACGCCCGCCGTCGCCCGCCCGGCATTCCCGACTGTCACGCTGGTGCCCGGTGGCGGCGCGGCCTTCCCTGAGGTCCGGGCGCGACTGAAGCTTCTCATGACCGAGGCGCCGCGCTGGGTGATCAATCCGACAGTCGCGCCCCGCTGGATTTTCGTCCTGGAAGGGCAAAAGGGGGAAACGATGGAGACGATGGAATTCAAGAGGGGAGACCTCAAGAGACCGATTGCAGGTCAGGTCGTTCCGGACGTCGACGGGACCGGCTGCAGCGTGTTCCTGACGATGCGATCGAGCGTGTCCAAAGCGAAGGTCATCGACCGGGTCCAGGGAGTGGTGACACAGGCCAATCCGCTGGCATTGCGGTACGACTGGCAGGCCGGGCAGACCGACGTTGCGGGCCTTTACGAGTATGAAATCGAGATCCTGTTCGCCGACGGCAAGTCGGTGCGCGTGCCGTCGAAAGGCTACTATCCGCTCGTGATTCACGAGCGGTTGTGACAGCGCCAAGGGGAGACTGACATGATCAGCACGATCCGCGAAATCTGGACCGAGGCGATGCGGCCCGACAGCTTCGTCGGCCGCGCCTACGAGGCCTTCATCAACCAGTGGGGCCATGCCGCTGCCGGACTGGCGGCGGCCGGGATCATCTGCATGGCCTGGGCGATTGTCTTCGGCGAATTTCCGGTCCGTTGGCATGTCATCGCAGGCATCGTGACGTGGTATCTGGTGGTGATCGAATACATGCGCCAGCGCTGGAATGGCTGGGACAGTGCGGTCGACGCGTTCTTCGTCGGGGCGGGAGGAGCGTGCCTGCTGGCCTCGCTCGAGGAGAAGGTGATCTGCGGCGAGCTCGTGCTCGCGCCTCAGGAGGAGACGGCGATCTTCGGTTTCGTGCTGCTGCTGCTGCTGATCCTGATCAACGCGACCGTGGTGTCGCGGATGCGCCCCCCCCAGGGATAAGGGGGCCGGGGGGTCTCTCACCACCCCCCGACACGGGCTCTCGCTTCACGGCAGACCCGCCGGCCCGGAACCGCTTCAAGGCCGCCCCTCCCCGCCAGGGCGGGGCAGCCAGGATGGAGCGAAAAGGTGAATGACGGCTGAACGGGACATTCGTTGCTCGGGCTGTGCCCGTCTGCTATGCCGCATGCAGGGCGGCGCCCTGGGCTGCACGATCGTGATCAAGTGCCCCCGCTGCGGCGCCTTCAATCACCTGAGGCCTCCGAGCCCCCAACCCGAGCGACAAGATCGCGGGACGGAGGCCGGGGCAGATGATCCAGGACACGAATTCACCGGTTGATCCGGTCAGGCCCGTGGCGCCCTGGCTGGGTGGCAAGAGGAACCTCGCTCTGAGGCTGATCAGGCGGATCGAGGCGATCCCCCACACCCTTTATGCCGAGCCCTTTGTCGGGATGGGCGGTGTGTTTCTGCGCCGAAGGCTGCGGCCCAAGGTCGAGGTGATCAACGATGCCTCGCGCGATATCGCCACGCTCTTCAGAATCCTGCAGCGACACTATCCGCAGTTCATCGAGGTGCTGCGGTTCCAGCTGACGACGCGGGTAGAATTCAACCGGCTGGTCGACACTGATCCGGCCACGCTCACCGACCTCGAACGGGCTGCGCGGTTTCTCTACCTGCAGCGGACGGCCTTCGGCGGAAAGGTGTCAGGCAAGAACTTCGCAATGACGCGCGGGGGGCCGGCGCGCTTCAACCTCACGACCTTGGAGCCGATGCTGGAAGACCTTCACGCTCGTCTGGCAGGAGTGCTGATCGAATGCCTGCCCTGGGCTGACTTCATGCGCCGCTACGATTGCGCCGGGGCGTTGTTCTACCTTGACCCGCCCTATTGGGGCAGCGAGAGCGACTACGGCCGCGGCCTCTTCCGCCGTGAAGAATTCGCCGAGATCGCGGAGGTGCTGCGCGGCCTGAAGGGGAGCTTCGTTCTGTCGCTGAACGACCGGCCCGAGGTGCGGCAGACCTTCGCCGGGTTCGCGATGGAGGAGGTTGAAACGACCTACACGATCGCTGCAGGACGCCAACAGGCCG
>Ga0315909_10006219_pt1 | contig 13532 bp, 27 predicted proteins | sample LakEriMetagenome_11_FD_203527 | JGI IMG/M metagenome (GOLD analysis project Ga0315909, IMG submission 203527) | Freshwater fungal communities from buoy surface, Lake Erie, Ohio, United States - Buoy 2 MA125 | ecosystem: Environmental > Aquatic > Freshwater > Lake | place: USA: Lake Erie, Ohio...
TTATCACACTTTATGTTTAGTGTGATGAAATTGGTATATGAGGGTCAACGTAGAGGTATAGCATTTAGTTTAGATTGTATATACTTTGAAAGTTTGATTGCTAGAGCTAGAAACGCAGCAGCAGCAAGTTTTCTAAATCAACCAGATTGTGATTATATGATGTTCATTGATAGTGATATATCATTTGAACCAGAAAGTTTCTTTTCATTATTAAAGGCTGACAAAGATGTAATTTCAGGTCTTTACCCAAAGAAGTATATCAGTAATTCCAAAGTCAAACTATTATTCGACCGTGGTCCAGAATTATTAAACAACTATGAACCACTATGTACTGATTTTGCCACAGAGATACCATTCAATAAAAATGTAAATACAGTAGAAGAAGTAAAATATGCTGCTACTGGCTTCATGTTGTTCAAGAAACGTGTCTTCAATCAAATTGCTAGAGAAGTGCCTAATATAGCATATAAGAATGACATTGATGGATATATGGGATATGGTGACAAGTTCTATGATTTCTTTCCTTGTAAGGTAAATGAGATTACAAAGAAATATGAAAGTGAAGATTATGGTTTTTGTAATCTTTATAGAAGTATTGGTGGTAAGATATATGTAGACACTACTTGTACACTTACCCATTATGGTTGGAAGGGATATACTGGTAACTTTCATAATCAAAGCAAGATATTTTCAACATGAGATTAATAATTTGTTTACCCGGCAATAACTTCTCCGGTCAATGGTTAGATAGTTTTATACCATTTTATAACTGGTGTATTCAAAACAAAATCACTCCCATAATTTCTCGTCGAGAATCATGTAACATATATTATGTTCGTAATATGTGTTTGGGTGGTGATTCTAATGCTGGGGAAAATCAAAAACCATGGCAAGGTAGAGTTGATTATGACTATATGCTTTGGATTGATAGTGATAATATATTCAAAGTAGATGACTTTATCAAACTCTACAACATGAAAAAAGAGATTGCATCTGGCTTATATTTGATGCAAGACGGTAAGCATTATGCTACGGTAAAGGACTGGAACGAAGAACACTTCAAAAAGTACGGCAGTTTTGAGTTTTTAACGCCGGATAAATGTAAACAACATAAAGAACCTTTTGCTGTAGACTATACTGGATTTGGGTTTATACTCATAAAAAAGGGTGTATTTGAAAAGTTAAAGTATCCTTGGTTCAGACCATTATGGAAACAGTTTGGTAATGTCACTGAATTCACGATGGAAGATGTTAGCTTCTGTCATTTGGTAAAAGAACAAGGTATTGATGTTTGGGTACATCCAGAAGTTGTTGTGAAACACGAAAAGAAAATATTGTTATGATTATCATTCTTACAGGTCAACCAAATAGTGGTAAAACCACACTTGCATATGCTTTAAAAGAAAAACTATCTTGTGCGGGTATATTGGATGGAGATGAAATAAGAGCCATATTAAACAATAAAGACTATAGTGTAGATGGTAGAAAACGAAACATTACCACATCATTTCTTTTTGCTAAGATATTATCAAACAATAATATTACAGCTATATTAGCATTAGTTAATCCATTCAGAGAGTTACGAGAACAATTAAAGAACGATAGTAACTTTAATGTTAAAGAAATTTATTTACATAGTAAAAGATTTCGTGAGGGTAAGATGGTAGATTACTATGAACCACCATTAAATAATTATCTTGATATTGATACTGATACTTATTCTGTTAAACAATCTGTTACAAAAATATTAGATTACATAAAATGAAAGCAATACTCGCAATGGCACAAAATAGGGTTATAGGCAAAAACGGAGGATTGCCATGGCCATCTATAAAAGACGACTTTAAATGGTTCAAAGAATTTACCATGGGTAAAACACTGATTGTAGGTAAAAATACATTCGACACATTACCCCTACTAAAAAATAGAGAATGTCTTGTATTAGTCAAAGAAGACAAAATACTAGTTGCAAATCCAAATCAATATCTAGTAAACAATAACTCTATGACGGGTCAATTAGTTACTATGAATGATATCGAATCGTATAGTGAATTTAGAAAAGAATATCTAATTGTTGCCGGTGGAGCCAAGACTTATATCAAATTATTGCCATATATTGATGAGTTTTATGTTACTCACGTACTTGGTAATTTTGATGGGGACACATTTATGCCAGAATTTGAACATTCGTTTCCAAATAAGGAAACGATAAAAGAATTTGACGGACACAAAGTTATCAAGTATACTAAATAATATGGAATATAGTTACGAAGAACAATATATAAATTTACTTTCATACATTTACAATGAAGGTACTTATTCTAAAAATAGAACTGGGGTAAATACCTATAAAATTTGGGGTGCTCAAATTCATGTAGATTTAGATAAAGGATTTCCTCTATTAACCACAAAGAAAATGCACTGGAAGAGTGTAGTGCATGAACTATTGTGGATGATTAATGGAGATACAAACATTCAGTATCTTCTAAAAAATGGTGTTACATTCTGGACAGAATGGCCCTATCAAAAGTATCTTAACCATTGCAAAACACTCACCGACCCCGATTATGATGTTCATATCGAGGATATTGAAAAAAATTGTGTGCGTGAAATGACACAAAAAGAATTTGAACAAGAAATCATTAACGATGATAACTTCGCCAAAAAATGGGGTAGTATTGGTAACTATGGATATGGTGGAATGTGGAGACATTTTCCATTTTATACACAAGAAGATAAATTCAAATCATCTACTGGTGTAATTGGATGTAGTGCAGAACATTGGACTTTTGGTGAGGTAGACCAACTTGTTAAAGTTATTGATGAACTAAAGAACAATCTAGATAGTCGTAGAATCATTATTACCGCATGGCATCCATATCATAGTAATAACCGAGAAGACGCTCTATTGCCAGCTTGTCACAATTATATTCAGTTTGGTACAGAAGAACTTGAAAGTGGTAAACGTCGTTTGAATTGTTATTTTAATATGAGGAGTAACGATGTACCACTTGGTTTACCATATAATATTGCATTTTACGCTTTATTAACACATTTGGTTGCACATTGTGTAAATATGGTACCTGGTAAATTGGTTTATAGTGGAGCTGATGTACATATCTATGAAAATCAACAAGATGGAATAGTTGAACAAATGAAAAGAAAGCCTGGTGAACTACCAAAGTTGGTTTTAAAACCAGAATGTCCTACTAATCTATTTGATATTAAGTTTGAACATATTGATATTGTGGACTATAATCCACAAGCTCATATTAAAATGCCTGTAGCTGTATGAAGAAGCTTACAAAGAAAGAACGTGAAGATATCAAGATGAAACTATTTTATTTTGATAAGATTGTAAAAGAAACCCGTGAACTAATTAAACAAGGTTATACTGTACCAGATTTAAGCAATTTGGTACGTCCAAGCAGATGAAATACAAATATAGTGTTAGAATACATAATGTGTCTACTACAGAAGAATTAGAAACTATAATGAACGAATATGGTTCAAAAGGTATTCGTGTCATCAAAGTAGATTTATTAGGTGTTCAAATAGTTAAATGTAGAAAAGAAGCTAGATACACTCTGTACTTAGAAGAGAAAATCAAGAAGTAGTGATATAGGACTTTTTATAATTTACAATAGTCATTGTTATATTTATATAAACAATGAACAAAAAAGATATTGTAGGATTAGTAGTAAACACGGGTTTGTGTATTACAGTTTATCTAGTAACAGGTTGTAGTGCTACTACTCCAATAGGACAGGTAGGAGACGTTACATTCTATAAAGTTCATAGCTTTGATTTTGACGGACCTAATTTTACCGCTTTAGTCACCAAAGACAAAGACGGTAAAGTAAATATCAATTACGTATTTGGTAGTTCTGGTATAGGTAACAGTATTATAGCTGCTGGTGGAGGTGTAGCAGCAAATGCTACTATGGGTATGAGTTTGCCAAATCCAGGTAATACATACAACACCGTCAATGGTGGTGCAACAACAGTTAGTACCAGTGCTAATAGTAATAGTAGAAGCGGTAATAACAATAGTAATACTAGTACCAGTAATGCTGCTAACCAAAATAATAACTCCAATACCGCAAATAACACCGCCAACAACGCTAATAAAAATGATATTAACTCTGTCGCTTCTAATAGCAATAACAATACTGCTAACAACAATAACCAAAATAGTAATTCAGCTAGCAACAATAATAGCAATACAGCTAATAACAGCAATTCTAACGATATTAACAACGCATTAAATAACAAGAACGATATTGCTAATAGTTCATCCAGTAACAATAATTTAAATAACTCCCTCCAAAATTCTAATACCGCTAACGGTGGTCAAGGTGGTGTAGCAAATGCAACTGGGGGTAATAGTAATGCGACTGGAGGAACTTCAAATGCAACTGGTGGTAATTCTGTTGCAACAAATAATAATGACATAAACAATACTAGTCAAGGCGGAGCTGCTACTAATAATAACAAAAACGATATAGCAACTACCGCAAACGGAGGTAATTCTTCAGCTTCAAATAGTAATAACAATGATAATCATAGTTCTGCTACTGGTGGTGTAGCTAACAATAACAATAGTAATACAGCTAATGGAGGACAAGGTGGTACTGGAGGAACTGCTACAGGTGGAAGTGTTGGTAATATTGATTTAAATAATAATAACAGTAATACCGCAAACAATACTGCACAAGGTGGTCAAGGAGGAGTTGGAAACGGTGGTGCAGGAGGTAATGCTACTGGAGGTAATGTAGGTGATATTGCAAATGTTGCACAAGGAGGACAAGGAGGAAGTTCTACATCAAATGCAACTGGTGGTGCAGGAGGTACTGCATCAAATAACAACAATAACACAGCAAATGGTGGCGCAGGTGGTAATGTAGGTAATATAGATAATAGTAATGCAAATACCGCAAATGGTGGTCAATCTACAGCTATAGGTAATGGTGGTAATGCTGTCACTGGTGAAATAAACAATAATAACTCTGCAACGGGTGGACAGGGGGGAACAGGTGGAAATTCTTCTTCTACCACAGGTCCAATAAATAATTCAGCAACTGGTGGTGGTTCTACAACAGCAGTAAATAATAATATTCAAGCTAATGGTGGAACTGGAAACGGTGGTGCCGGTGGAACATCTACAGTAGGAAACATTTCAAATGAAAATAATGCTCAAGGCGGATCAGGAGGTGCGGGAGGCAATGGAGGCATTGGTGGTGCTGGTGGCAATGGTGGAGCTGGAGGTGCTGGTGGTAATGGCGGTACCGGTGGTTCTACTACAACTCCTACAACTACTCCTACAAGCAATACCGGCGGAAATACAACAACAGGTGGCGGTACATCTACTGGCACTGGTTCAGGAAATTCTAATACAGGTGGTACAACTACCGGAGGAAACGGTGGTGGAACTACTGTAGATAATGGTAATAACGGTGGGCCAAAAGGTAATAATGGTATAGGTAATGGCGATGATCCTCCTCCTCCAGGCGGTGGCAACAGCGATAATGATGCTGGTGCTATTGGTTCTGGTGGTAATGCACCCGCACCAATTGTACCAGTTGATGATGGTAAAGGAAATAAAGGTAATAGTGTACAACAACCAGGCTTCTTCCAAAGTCTTTGGGACAGTTGGTTTAACTGGGATTAATTAACAGTTCTACCTTTTATCGGATTTTGTTGTTGGTTTTGTAACAGAGTATTAAAATCATCAGTAAAGAAGAATGCTGGACCATTCATTGTTCCATTCTTATTATTGTTACTATTGGTATCTGTTACATTGTTCTTTATTATTAATACATTTGTAACTGTTACTGGAACTTCTTTAAATACTGTATTTGTTACTACTATAGGTTGTACCACGAAATTTGTTATATATTTGGTTTCAGTAACAGTATTTGTTTTAGTTACTATATTAGTTTGATTTATAGTATTAGTTACTGTAGTAGTTATAATATTGGTTTTAGTTTGATCTACCGGCTTTGTTTCTTCCTTTTTAGTTTCTTCAGGCTTTTTGTCTTCTTTTTTAGTTTCTTGAGGTTTGGATTGTTGTACTGGTATAGGAAGAAATGGTAGGTTTGGTAATTTGAATGGTAGAAAGCTAAGTAACCACAAACCTATAGCACTAAGTATATATTTAATTAGTTTTTTTGGATGACTCCACAACCATTTGAGAAATACTATAGTTATATCAAATAACCAAGATAAAAATCTACGTATCCACTTTGATTTGATGTTGGTTACTTTATCAACAATAACTGGTTCTTCTATAATTAAAGACTTAAATTTGCCAATAATTATATTATCTTTTTTCTCGCCGTTTTTGTGTAGGAATCGATCTTGCATTGTATGTATAAATATATAAAAATCTTTGTACTTTACAAATGAATGGTGTTGGGTTATAATTAACGTATGAAAGAAAAGTATTATGTCATAATTTTGGATAAAGACAATAACTTGGTGGTAGACTCATTAGGAGAATGTCTTAGTGAAGATGCTTCATTGACAGAAGCAAATAAATATCGAAAAAAGAATAAGGCGGATGTTATTTGGACTTGTACAGAAAAAGCTTTGAAAGTACTAAAAGAATCACTTAAAAAATATGATAACGAACTATAATTTATTCTTGGATGATGTACGGGTACCCCACAATGTTACGTGGGTAAATTTACCGTCAGACCAACACTATAGCGTGGTTAGAAGTTACAATGAATTTGTTGAATTAATTAAAATCAGAGGCATTCCCAAGTTTGTAACATACGATCACGATTTGGCAGATAGTCACTATGGAGATGGATTACATGGAGACGATATTAATTATAACAAGTACAAAGAAAAGACTGGTTATGACTGTGCTAAATGGCTTGTCAATGAATGTATGAAGACGGGTGTAAAACATCCTCCTTATATGTGTCATAGCATGAATCCTGTGGGTAAACAAAACATTATTAATTATGTTGAGTCGTACAATCGATCTATTAAAGACTAAAATAGTTCCATACATACTATTATGTTTTGTAGTATATCTTATTATCGCATCATACACATTTGCGTTTAGACATCCGTGGGCTACTGATATGGAAAGATTCATTCACATTGGTGATGCTTTAGTATTTAAAAAGATAACTTATAAAGAAATGCGTGGTGAATATGAAAAATGATATAATGGAATTGATTGAAGAAAATGAATTGCTTACAATGGATGGTTATGATGATTGTATTGTAGGTATTGGTTACAGAGGAGGTAATCAATCATCATATGTTGTATATGATACCCAAAAGATTATCAATAAATTGATGAAAGATGGTATGTCATATGAAGAAGCTGTAGAGTTCCACGAATTTAATCAAGCTTGTGCGTGGGTAGGTGATAAAACACCTGGGTTCGTAGATACATTTTAAAATACGATGACACAGTTAATTTTAGGTGTATTAATATTGATTGCTGTTTATATAGTTGGTTGGCATCAACTATATGGTCAGTTTATTCATAACTTTTATAAGAAGTATGAAATGTGGTTAATATGGTTGAGTGTACCCAATACATGGTTATCAATTTATGCAACTAAATTATTGACTGAATATTTTGAGGGTAAGATGTGGCCGAACAGAATATTTACATTTAGTATTGGTATTATTATGTTCACCATATTAACCACTATTTATTTTAATGAGAAACTAAGTCTAAAGACAATGGTTTTGGTTGGTCTGTGTGGCTTAATTGTAGGATTACAAGTGTTATGGAAATAAAAGAAAAACTTAAAGTTGTACCAAAAGGATGGGGATTTGAAAAGTGGATTGTCAACAATGAAAAATATTGTGGTAAACTACTTTATATAATCAAAGATCGTAAATGTAGTTGGCATTACCACAAACTTAAAGACGAGACTTTCTATGTACAAAGTGGTAAGATAATTCTATATTATAGTACAACAAATATGGATCCAGTTAGAGCCAATAAAGTTGTATTGTCACAAGGTGATCATTATCATATTCCAGTAGGATTAAAACACCAAATGTATGCTTTAGAAGATACTGAACTATTTGAATTTAGTACACAACACTTTGATGACGATAGTTATAGAATAGAGCCAGGAGATTAACATTATGAATAACAAAATTACAAAATTACCCAATGGGGATTTTAAAGTAGAATCAGAAATGGAAGAATGTATTGTTTGTGGTATCGAAACAAACGAACCCAAAGACAAACATATAGACTTTCGTTATAATTATATAGAAGGTGCCGGTCAACTTTGTAGCAAATGTGCTGAAAAATATGAGTGAACTAACCAAACCAAATGCTTTTGTATTCAAAGCATTCATCGACGGTGAATACAGATTATGTGTATGTCCACGTATCAACGATAAATGGAGTGAGGCAGATCTTGTATATGTAAAAGATGATCCTTACAAAGAATTTGACGAAGTACTTGACAACAAGTTCTTTAGTGTTATATTTGTAGGATACGAACAAGATCCAAATGGATCTGGTGGATTTACACTTAAAAATGTAAATAGTAATTATCTAAAAAGCGATGTAAATGTTGCTAGCGAAATGTATGCTGAAGGATCATTTTTTGCTACAATAGAGAAAGGATATCAACATTTTTATGAGCAATCAGAACGGCAAGGGATCAAAACCGAGACCAACAAATAAAAAAGAATACGATAAAAATTTTGACCAAATCAACTGGGGAAAGAAAAAGAAATCCACTGAAAAGTGAAAAAAATTATACTCACCAAAGTTGAATATGAATTTTTAGTTGAATCGCTTGAACGGCTACAGAAACATACAGACGATTCACTAGCCGATTCTAAATGGTTTGATAAGTTGGATGTTACCCGTCGATTGTATGAGTTGGAATTAGATTACTTTAAAATTAAAAAATACGGCGAACCATCAACAAATTCACATATGTTAAAATGGTTGATAGCAAAAGTCAAAAACAAAACTCTTGACTTATAAAATAAATCGTGTTATACTTGTGGTATGTTAAAGTTAAGTTCCAACAAACAAAAAATTGTAATTGCTGCCGATCCACACAACAATTACAAAAAGCTAGATAATATCTTCAAAAAAGAAGGTGGTGATATCAATATTTGTCTAGGCGATTGGTTTGATAGTTTCTCATTAGATGATCCGTCAGATTATGTTGCTACTGCCAAATATCTAACAGAAGTGTTTCTACCCAATCCAAAGAACTACACACTCTTTGGTAATCATGACGTTCATTATCTATTCAAGGCGCCTACTACATGGTGTAGTGGATATGAACAGTGGAAGTATAATGCCATAGATAGTGTTTTGGGTAGTGATAGACATGCTGTTACAGAAAAGTTCTATTGGTCTATTGTTGTAGACGATATTTTATTAACTCATGCTGGATTAGATCGTCGTTTGTTACCACCTGTTTGTGTCACAAATGAACGAATATTCAGTTATTTGGATCAAGGTGATAAAGAAGCTAGAATCAAGTTACAGACAAATGATTTACATTGGTTTTATCAAGTGGGTCATAGTAGAGGTGGTATGGCTAGAGCTGGTGGAATCGTTTGGTGTGACTTTAAATATGAGTTTGAACCTATTGACGATCTGAAACAGATTGTAGGTCATACCAATCAATGGGAAACTGGTAAGTCTGCACAATATCACAGAGAGGGAGTTATGAATGTAGCTGAAGCAAATAATATTTGTATTGATTGTAACCTCAGTGAGTATATTACTATTAGTAATGGTAAAATCGAATTGAAGAGTTACTACGATCTGTAAGATATTGTTACATTATGTGGAGGGATGTTACATAACTGTGACATCCCTTTACTTTTGCGTTTGTTATGATATTTTAGATTATATGGACGACATACAAATCTCATGTAATTATTGTAGTACCCCAGTTAAATTAAAACGTGATAAAATTTATATGATGTGTCATTGTTGTGATGATAGACGTATAATTGATGTACGTGAGTATCTTGTAGAAGACAAACACCACGATTATTTATATAGTATGTTTAATGAGAATTTTGTGTACAATGAATGTAAAGCCTGATAGTTATACCTAAAGAAAGGTATAATATTATGACAGGCTTATATTTAGGAATCAAAACACAAAATCCAGTTGTGGGTATTACCAGTAACAATCCAGGTACAGCTAATGGTATGTTAGCTGCTCAACAAATGGCACAAGCACAACAACAACAATCTACTGCTCAAACAATAGATCCACGTTGGAGCAATCAAGGTCCAACTGTTGTACATGAAATGCCTTGGCACAAAGCACATCCTGGCTTAAAGAACGTTCAATAATTTCCGTTTGTTTGTTTATTGTCAACCCCCACAGTAAAATGTGGGGGTTTTTGTTTGACATCATAACATTTTGTGGTAATATAAAATTATGGATCTTAAAAAAATTAACGAACGATTGGAAGAATCTGAAAATACTCCGATTGATTCCAAAATCGAATGGTATCGTACTTGTAAATTAGGAGATTGGTTGTTAGATAAAATTCCATATGGTTGGCGTATGTACTACAAAATCAGTGACATCAAACGCTGGTTTATTAGTACATATCAACGTATGCGTTATGGTGTTTCTAATGAAGAATGTTGGAGTCTAGATTATACTTTTAGTAAGTTTATTCTACCCAGACTAAAACACTTCAAGAAGATGAAGCGTTATGGTTATCACCCAGATATGACTCCCGAAGAATGGGAATCAGTTATTGATGAAATTATTTGGACATTTGAATATCTAGTTGATGATGAACGTTTCAATCCATTTCCTAATTTTTATAAAGATGAAAATTGGGAATTTAATAAAGAAAAGACACCAGAACAAAAACAGTTATTTGATGAATGGATGAAAAAGAATAATGAACTGGAAGAACGTTCACAAAAGGGACTAGAACTATTCGCTAAACATTATAGACATCTATGGGATTAAATTATACACCACCAGATTGGCACGATTGGTTCTTGCAAGGAGTCTATTGGGTCGCTAGTAAATCCAAAGATCCAAAAACCAAGATTGGTGCTATCATTGTAAAAGATAGACGTATCATATCAACCGGCTACAATGGTATTCCTATTGGAGTAAGTGATACCGACGAAAATAGACATCAACGTCCAGAAAAGTACAAATGGTATGAGCATGGTGAACGTAATGCAATTTACGCAGCTGCTAAGTACGGTATAGACACTGATGGCGCAATTCTTTATACAAATGCTTTGCCATGTGCTGACTGTGCTAGGGGAATCATCCAAAGCGGCATCAAATGTGTTTATATACATCAACAATTTAATGATCTATGTAATGCAGCACAGCGTGAACAATGGAAAGGACATGATAATGCTACTTTTACCATGTTCAATGAATCCGGTGTAGAAGTACATACAGTTCCTAGAATTTTAGGTTGTAAGGCATACTTTGACGGAAAAGTGTTTGACGTTTAAAAAAAGTGTGGTATAGTTGATTTATGATCAATAATAACGAATTGTTTGCTAAGGTTCTTGCTGAGAATCCACTTCCTTATCATTTTGGTGATAAGGTAAATACCAATCGTGGCATTGGATTTATTAGTGGTTATAACTTCAAGGATCGTGAAAAGACTTGGAAGTTTACTATTCGTCCTTTCGGATTAAACAATTATTATACTGATGTTGAAACTGTATATGGAAAGGTAGAATAATATGGAATTTGAAAGTAATGATGATATCTTACGAGATTTAATGGATAATATTAGAACTCTACATGAAGAAAATGCTAGATTGATGCAGGAAGTTGAACAATTAAAAGAAGAAAATAAAGAACTTAATCGTAAGTTGAAGAGTATACAGGCATTATTTCTATGAAACTATTTTTAATATTTCTATTTAGTTTTGCAATTAGTTTGTCCACAAGTTACTTTGCGTACAAACTATATAAGATTGACATTCCTCCATCGGTTGTTAGTCTTGTTATAATTGTAATTTGGGTATCACTGCCAGATAAGTATATAAATAAGATAACGGGCAAGAAAGAATGAATATACACGTTCCAGACGAAATTAAGAACAAGTACCCCCACATGGAATTTAGGGGTAAACAAAGAACTATTAATGATAGAACGGTAATTGAAGCATACAATCATGCAACCGAACAAAACTTCTATTATAGTTTTGAAGAAGACTTCTTTTGGTTTGCTGGACAAATTCCAGACTACAAACTTCCAAAAGCGTCTTGACTTGTTATAAATTGTGTTGTAATCTTATAAAGTTATGAGTGAACAAATCTACATGAAGCTACAAGATAAGGTTAATCGTCCTACATTGTCAAAGGAAAAGATCAACCGTGACAACAAGGCTTTTAAGCGTATTGTTGATCAATACCAAAAGTGGTGTGCAAATGGTGGCGGTTATGAAGAAACCCGTGAAACGTATGAAGATGATATTATCAAGTGTTTGTTTGAATTTGACCATGATGGGTATTATCTCGCTACCTTTTTAAATGAAAATGTTTATATTGAACCAGACAGTGAACTTGTAGATATTCTGGATGATGTTCAATTTGTTGTGCGTAGTTTAACCGAGGAAATTATTGGACAATGGACCAAGGAGAATTTTCTTGAGATTCCCAGTAATGTAATTGGCAAAAAGGTAAATGCTAAACAAGGTTATAAGAAGTATGAAAATCACTATATTACCGGCATTAAACCAGAAACTTATGAAGTCACTGTTAGTGATGACATTAATAAAAAGGGTGGTTGGATAATCCGATACGAAAATATTACATTTCTATGAAAGTTATAATTGCTACATTATTGTTTATGGTATGGCTGTATATTACAGCTTGGTGCGTCAATAAGTTTGGAAATTACTTTGCAGAAAAGTTAAAGATCCGTGACAAAGAAGATTGACTTTCTATAAAGTCATGGTAAAGTGAATGTATGAAAATTGACCTAGATAAGGTTGACCGCACTCAATTCATGGTGCATGAACATTCACTTAACGGTGAAATTGTCCATTTGATTCAACCGCAACATATTGGCACTAAGTGGACCCAAGACAACAAACACATGCGTAGTGTGGTTGTCAATTATGAGGGTGAAGTGATTAGTGCAGGCTTTCCAAAGTTTACCAACTATGGCGAGAATCCTGATCACTTTCCTGTTCCTACTTCATTGCGTAACTGCACCGTCATGGAGAAGCTTGATGGTTCTCTATTGATTGTTAGCAAGTATAAGGGTCAATATATTCTACGAACCCGTGGAACTGTTGATGCATCTGTTCTGGCTAATGGTCATGAATTGGAATTGTTCAAGGAAAAGTTCCTAAAGAGCTTGACTCACGATACTCCTGATACATGGAATGTATCTATTTTGTTTGAATGGGTCAGTCCTATCAACAAGATTGTATTGAACTATGGTGATGTACCTGATTGGTATGTAGTTGGTATAGTTCATCACAGTGATTATAGTCTATATTCCCAAGAAGATTTGGATATGTGGGCCAAGAACAAGGGATTCAAGCGT
>Ga0315909_10006221_pt1 | contig 13530 bp, 24 predicted proteins | sample LakEriMetagenome_11_FD_203527 | JGI IMG/M metagenome (GOLD analysis project Ga0315909, IMG submission 203527) | Freshwater fungal communities from buoy surface, Lake Erie, Ohio, United States - Buoy 2 MA125 | ecosystem: Environmental > Aquatic > Freshwater > Lake | place: USA: Lake Erie, Ohio...
GCTCGTTAGGACCAAATGAGCAGAGTTTGTTTAGTTTAGATGCCGATAGTACATTGGCTTCTGCAGATATTAATTTTCAACTGATACCTGGATACGGAAATAATAATACCGGACATTATATCGATTTAAATGTATCTGAATTAAATGGCAACATCTATATAGACAACTACGGATTAAATCCGTTTTTACACTTAGACAAAGGTCAAACTTACAAAGTTAATATTAATTTAAGTAACTTTTCTTTAAGTTTTAGAAATTCTGACGACACATTTTTTAATAATTCAGTAAGACACAGTACCGGTACTGTGGGTGCAGGATCACAAGAAAAACAAAGTGGATATTATCTATTAAATGTTCCTTACTCTAATTCTGCGAACGAATTTAGATTGTATTTTAAAAATATTAAAAATGATGGATTATTTTTAAAATTACGCAGATATAATTTGAATACTAGAAGTTGGGAAAATTATAGGTTGTATCAATATTTTACTGAGTATGATGCACTAATAAACAATTCGGATAAATTAAGCACTTCTCAAGATATCTTAGCCATATTTTTGGATTATGCTAAAGTGGAATTCACAATCAAAAAATACAATAGGACAACACTTGTTTGGGATGTAGTAAACTATCCGATAACTAAACCTTCTAATCCTTCTGACAATGATTATTGGTTAGATTTGAATCATAGCAACTACGGGTTATTAGAATTTAGATATATAGGCATTCAAGGAAAATGGGTATCTTTAAGACCTAATTTAGTAACATCTTTTCCTAACAACAGTGAAGGAATCAATGCTGATTATAGAATCATAAATGAATCTGGTACTTATAAAATATTGAGAAAAATTAATACTATTTGGAAATACTTAGAGAGAGTTAGATTTGAAAATAAAGGTGCATATGATCCCAATGTCTTTATAAGTCCGCATACTGCGCCTGATCCGACTACAAATCTTACCAGTGATGTCTGGTTCAAATATAGTTCTTTATATGATGGAGAAGATATTTTCATTGAAGTTGGACTCAGAGCGTTAGAAAGTATTCCTACAGACTTGTCAATAAGTTTAAGAGGGGAGATAATAGGCAAAATACCTGCTTACACAAGTTACCCTTATAGAAGTTTATATACTAGTAATACATTGTATCTAGTCAATGATATAGTTGATTTCGAAGGAAATCTTTATCGTTGCACGAATCAATATAGAAGTTCAGGCAATTGGTATCAGGATTTGAATAATTGGACTGCATTTTTCTATGAAAGAAGAACTGTAACTAGCATAGACGTTAATCAATATGGAGTTGGAGAGTTTTCTATAGCAGGACTTCGAGGGGATGACGAAACTACAGTTGACAATCTAATTAGGTTCAGAGTTAGAGCTAAAGACACACAAAATGTTTATTATGTAGATAAAGATTTTAATATTAGATACAATGTTTCAAGCAATGTTACATTAACCAGCGTATTTCTAAAACCATTTTTTAATAAAATAAGTAGAGATAGTTTTTTTAATTTTATCACTGACACATCAATCTTTTTAGCTAATCATATATACCGTCCAGAAGATAAAAATTTCGGAGTTCAAAGAATACCAAAAATGTTATTGATTGGCGGTTTGGAAACTACTGTAGCAGAAAGATATGCCAGCGCAGTGAAAAGAAATTATTATGATAGAGCATTGTATTTTGGCAATGTTAAAAAGGCTGTGGGAGTAAAAAATAACAATATTGAGTATGAAGTTATCTATGTAGAAATTTTAGATCCTAATGAGATCGGTGATAAGAGTGTTCCCGGCTCTATAAAGTTAGATTTCATTTACGACGATTTAACTGCAGATTACACCAAAATTAGAATGGACGATACTAGTATCGATGTTACCGAAACAGGGTTAGACACAATATACCCAAGTAGTATAACTTTGATGCAAGAAGAACTTAAAAAAGTTAGTTTGCAAAAAATAGACAGTGTCTTATTACCCCCTTCTTATGAAGATTTTGGAAGATTGCCGGAATATCAAACTAGCGGACCAAATCAAGGCCAATATATTGACATTGACCCATTAAATATAACACTAAATCAAGACTACGGGCTAGTTAATGAACGTGTTGCACTAATAGATGATTTCTTGTTATCTATAAAACCTTTAGAATTTAATCCAGATTTCCAACCACTTTGGATGAACAGTAGCCAAGATGGCACAGGAAATCCAATAGGATTCGTTAAAGCTATTCCTCTTTGTTATGCTTTGCCAGGTAAAGGTGATAGAATTTTAGATTTGATTAATAAAAATCAATTTGATTTTAAACAATTGAATTTTGTAATCGACAGAATTATAATCGAAAGTCCTGAAGGAGAGACTGGCGATAAATATATTAAGTTTATTAATAGGGAAATAATATGACCGTTAGTTCAATCATTTATTCTACAATCAACGAAAATTATCCAGCAGCGGGTCAAGACAATGACAGCCAAGGATTTCGTGACAATTTTGCTAGAATTAAAACTGCATTATCTACAGCACAAACAGAAATTACTTACTTAAATTCTAACGCTGCTGATAAAACCAAAAATAATGACTTTGGAAAGAATGTACAGAGTAATTTAATTTTAAAAAATCATGGTATTCGAAGTGACACCGCTGTAAATGCTGCTGCTACTACCAGTGTTATTTCTTTTGGTGATTTTCAGTATAAAAAATATGTAATATCGAACACCACAAACGTTTTCCAAGTAGATAATTTCCCTGTAGGATGCTATTCTGAAATATTTTTAGAGATAATTTCTTCTACAGGAACTAAAAGAGTTAGTTTCCAAAAAGGAGTTTTGGATAGTACATTAACTAGTTCTACTCAATACCTACATTTAGGTTCTGGATTCGGCAACAATGCTTATGTGGACTGTGCTAGAACAGATAATTCTAATAATATTCAAAGATATCTATTCAAAGTTGCAAGTCCTGATGGCGGCATTAATACATTTGTTTCAGTAGTAGATATTTTCAAACAGCAACCATAATGCATCCTTTAATGCAGTCAGATTTATCTAGTTTAACTGATTCACAACTAGAAGACAAGGTCAAAGAATTGACCAAAAAATATTTCACTGCGTTACAAATAAGTCCAACAGTTTCTGGTCAAGTATTGATGCTACTCGAAGAATACAAAAACGAGCAGGATAGTAGACAATCTAAACATTACCAATCATTGAAAAATGACGGTAAAGACTTTGATGACTTAATTAATATAGGTTGACTAAGACTGATTAGTAGTGTACAATGAGTACATGGAAATTGATGCCTACGGACAAGTTCAAAGAACTGAACAAGAAATCATTGATATAATTTTACAAAATCCCGATATTGATATATCGGATTTGTTTCTAATTGACAAAAATGTCGTAGAAAAATTTAATGTGTCCGCTAAAAAGTGTAGTGTCGATAAAACTGTTTCTATAAAAAATGAAATTTTAGACACGTTAGAAAATTTTGATAAGAAAAATCAAAAAAATTGGTTTATTCCAGAAGAATATTTTGATATTAATATTGTAGAACTTCTTTTAGATAAAACTTCTAATGAAGGAGAATATCAAAGAGTTGTATCAGAATTAGAATTATTTTATGAAAAAGACATGATTCATATTCTAACAATTGCCATCTATCTAGTGGATGTTTTTAGAAAAAATAATATAGTGTGGGGTGTAGGTAGAGGATCAAGTGTAGCCAGTTATTGTTTATTTTTGATAGGATTGCATAAAATAAACAGCTTACAATACAATTTAGACATTCATGAATTTCTAAAATGATAAAATAATAAACAAGGAGATTATAATGGTAAGAAGAATTTATACAACTATGCAAGGAAAACCAATTGATTTTGATAACATTCGTTTGAAAAATGAACTCGTTCCTGCTGTAGGTAACATGAAAGTAAATGCTAGGGGCGATGAAATCACTCCTGATGGCAACATCCTAAAAAAGAGAGACGATATCGTAGAGCAAAAGGTGCAGGCTGAATTAAAAAACATTCAAAAATTCGAAGAGGAAGAATTCGGCGGAGATTTGGAAATTACTCCTGAGGAAGCTCAAAAAATTCTTTCTAAAGGAAAAAAGTCTAAATCACAGGAGAAATAAATGAGTCTAATTAAAGGCAATCTTCGTCCTTTACGAGATAATATTTTTGTAAAGAACATGAATTTTGGCGAATCAGTAACAAAAAGTGGTATCGTGCTTACCAGTGATGATGGAAAAAGCAGTGGGTTACATCCTAGATGGGCCGAAGTATTGTTCATTGGGCCAGAACAACAAGAAGTAGTTCCTGGTCAATGGGTATTGATACAACATGGAAGATGGACTAGGGGTATGGAATACGAAGAAAATGGAGAGCCTATTAAAATTTGGATGGTAGACAACGAAGGAATTTTGTTAGTCAGCGATACGCCACCAGAAGAAGATGCCATGCGTGTTTCAGTTGGTGCAATGAATTTTAATATTCCAGGAGTATAAATGACTAATCCTTTTAAAGATCAAGCTACATTTATGAATGCTTGCAGTCAAACCACTGATGAACCTAATCTGCAACAATATGGCATGTATCTACAACTTATTGAAGAAGAAGCTAACGAATTAGCTGATGCTATTAAAAATAATGATCCGGTTGAACAACTAGATGCATTAATTGATATTCTTGTTGTTACTATTGGTGCTATTCATAGTATGGGTGCTAATGGTGAGGCTGCTTGGAACGAAGTAATGCGTACCAACTTTGCTAAGATTGACAAAGATACAGGCAAAGTGCGTAAGCGTGAAGATGGAAAAGTATTAAAACCAGAAGGTTGGACTCCACCAGAACTTTCACAATTTTTAAAAGTAAAACACAAGGAGATTTAAATGTTTGCTACATCAACATATCGTACTGCTTCTGAAATTAATGAAGCTATGGGCAGAGTTTATCAGCATATGAGTATTGCAATTATTACTAGTATGATTGTAAGTTATTTTGTTGGTAGTACTCCTGCGTTGTTAGAATTCTTTTTTACAGGTATTATCAAATGGGTAGTAATTTTTGCTCCATTGGTAGCTATCCTAGGTATGACTTTTGCCAGTGAAAAATTGGACAAAACAGGATTACAATTGTTCCTACATGGATTTGCTGGACTAATGGGACTTAGTTTTGCTACAATTTTTGCAGTGTTTACCATGGGCAGTATTTTTACTGCATTCATGGGGGCCGCAGTACTTTTTAGTGTTATGAGTTTTTATGGTTACTTTACTAAACGAGATTTAAGCGGATTAGGATCTTTTTTATTTGTAGGATTGATCGCTATTGTTATTGCTAGTATAATCAATATTTTTATCGGTAGCACACTAATGCAAATGGTCATTTCTGCCGTAGCCATTATAATATTTTTAGGATTAACGGCATATGACACGCAAAGAATTAGAGAAATGGTTAGCAGTGATGGTGATGGAAGGGAGGAAGTTTTGGGTGCGCTTAGTTTATACCTAAACTTCATTAATTTATTTTTAAGTCTATTGCAACTTTTTGGTGATAGGCGATAACAAGGAAAATATGAGAAAAGAATTATTGGACGCACTCAGAGTGCATTTTTCGGGGCATATAATTAAACATAAAATGAATGTTGAAGTTATGCTAAACAACCCAATGGCTATACATGATCATACTGATTGGATGACTGCTGTAGAAAACGAGATTACACATATTGCCGAATATGAAGATAAACTCGAAGTTTTAAACAAACATTTTTTAAAGTAATATGAGTAAGGGATCCAGACCTAGACCATATAGTGTAACGCAGAATCAATTTTCTAAAAACTGGGATAACATATTCAAAAAAGATGTTACGACACCCGAAGAATGTGATATTCCAGTTTTAGAAAATGAAGAGATGTGGGCACAACGAGTTATTGACGAACATCAATCTAAGGAAAATAAAAAATGAGGATAGGTTTTACTTGTTCTTCATTTGATTTATTTCATGCCGGACATGTAATGATGCTTGAAGAAGCAAAAAAACAATGTGATTTCTTAATAGTAGGATTACAAACTGATCCTACTATTGACCGTCCAAATGAAAAAAATGTGCCAGTCCAAGGTGTATTTGAAAGATTTATTCAACTCAAAGCCTGCAAATTTGTTGATCAAATTGTTCCTTATGCTACAGAAAAAGAACTCGTAGACATATTGCTCTGTTATCCTATAGATGTTAGAATATTAGGTGAAGAATATGAAATTAAAGAATTTACAGGAAAATACGAGTGTATCAATAAAGGTATTGAATTTTATTTTAATAAACGGGGACATTCTTTTTCCACAACTGAACTTAGATATCGAGTAGAAAATGCAAATAAAAACACGAGATGAAATCATTACTTCAATGTGTTACACCTACAGACACGATTTTGGTCTAAACAAAGAACAAAACGCATATCCTTTTCAGGCAGGTATGACTCAAGAAGATCGCGAAAGTCTATGGAGACAAATGGCACAAATTTTTGACAATGATATTCATCCTTATATGGATTTTAAAAATGAAACTCCTCAAGGAAATATAAAATGAAAGAATTATGGGTAGAAAAATATCGTCCTAAAAAAGTAGATGGGTATGTTTTTAGGGACAACAATCAAAAAAGTCAAGTTCAATCTTGGATTAAAGATGGTAGTATTCCACATCTTTTGCTTAGTGGTAGTCCGGGAATTGGCAAAACTACTATGGCAAAGATGCTACTTCATGAATTGGAAATTCCAGAATATGATATTCTTGAAATTAATGCTAGTAGAGAACGTGGTATTGGGGAAGTAAGAGAACGTATTACTAATTTTATCAGTATGATGCCATTTGGTCCTTTTAAAGTAGTATTATTAGACGAGGCAGACTATTTGACTCCGGAAGCGCAGGCAGCTATGCGTGGAGTTATGGAAGAATACGCTGGTACTAGTAGATTTATTTTAACGTGCAATCATCCGAATCAAATTATTCCAGCAATACACAGTCGCTGTCAAAGTTTTCACTTTGAGAAAATTGATCAGACAGAATTTACAGCTAGAGCAGCCACAATTTTAGTTGAAGAAAACATTGAATTTGATCTAGATACTTTAGATACATACATCAAAGTAACATATCCTGATCTAAGAAAATGTATTAATCTTGTACAGCAAAACTGCAGAGACGGAAAATTATTAGCTCCAGAAAAGTCTGATGCAGGTATGCAGGATTGGAAAATTAAAATGGTAGAGATGTTCAAAGCCCGACAAATATCTAAAGCAAGAAAAATTATTTGTGAAAACTCCAGACCAGAAGAAATTGAGGGCATTTTCCGTTGGTTGTATGACAATGTAGCATTGTTCAGTGATGACGAAGTAATTCAAGATGAAGCTATTATTATCATAAAACAAGGTATGGTGGATCATACATTGATCGCAGACCCTGAAATTAACCTTAGTGCAACTTTAATAAAACTTAATAAAATTTGTAAATGATTACTCTTAAATTTATCCGTGCTTAAGAAAAAGTTATTAACTGATAGAGATGGAGATCTTGCAGATCGGATAATGGAAGAAAAAATCAAAGAATTAGCCAATGAGATGGACAGAGAAATTCTTTGGAATATGCTTGAGTCTCTTGGCTGGAAAAGAGTTATACTACCACATCTATATTCTATCGAGGATTTAAAAGAAATTCATTCTTGGATTGATAATAATATTATTGGATCTTATGAAAAAAATAGGAGAGATTTTATCTTTGAAAGCAAAAAAGATGCTACTTGGTTCGCTTTAAGGTGGATAGAAAAAGTTGACTAAGAAAACTAAAAATTCTGCTAAAGGAAGAAATAGTTATGATTCTGAAATAGGAAATACTATTGTACCTTTTTTCAATCGCAATATCACACCTTACCCTACAGAGGCAGGTGCTCCTAAATTTGATCTAATCCCAGTAACTAAACAAAAAGATATAATGATTAATCATGCTAGGATGTATGCTCAGCAGGAATATGATCGTATTATGGAATTAGTTACTGTATTACAAAAACAAGCAGCTGATATTAAGAGAAGATTAGATGTTACTGATGCTGTACACTCTGCAGAATACCAATTTCAAGTGGTCATGGGACAAAGTTATTGGTTAGTGTGGGATCAAAGAAAAAATAAAACACTATTAGTTCATCACGGACCCAATGATTGGAGTTCAGGTCCGCCTGTAGATTACGTGTACCAAACTAAAGTAAGGTACATGGGCGACCATACTTGGATGGAAGTAGAATAAAGGGGCAATTCGCCCCTTTATTTTATGCCTGATTGTCTCCGTATATCCGTAAAATTTCCTTTACAGCCTCATGTCTTTCGATGTCTTTAACATCGAATTGTACCATGTCAACAGATTTTTTAGAATTAGTGTTTTGAAACTTTTCTATAAAATCTAAAAGGCCGTTTGCAGATGGTCTGTCAGCTTGTTGCAGGTCGCCGGTAACCGCCATCTTGCTATTTTCGCCTAATCTAGTCAATAACATCTTCATTTGACTAGGTGTTGCATTTTGCATTTCGTCAGCTATTATGAAACTGTTTTTGAATGTCCTCCCTCTCATATATGCCAATGGACTGATTTCTAATATTCCGTCATCCATCATCCTAGCTATTTCATGAGTTGAATAGTACTCTTCAAAAACATCGAAAATTGGCCTAGTCCACGGGGCCATCTTTTCATTTAATGTTCCTGGAAGAAACCCATGTTCCTCATCCACACTGACTGCGGGTCTCGTAATGACTATTTTTTCGACAGTTTGCTCTTGCAATGATTTTATAGCCATCTGAACACCCAACAGAGTTTTACCCGTGCCCGCTGGGCCGATAGCAAATATAATGTGTTTTCGTGGGTTTTTAAGTAAATCTAGGTAAGTTTCCTGCGTTAAACTGCGTGGAACTATATGGACTTGACGCTTTTTTTGCTGATATTGTTTAATATCAATTAAGTTTGCTTGAGAATTTTGACGTTCTCTATGTTTCGCTCTTGACAATGAACACCTCCTTGTTAAAGCGACCTGCATAGATATTTAACCGAGTGTTAAAAAACCTAGCTCATATACCCAAATTTTTTGCTAAATATTGATGAGGACTTTAAACCATGCTAGATATTATTGACGTTATTAAAAACACCAAAGAAATTTATGGGGCAAACAGCACATTAAGCATCTTAAAGGATTTTGAACGTGTATTAGACGAGCTTGACATGTACGTGTTTGAAAATTGGGAAGATGGCGAGTTGGTCGAAGGACCGATCGTGAACAGATATACTGTTAAATGTACATTTATGTGGCCCGCAGATAAAGCGCCAAATCCGGATGGTGCAAAAAAGTTAACAGACTATGACTGTGTCGTTACTTACAGAAAAGATAAACTTTTAGAACCTAGAAAAATTGTAAATCCAGATGACTATCGCCCAGGTAGTAAAAAAGGAAAAATAGATGAAAAATTAGTTTGGTTAGTTTCCATCACGATTCCTAAAAAACTGATGCAAGACATTTATCAAGGTTATGTTAAAAAAGAAAACGAAAAAATGTCTGACGATATGAGACAATCAAGTATTAACAGCAACGTGATGCCTGACGCAAACGTAAGCCAAAATGAAGAGGTGAGTCAGGATGCTTAAGAAATTAAATGAGGGACTACGGGCAAAAGATTTAGAAGGGTTTGTGACCTCAACCTTTCTCATCGATACCTATAAAAGTAAAATGGGAGAAGATAGAGATGTTGCTGTTCTAAGTTTCAGAGTAGCAGATAGACTACCTGCTCTAGATCTTATGGAATTCGTAGAAAGAGGTTATTCTTTTGTATTAGATGCTGATATAAGCAGCGGCGAAGAAAGCGATGGCAAATATTCAGTTTTCGTCGAGATAGAAAGAAATAACGATGTGATAAAAAATATTAATCAAATAATTGAAGGTGTTAGTAAACTTACTGGTATCGACGATTGGAGATTTAGATATCATAAAGAAGCAAAGAGTAAATCATATAATTTAGAAACAATAGCAGAAACAATGCCATCAACTCCAGAAAAATATGACTTATTCTTAAATGAGACAAGAAATAGTTTAGTAAAAGATTTTTTTAATGACGTAATGTACGACGATGTTGTTGTTAACGAAAATATTATTACACTATATAGACCATTTACAGATGGCCTAAAATTTGAATTACAAAAATTTGATCATTACACAAAAATTTTAGATAATTCAAATATTAAATTAGACGAACAATCATCTGCAGAAGTAATGTATCTTAATAAGATATTTGGCAGTTATGACGTTGTAAAAATTGGTGATTCATTCATGGTAAAAAAGAATGATCAAGCAATATTAATCAAACCATTATGAGGTGTATAAATGAGCTTTACATTTGAATTTAAAAAACAACAATTAAGTGAAATTATTGGTAAAAATCCATATCTAGATTATTGGTATAATGCCTTATCAGAAATTTTACCAGTATACGAAATTAATACTCCGCAGCGTGTGGCTGCGTTTATTGCTCAATGCGCACATGAGAGTGGCGGCTTTAAATTCCTTAAAGAAAATTTAAACTATCGTGCTGAAAGTCTAATAAAAACTTTCCCTAAGTATTTTCCAGATATGGCCACAGCAAAATCATATGAAAAGCAACCAGAAAAAATTGCTAATAGAGTTTACAGTAATAGAATGGGAAACAGTGACGAATCAAGTGGAGACGGTTTCCGCTATCTAGGTAGAGGGCTTATTCAATTAACTGGAAAAAATAATTATACAATTTTCGCTGCATCTATTGATACTCCTTTGGATCAAATTCCAGAATATCTTCAAACTTTTGAAGGTGCTGTTCAAAGTGCTTGCTGGTTTTGGGAACAAAATAATCTTAATAAAGAAGCAGACGCGGGCGATATCAAAACTATGACTAAGAAAATTAATGGCGGGTTTATTGGTTTAGACGATAGAATCAAACATTATACTCACGCTTTACACGTTTTCGGAGCTCACTAAAATGTGGTTGACTAGTTGGCTTCTTAGTTTTCTCCCAGATGCTATTTTTATCTGGTTAAGTTATGGGCTTGCTGGTCTCGGCCTCGTTCTATATATTTTAAGCAAGTTAATAAAATGGATTCCTTTAATCAGTCAATATAAATTTCCTGCTGAAATCTTAGGCGTAATTTTATTAACCGTGGGCGCATATATTTTTGGTAGCTATGGTACTGAGATGATATGGAGAGAACGTGTTCGTGAAATGGAAGAAAAAGTTGCTATTGCTGAACAAAAGTCCAAAGAAAAGAACATCGAGATTCGAACTAAAATCGTAGAAAAAATTAAAGAAGTCAAAGTAGTACAGGAAGTAATTAGAAATATTATCGTCGAAAAAGAAAAAATAATCGATGCTAAGTGCGAAGTTGATCCTATAGCTATAGAGATATTAAATTCTGCTGCCAAAGGCGAATTAAAGAAAGAAGATGACGTTTCTAAAGAGGAGGAAGAAAAGAAATGATTAAATTATCACTAATTCTTCCAATAATTTTTCTAGTAGGGTGTTCTACTACTGTTCCTGTCAAAAGGAATTTCCCCGAAGTACCTCCAGAGTTAATGAAGACTTGTCCAGCATTAAAAACTGTAGAGCAAGATACTAAACAACTTAGCAAGATACTAAGTGTTGTTACAGACAACTATGCACAATATCACGAGTGTAAAATAAAAGTGGATAGCTGGATAGAATGGTACAATGCACAAAAAGAGATTTTTGAAGAGGTAAAATAAGTTTTAAAAGTGTTAAAGGAGCGGCAAATATGGGATTAAGGATAGAAAGAGGATCTGAATTAGATCAAGCAGACACAAACGGTGATGGATTATTATCTCGAGATGAGATAAAAATGCATTTGGAATTTCAGCGTAGAGAACTAGAAGATGCAGATGCACAACGAGATGCCATGCGTAAAATGACTTGGTTCGCATTGTTTGGTATGCTATTATATCCAACTACTATTATGATTACATCAGCATTTGGTTTAGATAAGGCAGCAACTATTATCGGTGACATTGCTCCTACCTACTTCGTTGCTATCTCTGCATTAGTCGCAGCGTTCTTTGGAGCAAATGCTTATTCTAGTAGTAAAAAATCGGAACATTCCTCTGCGCTGCCACCAAGAGTGTTCAATATGCCGACTAAGCCGGCACCGAAGGGACCTGCCCCCCAGCAGGATGAAGTAATCTAAGGAGATTAAAATGAAATTATTTACAACAGCAATATTAGTAGGTATGATGGCTTTTGGCACAGCATATGCCAAAGATGAGCCAAAAAATGAAGCGGCACCAGAAGTAAAAACAGTATGTGTCGATGTACAGGGCAAAGATGGTAAGCCAGTTATCGATCCTAAAACTAAAAAGCCAAAACAAAACTGCACCAAAGTCAAAGTTCGTCAAAAATTTGAAGGAACTAAAATAGAGGATGCTAAGAAGAAATGAAAAAACTGATACTGGCTGCAATTATCGCAGTATCGTTGTCGGGCTGTGCATCTATCAAAACACTTATTCCAAGTTTTTGGGACGATAATCAGTCCGCCAGCATAATTAATGTTCGTCAAAAAATAGAAAATATTTCTTGTGAACCAAACACACAGTATGCTGACTCAACAAAAATATTGGCCGAAGTTGAGTGGTTTGAATTATACAGTCAAAGTAAAGGCTTTAGACAACAAGATGTTATCAAAATTATAAAGCCCATGAAAGAAACGTTGGATGACTGGCAAAAACGTTCTAAAGAAAAAGAAGGCTCTAAAATATATTGTGAAGGGAAGAAAAAAGTTTTACAAAAACAATCTTCTAGAGCTGCTGAAGCAATATTAGGGAGATTTTAAATGTTAGATCAATTACAAGCATTAACTGGCAGTCCAGATCCGGCAATTTCTGAAAGAGCTAATATGGCATTATCATTTTTACAGCAATATCAAAATGGACAAATGTCAGAAAGCGAATATAAGGAACTAATGTTAGATTTGGTAAGGACTGACAGGTTGGACGAAGAATGCAGTGATTTGGAAACCAAAACTATGTTAGTTACTGCTGTTTATGCAGTTGCACAAGTGGTATAAAAATTTTTTATTTTCAAAAGGCAACTAGACAGTTGCCTTTTTTTGTTATATAATAATGCAATGAAAGATTATTATAGTGTCTTAGGCGTTAATCGCTCTTCTTCAAGTGAAGATATAAAAAAGGCTTTTAGAAAAGCCGCAATGCAACATCATCCAGATAGAGGCGGGGATCAAGCACGATTCAAAGAAATCAATGAAGCGTATGATATTCTGAGTAATGATGATAAAAGAAGAATGTATGACTCAGGAGTAGATCCTTTAAACCCAAATCAAGGTCATCATAGATATCAAGGTGGTCCACATTTTGATAATATGGAAGATATATTCAATTCTTTTGGTTTTAATTTTGGTTTTGGACCAAATGGTCCAACTTTTAGAACAAATAGACAACCTGTAAAAAATAAAACACTTAA
>Ga0315909_10006222_pt1 | contig 13529 bp, 10 predicted proteins | sample LakEriMetagenome_11_FD_203527 | JGI IMG/M metagenome (GOLD analysis project Ga0315909, IMG submission 203527) | Freshwater fungal communities from buoy surface, Lake Erie, Ohio, United States - Buoy 2 MA125 | ecosystem: Environmental > Aquatic > Freshwater > Lake | place: USA: Lake Erie, Ohio...
ACACAAGAAGCCCCGGGTGGCAACCCGGGGACACCGGGCATGAAAACCACCCCGCCATCCATGCCGGATGACGGCAGGCACATCTCCGGTTCGAGCCCGCGCCGCATGGCACGCGGGAAGGTGCGCCACCCGGAGTCCCCCGGCTCCCGCCGGGGGCTTTTTGTGGACGGCGTTATGCGGTTTTTGTGGGCCGCGTTACGCCCGGCCGGGGGCTTTGTGTGACACAAGAAGCCCCGGGTGGCAACCCGGGGACACCGGGCATGAACACCACCCCGCCATCCATGCCGGAAGACGGCACGCACATCTCTGGTTCGAACCCACGCCGCATGGCACGCGGGAAGGTGGGCCACCCGGAGTCCCCCGGCTCCCGCCGGGGGCTTTTTGTGGACGGCGTTACGCGGTTTTTTTGTGGACGGCGTTATGCCCGGCCGGGGGCTTCTTGTGCCCCAAGAAGCCCCGGGTGGCAACCCGGTCGCGCGATGTGCGAGTGAGGCCCGCCGCACGAGTGCGGGTGCGTCAGTCCGGCGTCTGCACGGCCTGCCGGTCCGCGCGGCAGGTGAGCAGAAAATGCACGGCCGGGTCGATCTCGAAAGCGAAGCTGCGCACGCTGCCATCGCACATCGCCGCCATGAACACGCCCGGATGCGGGCCCCCGAAGGCACCCTCGATGCCGTTTTGGATGGGTGCGGAGTCGCTTTCCGGCGGCCGGTGGCCACCGCGGAGGGTATCGGGCGAGTCGCCGACGTAGGCGCACCGTCTGAAGCCCGTTTGACCGCTCGTGGAGTAGGCGGAACGAGGCACATACTTCTCGGCGCACAAATAGGTGCTTGAAGCCCCGTCGCGGACCGCGGCGAGGGGCAGCGAGCTGCCCGCAAAGATCACGCCGCCGGTTGGCACCAAGACGCTGCCCAGGAGCACGGGCTGGGCTGCGTTGAGCGTTTGCGCCACGGTCTGCCAATTGTCGGCAGAGAAGTCTGCGGGCGAGCCGGTCACGCCGCCGACGTTCGCTCCAAAGTCGGTCCTCCTGTTCGCCGCCGCGTTATCGGCGGGCGTCGGCGACGCCCAGGCGCCGCGATTGCCGGCATAGTCGGTCATCACGACGCCGCCCGGACCAAACGAGGAGCCGCGACGGGATGGGCATGCGAACACAGGAACCGACGTCGTCGTGTCCAAGGCGCCCGAGTTCACGGAGTCGTAGATCGCCTGCGCTTCCATGAACGGCAGGATCGTGTAGCACCACCCACCCGGCTGTCTCCAGTCGCTCCCGCCGCCGGCCTGCGGCAGCGAGTTTTCGTCCCAGCCGCCGGTGGGAAAATGTCCGATCAGCGACTTGTGTGCCTCTGTCGCAACGGCCAACTGTTTCAGATGGTTGCCGCATTGGCCGCGACGGGCCGCTTCCCGGGCCGCCTGCACGCCGGGCACCAAGAGCGCGAGCAGCACGGCGATGATGGCGATGACGACGAGCAGTTCGACGAGTGTGAAGGCGGCCGGCCAACCGCAGGAGGGCAGGCGGCCGTTCCGGACCGCGTGTCCCGCAGTCGCCGGTGCGCCGGAGCGGGGGGCAGAGATTTGATGCGTGCGGCGCATGGGGAAGCAAGCCTCCGGTGATGGTGAACGGATCGGCCTTGGCCGCCCGACCGCAGGGGAGCCCAGATGTCACGAACAGGCAGCCGATGAAGAGCGAACCGCACAGGAAAGTTCGGCACGCAATCGAACCGAACCGCAGTCTAGCAGACTGTGGAACAAGTCTGCCCGAGCAGGATGTGAGGCAGCCGACCGTGGGCGTGCTGGGAGGGGCTGCCCGTGCCCTGAGAGCCGGCGTAGATGGCCAGCGGAGGCATGGATGCCGCAGCGCAGGCATCTTCGAGCGAACGGAGCCCAGGATGGGCGCAGTGAGCGTCCGGCGACGGGGCACGGGCAGCCCCGACCCTCGCAAGACGTGGCGAGCACCTCCGGCAACCCTCGTGCCGAACGGGATTGCCATGGAGGGCTTTGACCACGGGCAGCGAGTGACGAACCGGCGTCTTCGGCTACGCCGGTCAGCCCCGGCAGGCCGCGTGCCGGGCGGTCGTCACGCGCGACCGGGCTTCCTCGGCCGATGCGGCGACCGCCGTGAGATGACCCATCTTCCGGCCGGGCCGGGGTTCGGTCTTGCCGTAGAGGTGCAGCCGCACGCCGGGCACGGCCAAGGCCGCCGCCCAGTCGGGCTCGCGACCGGCGGCGGTGCCGTCGGTAAACCAGCAGTCGCCGAGCAGGTTCGCCATCGCCGCCGGCGCCACCTGCCGCGTCGAGCCCAGCGGCAGCCCACACACGGCCCGCACCTGCTGCTCGAACTGGCTCGTCTCGCAGGCCTCGATCGTGAGGTGGCCGGAGTTGTGCGTCCGCGGGGCGATCTCGTTGACGAGCACGCGGCCATCCTTGGTCACGAAGAACTCCACGCAGGCCACGCCCACCACGCCGAGGGCGGTGAGAATCCGTTCCGTGGTGCCGGTGGCCGCCGCCAGCACGTCGTCCGGCAGGCCGGCGGGCACGCTCGAGACATCGAGGATGTGATGGGCATGGGCGTTTCGCGCCGGCGCGAAGGCGGCGACGGCGCCGTCGAGGCCGCGGGCCGCGACGACGGAAATCTCGCAGTCGAAGTCGATCCAGCTCTCGAGCACCAGTTCCCGAGGGCCGTCGGGGCCGGCGCTGAGCGTGGCCCAGGCCGGATCGAGGTCGGCGGCCGTGGCGAGCTTGGCCTGTCCCTTGCCGTCGTAGCCGAAGGCGGCCGTCTTCAGCACCGCCGGCAGGCCGAGGTCGCGCATGGCGGCCTGCAGGTCGTCGCGCGACCGCACGATGCGATGGGCCGCGCAGGCGAACCCGTGGGTCACGAGAAAGGCCTTCTCGCGGGCCCGGTCCTGCGTCGTGAACAGCACGTCGGGATGCGGCCGCACCGGCACGACCGCCGCCAGCGCCCGGCCGGCGGCCGCGGGCACATTCTCGAACTCGAACGTCACGACGTCGAGGGTGGCCGCGGCTCGGGCGAGAAACGCCGCATCGGCGTAGCCGCCGACGTGCACGCGATCGCAGACGCGGGCCGCGGGGCAATCGGCCACGTCGGAGATCGCCTCGACCCGGTAGCCCATCCGCTTGGCGGCGACGGCGAACATGGCCCCCAACTGGCCTCCGCCGAGGATGCCGAGCGTGGAACCGGGCAGGATCGGGCTGGCCGAGACAGGCACGGTCACCGCTCCGACGGCCGTTCAGACCAGGCGGTCGATTCGCCGTCGAGGTGCTCGGCGAGGACGCGGGCCGTCTGCTCCGTCCGGTAGGCCACGAGCCTCTGCCGCAGCGCGGCATCCTCCAAGGCGAGGATCGAAATCGCCAGCAGGGCCGCGTTGGCGGCGCCGGCGGGGCCGATCGCCAGGGTGCCGACGGGCACCCCCGCGGGCATCTGCACGATCGAGAGCAGCGAGTCCACGCCGCGGAGCATCGACGACTCGACAGGCACGCCGAGCACGGGGAGGTGCGTGTGGGCGGCGAGCATGCCGGGCAGGTGGGCCGCGCCGCCGGCGCCGGCGATGATCACCTTGAGGCCGCGGTCGGCCGCGGCGTGGGCGTAGTCGGCGAGCTTGACGGGCGTGCGGTGGGCCGAGACGACCTCGCAGGCATGCGGCACCCCGAACTGGTCGAGGATCTGGGCCGCCCGCTGGAGCGTCGGCCAGTCGGAGCGGCTGCCCATGGCGACGCCGACGAGCGGGGCGGGGGAGGCGGGCACGGCTGCGTCCTGCGGGGATCCGCCGCTGGGATCGGGCACCGATCCGGCCGCGGCGGCAGGACGACATCTTGCTCCGCCCCCGGCGGCGTTGCAAGGTTGTCGGCATGGCCCGCACGCTTCCCGACATCCTGCGCTGTGATTGGCCGGTGGAGGAGACGACTCCGCCACCGGCGACGGCCCAGGCGCTGGAGCGGGCCGCGGCGATCCTGCGCCACGGTGGGCTCGTCGCGATTCCGACCGAAACCGTCTACGGGCTGGCGGCTGACGCGCTCGACGCGGAGGCGGTGGCAGGCATCTTTCGCGCCAAGGGCCGGCCCGCCTCGAATCCGCTAATCGTGCACGTGTCCGACGCCGCCATGGCCCGCTCGTTGGCCGCGTCGTGGCCCGCGGCCGCCGCCGCGATCGCCGCCCGGTTCTGGCCTGGGCCGGTGACGGTCGTCGTGCCGCGCGGCCCACGGATTCCCGACATCGTCACGGCGGGCGGGCCGACCGTCGCCCTGCGGTGTCCCGACCACCGGCTCGCCCGGCGGCTGATCGAGACGGCGGGCACGCCTCTCGCGGCCCCCAGTGCCAACCGGTCGGAGGCGGTGTCGCCCACCACCGCCCACCACGTGCTCGCCGGCCTCGGCGACAGGGTCGCGTTGATTCTGGATGGCGGCCCGTGTGGACAGGGCATCGAGTCGACCGTCGTCGACTGCACGACCGTGCCACCGCGGATCCTCCGGCCGGGGCCGCTGTCACGTGCGGCCATCGAGGCGGTCGTCGGCGGTTCCGTGGAGTGGCTCGCTGCGGCCGACTCGGGCACGGATCACGCCGTGCGTTCACCCGGCCAGCAGCCGCGGCACTACGCGCCACGCACACCGCTGGAACTCTCCGCCGAAGCGGCCCGCCGTGGGGCCGAACTGCTCGACTCCGGGAGTCGCGTGGGCCTCGTGACGACGGCCGTCGACGACCCGGCGACGCGGGCGCTCGCGTCCCGTCGCGAGCTCGTCGTCGTGCCGATGCCGAACGATCCGGCGGCGTACGCACGCCTGCTGTATGCGACGCTCCACGCCCTCGACCAGCGGGCGCTCGACCGGATCGTGGTCGCCACGCCGCCCGACACCGAAGCCTGGCAGGCGGTCCGCGACCGCCTGGTCCGCGCCGCGACGCCGCCCCTATAGCGGCGGTCTCTAACCGTCGCATCCTGGCCTGCAGCTCTGCAACCCGCATTCGCAAGCCTGGAGGCTTGCGCCACGGAGAGCGGCGGTCTCCGACCAACGCTGGAGCCGCGGTCTCTGACCGTCGAAAGCGGTAGCCACAGGCACGCAACGCGCACATCGTGCACCGCAGTTTTGCCGGACTGCGTCACGCGCCCGGGGGAATGGGCTGCTGGTTTGTCGGGTTTGGCGGTCCCGTGCCCTGGAAGCCCGAGGCGCGAGCCGAGGGAATGCTGATGGCCGTACGTGACGCACCGAGCATAAGCTCCGCTTGCGTTTTTTGGTGTTGCGCCGAGTGGCTCGAGAGAGCGTCGCCGCTGCAGGAATCCGGTTGCGAACGTCGTTTTGCAGGTCCTTTGCATCGGGAATCGGTCTCGTCATCCGTCCAAGAAGCCCCGGGTGGAAACCCGGGGACACCGGGCACGAATACAACCCCGCCGTCCCTGCCGGATGACGGGACGCAATTTCCCGGTTCAAACCCACGTCGCACGGCACCTGGAAAGGCATGCCACCCGGAGTCCCCCGGCTTCCGCCGGGGGCTTCTTGTGCCGTTCACACGCGTGAAGCCGAGAGCAAGGGCTGAAGAACGCGCACCATCAAAACTTGCGACTCTACTACCCAGCAACGGGGCGCGATGGCCAGAGATCCAGCAGCGTACGCTACGGGCTTTCCGCCAGTGGCCATGGCGTGGCTGCAGCGGCAACGCCGCCGCCCCCATGGCGGCGATCTCTGACCCTCGAAAGCGGGAGCCGCAGCCGATCTCGTGCTCACGCCGCCGCGGCGAGGATCTCGTGGAGCGCGGCGGCGAGTTCCGGATACTGGAACACGAACCCCGTCTCGACCGCCACCCGCGGGATCACCCGCTGCGACGCGAACAGCACCTGGGCGAACTCGCCGAACAGCAGCCGGAGGCCGAAGTAGGGGGCGGGAATGAAGGCCGGGCGGCGCAGGGCCCGGCCCAGGGCCTTCGTGAACTCGAGATTGCGGACGGGATTGGGGGCGACGGCGTTCATCGGGCCCCGGATCGCCTGGCACTCGGCGGCATGCACGTAGAGCCGGGCCAGGTCGGCGACGTGAATCCACGGCATCCACTGCCGGCCGTTGCCCAGCGGTCCGCCGCCGCCGAGTTTGAAGGGCGTGAGCATCTTGGCGAGCGCCCCGCCACCCGCGCCGAGCACGATCCCGGTGCGGGCGGTCACCACGCGCACGCCCGACTTCTCGGCGGCGAGCGCCTCACGCTCCCAGTCGACGCACACCCGGGCCAGGAAGTCGTCGGCCGGCGACGCGGCCTCGGAGAGTTCCTCGTCGCCACGATCGCCGTAGTAGCCGACGGCCGAGGCCGAGACGAGCACGGCCGGCTTGGCCCCCGCCTGCGCGATGCCCTGCACGAGATGCCGCGTGCCCACCACGCGGCTGTCGCGGATCCGCGCCTTTTGCGCCGTCGTCCATCGGCCCTCGGCGACCGACTCTCCCGCCAGGTGCAGCACGGCGTCCACGCCCTCGAAGGCCTCTGGGGGCGGCGGGCCCTCCATGGGATCCCAGCGAACGATGCGGTCGGCGAGGTGTCCGATGGCCGCTCGGGCGCGGTCGGGGTTTCGGGACACGACCGTCGGCCGGTCCAGCAATCGCAGCAGCCGCGGTCCCACGAACCCGGTCGCCCCGGTCACCAATGCCTTCATGAAACTCTCCCTCGCGATGATGGTGGACGGGGCCGGGCGGCTGCGGCGAACGACGGCCGCTGCCTCTGGTTCTCGGACCGCACCGACGGGGAAGTATAAACAGGTGGTCCGCTTCTGGCCGTCGCTCCCCGGCGCCGGCTCACCCGCCCCCCGGCCTCAGCCCGGTCACTTCCGTCCATCGCCTTGTCCCGCCATTCGCTTTTGCAGACGATCCTGCCGCGTGGAGCCCTGCGCCGCGATCTCTGGGTCACCACCGCCGACGCCGCCGCCTACAGCGTGATGGTGGGCTGCGGCGAGACATACCTGCCCGCCTTCACCCTGGCGCTGGGGTTCGGGCCCGTGGCGGCAGGCCTGATGGCGAGCGTGCCGATCCTCGTCGGCGCGCTCGTCCAGCTCGTCACGCCGTACGCCGTCAGGCGGCTCGGCAGCAATCGCGTCTGGGTGATCGGCAGCACGGCGCTCCAGGCCGCCAGCTTCGTGCCCTTGATCTGGTGGGGCCTGCGGGGATCGGCGGCACTCTGGCAATTGCTCCTGGCGGCGAGCGTCTATTGGGCCGCCGGGATGGCGGGAGCGCCCGCCTGGAACGCCTGGATGGGGCGGCTCGTGCCCAGGCACATGCGGACGCCCTATTTCGCCCAGCGGAACCGCCTCGGTCAGTTCGGCGTGTTCTTCGGGTTCGTGATCGGCGGCCTCGTGCTCCAGTTCGGCGAGTCCCGCGGCGCGACGTTGATCGCATTTGCCGCGCTGTTTGCCCTCGCCGGGGTGAGTCGCCTGCTGTCCACGGCCTGTCTCGTGGCCTGCCGCGAGCCGCGACCCCCGGTGGCCGCGGCCGAGGGGCTGCCCGCGCCGCCGGCCAGGCTGCCGGCGAAGCTCGCGGCCGCTCTGCGCGGCATGGCCGCGAAGCCCGCCGGCACGTTGGTCGCGTTTCTGTGCTGCTTCATGTTCGGAGCCCACGTCGCGGGGCCGTACTTCACGCCCTACATGCTCCGCGAACTGGGCTTCTCGTACCATGCGTTCATGCTCGTGTTCGCCACCGCCTTTCTGGCCAAGGCGATCGTGCTGCCGGCGGTCGGCCGACTGGCCGCGCGAACCGGCTCCGTGCGGCTCCTCGGCTGGGCCTGCCTGGCGATCATGCCCCTGACGCTGCTCTGGCTCCCGTTCGCCGAGATCGGCTACCTGATCGGCGTGCAGATCGTCGCCGGCAGCTGCTGGGCGGCCTACGAGCTCGCGGTGGCCCTGCTGTTCTTCGACATCGTGGACGACCGCGATCGCACCGGCGTGATCACGGTCTACAACCTCGGGCTCGCGATCGCCACCGTGGCCGGCGCCGCCTGCGGCGGCCTCCTGCTGCGGGCCCTGGGCGAGGATCGGCGGGCCTACGCGGCCGTGTTCGTCGTCTCCTGCCTGCTGCGGCTGGCGACCCTGCCCCTGCTGCGGCGGCTCCAGAGGCGAACCGCCTGAAGACGCCGATCAGCGTTCGGGGGCGGCGCGGAGCCCGCCGAGCTTGCCCACGACTCGCGGGGCGGCGACGGTGATGGCCTCGGCGCTCGATGCGGCGCCGACATTGCCGGCCGCGTCCGCGACCTCGACCCGGACATAGACCCGCGCCGGCACGGCACGGTCGGGCTGCCAGCGGTGCTCGCCCTGACTGGCGAGGCCGTCGGCGATCGTGGCCCACGGTCCTTCGGCGTGCGGCGAGTAGAGCAGGCGTGCGGCCTGCGGCCCGAGCAGTGGATCACGGGCGGTATACCGGATGATCAGGACTCCCGGTGCCTGGGGATCGCGGGCGACGTCGAGCAGCTCGGCCTGCGGCGGCTCGTCGTCAACGCCCAGCCACGCCTCGGGGACGTCACCGGACCGCGGGCCGTCACCCGCGTCGGGCACGTCGGCCACCATCTCCAGCCGCACCCCGTAGAGTCCCGTGGCGGGCAGCTGCACGTCGATCGGGCTGCGGCCGTCGGTATCGACCGCGGCTCGCTGCCAGGTCACGCCGCCGTCGCGGGTGGTCCACAGTTCCGCCCGCACGCGGGCCGCCCCCGGCATCCGATCCTGGGCCTCGTAGTCCCAGGAAAAGCGCCGCGACTTCGCCATGTGGAGGGGCTTGCCGCGGTACTCCAGCGGCTGGCCGGCCGCCGCCGCCGCCAGCGGGTCGTGGCCGCCGGTGTCGGTTCGCATGGCCGCCTCGGCCCGCGGCAGCAGGCCGGCCGCGGATCCGGTGCGCTTCACGAGCACGCTGCGTCCGCTCGTCGTGCCATCGACTCCCGGCTGCTGCGGCGGCTGGTCCGACCAGCCGCGGGCGGTCTCCGGGGCCCAGGTTTCACCGGTGGTCGGTGCCGCGGAAGCGGTGGCGGGCGCGGCGGCGACGGCGACCGCGGCAGCTTCGGCACCGGCCGTGGGCAGCGGAGGGACGCCGAGTTCGCGGGCCAGCGCCGCCTGGTCGACGTGGGGATCGGTCGGTTCGAGCGAGAATTGTTTGGTCGTGCGGTTGCCGGAGCCATCCGCGACGGTGATCCGCACCGTCAGGGCTGTCACCTTCTCGCCGGCCCACCAGATTTCCTCGCCCACGAGGTGGGCTGGAGACTCGCGGGACAGAATCGGCTCGGTGGCCAGCGGCTTCCAGCCCGGGTCTGCAGGGCCGCGATACTCGAACGTGAACGCCTCCAGCCGAAGCGAGTCATCGACGGCCGCATAGCGGCAGACGATCTCGCCGTCGGCACCCTTCCACACTCGGGCCGCCAGCCGCGGGCCCGCGGCGTCGACGAGGATCCGCATGTCGGGCCCCTCGCCGCCGCGCATCCGGCCCTTGCGGTCGACGGCCCGGAGGCGAAACCAGTATTCGCCGTCGGCGTCCGCCGTGTAGGTGAACGATCCCTTCGCCGGCGCCGCTTCGCCCGCCGGCTGCCAAGTGCCGCCGAGGTCCTTCGAGACGTTGAGAATGATTTTTTCCGGGGCGGCGTCGGCGTCCGGATCCTGCGACTTCGGCAGCTGGAACGGGATGGCGAACGTGCGGTGCTTGGTGCGCACGAGCTCGGGCATGCCCGGTGCGGCCGGCAGACCTTGGCCGGCGGCCAGCGGCACGAAGCCCGCCCCTGCAATCAGCAGCAGGGCCGCCAGCCGGCCGACGGTGCAACGATGGACGACCGAGACACACATGCTCTGTTGAATCGGCCTTCGCCGACCGAAAAGTCACACGTTTTCAGAACAACCGGAAAAATCGGCCGTGTCCGCCGACCGACCGCAAACCGGCGGAAAGCTGCGAAAGATAGGGGATTTTCCGCTGGACCTGGCCGGACGGGGGCTGGCATAATGTGACCGCGGCGCAGGGAAGGGCCGATGCGGGCGGCTCTCGTCCAAGCCGGTTCCTTCCCCTCCTGAAGCCGGATGTCCGTGTCAGCGTATTTTGCCAGTGGCCTGCTCCTGGCACTCGTGGTTGGGGCGGGGATCGTTGCCATCGTCATGATCCGCGGGCGTTGGCTCGCGTCAGGTGACGATCGTGGCGATTGGGAAAGGACGCTCGTGGATTACAAAAATCTCCGCGACCAGGGTGTGCTGACGGAAGAGGAATACCGAAAGATAAGAACACTCGTCGAGCCGCGGATGCGGATCGGCAGTCCCGGCCTCCCGGGGCGGCGCCGGCCGCCGTCGGGCGATCCGCCGGGGCCGGACATCCAGAGGACGTGAATCAATGCCATCCGGGAAAGACGTGGGCGGGCTGGGACGGCGGGGTGCCGGCGGAACGACCAAAAAGAACGCTTTCTGCTCGTTCTGCCGGAAGAGCTACCGCGACGTCGGCCCGCTCGTGGAAGGCCCCGGGGATGTCTACATCTGCGGCGAGTGCATCGACCTCTGCCAGTCGATCCTCGATCAGGAGAAGCGCCGGCGCGGCACCAGCAAGCAGCTGTTCACCACGATCCCCTCGCCACGCGAGATCGTGGCCCATCTCGATCAGTACGTGATCGGCCAGCATCATGCGAAGCGGGTGCTCGCCGTGGCTGTTCACAGCCACTACAAGCGGCTCAATCTCGGCAGCGAGGGAAGCGACGTCGAGGTCGACAAGTCGAACATCCTCCTCCTGGGACCGACCGGGTCGGGCAAAACCCTGCTCGCCCGCACCCTGGCCCGGATCCTCGACGTGCCGTTCGCGATCGGTGACGCCACCACGCTCACCGAGGCGGGCTACGTCGGCGAGGACGTCGAGAACCTGCTCCTCAAACTGCTCAGTGCCGCCGACTTCGACATCGAGGCGGCCCAACGCGGCGTGCTGTACATCGACGAAATCGACAAGATCGGGAAGACGAGTCAGAACGTGTCGATCACCCGCGACGTCTCGGGCGAGGGCGTGCAGCAGGCCCTGCTCAAGATGCTCGAGGGGACCGTCGCCAACGTGCCGCCCCAGGGCGGCCGCAAGCATCCCGAGCAGCAGTACATCCAGCTCGACACCTCGAACATCCTCTTCATCTGTGGCGGGACGTTCGTCGGGATCGACAAGATCATCGGTAAGCGGCTGGGCAAGAAGACGATCGGCTTCGGCCAGCCGTCGGGCGTCCGCCACGACGCCGACCTCGCCGAGCTCCTCCCGCAGGTCGACTCGGACGACATTCTCGAGTTCGGCCTGATCCCGGAGCTCGTCGGCCGGCTGCCGGTGATCTCCTCGCTGCAGCCGCTCGACGTGCCGTCGCTGGTGAAGGTGCTCAAGGAGCCGAAGAACGCGCTCGTCAAGCAGTATCAGAAGATGTTCGGCCTGGAGAGCTGCCAGCTCGAGTTCACCGACGAAGCCTTGGCGGCGATCGCCCGCAAGGCAATGAAGAAGGAGACGGGCGCCCGCGGGCTGCGGTCGATCATGGAGGACGTGATGCTCGACATCATGTTCGACCTGCCCGAGCAGCAGGGGAGCACCTACGTGATCAACGAGCGGAACGTCGAGGGCACCGAGCCCGTCGTGCCGCTCCGCGAGGCCCGGCACAAGAGCGCCTGACGCCGCGTCGGCGGACGGCGGGAAAGGGTCCGACGAGCAGAGCCTCGGGGTCTCCCCGCGGGTTTTTTGTGGCGGCGGCGTGCTGAGCCTAGAGCGGGTCTGGGATCCGTGTAGCGTTTCCCAGGCACATTGGGAGAGGGAGGCGAAGGGGGTCGGCGAACGCTCGACGAGCGTGTGGCCGCTGCGGCCACAGCGAGGAGACTTTTGCCGCCCCCGAAGCCGGTGCTACACCAAAGTCGGATGCGCTCTAGAAGCCCCCGGTGGAAACCCGGGGACACCGGGTTCGAAAACCGCCCCGCCATCCATGCCGCACGACGGCGTGTGATTCCCCGGTTCAAGCCCACATCGCAGGGCACCCGGGAAGGGATGCAACCCGGAGTCCCCCGGCTTCCGCCGGGGGATTCTTGTGAAGCTGTCGCGCGTGTCAAACCGAACGCAAACCTGGAAACCGCGGACCATCGAACCGCACCCTGCGGGCGTCCCGGCGTGTGACGCCCTCGTCAATAGGCCGCGTCGGGGGCCGCCGGTCGGCCGGCAAGAATCCCCGCCGCGTCGCCCACGCCCAGCCGGGTGCAGCCCATGTCGAGGTACCGCACCGCCTCCTCCCAGGTGCGGATGCCACCGGAGGCCTTCACGCCCAGCCGGCCGCCCACCGCGTCGAGCATCGTGCGGACCGCCTCCGGCGTCGCGCCCCCCGCGCCGAACCCGGTGGACGTCTTCACGAAGTCGGCACCGGCCTCCTCTGCCAGCCGGCAGGCCGCGACGATCTGGTCGGACGAAAGGAGGCAGGTCTCGAGGATCACCTTCACGAGCACCCCATGCGGCCGGGCTTCCGCGACGACCGCCGCGATGTCGGCGCGGACGGCCGCCTGATCGCCGGACCGCAGGGCCCCGACGTTGAGCACCATGTCGAGTTCGCGGGCGCCGTCGGCGATCGCCAGCCGGGCCTCCAAGGCCTTGACCTCGGGCCGCTGCGCCCCGTGCGGGAAGCCGATCACCGCGGCGATGACGACCGGCGTGCCCGCCACCAGCCGGGCCGCGGCGGCGACGTCGCACGACCGCACGCACAGGCAGCCCACGCCGCGGTCGATGCACATCCGCGCGTGGCGGGCGAGGTCGGCGGCCGTGAACTCGGGCTTGAGGACCGCATGGTCGAGCATCCGGGGGACGGATGCCGTGGTGTGGCCCGTCATGATCGGCGGTCTGCGTGCTCGGCCAGCCGCTGCAGGGCGGCGATGCCGCGGTCGAGCGTCCGCTCGTCCACGGTGTAGGCGATGCGAAAGTGGGTGTCGGCGGCGCCAAACACGCTGCCCGGCACCACGAGAAGCTTCTCCGCGGCGACCGCCCGCTCCGCGAACGCCCTACCCGAGCCGCCCGGCGCCTCGGGATAGAGGTAGAAGGCACCTCCGGGCTGCTCGAACCGATAGCGGCCCCGCAGACCGGCCATGAGCTTGTCGCGCTTGCGGCGGCATTCGGCCAGCGGCATGTCCATCGGCGCGTCGACCGCGGCCAAGGCGGCCCACTGGCCGACCTGCGGCGCGCAGACGAACGTGTATTGCTGGAGCATCGTGCAGGCGTTGACGATGTCGGCGGGGCCGTGCACCCAGCCCACCCGCCAGCCCGTCATGGCGTGCGACTTCGAGAACCCGTCGATCACGACCACCCGCTCGGAGTGCAGGGCAGGGGAGTGGAACGGCGCGTCGTAGCAGTAGGAGCGGTACAGCTCGTCGCTGACGAGCGTCACACCGCAGCTTTCGGCGAGCCGGGCCAGGTCGCGGACGACGTCGGCCGGGGCGACGTGGCCCGTGGGGTTGGCGGGCGTGTTGAGGAGGATCGCCCGGGTCCGCGGCGTGATCATGGCCGCCACGCGGTCCACGTCGATGCGGAACGACGGCGCCGTGTCGATCGCCACGACGCGG
>Ga0315909_10006223_pt1 | contig 13527 bp, 15 predicted proteins | sample LakEriMetagenome_11_FD_203527 | JGI IMG/M metagenome (GOLD analysis project Ga0315909, IMG submission 203527) | Freshwater fungal communities from buoy surface, Lake Erie, Ohio, United States - Buoy 2 MA125 | ecosystem: Environmental > Aquatic > Freshwater > Lake | place: USA: Lake Erie, Ohio...
ATCTATATCCTCATCTAATTTGATTGCGTCGGCTTCAGTGTAACTGAATTGATTATACCCTAAATTTGTCAAATGGTTTATTATTAAGTTAATTTTATTTTTTTGTTCTTCGGCCCATTCAAAGGCAAATACGGTGTTCGGAAGTAATTTCGAAAATGAAGTTAAAACTTCGTACTCATATCCCTCAATGTCTAATTTGATATAATCAGGAATCCCATATTCATCTATTATATCATTCATAGTTATTGTTTCTACCTCTACTTCTCTCTTCCATTCATATAAATCCGTAAATCTTGAGTTGTTAATCCAATCTTCCGAAAATGTTGAAATAGTGTTAGTATTAGAAATTTTGAAGATTTGTTTTCCTCTTTGGTTAGATACCCCTCTACCGTCAACAACAACAGGTCTTTTAAAAAATCTATTCTTCAAGTGACTTACTAATGCGGGGTTCGGTTCGAAACAAATTACTTGCTCTGAGCTATTCAGAAATTCTTCTACAGTATTTCCAACATTTGCCCCTATATCTATTACTAATCTCATAATTACTTTCTTAATTGTTAACTTTTAGTTCATTATATGTTCCAAATATAAATCCTTTCCTTCGATTGATACCATTTTTTTATGTTCAGCTTTATTGTCACAAACTGTAAAAAAATTGTAATGTGGAGGTATTTTTATTTTTTTACTATAGAAAACATAGTTCGCAATTTCACCAAATAAAGAATCGTTTCTATCAAAAATTTTAATCACTATGTCTAAATCATCATTCGTTACGTTTTTATATATAACTTTATTTTCTGTTATTTCTATAAACTCGATTTTTTTTACATTTACATCATTGTATCTCACGTAATTATATCTTATGTCGGACCTTGTAACATTTATATTATTCAAATCCAACCACAGTTTTAAGTTGGTTTCGTTGTGAGTAGAAATGTTTTCATCTCTTTCAGAAATCCAAAAATCAAATCTATTCATGTATTTTGACATTAGTTTTCTAGTTCCTATTGCAAACTTATCATTGTATCCATTCCAATCTGAACCTGTCAAGATGGTTATTGAATCGTTTTTAAAATCCCAATCAAAATTAGATTCATAAGATATATCAGGTCTTACTCGAGCAACATAATCAAAGATAATGTTTTGTTCTTTTTCATATTCTAACATTAATGAATATGATTCTTTCATTTGGAGTAATTGGTAATATGCACTGACCGCACCAAGCTCTTGATTTAAATTATAGTTTGCCGACTTAAAATAATTAATTTGACGGCTAATGTCAGGTAGTTTTGTATCCTCTTCAATTTTTATTTTACCACAATAATTGTAGATTTCATTCGGTATTGTGATATGTTTGTCCTTCTCTTTCGAAAAACAAATAAAAATTTTTACCATGATATCTGGATTTGATTTAATAAAAGTTTCGATGATTGATTTGTAACAACTATCAAAACTTCTGTATTGACCTGAAATGCAGATGGCAAGTTTTTTCATTAATCGAAATATTTTTGATATATCTTAAAGTATTCTACAGTTTTTTCAGGTAGCAAAGTCCAATAATCTTTAAGGTTATCCAATAGATTTAATGTATTTCTATATCCGATAACTTCGTTTTCTAAATTCCTAACGAGGTCTTGAGGATTTCTTGCTTGATATACTGACGCTTTTGCAAAAATGACAGAGTTTGGAAAGTGATGTTGCATAACATATGCTCCCCAAATATCATCCATTCTGCCAGTATAAGGAAATACTGAATAATATTTTAAAACACTTCTGTGTAAGAATGTGTTTTGTGAGTTAAATGGTGTTAGTTGTTTTGTTGTGAACGGTTCAAACGAGTTGAATTTTACAATTGGTTTTTTACTCAATCTACAAATTGCATCTATGTCAGGGTCTCCGTCCCAAAATTCAGCCTGAACTAAAGGTGTCATTTTGACTTTACCTTTATATTCAATATTGTTTTTTACTTGTAAGTACTCTATTGGAAATCCCCTATGCCACAAGTCGTTATGTTCTGTTGTTGCTATTGAGTCAAAATATGGACATGACGTGTTTTCATAATTATCGACCTCAATTTCTTGACCCAGTAAAATGTTGTCACCCCAGTTTTCATATGGGATATTGTCATCATCTACAGTTGCAACAACATCTGCACCGTTTTGATATGCATAAACAAATCCAATGTTACGTCTTTGAATTGTTCTCCATCCGATGGATTCCGAAAGTTCGGGATATAATTCATTTTGTTTATCAGGACTTAGATATTCAAAGTTTTTAAATTGTTTTTCTAAATCTTCGTACAAGTTGTGTGGAGTTTTTGTATCTCCAATTACGACAAATGTAAAATCTTTTTTGTCCGCAATCGCTGCGAACTTAAGTGTCGCTTCAGTTGGCGGATTGATTGTTGTTGTGATTATATATTTTTTCATATTAATATACAAGGTAGATATGATTACCTTCTTTGGTGTTTATGATATTATAATTTGGGTTGATATCTCTCAGTAAAGATTCGAACTCGGCTAATGTTGGGAAATTACCTTGACCTAAATCTCTACAGTCGTCAATCAACATTACGTGGTCATTACGATTACTCGCTGATTTGATTGCTTTTAATTCTTCAGTTAATGGACCGTCTAACATATTATGTGCGTCCAACAAAATAAAAAACCTTTCATCAGGTAGTTCTTGTAGTACAGATTTTAATGCTTCCTCAGAAGTCCCGTAAAGGAAAGTTAAATTTTCATATTTTTGTCCAACTTCCTGATAATGTTCACGGTAACTTTTACCGTCATATGGATTCCTGTCAGGATATAACTCAACAGTAAATGCAACATCAAAATGTTCAGCAAGGAAAATTGAAGTTCTTGCATCGTGAGTTCCAGTTTCAATTGCGAAATTGACCTCACTCAAATTAGGTATTTTATCTTGGTATTGATACAATAAGGAAACAAATAGATTCGGAATAGGTAAACTTGTTTTATGTATGTCCGACATCTGTTCCCATCTTGGGTCACCAGAGTAATCTAAGTTAATTTTCATATTAGTTATTTTTTATAATACATTTTAATATCTCGTCTTTATAATCTGCAACAGTGTCAAATGCTTTTTGAATGTTTTCAAAATCAAACTCATGAGATACTATTTTTTCGATTTCCTCATCCCCTGTGTAATTTACCACACAATCGTCTAAGGTTTGATTAGACCTACGAACATTCTTGATTGTTAATTCTTTTGTTCTCATTCTGTGCGGGTTGTAGGAAACAAAATCAGCTTCAGGAATACCAATCAACGCAACTCTACCATTAACTGCTGCCACGTTGATACATCCATCAATAGATTCTGTAGTACCTCCAGTGTCAATTGTTAAAGTCGAACCCATTCCGTGAGTTAACTCTTTGATTTTTTTACTGTAGTCGTCAGCCAACAAGAATGTTTCTTTTGCACCAAATTTTTTGGCAAAATCAACTCTGTAAGGTAGTTTGTCAATCATGAATATATCTTTGAGTCCCATCTTTTTCAAAATGGAAAACATACATAATCCAATCGGACCTGCCCCAAATATTGTTGCCGATTCAGTAAACTTAGGTTCTATTAAATTTGCAGTGTGAAGACATACTCCGAGAGGTTCTAATAAACTCGCCAAATTGAATGACATTGAGTCGGGTATTTTGACTAATTGTAATTCTTCCACAATAACGTAATCAGCGAAGGCTCCTTGCGAGTTCGCTCCCATAAATGTTCCTTTGTCACATAAGTTATGTTTACCTTTCAAAGACCAATAGGAAGTAATACAAGGCATTCCAGGTTCTACAGCAACTCTGTCACCGTCTTTGAATTTTGTTGACCCATTTGAATCTACTACGACACCAGATGGTTCGTGCCCCATATACATTGGTAATGGGTTCTTGAAGGAACCAAGTCCTCCTTCTTTGAAATAATGCATATCGGAACCACAAATCCCGACAGATTTCATTGCGACAAGTAATTGACCCTCTTTTAATTTTGGGATTTCTTCTTCAAAAATTTCAATTTTTCTTATCTGAATTAGTTTTGCTACTCTGTTCTTCATAATCAATTAAAGCTTGTTTTAACACATCACAAATGTAATCTACCTCAGATAAACTCAATTCAGGGTAAAGAGGTGGGCATATGTGGTGTTTACAATAATAGTCAGTATTTGGTAAATTTACAGAGGAAAATTGTTCTTTGTATAAAGGTTGGTGATGGACTGGTATTTTATACACCTCACCAGTCAATGTGATGTTTCTATCTTTACAATATTTTTTTAACCATTCTCCATCAATAGGGGTAATAACGATTGCTTTGTAGTTGGCACAAATCCCTTTCCCTTTTTGTGATAAAACTTTGTATTTTGTTTTTTCTAAATTCTTTTTGTATCTCTTAAGTAGATAGTCCCTATCTGAAATTCTTTTATTAACTCTATCAAGTTCAATACATCCTAATAAGGATGTGAATTCGTTAATTTTAAAATTATTTCCTTCAGGGTTTACAATTATTCCACCATCATCAAGAGCTCTTCCGAAATTCTTTAATGACTTCATTTTTTCATAATATGTTTTGTTATTTGTTGTAATCATACCTCCTTCACCAGTTGTCATCACTTTTGTTGGGAAAAACGAAAATGTTCCAATATCTCCAATAGTACCTGCTCTGTGTGTTCCTTTTAATGAAAAGTGTGCGTGTGCTGCATCTTCGACTAACGGAACTTTATGTTTATTACAGATGTTTAATATTTTTGTAATATTGTGGCTAATAATACCACCGATGTGAACTATAATTACGGCACCAACTTCTGAACTAATTTTATTTTCTAAATCTTTATAATCGATTGAAAATGAGTCGGGTTCCATATCTAAAAGTTCTATGATACCACCAGCATTTGTGACTGCAACACTTGTTGCAAAGAATGTGTTTGATGGCATCAAAACTTTTTTTCCTTTCACATCAATAGCTTTTAGTGCTAATTCTATTGCGGTTGTACCGTTTGAACACGCAAGTGCGTATTTTGAATCACTCATCTGAGCAAATCTTTCCTCAAACTGTTTAGTGTATTTTGATTCACCTAATGGTCTATCTGATGACAAAATATCCCAAGACCCTTTCAAAAATTTTATCTTTGATTTAAAATCAAATTTTAATCTGAAAATTGGAATGTTTGGTTTTTTCATAATTTATAAACTTTTTTTACTTTTGATGGAACCCCCGCCACCATAACATTTGGAGGTACGTTTTCAATGACCACAGAACCTGCGGCAACTATTGAATTGGCCCCGATTTGTATTTTAGGTATAATAGTACTACCCGCACTTATGAAACAATTTTCACCGATTTCTACATAACCACATAGAGTACTGTTTGGTGAAATTTGACTATAATCTCCAATGTGACAGTCGTGTTCAACAACTGAATTTGTGTTTATTATGGTACAATTGCCAACTATTGAATCTATATGGACCACCGCATTCGGGCATATTAAATTACCGTGTCCTATTCTCCTTGTTTCAACAACTGAGGATGGGTGGATACAGTTCAGAGGTTCTTTTTTTGTGTGATTTTTTATCAATTCGTAATGTTTTTTTCTCATTTCATTATCACCTGTTGCAATGAAATAATCTACATTAGTATTTTTTATATGGTCCAATGACTTTTCAACTGTTGAATATAACCTGTTGATTATTATTTCTTCTGCGAAACATTCCACATAATACAAATTGTAGTGTGGATGTGTTAGTTTGAAAATGTTAGTTGCAATTTTAGCTCCTGCTGAGCCTCCGACTATTAGTATTGATTTTGGTTCACTCATATAATTTGAATAGGTAAATCTTCGTTATACATTCCCCAGTTTTCTGAGTTTGTGGTTTCTGTAAAATCTTTTATAATTGAATTTTGGTCTGACATTGGAGGGACCGACTCATCTTCATCTCTATCACCATTTTTACCGTGGTTGAGGTGAAATATATAATGGTCTAAAACTTGTATTTTTGAATAATAAGACGCTTTCTTCATGACGTTTGTATCGATACCACATCCAAACAAAATGGATTCTTCAAACCCTTTCATTTGATTCCAAACGTTCCTATGTCCGATTTGATAATCTCCACAACAATTAATCAAAGACCATTTGTCACCTTCAGTTTCAAATCTTTCTTTAGGTCTATATCCATTTCGATTATCCCAAAGTGATTTGTATAAACTTTCGTATTCACTGAAAGACAAATGAAAATTTTCGTCGACATCTCTTCTCGGAACAGTATGAAATAAGTTTTCTACTAAAACACTTTCATCAAGTGGAGTTGCAACTATATCGATATTCGTTGAAATTATGTATTCATGTTCGGCACGTCTTATTGCAATGTTTCTACCGATGGACTCAATTATAGTATAGTTCGATAATTTAGGGTATTTTTCTGATAAAAATTCTTTAGGTACTTGAATACACTTCAATTTTCCTGTGTGAGGTAAATTGTGTTTTATATTTGAAATAACGCCTTCTCCGTTTTTGGTTTTCCAATCCACAAATATAACTTCGTCATGGTGTTCAATTAGTGAAGTTAAACCCATGGTTGTTCGTTTGTGTAAATTACCTCCGTAGTTATCGTTTCTTGAAGTTAGAACTACTGTTTTTTTCATTTAAATTCTTTTATATAGTTTGTCACAAAATGTTTTACCATTCACTGAACTTATATGATGTTCACTATCTCTAACGTGAGTAAATCCTTCAGATATAATCTTATTATTTACTGCAAAATCAAAGTCTGAACCTAGGTCACTAACTTCTATTATGATGTATGTAAATTTATCGAGATTGTCTCCGATTCCTTCTAACACTTGTAGTTCCGCACCTTCAGTGTCAATGTTCAGTAAATCATAATCAGAAAAATTTAATCCCTCCCTTTCAAATAAGGTTTTGATTGTGATTGTTTTTGTTTTAATAATATCTCCTTGTTGTTGAATTAAAGAACTTGAATCTTGGTTGTTAGGTGGACAATATAAGTTCAATTCCAAATCATCATAGTTCCAAGCCGCCAAATTATAAATTTTCTGACCGAATTGTTCAATCTCATTTTTAAACCTTTCGTATGAATTTGGATTCGCCTCTAAAAAAATTGTATTATTCCCACAATAATGTGCGTATTGTTTCGCCTCCCAAGCGTCCCAAGCTCCAATATGGAGGACTCCTTTAGGATACCAATCCAAATTATAAAACAATCCTTTATTGTTACCGAATTGATTTTGACCAACAGGGTTTGGGTCCTTATCCCAAAATGCACCAAATAAACTCATTCTAATTGTATTTTACATATTCTTTTACTTCTCTAATTTCAGAGTCGGTAATAAGGTTAATTTCATTTTTTAATCTGAATCTTTCATCGTTTGTGAAATATACTTTTCTCGCTAAATCTATAAATTCACCCTCAAATCTTTTTTCAGTTTCTAACACTCTTAACTTGTCTTCAACATCCCAAAGTTTTTCATTTATTTCACATAACTGATGGTATAAGGATTCTATTTCCGCCGAATCTAAATGAACCGACGATAGATTATAAAGTAGTTCGAATTCTTTATTAACCAAAGTTAATTTTTCTTCGTTACTTATTTTAATTTTTTTCACATGTAGGATTGATAATTTATCTATCAATTCTCCAACACTAACTGGTACGTATATCATTTTATATATGTTAAATCTTTATCAAACATATGTTCCACCTGATGAAAACTCGGAGGGTTGTGTCTTGAATATACTGTAACATTTTTTAAACCTAATTTATTAATTATGTACAATATTGAGGTTTCAACCGTGTATATATGTTTGGCTTTTAATAATAATCCAATCCAGTCGAAAAGGTTATCCCATCCAAGGTAAGTCATTTCAATTGAATTTTCATACTCTCCCATGTGTGGACATGGCTTAGAATCTGGCGGTGAGCCAAACATTCTATTAACTAAAACAAATTCTTTATCCCCAACACCGAAATGGTCAATCAATTTTTGTTCTCTTTCAAGATTTCTTTCAAATGTGAAATGGTCAACCCAATCGCTGAAATCCATATTGAGTAATTTGTATTTTGCATGCATGATAGGCCCATCGTAATGTCTATCAAAATGTTGAATAGGTAGGTATACGTCATTCACATTGATTACTATGGGTTTGGAATACCCTTCGTTGTAAATGTTTCTATGTGGGAAATCGGCATTTTCATTAACAAAAATCAATCCGTCAATTTTGATATAATCTTTGATGAATTCGAACTGGGGAATTACTGGCCATATAACCAAATACCCTTTAGAAATATAATCTTTGGCAATTTTTTGTGTAAAAAAAATATCGCCAATTCCAGCGGGTTGTCTTATTAAACAAATTTTAGACATATTCTTTTAAATAGTTTTCGAAAATCCAATCGTCCAACACACTGTATTTTTGAACTCTCTCGTAGTTATCTTTTATTGCTTCCATTTTTGATTGATATAACTCCTCAGTAAGTTGAGATAGGTCGAATATACCATCAAAAAAAATTATTCCATCAGGGTTAAAGTATTCTACAACTTTTTTTGTTCCCATGTAAACAGGTACAGTACCCGTTGCAAAACAATCTAATATTTTTTCAGTGAAGTAAGTATCGTATGTATCATTTTCAACGGCGAATGAAAACATATAATCTTTCAATCCAACTTCTTTGTTTGGTATTTCCTTGATACCCCTACCGAACACATCAATCTTATCGATATTGTTCATTGCAAAATCATGTCTGATTTCGTGTTGACGAGTCCATCTTTTATTTGATGTAATCATAGATGCCATCTTTGTTTTCGGATGAATTCCAAATTCTTTGATATAACTACCGTAGGCTGGAGTCCATTTGAATTTTGGATGTATTGAAAGTAACTCATCATTGTGAGTCCAAATTTGTTCGAAAGTATTGAGAACATCTTCTAAATTTGATTTGATGTTATCAATTGCCCCTCCATCAAATTTTCTTGATTCAATGACCCAAAGAAATTTTTTCTTAGCGCCTTTGTCTATTTTATGGTCTTCAATGCCCTTAAATAAGTCATTATCCAAATAAACTGAAATTGGGTTGTCGTAACTATTAAAACACCATTCAATTAGTTGGGGAGCTTTATTTGCGGTAGAACCTTTATCATGTGAAAAGTTCCTTGATAACATGTTTAATTTAACCATCCGTCTTCGTATTTTACTTCAAGTACTGTCCAATATGGTTCATAAATGTCTTTATAATTTCTTGGTCCTCTGGGTCCAAACCAAATTGAAGGTGCTACTATTTTTTTATTAGGGTTTTTGTTCAAGAAACTTGCCCACCATGAGAAGGTTGAATTGACTATAATGTTGTTTTTACATAATGACATTAACCACATTTCCCTGTAATCTTCGTCTTCTACGTAAGTTACGTTTTCAAATTTAAGGTTTTCCTTTACCCACTCTTTGTCATCACTGAAAACAAATACGTGAGAGTATTCACCAATTTCTTTAACTGCTCTCTCGATGTATTTCTCAGTTGCAATTGGGTGAATATCAGGATTCATAAAACAATCACCTCTTCTAATATGAACAGACAGTGTATTTTCTTGTTTAAGTTCAGGATGTTTTTCCATCATTTCACTAATGAATTCTTCAGTAGGCGAGAATATGTTTCTAATTCTATCATCATGACCTAAAAAGTTTTTTGAACTTTGAAAGTATCCGTCAAATACGGTATTACCTTCTTTAACGAATACATCAATGTATTCCCACGGACCTTCACTAACTTTTTCAAATCCATCAATATTGTCAACAAACTTCATGTTTCTGAAAATATTATTTAGGTAGTTTTCTGTTTGTCTCCCTTGCATTGGTGTCCAAGACCTTGGAACGAAAACCACATCCCTGTTGTGGGTAATCCCCTGTGCAATAGCGTGAGCGGCTTGAAAAATTTGATTACCTAACCCACCCATTAAATTACACGATATTAAATTGCTCATCTAACTAACTTTTTTAATTTTGTTTTATTTCTGATTATGTTTGCACATCTCTCTTGTTCTTGATGACCACCACCTGTCGCACTACCTGGTTTGTGGTCATTGTATGGAGATTCCGCATTATAAACATAATACAAATTAGATAAGAATCTATAATTTTCTTCTCCTGCTAACTCTAAAAGTGAAAAGGTGTATGCGACATCTGCAGCTGATTTGAAGTATTCCCCGTCGTCATCCCTAAGATAATCTTTAGGTATTGATTTCCATAAAAAAGTTTTCCATGTTCTGAGATGAGAAAACCTAAATGGGTCTTTACGAACCGTATCTGGATTACATTTTTGAGAGAATCCACTTTCTCCACTTGAATACATAAACGACCCATTAGTTAACCAAACTTTTCCATCAGAATACGTTTTACGAATATCCCCAACAACGTCAGAGTTCAGTAAAAAATCATCACCGTCTAGTTCAATTACAATATCCTCGTCATCAAACGTCAATATAAGCTCATCCAAATTTTTTAATTTGAATTTTTTTTCGGTGTTAACAATCAGTTTGAATCTTGAATCCTCAGATATTAAGGATTTGCACACCTCAACAGAATTGTCGGTAGACATATCGTCAATAATGTAAACTTCAAACTCACTGTCCTTTTGGGACTTCAAAGTTCTAATACAGTTTTTAATGTATTTTTCTGCGTTCCAAACGCATACTACAAATTTAATCATTGTAAATTAATTACGAATCCTTCAGGAGTCGTTCCTGGTTTATAAAATTTCAATCTACCGTTATGTTCTTCGCTCAAATTCGAAAGTTGTTTACTAACAGCATCTATCTCAATGACGTTCAAATAATAACCTTCATTCAGTAAATCCAAACACAGTTTGAATTGTTGTGATTCTTCTAAGATATCGGTACCTCTTTTGTAAGTTATATAGTTCATAACGAAAGGAACTGTCTTATCTGGATTCTGTTTGATGAAGAAATCTTTCAAGAAAGAAGCGTGTTCTTTATTGAATTCATCGACAGTGAATGGTAGGTTAAGTTCCATTCCAAGTTCTTTAGCATAGTGACCTAAAGCCCTGTTATCCCTTGGTAAACAAGGTCCACCAAACCCAAAACCATATTTCATATATTTGTTACCAACTCTAGTGTCTCCACCAATCGCCTTCAACACCGAGTCAATTTCATTACTTAAGTTTGACTTAGTAAGAATATCACCCATCATATTGGCGTAACTAATTTTAGTTGTTAAAAAACAATTGATACCTATTTTTGTTATTTCCGCGGCTTTACATGACATTACATGTGCGTTGACAGGTGTTGTTTGAATTTTAGTATAAATTGAAATTAATTCATTTGCCAATTCTTGATACTCGGTACCTATTAAAACAATGTCGGATTCTTCAAGCCCTTTTACAATTTCTCCTTGAGCAATAAACTCAGGATTATATGCCACTTGAATACTGAACATTGATAACCTTTTCTGAACTTGTTCTACGTCACCAGGATTAGTTGTACATCCCACAATAAATTTTTTATTAAAAACAGGAATATCTTGTTTAGACGATTCAAAAAAATCATTTGCAACTTCAAATACTGCTGAAGTGTCGTAACTACCATCGGTAGTTGATGGGGTTGCAACAAACGTGAATATGATGTCACAATTTTTTATAATTTCGATGTTACTGGTTGTTGCACTAAAATTTGTAACTTCGAATAACATTTTTTGTATTAAAGGTTCGTTTGTTATACAAATGTTATTGTTAAGATTAAAAACATAATCTTCACGCTTATCGGATACAATCACTTCGTATCCTGCTTTTTCACAAAGAAGTGCGAATGTGAGACCTAATCTACCAGCCCCGATTATTCCTATCTTCATATAATTTCGTTTTCTTTTAAATCAAATACTGGTATTGAAACCATTTTGTGTTTATTCTTTTTATTGAAACCCAAATAGGTCTCAACAATTTTATATTCTTTACTACTATAACATAATTTGTTTATTCCATATTCCATTGCCCATTCTAACTCTTCATAAGTTGCCCCAATTTGAGTTTCATCAACTCTGTTATCATCCCATAATCCATCGGTGGGTTCGGCTTCAACAATTTCTTGACAAACACCTAAGTGAATACCTAAGTTTCTGACCTCAGTTTTATATAGGTCGGCAATTGGAGAAATATCCACTCCACCGTCACCATATTTGGTATAAAACCCAACACCAAAATCCTCAACTTTATTTCCAGTACCAACTACAATACCATTCTTTGATGCTGCGATTTGATATAAGGTTATCATTCTTAATCTCGATTTTGTGTTTGCAAATCCTAATTCAGAGTTATATTCTTTTCTAAAAACTGGATGGGATTTGAACTCCTCAAATGTTTTACTCAAATCAACATGTAAACCAATCACATTATTTTTATATTTGGTTGATAAATAAGTAATGTGTTTTTCAGATAGTTCGGTGTTCTTCAATGTGGAATTTAATGGCATGCCAACAACAATAGTTGGAATTCCTGTTTCAGCACACAAAGTTGAAACAACGGCAGAATCGATTCCTCCTGAAACACCAACCACTAAGGTTTCTATGTTGTTTTCTTCAACATAGTTCTTTATCCATTCTTTAATTTGGTTTGATAGATTTTCGTAATCAATTATTCGATTCATTATAATAGTTTTTTGTATTCTTCTTTTATTTGTGTTGCAACCGCAGATGCAAAATATTTTTCTATATCTGTAGGAGGCTCAAATCTTTCTTTTGATAAAATGAATCCACCTGAATCAACTTTATAAATCCAACTTGGTTTTCCACACATCCATCCTTCAATGGTTGTTCTCCCCAATTGTATTCCCGCAGTCTCAGAACACTTTTGAACATATGGTTCAACGTTCCATGTTGGAGGAAAATGTTTTACGTGAGCATTTGATAATATTGCAGGCAGATAATTTGATTTGTCTTCTCCAACCAACCAAAGTTCTTTTCCGTTTTCGGATGCATAATCAATCAATTCCATAATAGTTTCTCTCCTTAGATAATCGATAGTACCGACAAACAAAATAAAGTTTTCTTCTTTAACCGACTTTGGTTTAAATTTTTCGTTATCTATTGGATTGTAGATAACTTCAATCATTTCTTCAGGTATTTCGAATTTATCTATAATATGTTCCTTAATTTCAGGTCTTATTGCGATATATTTTTTTATTGATTCGTGTTTGATTGGGTCTTCTAATTCTATAACTTCAGAATGAATTGAATATACCTTATCGATTTCAGGATAAAATTGAATCATTCTTTCGGCAACAGGTTTGTGTTGCATATGTATGATATCGTAGTTAACGTCAGATACTCGGTACATTACATTTGGTTGTGAAGGTTGAAACCCTTTATCAGTTGTGATTCCCCACTGGCCATCACCAAGTTTGAATCCAGGTGACTGCTCGAATGACAAACACTTGATACCTTGTCTTTTTGCCATATCTGTAAGTGGACCACCTATTTGTGACAATACTGTAACATCACAG
>Ga0315909_10006225_pt1 | contig 13524 bp, 13 predicted proteins | sample LakEriMetagenome_11_FD_203527 | JGI IMG/M metagenome (GOLD analysis project Ga0315909, IMG submission 203527) | Freshwater fungal communities from buoy surface, Lake Erie, Ohio, United States - Buoy 2 MA125 | ecosystem: Environmental > Aquatic > Freshwater > Lake | place: USA: Lake Erie, Ohio...
TTCCGGTGGCCAGAGCGTTAACCATTTGGATGAAAAGTATGATGGTAAGCAAGCAGATATGTTGGATAACGCCTATGTAGTTCTTGAGTATGCAAATGGTGCTCGCGGAATGTTAGATCTGTGCATGTTTGGCGAAGGCTCATTTGATAAAGAGATTCTGACAATCGTAGGAGATGAAGGAAAGATTGAATCCTTCTTACCTTCTCAAGTTGTCCGCGCTTCACGTCGTGAAACTATTGGAAAGCTCTCTGGTTGGAAGCAAGGAGCTAGTCGTGGAAGCGGAAGTGAGCAGAAGATTGTTCATAACTATGATGTGAAATACATGGGCCACCACTACGGTGCTTCTTATATTGAACACATTAAGTTCCGTGATGCAATTTTGAATTCAACTTCAGCGGAAGTAACGCTTAAAGATGGTGTAACAAGCGTGGTTACAGGCCTTGCTGCTCATAAGAGCATAAAAGAGGGCAGAGTTGTTGAAATTAAAGAGCTGTGGGGTTAATGCACACAATCATTCTCGATACTGATATCGGTAGCGATGTAGATGATGCTTTAGCTCTAGCAACGGTGTTGGGTTCTGAATCAGTGAACTTACTTGGTATAACTACTGTTTATGGTGACACCAAACTAAGGGCACGAATAGCGCATCATTTGTGCCACATCGCCAATAAATCAATTCCAGTCTTCGCCGGAGTCGAAACACCTTTATCTGGTCGCAAGGTATGGAGTACAGGATCTGAAGGAAAAGCCTTCTCAAATTTGGATCAGTACGCACTTGAAGATAGAAGGGCAGTTGAATTTCTCATTGAAGCAGTAAATCAAAATCCTGGAGAAATTGAAGTGATAGCTATTGGCCCTCTTTCAAATATCGCCACTGCAATTGTGCAAGAACCAAACTTTGCAAAAAATGTTAAACACCTTTGGATAATGGGAGGTGATTTCACCAAGGAGAAGATTGAACATAACTTCAAATGCGATATTGATGCAGCAAAGATTGTTCTTGAGTCAGATATTTCCATAACAATTTTGGATTTACCCTCTTCACAAAAAACGATAATTAAGAAGGATGAAATAGAACAGATTAAAAGCTCTGGGAAACTCGGCCCAATTTTGCACACTGAAATCCTGAATTGGATTCAGCCACGTCACCAAGATTGGACGACACCTCATGATCCAATCGCGGTATTAGCGATGCTAGAGCCAGAATTTTTTGATTTCTCAGAAATCGGATCTGTTCAAATCAGTGAAGATGGAAAGAGCGATTGGCGCTTAAATGAAGATGGAAATATAAAAAGAGTCTCCCCCTCAAAGCCATTAGAGGCTGTTAGAGCCATGATTTCCCTCATTGCGAAAGTAAATTAACTACCAGCTAGTCCATGGTTTTGCATGGGTATCTACGATTTCTGCCAACTGCTCAAGTCGAGGAATTGAAACTTCCCGTAACGCTTTAGGAATATCTCCTGCGCCAACAATGTCGGCCCAAACCGCTCGCCCTGCAAGGAAGCCACTCGCGCCACCCATGGCACAGGCCTTAACTGCATCATTAAAGAATGGTTGCTTAACACCATTTGAAAGAACTACCCATGGCGAACCAATAGCTTCAGAGATTCTCTCGGCGTTCTTAGTCACTAAATTCAAATCACCCTCGCCGTGGAATGGAACTTCAGCCTTATAAAGATCTGGTTTCCAACTCGCAGCCTCTCTTGCCGCAATAATCAATTCTTCTTCACGATTAAAGGTTCTTGAGGTATCAGTTGGTGGTTTCACAATAATCTCAATAATTGAGGGTAATCCAGAAATCTTGCATAGCTCATTAAAGTCTTCAACAAGTTTTGCGCGTGAATCTGGTGATTCGTCATTTCGCCATAAAATCAAAAACTTTAATCCCACACTTCCGATATCACGCATACGAATTGGATCTACATCTGGATCAATTGCAGTATCTGTTGCTGCGCCGCCTGCAGGTCCAACTAACAGATCTGCTGCAGCGATTAGTCCACAACTGCCCTTAAGAGCTTTCTGCTTGATAATTTCATCTATGCCGAATTCTTGATCCACTAATAATGCGGATGCAAAAGGAGACAACTCTCTTGCAACATCTACTTTAAACTGCGTGAGTTGAGAATCTGGCACTGGAGTGGATTGGTGGGCTGCAAACATTCCGCGTAACGCCTCACGCTGATCAACTGCAACCATTGCAAGTGCGCCAGATGGTCTTGCCAATTTAGTTAGTGGTGCCCTCATTTGTTTGCCTCCAGAAATGCATTGAGTTCAGATGTTGTTGGAATCATTGATTGGCCGTCTAAACCACGACATGAAAGAGCTGCAACTGCATTTGCTCGATGCAGCGCTTCTTGAAGAGAAAACCCATGGATGATTTGAGCGACTAAAGCGCCATGAAATACATCCCCTGCACCCAAAGTGCTTTTTACTTCTACCTTAAAACCAGATGAAGTGACTAATCCAGTTTCAGATGAATATCCTGAACTACCTGCTGATCCTTGCGTTGCAACAACGGTATTCCCACCCTTTAAAGAATCGTTTTCCAACGCAACTGCTAAATCAACACCTGGGTATCGAAGTGCCATTTGCCGATCAGTGGGCACAAATAAATCCACAATATTAGGATCAAAATCTTCAACACCATATCCAGCATCAAATGAGATGAGTGGGCCACTGCCCCTGGATATGCCCAACTCTGCCAAGCGATTTATTCCAACATGGTCTACGTGTACCCATTGTGCATTAGATGCCAAATCTTTTGCAGCCGAATTTATAGGTGCTTGGTTTATGGGTTGACGTGTATTTATAGCGCGTGAACTTCTTTCTAATGAAGAAACAATTACGCTTCCCGCAGTCGGTGAGGATCCAATAGAAATACCCGTGGTGTCGACGCCTTCTTTTTCAAAAATTCGAAGTACTTCTTTCCCATCGGCATCATCCCCGATAGTGCCTATGATTGCAGTTTTGATTCCTTGACGGCTTAGCGCAACTGCAGCAACTGCAGCAGGGCCGCCGCCGCCACGTGTGATGTCACGTGCTATAACTCTTTCATCTTCACTTGGATATTTATCTACTAATGCAACGGTGTCTATTGTTATCACACCAATACAAACGGCTTGAACAGTGCTCAATTATTTTCTTTCTCTTTAGCATCTGCAACTGCCGTTTTCCGAGCTCCAGTGATGTGTTTCAAAGTTAACTTTGAGGCTAGTTCTCCATCGCCATTTTCAATTGCTGTCAATATTTCACTGTGCTCACGTCGAGAGATTTCAGAACGGCCAGGTAAACGAAGAGTCGTCTCCATGGACATTCTCATTACGTCCTGTAAAACGTTGAGAGTTTGATTAATGAATCTATTACCAGCTACTCCAACAATAGTTAGATGGAATTTTGCATCTAAGAGCTGAAGTTGATCAAAATCTATTGGGTGGGAAGCTGTCACGGTATCAATTTGGTTTAGCGTAGTGCGAAGTAATCGAATATCTTCTTTTGTGGCTTTTTCAGCTGCCCACTTAGAGGCTGGGACTTCAAGAACTTCACGTGCATCAAAAAGCTCATTTAGTCCATGCGTTTTAGTCATCATTGAAGCACGAAGCTCTTGCGCAACAATTGGCTCTTGAACAAAAGTGCCTTGACCATGCTTTATCTGCACAAGCCCTTGCGCCTGCAAAATATGTAACGCTTCGCGCAAACTTGGGCGACTTACCTCAAGTAAGTCCGCTAACTGTCGCTCAGGAGGAAGTCGGTCGCCAGGATTTAATTTTTGAAGATCTATGAGTTCTACAAGTTGCGTCGCAATTCGTGCGGCACGCTGGGGGGCTAAAGGTGTTACTGCGCTCATAATTAACCTTTTACCGCACCAGCAGTTATGCCAGCAATAAATGACTTCTGGAAGAACAGGTACATCACGACCATTGGAATAGACGCTACAAAAATCGCTGTAAATAGCATGCTAAAGCTCGAGAAGTACTCACCTCTGTAATCAATCAAAATCAAAGGAAGTGTCTTTTTACTCAGTTCGCTAATGAGCATTAATGGATACAGCAAGTCATTCCAACAAATAACAAAGAGGAAGATACCCGTTGCTCCCATTGCTGGGCGACAAAGAGGAAGTGCAATTGAACGGAAAATTCGCCAATGACCCGCCCCGTCGATACTTGCTGCCTCAAACATTTCGCGGGATAAATCCTTAAAGAAAGCACTTAGAATAAAAATTGAAATCGGAAGGGTGAGTGCAATGTTGACCAGCACCAAACCAGTGAGTGAATTATTGAGGTTGAGTTTTACGAAAAGTACATAAATTGGGATGATATTTACTTGCCCTGGAATAGCTAGTCCAAGTGTAAAGAGGAAGAAGAGAACTTTTCCTGAAATTGTTATTGATCTTGCGATTGCATAAGCCGCCATGCTTGCCAAAATTAAGGTGATGAAAACAGAAAAAACAGCGACGATAACACTGTTCTTAAATGGAGTGATTAAACCACCAGAATCAAAGAGAGTTCGAAAATTATCTAGTGTCCAGTTTTTTGGAAGTGCCAAAGGAGTTGAGTAGATTTCAGCATCAGTTTTGAATGTACCTAAAACAACAATCGAGCATGGAATGAGAACGATAAATGCAAATGCTGTTAACAGGAAATTCTTAGTCGATTTGTACAGCATTATTTATCCCCATAATTCACTCGTAGAGTGCGTCTTTGAAGCCAAGTAATCAAAAGAACCGTGACCACAAGTAAGACGGATTGGGCAGATGCGTAACCAAATTTATAACTGGCAAAAGCCGTGTTGTAGATCAAGGTCACGAGCACATCCGAGGCATTGTTTGGTCCACCCTGAGTCATTGCATAGACCAAATCAAATGCTCTAAAACTTTGAATGGTTGTGTATGCAACAACAACTGCCGTTGTCGGTAATGCCATAGGCCACGTAATGTTCTTAAATTGTTGCCAACGAGAAGCGCCATCTACCTCCGCGGCTTCATAAAGCTCCGCTGGAATTTGCTGTAAACCAGCAACATAGATAACAACCATTTGTCCGGTGTGGAACCATACTTGGGTAATAGCGATTGCATAAAGGGCGTATCGACCGTCTCCCAACCAATTTATGCCTGGCTCATTCATTATTCCAATCGATTTTGCTGTTGCGTTAATTAGGCCGTAATTAGGGTTGTACAAAAACAACCAAATTAAGCCGACAGATACCGATGAAAGAATCGTTGGAAAGAAATATACAACGCGAAGAAATATTGTGGTTTTCGTATTCTTGAGTAAAAATGTTGCGAACAAAAGGGAAAAGGAAGTTTGTAGAACGACAACTACAAAAGCAAATTTAAAGTTATTAGCGACAACTTTTAGGAAAAGATCATCATTAGTTGCCAAATATGTAAAGTTTCGTGCACCTATGAATTCTGGAGGTAAAACTCCATCCCATCGTTTTGTGGAATTCCAAAGATTAGAAATCGATGGGTATAAATACAAAAAGGAATAGATTGCAAAAGCGGGTAAAGCCATCAAGATTAAAACTTTTGAGTCGAAGAATTTTGCTTTCTTCTTTTTAGGGTGGCCAGAGCCAGCCCCACCGCTTGGAGCGGTGGGGCTGGTCTGGTTATCAACTAGTGTGTTAATTAAGCACCCAAGCCTTGCTTAATGATCTTTGATGTATCTGCGAGTGTCTTGGTGATATCTGCACCACCGACAATTGCAATCAAAGCATCTTCAAGCTTGTCACGTACTACACCTTGGTTTAGGAACAAGAAGCGTGGTGCTAGAAGAAGCTTCTTACCCATGATGTCTGATGTATTCAATAGGTCAACGTTGGCTGAGTAGTCAACATTGATTACTGAAACGTGCTGTGAAGTTCCAACTGCGTATTCCTGAGCAATTGGAGCGGTAGCCAAGAATGAAATGAATGCATTGGCGATCTTCTGATCTGTAGATGATGCTTTTGCATTAACACTCAAAATGAAGGTGTTGTTTGTGATTCCTTCATAGTATGGCTTTGCATCTGTGGTGATGAGACCCATAATCTTCATCTTTCCGGCCATTGCAGGGTTGAGCTTTGTTACTGAGCTCATTCCGAATGTTCCGGTTGGATAAATAGCTGCCTTACCTGCTGCGAAATCTGCAGGTGCAACAGTGTCGGTGTATCCAGTTGCATTTGCAGGGAAGCAACCGGCATCAGCCATTTGCTTGTACTGCTTAGCAATATTTGTGAACCAATCGATTGTTAGGTCGGCACGACCCTTATCGATATCAGTTGCATTCTTCAAAACTGTTGCATATGGGGCAGAGTTCATCATGAATGAATTGAGGATTTGACCTGCGTTACCGCGGGTAGCACCTGGCCATGCAAATGGGATATATCCCGCTGCTTTAGCTGTCTTACAGAATGCAAGAGTCTGTGTCCAAGTTGTTGGAACTTTCCAACCATTCTTGGTAAATAGTTCTGCATTGTAAATTGGGTTGTTAAATAGTGACTGGTATGGAAGACCGTAGATCTTTCCATCAACAGTTCCTGGTGTAAGAGCACTTTGGATGAAGTTCTGCTGAGCATAACGCTGAGAAGTTAAATCCTTCAACAGGCCAGCCTTCATGAAGTTATCGAACTGTCCACCGCGCATTGTTACAAAGGCAGCAGCCTTTGGATTTGCGCTGATCTTTGTTAGCGCCAAGTTACCGTAGTCACCAGATGTCATAATTACCTGGTTGACCTTTGTACCTGGATGCTTAGCTTCGAACTTATCGATGATGCTCTGTAGAACTGCCTTATCTTCTCCACGCCAGTGATGGAACTCAATAGTTCCCTTTGGTGGAGTAAGAGATGCAACTGGAGCTGCCTTTGAAGATCCAAGGCGCACGCGCTGCCAAGTTAGCTTTCCACTTGAGCCTTCAGCGCAAATGAGTGAAGTTGTCTTTTGTCCTGTGCTTACACCTTCTGTTGTGCATTTCTTACCGAAAGTTGGAACTTCGGCTGCGTTTGCAACTGCAAGTGGAGTAATAACAAGTGCCGCAGCAACTGTTGCAACTACACCAGCACGGAGTGAAGCAAAGGCTTTATGTCCTTTAGTTTTCATTTTTATCCTTGCTATAGAGGGTTTGTTGTTGTTTACCATTCTGTGAGGGGTATCCCTAACTTTTTTGCCAATTGACGAATACCTGGTCGCACATCGATCCATGAAATGACCAAGTGGTGCGGATATCCGCCAGTGACGATTCCGTTCACTAAAGCAGCTGCATCAGGTTCAGTGATGACAGTTGCTGTATTGCCTTGGAAGTGATTGGGAGCAGGGATTGATTCCCCTCGGCTCACAACCATGCGTAAACCCGTGCTATTGCTCGGATCTACATCCCGATCAATACGAAACAGTGTTACTGCTCCGGTCTTGAGCGGAAAATTACCTGCAACGCCTAATTTGCGATTGCAGTGGGTTGATTGGGTGGCATTAACAGGATCTGCTGCAAGTTTTGTTGCAGCTGAGCCACAGTGCCATAAACGAACTAAACCTTGTGATGCATCAAGATCAACGATATCTACCAAGTAGTTTTCATCTGAGCCCAGTGACTCACAGACCATCATTGTTACAGCGCCTAACACATCGCGCTCACATGTTGTGACTGTTCCACGATCTGAAAGGCGACCCAGGGATGAACAAATACAGGCACCTAAATCAGTTGGAAACTCTGGCCAGCAACGAATTGCGATTGCGTCTAAAACTTCTTCTTTGCGCCACTCATCGAGTGCGACTTCTACTCCATAAACCTTCTTTGCTTCTTCCACATTAACTGCAGCTAATGATGGCTGAGCAGCAACTGCGTTGGCATAGGCGAGTTCGCGAGCCTCTTGCTTTACTTCTGAAATTCTTCCAAAAGCATCATCAATGGTGATTTGGCGAATATCTAAACCGAAAGTAGAAAATATCTGTTTTGCATCATAAATGCATGGTGTGAAACCAATAGGTGCATCTCCAACTGCGCCAATCTTTTTACCACGCAGCCAATCCAAAGCCTTTTGTGCATCAGCTTCAGATCCAAACTCACCTTTGACAGTTTTAGGAGCCGTTGCCTCAGGTAGTTTTCCTGCGAGCGCATCTTTAATTGCAGCGCGTACTTGTGGTTCATCTGCATTGCCATGAATGTGGCGAATAGATTGACCGGCGTTCATTAATGCATGTGCTGCAAGGTTCACGCCACACATTGAATTCAATTTAAGGCGATCCCCAACGGCGCCAGGTTCGCGCATGGACCAACCAAGAACAGGGCCTTTAACTTTTCCAAGCAGTTCAACGGCAGGAGATGCATCTGAGAATGAGGCCATGAACAAGATATGTAGGTCAGCATGTGGAAGTTGAACTGCTGCAACATCCTCCACTGTCATTACTAACTCAGATGGTCCGACCACAGTGGCACCAAGCTCGGTGAGTAATGCTCGTGCGCTATCGAAATTTGCTTGAGCACATGCCAGGTCAAAGGTTGGGCGCGCGAGTGCGACGAGAGCAACGGTGCTCATTAAACCTCCAGTGGTAAGACCTCTTGGCAGAGCGTGCCACTGGAGAGTGTGCGAGTCAATGCCAGAATCGCAGTTTTGCGCCTTGTTATAGGACTGTGATGATTTTTAAGGGGTGAGTAAAAATGGTCTGGTCCGACCATTGACCTCAAAAGAGGGCCAATCAGGGTCCATCGAGAGGATTTTCACGCCTGAGTCCGTAGCAACAATGGTGTCTTCGGCTTTAAAGCCTTTGCCTGTTGGATTCCATGCGACCGGCTGATTATTGGTAATCAAACGCGCACTTCCCTTATTTGCTGGCCAATCACGAGGCAAGAATCCAGTTGGACCACCTTGGTGATGCTTAGTCCATTCATCGCCATCAAAACCATTGGCTGGATAAGCAGCAATTGCTGCATTAACGGGATCTGAAAAGGGCTTGCCCACAACTGTGGCATCTAGCATCGCTGCTTCGACTTTAAAGATTGCCTCATAATCTTTTGTCATCGCATCTGAGATTGCTTCAAAACTGACAATACGAGTAACGGAGGCAATTAATCCTTTGCGCTTTGCACAAATGGATGCAGATACCCGATTTCCAACCACTGCATCAGTTGGTAGTGGGTGTCTAAATTTATGCACGCGCTCTTGGCCTGCAACTCCTAAAAATGCAATCTCAAGATTTGCTTGCCATAGCGCATGTGTGATCAATCCAGCAACATCTATTTCACGATCACTGCTTACAACCTGCTTCATTGCATTTCCTAAAGCAATCGCTGCATCTGAACAAATCTCTTTATAGCGCACTACATCTGACTCAATAAGTGAGGCTCGAATAATCTCAATCTCTGTTCCCAAATCAATGCGATCTGCGCCAGGTTGATCACTACCAACTTTTGCACCTGTTGGCAGTTGTGGGTCGCGACCTTCTGACCACTTAATCGTCTTTACTGTTACTTCACTCGGAAGCTCTTCTGCACTTAAACGCGGAGCCTCAACGACATTAGTTATTGCTGTGGCAGAGTCCTGAGTAATGATGAGATCAAAACACGCTGCATCAATAGTTGTTGGGACATGAGCCCGTCCTGCTATTGCCCAAGCCAGATTGGGATTGCGGCGCAGAACTATGGCCTCAAGGCCTTTCGCTTTCATGAGATCGCGAATTGGCTGAATTCGTTGAGTAAATTCGCTCATGGAATCAAGTCTATTCCCCATTGTTGTTTAACTACTTCAAATGCTGGGGGCACAGAAGACTCAGATTGGACAGCGCTTGCCGCCCACTTCGCTGCAATCTCAAGTGATTGAGTGGTGCTTAGCTCATGAGCAATTCCGGCTAAATAACCTGCAATGAATGCATCGCCGGCACCGGTTGTGTCCTTAACTTCAACTTTAAAAGCTGGCTGTCGGATTTCATTTCTACCACTGTATAAAACTGCGCCTTGCATGCCATCGGTTAACACGATTGTTGCGAATCGATCAAGATGATCTACCGGATTTATCTCTACTGGGAAATCATTGCGGGATCCAATTGCTAAATCTGCGTGTGTCACAGAGGAGTCGGCTAAAGCGCCAGCTCCTACAACTGTAAAACATCCGGCAGCTTGAGCTCGCTGGAGATCTGCTAGAAACTCTTCACGCCACAAAACAAAAGCAACAATCTCGCCGGCTTTAAATGGAACTTTATCCATTCGAAGCTCTCGCAGATGGGGAGTTGTCATAGAAATAATTGTGCGTTCTGATTTTTCATCTACCAAAACTAATGCGTGGTTGGTTTTATCGTCGAAGTGAGTAATTATCAAATCTCTAATTTGGCTTTGCTCTAAAACTTTTAGAAGCTGCTTGCCAATTTCATCATTGCCGAGGTAACTCACAAACCCAGTTTCAACAGATGCAGTGCAAAGCCCAAGAGCAACATTTGCTGAAGTGCCGCCAGTTCGTTCTTCAGTTCGAACTGAGTTCATAAACGATCCTGGTGTAGGAAAATTAGAGAGATAGACAACGGTATCTAGAGCGATTGGACCCTGAACCCAAATTTTCTTAGCCATGAACTTGCTCCAGCATCTGTGTGCATTCCCGAAGATCATCTTCAATTTCTGACCACTGAACATCATTTAACCAAGGAATGGAATAGAAGTCCGCCTTTTCGGGCCAGCGTGCAGCAAACAGAGCACCAGACAATGCTGCAACTGTGTCAGAATCTCCGCCTAAAGAGCATGCTAAGGCAAGTGCATCAGCGCAGTTATTAGCCTTTTTTACAACCCATACCACTGCCTGCAAAGTTTCAAGGGGATCAAGTGATATTCCACCAGTTGGTGGAACCCAATCTGAATAATCTGGAAACTCTTCGCCGGCAAACAGTCCTGCCGCGATTTGTGCACACTCAATGGCTTTCTGTGATTTATGTGTTACCTCAACTAAAGCCTTAATCCATTCATCCCGATTATTTTTAATAAATAACCCACATAATGCGGTGCGCATAATCGCACCGTTGGTTTCTCCAATAACGCCACGCTCTCCAACCTTTACCTCAAGGCCAAGTGCAGAGCGAGTTGTTGGACCTAAGCCACGTAATCGAGGAATTGCAGCTCGTAATTCTCGTAGAAATGATGCGGCAGCATCGGCAGGAGTTTTTTGACTTAAGGATTTAATTGTCAGAATAGAAAGCAATGTGTCATCACTTACACCACCAAATGGCCAACCTTCTTTGGATAACAAAACCTGTGGGATCTCTTTTGGGGTTTCATCGAGAAATTCGTAATACACACCAAATGCATCTCCTGCGGCATAAGCAAGCAGTGGAACAGCCGCCTTCGGTGGTGAAATCACTACAGCCTTCCAGCTTGGTGCACGCGCTTTAAGAACTCTTGAGTCTTTGGGTTCTTTGGTGCATTCAAAACATCTTGGGCCGAACCTCGCTCCAGAATATTTCCAGATTCCAAGAAACAAACTTCATCTGCTACTTGTGTTGCAAAGCCCATTTCATGGGTAGCTAAAACCATCGTCATTCCATCGGACTTTAAATCACGCACGATACTCAACACCTCATTAACCAAAACTGGATCCAGAGCAGATGTAATTTCATCGAGCAATAACAGACGTGGGTTAAGTGCAAGTGAGCGGATAATTGCAACTCTTTGTTGCTGTCCCCCACTTAAGCGATCTGGATATTGATCAGCTTTATCTGCTAAATCAAAGCGCTTAAGGAGAGCAAGGGCTGCAGTAGTTGCCCCATCTTTATTCTTTTCTTGCACCTTTATCGGGGCAAGTGTGATGTTTTCAAGAACTGTTTTATGTGGAAAGAGATTAAAGGATTGGAAAACCATTCCCAGCTTGCGGCGCACCTCATCAACGTTGATGAGTGGATCTGAAATCTCTTCACCATCAAGAAATATCTGCCCATCATCAATTGATTCAAGCAGGTTAATGCAGCGAAGCAAGGTTGATTTACCTGATCCCGATGCACCGATTAAGACTGTGGCGGTGTGTTCAGGAACCGAAAGTGAAAGATCATTTAGTACAAGCTCTGCACCGAAGGATTTGCGGATCTTGCTCAGTTCTAGGACGTTAGCCATTAGATAGCACCCTCTGAACTTTGAGCATTGGTGCGCTGCCTGATAGCGCGATCTGTGTAGCGGGTCATTGGAATTGTGATGAGCAGGAACAAAACTGCGGCAACTACATAAGGGGTGTAATTAAAGGTTCTAGAAGCATTAATCTGCGCTGCACGAACGGCATCTGTCACACCCAGAATTGAAACTAAACCTGTGTCTTTAAGTAGTGAAACAAAGTCATTAAGAAGTGGTGGCACAACACGTCTAATTGCTTGCGGTAAGACCACAAATCGCATGGTCTGTCCTGAAGTTAAACCTAATGAGCGCGCAGCTGCCCGCTGGCTTGGGTGAATTGAAAGAATTCCACTTCGGATAACTTCGGCAACGTATGCAGAGTATGTGAGAACAACTGCAACGGTACCCAAGAAAATAACATTGCTTGAAATTCCCTTTAATTGAAGTGCTGGAACACCAAAACCCACCAACAGGATAATCAAGATAAGAGGTGCCCCTCGAAAAATATCAACGTATGCAGTTGCTAGAAATCTAAAGGGAGTTAGGGCTGGAGATTTAGTTGTGCGAAGGAGCGCAAGGCCTAGCGCAATAACTCCAATGGCTGCTCCCCCAATAAAGGTGAGCTGTAAGTTGATCCACAATCCTGCGACAACTGTTGGGAAAACTTCTCGGCCATAATCAATATCAAAGAAGGTTTTTTTCACTATTTCCCAGCCTGGGGATGTAACAAGAATGATGAGCAATGTGCCAAGAACAACTGTGGTTGAAACTGCGGCAATAGCTGCTTGCCGTCTACTTATTCGCTTTCGTTCACCACGTCTTTGAATCTCACGTGAGCTTGGCGACCAAGCAGAGTTAATTCGCTCTGACATGGTCGCCAAACTACCGTGTTTACTTCTTTTTTACGCTTATGGCTTCAAAGCTGGCGCGCCAGCCTCTGTTGCAAGCCACTTATCTGTAATGGCTGCCAATGTGCCATCAGCAGTGATTGCATCAACTGCGCCTGAAACGCAAGAAGTTAATGCACTGCCCTTGGTTAGCAAGAGACCAAATTGATCACCTGAACCAGTTGAAGGCAACTGGCCGACGATGATTCCGTTTGGAACTTCAACACCTGATAGATAGAAGGCTGTTGGTAGATCGACTACCAAACCATCAATCTGCTTGTTCTTAAGTGCTGAAACACCTGCAGCGTTATCGTTAAATACCTGTGGCTTTGAACCAATCTGGTTTTCGATTGCATCAAGTGATGTTGTGCCAACTGCTGCACCTAGCTTTGCATCCTTGAGTTCAGCAAGAGTTGTCTTTCCGTCGATCTTGCTGCCCTTAAAAGAAACAATTGCTTGTGGAGCTGTGTAGTAAGGAGATGAGAAATCAACTGCGGTCTTACGCTCTTCTGTAATTGAGAACTGCTGCAAGTTAAAGTCAAAGTTCTTCTCTCCTGGTGTTACAGCTGAATCAAATGTTGTGCGAACCC
>Ga0315909_10006228_pt1 | contig 13518 bp, 20 predicted proteins | sample LakEriMetagenome_11_FD_203527 | JGI IMG/M metagenome (GOLD analysis project Ga0315909, IMG submission 203527) | Freshwater fungal communities from buoy surface, Lake Erie, Ohio, United States - Buoy 2 MA125 | ecosystem: Environmental > Aquatic > Freshwater > Lake | place: USA: Lake Erie, Ohio...
CGGCAACAACTCTGAATATTATATTTTGAGCCATATCAATTCGATTTTATCCTTTGTATGGCGATTCGCCTAATGACCGGGCGGTCAGGGCAAAGATACGAAAAAACGCTTAACGAGGCAATTTTATACTGCTTGCCCTTAGTAGTTCTTTGTCGTATTTTGTTCGTTCGGTAAAATTTTTCTTTTCCTGCTTTATTTCATCTTTAATAATTTGAATTTCAGCCTTTATCATTGGCATTGCCTTGCTCATGCTAAATTCAATAATATGACCAGATTTGGGTGGAAATCCGGGAGTATAAGTTACCTGTGTATGAATTTTGCACATACCTGATTTTGGCGATTTAACCAAATCTTGTAACATTTTCAGCCTATATTCAAGGCGTTCTATTTTGTCTTGCAAGTCATAGCATAGACGCAATGCCTCACCAAATGTTTTGCATGTTTTCTGTTTCATACTCCCTTATACGGAACTGAATTAAATTTGTTTCAACGGGTCAACCCTCCGACCTTTTTTGTCGATAAAAAACAGCACATTCCCGTTTACATCCAAAACAGGGCGTATCGTCCCTCTTCTTAATTTGCGTCCTATACCCATATCAATCTTGTACTGATTCCCTTAATGCAATACCGCAAATGACGCCAATTAGAAAGACCAAAACTATCATACTTTGACGCTTTTTTGTTTCAGGTGCAGTTCGTACTTCCATGCGTTCACGGTCGAAGCATACTCCTCAATTCCCATCTTTTCGAGCATTTTAATCTCGGTCAATGACCCGTTACAAAGCATCCGGTGCATTAGATTCACCTCGGTCACGAAAGTTGAGAACTCGTCAGCCCAGTTTCTTCCAAGGGAAAGATACTCGTGCTTGGGTCGCTCGACTCCATCAAAGTCCTTTGAAGGATAAGCGAACGGATATAAGCGTCGGAGATGTCCGATAAGTCCATTGTATAGCGTACTGCCAACTGAATAAAAAAAAACCGTGCATCGTCATCTTTTGCCCATAGTTCGAGTTTTACCCGTTGCATCTTCGGGTCGAAGTCCATCGGGTCTTCGTCAGGATGGACAACGAACACGCAAGCCAAATCCTGCAGAAGCAACTCGTCTGGAATGTCATTGATGCGTCTTTCAAGTTGGTCGAACTTGGAGAAGCCTCCGACAATATCGCCCCTGTTCAGGTCGTCTTTAATCTCCTTGAACGCTTTGACGAGTCGTTCTGGGGTCAGTCCCATAGACGCCCTGCGAACGGCAAGGTCGGCAGGGATTACCCGATTCGCTGGTATATCGCCCCAAGTTTCGAATGTCCGCCACTCGATGCCTGATGCGTCAGTGTAAATTGGTTTTAAGTTGCTCATACGCTTGCAAAGTTACCCGATTTTGCGAACCTATCCAAAAATGAACGGTGGAATGTCCATAAGTAATAGATAAAGCAGTCAAACAAGTGACCGTGCATATTGGTCGGGGCGATTTTCTTCCCATCGTCCCCCCTTTGCATCATTTCGCAATCTTCGACCAGATACTTACACGCTCGATTGATAACAAGGTCAGGATGCTTCGATAGCATCGAATTTATCAGCACGATGGTGTCCTTGCTGTCCGGATTGGACGAGAGCAGGCGTATCTGAGCGTCCGATAGTTTTAACGCGCCCTTGACCGCTTTCCAGTTCGTTACGCCTTTCATCGTGGCTGAGCGGTTGCGACCTGATGCGTCACCAGTCAGGATGAGGCGAGCAGTATCGGGGTATCTGGTGCGGATGCGTTCGCATAGTTCGTACACATCCGAGTTCATGATTCGTTCTTCGCCTAATATCCTGATTCTATTTCGGCTTGGGTCGTGCTGTGCGTAAATGCAGGTCATTGGACTAACATTAAAGTCCATTGATACGAATATAGGCAGGTCGGGTCTTTCCTGAATATCCGCCACATGCTTTTTATGCTCAAAGCAGTACGCCCAAATGGTCTCTTGTTTGGTGACGAGCATGCCCAATACTTCACGCTTGAATGAGTTCGGGTCTAATGTTCGCTCTAACTGCTCGATGTAGCCGGGTCTTAAATTGTGTTGGTTCGCATACGATTCGGCTCGGATTAACTTAATCCTGCCGTTGCTGGTCTTGGCTTGGCTTTCCAATTCCCGATAATAGGCGACATTGTCGGGAGGAGTTGTGGCGGTCTTGATGCGGTGGCGTAACCCTAATTTCTTGAAAGTCGTGCCTCTCGTCCTTGCTCGGCATTTGTCCAACGCTTCTTGGAAGTTCCGCACATCTCGGGTCTCGTCAATGCTTATGGTGTCCCATTCCGACCCGTTCACGACATTGTAGTTATCGAGGTGGGTTAGGACGACATAACTGCCCCATCGGAATGTAATTACTTTATCGGAACTAATGCCCGAATAAGGCTTAACGCCCGACATACGCTTGTTCACGACATAGTCCACGCCATCACGCAATCCCCACTCTTCCCAAGCCTCCTGAACTTTCTTGAATGTGGCAGTCTTCATCATGGCGAATGTTGGCGAGCATATCAAGTGCTTTGAATTCGGAACGGATAGGTCAGGAATTAAATCAATAGCCAGCCAATAAGTTTTGCCCACTCCAACGCCCGTCAGCATATGTATCTCTTCCGCTTCGAGGTGGTGCGAGGAATAGTACGCTATTTGCTGTGCTTCGTTAAGTTCGGGCATTATTCCTCCGATGCTTTTTTAATCGCTTCGGGTGAAATATGCAGGTTAATTTGAGGCGGTTGGTAGTCTTTCGATTCCGTATCTGCCTCAACCTGCTTCCCGTACTTTTTCGGAGCGAGTCTTTCCATTAGCCACATTCGAGTTTCGACACGCAATTTTGAACGGCTCGTAAATTCCCGATTTTCGATTCGGTTGCCGTTGGGAGAGATTATTTCGTCTTGGCTCGAATCGTCTGCAATCTCAATAATTCTTTCCCTCAACAACTCGGTCTGCATCTCTTTTGCGTATGCGTACTGGGCAGAAAAGTCAGGATGCACGGAAAGCCAAAGCAGAACGGTCTGCCTATCTGGAAACCATTCGTGCTGTTCGTGTAGTTTATTCAACCCAAGTTCAGAGCAGGATATTTCGTTGCATATCCGCAATCCCAACTCAGGCGTGTAAGTTGTCGGTCTGCCGTTCTTTTTTACCTCAATCTGGGGCGAGGCGTCCCCTATTGGCTTTTTCGTTTTTGCCATAGTTCAGTTGTGCTAACTATGCAAATATACGAAAAAAACAAACCCAGTCGGGGAGACTGGGTGTTGTTACTCTAAACTCTCGTAAAAAAATGGTAGAATCAAAAAAACCTATGTGGGACAATTTATATTATTTTTTATCCAAATCAAAATAATAATCCGATTCTTCCTGCTTGTACCATGCCCCAGTGCAGGCGTCAATGATTAAAGAGGGCAATCCGAACAAGTTTACATACGGCACGAAACACATCCCGATATTCCCGATAAGGTAGCCGGGTCGGATTTGGCGATTCGTTTTGATTTGAGCGTTTTCGTATCCCTCCGCCTTTACTACGATAGTGTTGCGTTTTTTTACGGGTACTTCCGCAACGCATGTTCCATCTCCGACCTTGTTGCCGTTCACATAAACTTTGGCGTGGTCAGGTTTGACATTGATAGTTACTTCCTGCTTCATGCTGGAAGTGATTGTGGCACAACTCGTAAGCGTTGCCAGAGCGATGATTAAAAGTGTTTTTTTCATAATATTTTTTCAGTTTTAACGGATGCTGTGAAACTTTGTTACAGATGAATTTATTTTATGCCTGAAATATTTTCATTCGTTATATTTCATATGAATATACATTTATTTGTTGCTATTTAGTTGATATTCAGGAATTTCGCTAAATATGAATTTTTTCGTGTAGTAGGTTGTAGGGGGTTGTAGTAAGTTGAAAATATCCTCAACTTACTACGCTTTTGAAAATAAACTCAAACTATAACTAACTGATTATAAATAATATATATATTAATAATTATATATATATTTATTATTGTAGTAGGATAGTAGGTTATTTTGGCATTTTTAACATTTTTTAAATTTTTTTTCTTCAATTCAATTTTGAAAAGTAATTTTGAAAAATAGTTTGAACGGCAAAAACTACTCCATCAACCTACTACACTTTGCGTAACTTATTGAAAAATAAATCGTTTAGTGTAGTAAGATAAAAAAAACTTCAACTTACTACAACTATGTTCAACCCCATCCTTTCGGAAAGTAAAATTCAGCAGGTCGCCATCATGGAAATTTGGAACAAATTGCCCCAAACTCGGCTTTGTTTGTTCCACATCCCGAACGGAATGTTCTCAAATGCCCGAGAAGGGGCAAAATTTAAGGCACAGGGCGTTATCTCTGGCGTTCCCGACCTTGTATTCGTCTGGAACGGGAAAACGCATTACATCGAAGTTAAATGCGAAAAAGGGGTATTGTCAAAAAATCAAATCGCCCTGCACCAAAAATGGATGGAGCAGGGCGTTTCGGTAAATGTTATGAGAAGCAGTGAAGAAATTATTCGTTTTGTGACAGAACTGGTCTCACAAGGTAGGTCGTCCGAGGCTGAGAATTCCGTCTCTCAATAATTTTCAAAAATTTCAAGCGATTTAATGCTTTGCCCAAAACAACATTTGAAATTCTCAACTGCGTTTTGGATTGCAAAAATGTTGATATGTCCGATGCAGTCATTGTAATTCCATTCGGGTCTTCTGGTTCACATACCTCGTAATATTTGCTCAATAACTCCTCATTTACATCAGGTGCGGTATTATTTGAGGAAATAAGTTGAAGCATTTCATTTTCGTGAGAGTTTAGGAATGGCGACTCGCCTCCACTTGTGAAGCGGTGATAGGCTTCGATTAAGGCATCGGTCTTGTCGATGGCGTAATATGTTTCAAGGTCAATCGAACTGGCATGAATTGGAACGATACGCCTGTTTGAACTATCGGTAATAATATCAGTATCATTTGAAGTACCGCACAGCATGGCAAGGCGTTTTATATCTTCGTGGTCTTTCCCGTATGCTCGTCTAATTGTAGAAGATGTCTGTCCGGATTTTGCTTTCATGTACTTATAATTTGTGGCAAGTTTACCGCCCCATTCGTCATCGCACACAATCCACTTCATGCTGAGCAGAATGTCATCGTCTTTGCCTCCAGAGAGGTCGGAAACGGCAAAGTAATTGGATAGTTCTTTTGGTAGTAGTTTCTTCCAAAATTGAGTTTTACCCGTTCCGATTTTTTCGCCATAAATGATGGGAATCAAAGGTGGCGTCTCGTCTCCCAATGCACCGGCAATGAGTCCCAAGTAAAACTTAGTCAGAAAAACTTCGATATAATCGTACATTATGTCACCATTTGGTAAATGTCCGTTATACCCTGATATAGTGTCTGCCATAGACTTAATTACGCCAACAGGCTGTCTATGTTCGTTTGCTCGTAAAAAGTCAATTAACGGGTTGTATGATGGTATTTCGTGCGACCTAAGGTAAGTTGATAAAAGTTGTTGTGGTATTTTTGGTTCAATTTTTTTCAATGCGATATACATTGAGTTTTCCTCAGTTTCGGTAAACACCTCTCCATTATTCTCCAAGCGGTTTGTTATGAGATTTCGTTGTAGTTTATAGTTTGAGTTTATAAAAATCTCAATTGTATCAATCTGGGAAAAGTTCTTGTCGGTATTGATTGTTGAGGTATTTTCAAACGCTCGATTGACAAGTTCGGTTGCCTCGTTTATGTCCATGCCATCGAGTTCGGTCATGACCCTGATTACTGATTCTTTTGGTCTGCCCTGCTTTTTGGCGTGATATACCGCTTGCAGTGTTCGCTTGGTTCGGGGTGATGTTATGTTTATTCCTGCTTCCTTGCAGTAGTACATAAAAGTCCCCAACTTGATACCTTGCCCACCTGATTTGAGGAATGCGGTATAATGCTTATCGCAGTTTTTTTCGTCATATTTTTCATTGAATTGACTGACCAGATGGAAGTACCCTCGTCCATCTTCTCCGAAATAATCGCATAAGGCAAAACCGATATTCCGCCAGAGATAATACTGCCCCTGAGTCAGGTCGATTCTATTTGAAACGATTTGGTCGATAATATATTCAAAGTCGGACGAGGCGACAAAGTCTGGATGGGTAAGTTTTGGCTGTTCTTTTTTGGGAATGTATTTTTTAAAGATTTGAGACCGGTTGTTGAAGAAAAGTCCGGGGTCATAGGAAACGAATCTTGTCCTGCTTACATCCTTGCAGGAACGGTCTATTCCGATTTGATATTGCTGTGAATAATACTTTTCCAAGCCTTCAAATGCGTCCAGATGCTTTGCCGGGTCAATTTTGACAATAACGGCAAGACCATTCCCTCTAATTGATTTGAAGCAGGCGTAGGTGTACGGGTCTGACCATAATTTATTTGCCACATCGAGCATATTAACTGGCTCGATATTATCGATGTCAATGCAGATGAATCCTGAGTGGGCGATAAGTCCGTTGGCATTTCGCTCTTTGAATTGACCCGAAACGGTTACAAGTGGAACGGTCTTTTTAAGTTCGGCATCTTGGGTCTCCCGAATCTTTTCGACTGGCTCTTTCCAAGTTCCGTTTTTGACATCTGCAATAAACTGGTCAATCAGCGTGGTGGCGGTTGACTTGGTGTCGTTAATGTTGCGGTAAATTGATATTGTCATCGTTTGTATTTTTGTTGAAGTTGAAGTTGAATATCTACCCATCCTTTTTTGTACTTTTTGAATTTGGCAAATTCATAAAGTTCCTCTTTGGTCATTTCGGTATATTTTTTTCGCAAATGCTCAGGTACTTTCGGTTTTTGCAATTCGGCAAATTCGGCAAAAACCGGCGCAATTACCTTCTGCTCTTTTTGGTGTCCGCATTCTGGACAAATGTTAGTCGATACAGGCATCATGGCTTCGCATGACTCGCATAAACGAACGGGGAAGGCATTTTGTTTGTCGGTTTTCTTCTTTTTTTGTGTCAGACTCCATTCGTGTTCAGTATCATACCATCCGTGACGCATGACATTATCCCCGTGGTCAATCACAACAAGGTCGGTTTTGTTAGGAGCAGGTCGAAGTCCCCGTCCGACCATTTGCAGGTAAAGTGCCAAGGATTGCGTTGCTCTGTTTAAAATTACGCAGGATATGTGAGGCATATCGAACCCCTCGGTAAATAACCCAACATTTGATACGCCCTGAATAATGCCTGATTTAAGTTTGGCAATCGTTATATCTCGCATGTGTTGGGGCGTCTCGCCATCGAGGTGTTCGCAGGCGATGTTTGCGTTTTGGAACGCCTGAGCGGTATTTTTGGAATGCTCGACATTGACGCAAAAGACTATAAACGGGCGGTCTTTGGCAAATTTCAGGTAATTATTGACCACGCCGGCATAAAGTGTGCTTTTATTAAACTTTGAATAAAGTTGAGCAGAATTAAAGTCGCCACCAACCGACCCGACACCATCAAGGTCAATGTGTTCCTTATTGGCAAATTTCCGGACGGGGCAGAGGAAGTTGAGCGAAGTCAGTAAATTAATCGAAATCGGGTTGACGATATCCTTAAAAATATCGCCCAGAGGCTTGCCGTCTAATCTCGATGGCGTTGCGGTCATGCCCACGACAAAGGCGTCTGGATAGTGGTCTAATATGGTTCGGTAAGAATTTGCCATTGCCAGATGACATTCGTCAATGAATATAATATCGGGCGGGCAAATGCTATGCAGTCTATTTCTAAGCGTTTGAACTGATGCGACATTTAGATTCAAATTAGGCTTTGTGTTGTTACCTTGAATTAATCCGGGTGCAAGTCCGAACGATTCTAAGCGTTCAATGGCTTGTGTGAGCAGTTCTTTTCGGTGTGCAAGGAATAGAATTGATTTGCCCTTGCTGATGGCAGAGGCAATCATTGACGAAACTATGGTCGTCTTTCCCCCACCAGTCGGAACGCATAGGATTGACCGCTTATGCTTGGCAATACTTGCCCTAAGCAGGTCGATGGCTTCGTTTTGATATGGTCTTAATTTTTGCATAAAAAGAAACCCCCGAAATAGGCGGTCAGAGTCGCCTACTTCAAGGGGTTGGTTTCCTGTACGGAAATATTTTGAATCCGCTCTGACCCGGATATTTTTTACAAATGTAACAATAAGACGCAAATAATCGTAAAAGGTTGCATGCAAAAGAAAAAATTTATTGAAATGATTGAAACATTGGAACAGCACGAACCCGCCATAATCGGCTTAAACTACGACTACAACCGCAACGATGAAACCGGTCGAACCAGCGTAACCCTGAACGGATTGATGGTAGCCATTGTGTCCAGAACCGACACGCCTCATTTATTCAAGGTAAACATGGTCAATATCGCAACCGACTCAATCGAAATCATCGGGCGAGACGAGGCGAAACGATGGATAGATAGGCAAGTTACACGGTTTTTATTCGGTTGCTACAAAAAAATTTCTCTGTGAGAATCAGCGAGTTATGAGAAAAGTAAAAAAAATATTTGCATTGGAACAAAACAATGCTGTATCTTTGCTTCATCAAATTTAAACAACACGATATGACAACAGCGACACTTTTTACAAAACAAATGCTTCAAGGAAACTCAATAACTTGGACTAAAAAAGCAGAGATTACAATAAACGGCACTTGTGTTACAATAAATCAGTATAAAGATGAGCCAGCAGATGTTTGGGTTTCTACACCTACAACTTACAATCGTGTTGCAAAAAACATGGAACTAAACCAAGCGATTGATTTTGCAAACAACTTACTGAAATCATTTAACTAACATCAAACGGGGGGTGCGCATCCGGTACGCACAATAAACTTAAACACATCAGACAATGACAACAACAATCAAAATTCAAAGCCAGCAAAGCCACATCACCTTTTACAATCGTACTGAGGTATTTTCAAACGACAAACAAGCACGCCAGTACCTTTTGGAATGGCTCGACAAATTAGAATTTGACGCAGAAGTTCCTGAACAACTCGAAAATGGTCAATTCTTTGACTGCCGTGACTACATCGTGTATATCGAAATCGCTTAATCCTATGAAACGCTACATAAAAGTCATCTGGCTCTTCATCACAACCGTATATCTTCCACTTATTTTCTACAAAGACAAATGAAACAACAACCAAACTTTTTCGAGAAGGTCAGTGCCTTCATGCTCGTAGCGATTCTGATGGGAATCGGCATGCTTATCTTTCACAACATCTTAATTCACTTCGGACAATGACAACAAGCACACACTGGAAAAAAATGACCAACCCGGATTATTTCGGGTCGCACGACCTCGTTCAGAACGATGGCAGTTATGGTCAAATCATCGTCACCATTGCATCCGTTGCACAGGAGAAGGTCAAAGGTTCGGACGGAAAAGATTCGCTCTGTATCGTAGCCAGAACAGCCGAGACCAAGCCGATTATCCTGAACCGCACCAATTGCAAGACCATCACGAAGGTACTTGGCACGCCCATCATCGAACGCTGGGCAGGTCAGCGGATTGTGGTTGGAGTCGAACGGGTCAAAGCGTTTGGCGATGTAACGGATGCTATTCGGGTAAAGGCGACCAAGCCGACACCGGACAAGCCTAAGGACTGGACAAAGCAAATCGAGGCGATTAACGCCTGTGCAGATATGCCGTCTCTGGTCGCTCTGTGGCAGTCGTTTGATGCCGAAACAAAATCGGCAATGTTATCGTATAAGGATTCACGCAAAACCAAAATAGAAAATGAAAGTAATTGACAACACACAGCAGGGCAGTCGGGAGTGGCACGCCCTCAGGATTGGACGGGTAACATCGTCCAGAACCAAAGACATCATGAAGTCGGATAACTTGCCAGTAGTGGACGCACTCATTGCCGAGCGGGAATGTTTTGACGACCATCTTTGGGATGCGTTGGAAAACAACTACGAATCCGAGGCGATGAAGTGGGGGACGGAATACGAACCCGAAGCCAAGGCGAAATACACGGCTCAGACCGGCATAGAACTAATCGATGTGGCGTTTTGCATTCACGATGAGTTGGATTGGTTAGGGATGTCCCCAGATGGACTCACAGCAGACCACATCGGTGCGGTCGAGGTCAAATGCCCAAGCACCAAGACGCATGTACGCACGATTCGGATGGGTGGCTTACCGAACGAGCATAAGTGGCAGGTGTATCAATACTTTTTAGTCAACGAGAAGTTGCAGTGGTTGGACTTCATCAGTTACGACCCCAGATTCGCCCCGAAACCACTCTACATTTACAGAGTCGAGCGGAACGAAATCATTGAAGAACTGAAAGCCACAATGGACGCCCTGCTCAAGTTCTGGGCAAAATTCGAGAAGTATCATCAACAAGTAACATTTTAATTTTTATGAATATTCAAGGTAAAGTAGTACGAGTCCTACCGACTCAGACGGTAGGCGAAAAAGGATTTCAAAAGCGTGAAATCCATGTTGAGATTGACTCAGAGTCAAAGTACCCGCAAGTCATCGGTCTGGAAGCACAAGGCGAGAAAGTCGGTCTGCTCGATGGTATCAATCCGGGCGATGTGGCATCATTCGAAATCAACCTGCGTGGGCGTGAGTGGTCGGGTCAGTACGATGTGGTCAAGGTGTTTAATACCTTGTCAATCTGGAAAGTCGAGGTCAAAGTTAAGGCGACTGCACCTGCACCAATTGAGCCAGCACCAGCACCAAGTTCAACCGATTCAGACCTTCCATTTTAATCTATGACCAGTTACGAAATACACCGACACAATAAAGCTGTAATCGTTCGTCTGCAAAAAAAAGTCCTGCTCGATAGCGTATTGCTGTCGAGCAGGGCAAAGCGGATAATAAATGATTTGAACCTTGTAACATTGTATGACCTTGTCTCGTTTGACTTGGAGGAACTGCGATTTATTCCCGAACTAAAAAGCATCGCAGGCAAAGGCACGATAAATGAACTTGAACAAATCAAAAAAGAATATGGATATGCAAAACCTTAAACCTTACCCGAAACAGCCAGACCCAAGTATCGACTATGGCGAACCGAATCTCCCCGAATGCACTTGTGGAGAGTGTGGATTGGTATGGGAGACAGAAGATATTGACGATATGGGGCGGTGTGGTGAATGTAGGGAGGAGAACAAATGACAACCTACCAAATCTGCGTAAAATTGTACGGGCAAGCCACCGTAGACCAATGGCTCTTAAACAAAATGGAAGAGATACCACCGCCAACAATTCAACTCGATATGTTCAACGGCTTTATCAGGTCGTTCGATGTTACGAAACGCACCACCAGACAATACGAGGTAGTTCGGATTCCAGAGCGAAAAATGACGATGGAGGATGTCATCAGTTCCCAGCGATACGATGCGGTGAATGTCCGGTTCGTGCTGGTCAAATACTTCGTTGATAATTACCCGAATTACGACTTCACAATGATTGGTCAGGTTTTCGGAGGCAAAGACCAAAGCACAATCAGGCACGCATATCAGGAGGCTTGTAATCGCTTGGATATTGGCGACCCTGATACAATCGAGGCGTGGCAAAGATTAATGGACTATGTGAAACATAAATAATTTAAACCCGTATAACGTTGGCGATTGGCGAAGTAAAAGCCTTGCACTACTGTTGATGGTTAGCACGATGCTCAATGGCTTTTATTTTGCCAATTGCGTGTTATCGGTTCGGGCGGTTTATTAAAAAGAATATTCACATTTAAAACACAACAAAATGAAAATTTACAATTACAGCGTAAGCACAAACACAATCTGGACTTCATTTGATTACGGTGAGGTAGAAGCGGATAATATTGAAGATGCTAAAAAACTGGCTATTGAAAAGCTAAAATATGATTTCAAAAAAGCCAATGACGCATTTGAACATTGCGATATAACAAAAGGCTTTAGTATTAGTTTCGATGACAACCAAGTGCAAATAACTGAAAAATGAAAATATTAATTATTGATTCACATAAAGGAACAGAAAAAGGCATCCCGCAAAATATGCACTGGCAGAATTCTAAAATATTAGCCGATTATTTTGGTGCGGATTTAATTTGGAGTTATCCTTCCGTAAATGACAACATTAAAACAGGGTATGAAGCTATAATATTTGTCCACGCAAGCCATTACTCATACATTGATACAGAATGGATAGTAAAAAACCCTGACGCAAAATTATTTTACATAACTAATGAATATAATCTTGGCGAACCGTTAATTCTTTGGAAGTTAGCAAAGCAAGGAAGGAAGTATTCTGTCATTGCAAATCACCCTGCAAAAGCATCAAAAGTTGTTTTAAAATATACCGACAAATGGGATGTTTTAAATTTGAACGCATTAATATACGAACCCAAAAAGCGTAAACATACAATAGATTTATTTAATGATCCAAGAGCCAATTGCGTTTATTACGGTAGTTTTAGAAAAGATAGGTCTGCTTATTTTAAAAAATATCTAAACGATAATGTCTTACTATCAACTCACGCCAAAAACATTGATAAATTTAGAAAAGCTGGGGCTACTTCTAATATTGGCGGTAGAATAAATTGGGCAGGAGAAGGATTATTTCCATACAAACAAAGCCTTTATATCGAGGATGAAAAAACACATACTTACTATAATTATTTAGCAAATAGATTTTATGAGGCTTTAAATTATGATTGTGTTCCAATATTTTCAAAAGAATGTATTGGAACTGTTAATTTGTCTGGGTATAAAATACCTGATGAATATTTTATAGAAAATTCAAACGAACTAAAAAGCAAAGAAGGCTTAATGTGTTTAAGTGATTGGCACATTATGGCTCAAATTGAGAAAAACGAAACGCTTGCTAAAATTAATCAAATTATCAATGGAGCTGGGTAGTAGCCTTGCACACAACAATAAATATTCAACTCCGTAACCTTTTAACATCAAACCCGTATAAAGTAACATGGCAAAAAAAGAACCGAAGTTAAAACACATAGTAATTGTTGGGAAATTCGATGATGACAAATGCCGTCAAGTATTGATTAATCCAAAAACTCAGGATGTGGTATTGTCTGCAATAGTTGCCTGTGAAGGAAATGTAAGGGCACTCGATAAAATCCTTGATAATATTGATATTGAAATTCCGGAACAACTTTTTTAAACTACCCCCGTATAAACCAATATGACACCTTTCAACACCACTATCACCGAGACGCCAGAAACTAACTTAGACTGGCTGTATCAGTTCGAAATTCCCGATGGTCGCACGGCTTACATTGAGCCAACATTAATCGACCACGCCAACCCGTATCAGTATCATTCGTTTCTGCTTAATAACTTGAAGTCAGGCGAGGTTCTGGAAATTCGGCAAGGCATAATAACCCCGAAACAAGTCTATCGGGATTGGTTTGTGATGCCGTTTCATACCGACCGCAAATACTTCTTCCAGTTAATCATGCCTGAACTAATTATTGACGGCTGGGACATTGACGAACTGCTCAAAATGGAGAAGGAGTTTAATTATTCAGGACACAACGCTTTCAAACTATACCG
>Ga0315909_10006234_pt1 | contig 13513 bp, 2 predicted proteins | sample LakEriMetagenome_11_FD_203527 | JGI IMG/M metagenome (GOLD analysis project Ga0315909, IMG submission 203527) | Freshwater fungal communities from buoy surface, Lake Erie, Ohio, United States - Buoy 2 MA125 | ecosystem: Environmental > Aquatic > Freshwater > Lake | place: USA: Lake Erie, Ohio...
TTCAACTCGCCGGCTTCCTTGCGGCGCTTGACCTCCGCTTGGATTTCGGCCTTGCGTGCAGCTTCAGCCGCATCCTGTTTTGCAACCAACTCTTCGTACTGCTGCTTAAGCCGCTTGAGATCGTAGCGGCTTTCTGCCATCTCGCGATTGCGAAGATCAGTCGGGCTAGAGTCGTACCACTTCAGGAAGTCGCGTTCGAGCCGTGCGCGCTCGCTTTCAACCATGCTAGGGTTGATGGCACGCTGCTCTTGCATATATGCATCAAGTGCAGCCTGACGTTGTTTGGCAGGGGCGCTCTTGGCTTCTTGCTCTGCGGCTTGTTCCCTAGCTCTATACCACGCATTCAGTTGTTTGCGGCTTTCTGCTCCTTCTTTCTCCAGCAGCTTGCGTTCTTTGTATGGAGTTGAGTCATACCACTCCAAGAATTCACGCTCAAGGCGCACAACATCGCGTTCGGAAAGATATGGATCAGCAGCCTTTTGTTGCTGCATGTATGCTTTAAGAGCTGCATTGCGCTGTTCGATTGGCGCTTGCTCTGTAGCTCTAGCGGCATCAGCCTCCCGAGACGTGTACCAAGCTCGCAGCTTGTCGAGTTTTTCAGTGCTTTCTTTTTCTTGCGCCTGACGCTCAGTGTATGGAGTTGACCGATATTCCTCTAAGAAGTCTCTTGTTAGCCGAGCTTCATCGCGTTCAGTTAGATCGCGATTAGCAGCACGCTGCTGCCGCATGTACTCTTCTAGAGCCTTAGTTTCCTGCTCCTTCGCGGCACCTTCGGTTGCCTTCTCAGCTTCAGCTTCAGCAGCTCGCAGCTTGCCAAGCAAACCCTGGTAGTCTTCTTCTTGTCTCTTCTGTTCTGCCTCGCGGTCTTGAGGGGACAGCTTGTATTGTTCAGTTAGCTCCCTGTATGCAAGAGCTACATCGCGCTCGGTCGCATCGGGTGACTTTTCAAGAGCAAGAACTTTTGCTTGGGTACGGAGATCTGCCTCGCGCAGCTCGTCTTGGTACTTACGATATGATTCACCAACAGCACGATCAGAGTCTTTACGCGCTCTCTCGGCGCTTGCCTTTGCCGCTGTCTTAATCTCTTTCGTGCGTGCTGTCCGTTGGGCCTCAGCCTCTGGCCCACCGACGACTCCCTCTAGCCGCTGCTGCGCGGTCTCTTCAGGCGTCAGGCCACTGGCTGCTTGGTAGGCAGAGTACTGATCTAGGTAGTCTCTCTGCTGCGAACGAAGAAGCTCAGTCGCCTGCTCTTGGCTGGCAACATCTTTCGGCCACGTGTTCGGATCCGTCGGAACAACCGTGACGATCTTGGTGTACTGCGGTTCAACCGGCGTACCTTGATCCAAGCGACCGCGCACATTACGCGCCACCGCCGTAGCGATGCCGATGTCGATCTTCTCTTCGGCTGCGATGATCGCGGCCAGTTCATTGACCGGCACGTCACGAGGCAAAGCTCTCTCGTTCAGCGCTTGGTCAAAGTACTTGTCAGCAATCGTCTGCTGCTTGACGTCAGGCTTGCGTGCATTGATGCGCTGCGTCAGCTCTTCAGCCACTGAGACAACTGCCGTCGTGCCAGATGGGATCTGCCGCTCAAACTCAGCCGTCACCGCCGCAAGGTCAGCGATGTCAGTAGCACGCGACAGAATGACGTTGCCTTCACCGTCCTTGCGCTGCACGACCACAGCATCGGGGCTTGTCGGCTTGCCCTTGCCCATGCTGTACAGGACTTGGTCAAGAGCAGCCTGGGTCACGCCTTCTTCCGTGGCGGACATCTGCCGCAGCGCATCCGCAATCGTCGGATTCTGCGTGTATACAACGCCGTTGACGCCAGCTTCCTTGCCGCGAATCTTGACCGCTTGTAGTCCAGCAGCGGCTGAGACCAAGGTGCTTGTCGGCTGCGGACTGTTCTCCGCAACGAACACAGCGTCCTTCTTGGTGTCAGGGTTCATCATCGCAGAGAACTGCGCATCGATGTAACGCTGCGGCTCAGGCTCGATGCCGCCGGCCAGAGACGTCGGGATTGAACCCGAGATCCTAGCTGCTTGTTCAGGCGTGAGCTTCGTGAGCGAACGCATCTCGCCAGTCTCTTCGTCAAAGACCGGCTCATCGCCAACCTTCGGCGACAAATCTTTATCTCCACGTGCACGGCCCTTGGTGATAGCCTCTGTCAATGCACGGAAGAACACACCAGCTTCTGCTCCGCCTCTGCCGGCGCTAGCCAGTTCCTTGGCCAGCCCTTCAAGCTCAAGCAGTTCTTGGTCGGTGGCGTAAGCAACGCCAAACTTGACGAAGAGCTGCTCGACTAGTTCTTGGAAACCTTCAGCCGCGCCAGCAGTGGCAAGCCGTCCAGCAACGTGGCTGTTCAGCGAGTCCATCATCTTCTCAAGTTTGCCGCCAGACACCTTGTTCCAGCGACCTAGGAAAGTGGCAAGGGTCTCGCCAATCTTGTCTCCAATCAAATACTTGCTGACAACGCCGCTAAACGCTGCTGGCCCAGCGGCAATTACACCGCCACCAAGTGCATCTTCAAAACTGGCGCCCTTTTGACGGGCCTGTGTATATGCCTCGTTCGATTGCGCAAGCATCGCTCCGCCTGAACTGAGTGCTACTCCGTAGCCACCAGGAATAACAGCAAGCGCCAAGTACGGAGATGTACCACCAACAGTGCCGGCGAGGTGAGTAACCCAGAACTCTTGTACAACAGGCGAGCGATTCTGGAGACGTTTTGACGTCGTCTCCATAGCGTACTTCAATCCGTCATTTACGGCTTTATGTGTTTGAGCGCCTGTGGCAAAGTCAAAGGCAGTAGCCGTAACACCTAGAGCAGAGAAACGAGCACGAGTCTCCTCGAACTTCTTACGACCGAACAAGTCCCATGCTTCTTGCTGGGCCTTGTTCTTGTCTCCGCCGTACTTAGCCGCTGCAAGGCCATCGATCTCTGCGCGATACTTGTCATCGCGGTCCCACAACGGAATGTTGCGGTTGAGCATGAAGTCGTGCGCATACTTAAAGAGGGCTTCTTGGATCTGGTCGGTGCTGCTAGCTGCGCTCGACACCAGCGCATCACCAATGCCTGCCGCGTATTCCCAGAACGTCGGGTTTTCACCCGTCATCGCAGCCGGATTGGAGCCAGGCGGAGGCGGAGCATTTACCTGCGTAGGCGGGATGTAGTAGTCAAGGCCAGCCAGAAACTTCTCGGCTGGAGTTCTCGTGTCAACCTTCGGGTCAATACCGACGTTGCGTAGATACGTAGACGCAGTGTCACTAGGCTCACTGACTACGCCACGAGCGCGAAGGTTTGCTTCGTACGCTTGACCGAGAATTCCTTTTTGGCCATCCATGTCTTATCGGATCCTAAATCCACCAGGCGGCACATTGATCACGGGCGGTCTACCAGCAGGCGCATAGATCACATTGGACCCAGGCAACTGAAGCGGGTTGTAGGTCGGAGCAGGAGCAGCAGCTCCCGCAGGAGCAGGAGGACCAATCATCGACGGGCCTGATGTCGGCCCAGTTGGCGTGCCCTTGGCCATGCGTTGCAGCAAGTCAACTGCCGACAGCGTCTGCCCAGGCTTTGGCGCAGCAGTCGTTGCCACATCCAGAAGCGTGTACTTCTGATTCTTCCGACGATCAATGCCAAAAGCATTGTCAAGGTATGTGCGGCGCTCTGCTTCAGACATGCCTGCCAATGGATCTCGAATGCCAGCCTTCATGTTGACACCAGGCGGAGCAATCGACGCTCGAGGTAGCTCAGGTCCAGCGGCCACTCCGCTTTGAGCCTGCGCTCGTTCCTTGACTACAGCTTGTGGATCTTTGATCGCCTTAAACAGCGACGGCATCTTGGCTTCCAGTTCCTTGATGCGCTTCTTTTGTTTGTCGTTGAGATTCTTGCGGCCCAACAAGTCTTGGTACTCCTTGACCTGCTGCTCTGCATCGGCAAGAACCTTCTTCGCGGAGTCGCCTAGTTCTTTAGGCGCCGGCGATGTAGCGAGACGTTCCTTCTCAAGGTCTCGTGCAGTCTTGTACTCAGGCGGGAGCTGCGATGTTTTCTCAGCGCCAGCTTTACGGTCTTTGGTTGTGTCGTACTTGGGGAAGCCTGGCAGCTTCGTTGCGTCAATCCCCTTGCCTTGAGAAGCGGCTTGACCGTAATCACCGCTCGCCACGAATCGAAGGTCCAAGATGTTCTTAGACGCTAGGTGATCGGCAATCTCCCGCTCAGTTGCCTCGCGGCCCATCTTCTGGCGGACATCGTTGGCGAATGATTGAACAGTCCTAGCCACTTCGCCTTGCTGCTGCGGCGTCATGGACTGGACTACGGAGTAGCCTTCGGGCGGGATGAAATCAATCGACTTGATTTCAAAGCGATCAAGAACGGATTTAGTTACACGGGCATACGCTTCAGAGTACAGCGTGCGAACGTCTCCCCCTGTCGGTGTCTGAGTACCAAGAGATGCCATCATTGCGTCTACATTGTCTGACATCAACGCTGCTTGGATTTGAGCGTTGTCATATCCTTGGTCGCGCAACAAGCTGCGAAAGAGCACGTCACGGCTAAGTTCCTCGTTCACTAGCCTTTCAATGGCAACACGCTGTTGAGGGGTAACTCCAGCAACAGCGCCTTGGTGGAATACGACCGTGGCCTTTTGATCTCCCAGCTCCATAACTGGGCCATAGCCAGCCTCCATGTATTTCTGGCGCATCTTCGGGTCTTGGCGTGGATTGCCAGCCGTCATCATCACCATCTTGTCGAGAGCATCGCGTGCACTGGACACAATACGCTGGCGTTCGGCAGGCGGCATAGCCCCCCATTTCTTGGGATTGGACAAGACCGCTTGTGCGCCAATCAGTACCGCACGCTGTTCGTTGAACGCATCTTCTTGCCCTGGGCGAATAATTGGCTTGCCCATTGCCGCCGAGGTAGCTGCATCAGGCATCCCAAGGAAATATTCAATATCCTTTACTGTCTCTGAAAACTGGTTGCCTTGCTGCGTCACTGCATACAAGCCTTCCATGCCTTTCAGCCTTTGATCTGGATCTCCACTATGTACCAGCTCTAAGTTCCTAGATACTTCAAGTTGGTCTACATATGGATTAGCTTGCAGAGTAGTTGCCATCGCATCTGCTCTTTGAGTCTGTGTCTTTACTCGAGCAGCCTCTGCCTCCGCTGCGGCCTGTTTTGCATTCTGTTCTGTGGTCGCACGCTCCGTAGCAATGACCGCCGCAGCTTGCTGAGGTGTTTTGGCGTACGTGCCGCGCATATACGCATCATGCGGATTTTCACCAGCGGCGCTGAACACCTGAATTGCCTGATTTACGTTGTCAGCGGCAAGCTGCTTGCGTTGGTTTTCTTCAGCAGCATTCTTCTCGGCAATCAGGCCGCGCTGGAAATTGCGGTCTTCTTCGCGCTCTGTTGCCCGAGCTTGAATCTCAGCCTTCCCTGTCAAACCCTTGGCGATCCCTTCAAACCCAGCCATCATGCCAGGCGTAAAGCCTCGCTCAAACGCACCTCCTTGCTGGCCTCGCGCTTGCGCGTACTGAGACCAGAGCTGTTCGAGTGCGTTGGCTTGCGGACGGTAGAACTGAAACTCAACCATTGGTTACCTCAAACTCCTGCGAGGATGGATGCACCTGCGATTTGACCAATTCCACCGACAAGGCCACCAAGCAAGGAGCCTTTGCCCTGCGCCTTTCCTGCTTTGATAGCAGCATCGCCGGAGATCTTGGCAATGTGCGGAGCCAAGAGTTGCTCGATCTCTGCCTGCTTTGCGGCTGCAAGCTCGGTGCCCGTGCCCTTCTGCAATTGAGCCAGCGTTGTGTAGTACTCGTTCGCTGCTTGGCCTTGGGCTTCACCCAGTTGCTGAAGCGTGGCGCCTTGCTGCCCAGCACGCATACGACGCACGAGGTCGGCGCTCAGTCCCTGACCTGCCATGTCGGAGGCAAGCTGGTCCATCTGCAAGCCGTACGAACCAGCGATGCCGGCAGCGCGTTGTGCATACGCCGAACGGTATGCATCCATCAACGAACCTTGAGCCTGCTGCGATCCCTGCGTGATGTAGCCATACACCGCCGGCAATCCGTACTTACCAAGCGCCAACCCCTTAGGCATCGCATCCGGCACGCCATAGATGCCAGCAGCACCCACGTCAAAACCGTACTGCTCACCAGCACTAGCTTTGGCTTGGTTGAGTAGGGAGTTGTCCTGTTTGGCCTTCATCTTCTGCATCAAGCCTTGCAGCAGGCTTCCGCCGCCAAAGCCAACGTCGCCGCCTTGAGCAACCCCAAGGATCTGCTCAAGCTGCTTAAGCTCTTCGGGAGAGAATCCGCCGCTTTGCTTTTGACCGAACAAGTCCATAGTTACACCTGATCCGTATCGTCCAGACGCCACACGATGCTAGACAACGTGAACCGCAAGCCTGGGCTTACGTCTACTGAGTCCAGCGTCATCTTGAACCAGTTGCCCTCCACTGCCCCTAGGCTAACTTCTTGCTCTGCGTTTGTCAGGTCAAGTGTCGATTCAGCCTTGACGTTTGTGGAGTCCCAATCTGTGTACACGCGCACCACAACCTCGCCGGCCTGTTCACGGCCAAACACAAGGTTCAGGTAGCACAGGAGCTTGCGCCGCTCGGCATTGCCCATGTCCATCCACGGCGTTTCGTAGTGCACCTTTTGCACGCCGAATGCGACCGTAGCGCTGTCAGGGATTGCAGCCTCAAGTGCGCTTTCAAACTGGATCCAGTAGTACGAGGAGTACAGGACCACCGCTTCCCGCAACACACCTTCGGCATCAAGGTACGTAGCTGTTACGCCACGCATGCCTTCAAGGGCGTAGTCAGTCTGGTTCGAGTAAGCACCAGGGCTGAGAGACATGGCAGAGGCGGTGCTCGGATTGAAGTTGGTCAGCGTCGGCTGGCCAAAGACAACGATGTCCTGCCCCATCAATCCGGCGGTTGTGTCTGCTCTGTCAAGCCAGACCACAAAGCCTTCTTCCGTCCCGCCAACTAGCACCTCGTCTTGTCCGTCCTTGGTCCGCACCGAAGCAACAGACGTCAGGTTCGGCAAGCGGTACAGGCTGTACACCGGCCCTTCCTGCGTGAGATCACAGGTGAACCGATAGTTCTGCTTGTCCTCATCGATGGTGCGCACAACGCAGGTGTACTGGCTGCGCTTGCGATTCATCGTGGCGTACGCAGTGTCCATGTACCGGCGGTCCACAGAGAACTGCACGAATGTACTGATGTTGTCGCCGATGTACTCAGGGCTATTGAGGTTCGTTACACCTCGACGCATAGTCGCCTGCAAGCCACGGTCGGAAAGGAACAATAGGGTGTTGTCCTTCGCGATTAGCGTGCTGTGCGATACGCAGCCAACGCCAGACGAAACGATTTGTGGCACCGCGAAGTTGCCGCCAACGAACTCCACGCTGGCAATCAGCCGACGCTTTGCAACTACCAGCAGTCCATCGAATTCAATGGCGCCGGTGATCTTGTCTCCGCTGCCGCCCTGAATGCGGAAGAACTTGCTGAAGTCAACCTGCCCAGGCGACACAGGCCGTGACGGCGCAACGCCATCTGGCTGGCTTTGCAGCGCTGCATAGATCATTGACCCCTTGGACGAAGCAACGATCTCACAGCGAGGCGGACGGTCGTTTACGAACTCAGCCGGCGGACCAGACACAATCTGGTCTTCAGGGAACGACACTTGGTAGGTAGCCGTTCCATTGACCAACCGTGCCACACGATACATGGTCGCTGCGTTGCCGTCGGCGACTGATGCATAGATCCACACTTCGCAGCCATCAGGGCCAGTAGGGATGTTGGTCAGGTTGATTGCAACGGGACCAGCATCATTGGCTACGTCATTACCAGCAGGGCTAACCTCAAGCACGGGGCCAGGGTTACCAGCAATGCCTTGAACGGGATCATAGAAGCCAACCGCAACGAAGCGCTTGCCGAGCCACTTCTGCGCTGACTGCAAGTAGCGCCACGTGCACTTGGACTCAATACCGCCTGTGCTGGTCACAGTCGATGTGTTGTTGACCTCAAGCTGTGTGTTCGGCTGGATTGTGACAAACGTTGTCGGAACAAGCCATGTAGCTCCGTTGACTTGGATGTACTGGGCGCTGGCCTCGTACTGCAAGGTTCCAACGATGCCGGCACCATTGAAGTTGTACGGGCTTTGGAATCTGTCCATACCCGTGAACACGCCGTCATTAGATGCACGTGTTGCGTAGACAGTATCTAGCGATGTATCGAACGTTTCAAACGTTTGAGCTAGATCGGTAGCCGAAGCTACAGCATCAACTCCATACCCGAACGAATGCACCTTTCCATTGAATGGCTGGAAGGTTGTCTGTTCGCTGTTGCCAAACAACTCAATCTTAGTTTGCGTGATGTCTGGACCATCGCTGGTGTCAAAGCCAGAACTCTTGACCAGCGTTCGTCCCGTGAACACACCGCCGTAGCCGCTACCAGCGGCAAACGATGGTGTGGTTCCATCTAGGTTGACAACCTCAATCTGCTTAAGGCGATCTGCCGCAGCCGCTCCGCTGTCCTTGACCTCAGTGATGATGTACTGCTTGCCGCGCAATGCTGCTGTCGTAGACGAGTCGTCTAAGAACTCAAACACGCAGCCCACTGCCTGCAACCAATGGAAGCACCCAAACTCTTGGATGCTAGATACGTTGACCTCAATCTCATTCGTGGCGGCAATCGTGGAGTATGTCAGCCACGGTACGCTGACAAGCCCAGTTGCTTTGAATGTCGATCCAGCCGTAGTCAACCCATCGTTTGTTGTCAACGAAAGGTAGGTGCGTTCTTCAGCATCCGTAGTTGCGGTGCGAGCACCGTAGACGGTTTGGTTCCACTGGTAGTTATCGGCGTGCGTGACTTCTAGCGGATCACGCGGGTACGGGTTCGTTGTGCTTGCCCGTGTATTGCTGAACGATTGCACGACAAACATGTCGGGCATGGGCCGCACAGAGGTGAATGGCCGAGCTACCGTATGCTCCATCACCAAATCTCCACCACCACCGGCTGCTGTCCTTAGTTGCGAACCTGCCGAGGTAAGGAGGTTAGGCTCTGTGATGTTGATGCGTACGGCTTCAATCACCAAGAATCCGCCAGCAGCCGTAGATCCGCTAATCTTGACAACGCGGTACTGGCCTTGGTTTGCGCCATTCCATCCATACAAGGTATCGCCAACAGCAACAGCCGCAGCGCCAATACCAGCGGCCCCAGTGAACCTACGGTAGTGGCCATTGGCAAAGTATGCATTGCGCCAGTTGCCCCACATTACATCCTTCGCTGGATAGCGGTGGCGAATGTGGATGTAGTGCAGGCGACCAGGCGTGACGACCGCATCCGAGGTCTCGATGTAGACCTCATCTTTCTGGGCTAGGTCGTACCAACCGTAGCGCAGCTTGCCATCGACGCACTCGATGAACGGTCCTCCGTTGTTGGCATCGCTACCACGCCGGAACAGGTTGATGCGGCCAGACGTCTCCTTGGGCGTCCACAGCGCTTTAAAGTAGAAGAACGAGCCGGACGACCACGTCATCGCTGTACCTAGGTTTTGCTCTAGATACGAGTTGCCGATGTTATTGACGACGAACACGTCCTTGCCGGCAGGCAGAGGATCCTTCTGCTCTGTCGGCGTTTGGCTGCTGTATGCAAACAGCGGGAAGCGTGTTGTCGTAAAGTCCAGCTCTACGTTAGGAGCAGGGACTCCAGACTCAAGGGCATATGGCGTCTTCTTCTTGTCGGTGTCGATGACGACAACAGGACGACCGCCGTTAGTGGCGTAGACTTGGGATCCGTTTTCAGCGAACGTCCACTGGTTGGAATAGTCGCCAGTCGAATGTGTCAGCGAGATGAACGGATGGCTGTAGATGATGCCATAGCTTTGAGCTGCTTCGTTACGAACCTTATGTCCGACGCCTTGATCAATGTCGAAGATCAAGAACGAAGTTGAGCTACCAGGGTCTTGGTATGTGACGCTGTACGGATCGAAGTTCGAGTAGTCCGTTCCAGTCCACGGCTTGCGGTAGATAGTCGAACGGCCAAGCGTTCCATCTAGGCTGTGAACCCAACCTGTGTAGCGTGCCGGCTGAACAACCTTCAGGCTAGAAGAGAAGCTCGACTGCGATGGATCGGCTACCGAGTACGAGTCGCGAAGAGCGCCAATCGCCATCGTCGAGTTCTGAGCCGAGTTACCGGCAAGCGAGACAAGGTTCGCTGTACTGATCCATGCACCTGCCGGCGCACTCAACTCCGATGCGTTGACACGGACTGGAACCTTCTTGCCGTTGACATAGCACAGCGGCACTTTCAGATACTGACTACCGCTTGTGATTGTCGGCGCTACCCAGCGCACGTGGTGCCATTCGTCCGTAGACACAACGATGTCTGCGGTTGCAACGAATAGACCTTTTTCAGGGCGCACTCCCGCACTGACCTGTCCAGTACTGCCAAACGCAATCTGCGGCAGACCTTGGTTGTAGCGCACTTGGAACTGCGTCTTGTGCCCTGGCACAAACACCACAGCTTGAGTTCCCGCTGTCGGAGTAACCGCTTGGCCAAGAGTACTTGACACCGTAGTGCTGGTAATCTGCGGTACGCTGACCCAACCAGAGACAGTGATCGTCGATCCAGAGGTTGAAACAACCTGACCGTAGACGGTTCCTGCCTGCACCCACATGCCTGGCGACACGCCTGCAAGCGACCATGGAGTTGTGTCTTGAACAGTCGTGGTTCCGTATGTGGTCGCAGCAGCCGTTGAGCTAACTACGCTGCGCCATGCGCCACTGTCCAAGGGGTACGACTTGTGGCCGCACCACATGACACCTTGGTATTCGTTGATACCGTTGAGGTTGGCCCAGTAATCCCAAACCGTAGCGTATGCATCGGTCGAGGAAACTTGGAACGTCTCAGACCGAACTTGGTCAAACTCAACGCGGTCAGATTGCAGCGGCTGCCTAGCTCGGCCATACAGATCCTTGGCCCTGAACTCCAAGCACGTGCTCAGTTCTTCACTCGGGCCATCCTGCCGCCAGCGATCATCAACTTCATACAGGCTTCCGCGCACACCTGCGTAGATGCGCTCGTTGAACCCATACAATCCCAGCACGCCGTCATCCACAAAGCGCCGCTCGTTGACTACGCCACGCACCCACGACGGAGCGACGTCTTCACTGGAGACAATCGAGAATGGGCTGTAGATGCGCAGCTTCCAATACCCACCAACCACTGCACGATTAGCCCACAGATCCTGCGTTAGCTGAACATCATCAAGGGTCGTAACTGACGGGTCGTAGCCCTTGCCCTTGCCGATGTATAGACGGCTGTCTTGGATGTCATCCTCAAACGCGGTGTATCCGACAACTCGGAAGGCACCGGCAGCGGCGCGTGTCTTACCGCTTCCACGGTAAGCAGTAGCGATTGTCAGTTCAGACCCGCTCGCGTTAACCGCGTCGATGTAATAGAAGTCGCTGAGTGGTTCTGCGATTGTCTCTTCGACGCTCACAGGACGGGTGTCGCCATCTACGTACAGGTAGCTGCCAAGCACGCTTTGCTGGCTAGACGCTGCAGTCGAGCCATTGGCCACAGAGCTGGACGTCACATTGACGATTCGAGTTCCTTGCGTGACCGTGACGGTAGAAGCGCCGGACCCTAACGAGCCGCGCAGATCCTCATCGGTAAGCAACCGCTGTGGCAGGCAGTTGACCCCTTGGAGCTTTCCATTGCGAGCCGTGATTGCTTGGCCGGTAACAGATGACAATGCGCCAGCAGGAGTCGTAGCAAACCAGCGAACTTCATCTACGAGCAAACGAGCACTGATCTCGTGAATGCCTAGTGCTTTGGTTGCGCTAGGCTTGGGCTTGCAATCCCATCGACCGCCAACGGTCAGGACTGTGCGCTCAAGATCTTTCTTTGAGATCCGCATCTGCGGACCATCCAAGAACTGCACGTTGTAAGTGCCACCAGAACTGTTGGCCTCCGTGTCAGTCCAGTACGAGAACTCAACATCGTCAGGATCACCTGAGACCGGCTTGATCGTCGACTTGGGCGACAGTGCGATGTACACATCGTACGTGTCCGCAGTGGCATTGTAGTTCTGAATGCCAACCTGGATCGTGATGCGCTTACCAACCCAACCAGCGTACTTGTCGTAGCGGTTGGTCATTGCCAAGTTTCCCACGCTGAACGGCAGATACCAAGGAGCGAGCGCGTGTGGCTGCGACGGGTTGTAGTCTTGGCTGTCAGAGAATGACGCGACTTCTACGCCAAAGCCTTGAGCAAACTCACATGGCGTATTGCTGTTCTCTGGCAGCACAGCGCGATGGCTCAACGTCAACAGTTGACGAGGCCGAGATGTGCGACCAGTGTCGCTGTCCTTGACATCCCATTGCACCAAGTCAGGTGTACCGACTGGGCGCATGAAGATGGCAGACGTCAAAGTGCTGTCATCAGAGAACTGAGATGCAGCCTCTCGGGTGTAGACCCCGTAGAACGCCTCAGTCTCGACAAGGCTAACCTCGAAGCCAAACCCTTGATCAGGCTGCGTTAGCATGCGCCGGATCTGAGTTTTGAACGTCTCGTTCTCCGACAGGTCGAGCACCATTGCTTCGCCCTCGCCGGACATGAACAGCATGTTTGATCCACGCTGGCCAGACGGGACGATAGCGTTTTGCATCGGGCACAGGAATCCGTGCCGCAACCCGCCAATGACTTTCTCGTGCAGCACTGCGCCGCCTGAGTCGTCACACGGCCAATAGGCAATCAAGTTCGCAACGTTCGGTTCGAGATCGTCGCGAAGGTCTAGGCTCATGCCAAGACTCCGTCGCGTGCGTGTCACCACGTCTGTGTATACGGCAATCCCGTTGAGCGTCGTAATGCTGGTGTAGTCGCGCAGCGTGCTGTAGATGCGCACATTGCCGATATCTAGATCACGCTGGTTCCAGCGGAAACATTGAACAGCACAGGTGTTGGGGGCGCCGGAACCACCAAAGTTTCCAAACTTGGATGTGTCAGCTCCATCAAGGATGTTGACCTGCCCAAGTGCTGTTGCATCCAAGATCGTAAGACGAGCGCCGGATCCACCCGTATACGAAGCACCTGTTACTAGCCTGTAGCCGCGCAGTGCATTCAGGTTGTACTGAAGTCCAGTCCAAACGGTATACAGATTGGCCGTTGTCGTATCCGCAACAGCCATTGGATCGCGGCTTCCAACACCCGTACCGATCTGCATGTACGGATCAGCCGCTGGCAAATCAATGTACGAGTTGCCAGACGTATGCTGAACACCGACATAGCCAGTTGTCGGAGTCGACAGCAAGGTGGCGTATGTCTGCGCAGAACGATCCGTCAAAGCCATACCGCCGCTTCGCATACAGGCGGAGTCGTGACCAAACGGAATGAATCCGGCATGGTCCCACGGCGTGAACCGCATGCCCAAGCCAAGGAACATTGCGTCGCGACCACTGAAGCGGATGCCGTAGCGGCACAAGTACGACAGC
>Ga0315909_10006235_pt1 | contig 13512 bp, 1 predicted proteins | sample LakEriMetagenome_11_FD_203527 | JGI IMG/M metagenome (GOLD analysis project Ga0315909, IMG submission 203527) | Freshwater fungal communities from buoy surface, Lake Erie, Ohio, United States - Buoy 2 MA125 | ecosystem: Environmental > Aquatic > Freshwater > Lake | place: USA: Lake Erie, Ohio...
GTTGTACTTGAAGCAAATCCAACACCTCTTCTTTCAGATACAGCTTGTGAGTTAGTTGCTGTTGGAGAGTTAGATTGTAAACCTACCCAATAAAATCTAAGTGCTTTAGGCCGAAAGCCTAAACCTGTAACAGGTATTGTTGTATTTAATACCTGCGAGGTTAACCACTGTACTGCTCCATGTGCAAATTGTAACATAACGTTTTATTTTATTAAGCTCTTGTATATGTTATTCTTACTTGTAATAATTCAGCATCAGCTGCTAAGTTATCACCACCAGCGCCAGGTTGTCTTTCAGCTCTAAACTGTACATAGTTTCCAGCCGCTGGTGTACCTCCTATTGTTATAGCAGGAGTTGCTGCTGATATATTTACATCTTCTGCTCCATTATTAGCATCTGTTGTAGTTTGTACTGTACCAAATGCTTGATCAAATACATCTCCATCAGCAAATGATCGAGCAGATAATCCCCAAACAACACTGTTTGTAGTAGCTGAAGGAGTAGTCCAGTAGAATATAGCTGTTATTGTTCCGCCGTCATAATCAGAAGGCATAGCTAAGGCCCAGTTTAGGAATGTTGTTGTTGCTCCATCTGGGAAGGCGCTATAGTAATAGTTTACGTCGTTTGTAGTTGTTTCTGTTTGTATTGGTGCTCCTGCTCCGTTTGTTATTGATGGCCATCCACCAGCTGCTGATAATACAATTTGACCTGTTGGAGATACACCTGATGTACCTGAAGTACCTTGAAGACCTGATGTACCAGATGTACCTGTAGCACTTGTTCCTGATGTACCAGATGTACCATCTGCTCCAACACCACTTGTACCTGATGTACCTGGTGTACCTACTCCTGATGTACCACTTGTACCTGTAATTCCGCTTGTACCTGAAGTACCTGGTGAACCTACTCCTGATGTACCGCTTGTACCTGTTATTCCACTAGTGCCTGATGTTCCATTGGCTCCACTTGTTCCGCTTGTACCACTTGTACCAGTATTTCCAGATGTTCCTGATGTACCTGTAATACCTGAAGTACCGCTTGTACCTGTTATTCCAGATGTACCGCTTGTACCGTTAGCACCACTTGTGCCTGAAGTACCACTTGTTCCATTAGCACCTGATGTGCCGCTTGAGCCGCTAGACCCAGATGACCCCCGAGTACCTGATGTACCACTTGTACCAGTGATTCCTGATGTGCCTGATGTACCATTAGCTCCACTTGTACCAGATGTACCGCTTGTACCATTAGCGCCTGATGTACCACTAGTTCCAGAAGTACCATTAGCACCACTAGTACCGCTTGTACCATTAGCACCTGAGGTACCACTTGATCCACTTGTTCCTGAAGAACCAGATGTGCCACTAGTTCCATTAGCACCGCTTGTACCTGAAGTACCATTAGCGCCACTTGTTCCACTTGATCCACTTGTACCTGAAGTACCGTTAGCACCACTAGTGCCTGATGTGCCATTAGCTCCAGAAGTTCCTGATGTACCAGATGTACCTGTAATACCTGAGGTACCACTTGTACCTGTTATTCCACTAGTACCTGATGTACCATTAGCGCCTGATGTACCACTTGTTCCACTTGTACCATTAGCACCTGATGTGCCACTTGATCCACTAGATCCACTTGAACCAGAGCTACCTGATGAACCTCTTGTTCCACTTGTACCTGATGTACCTGTAATACCTGATGTACCAGAGGTTCCATTGGCACCTGATGTGCCTGAAGTTCCGTTTGCCCCAGATGTACCTGAAGTACCACTTGTTCCATTAGCGCCTGATGTGCCTGAAGTACCATTAGCGCCACTTGTGCCACTTGTACCTGTTATACCTGAAGTACCACTTGTACCACTTGTACCATTGGCTCCTGAAGTTCCAGATGAACCGCTAGTTCCTGAAGTTCCATTAGCACCACTTGTACCAGAAGTACCACTTGTTCCATTAGCTCCTGATGTACCACTTGAGCCACTAGATCCTGATGATCCAGATGATCCTCGAGTACCTGAAGTACCTGAAGTTCCATTAGCACCACTTGTACCACTTGAGCCACTAGTACCATTAGCTCCTGATGTACCACTAGTACCTGATGTACCAGGTGAACCTACACCACTAGTACCTGATGAACCAGCAGCACCTGAAGTACCACTTGTACCTGTAGCACCGGAAGTACCACTTGTACCTGATACTCCACTAGTACCTGATGTACCAAATGATAAACCACTAGTACCAGCTGTACCACTTATACCTTGGCCTACACCGTAGGTTATAGTCGCAAAACCTGCTTTAGCTACTGTGAATGTGATAATCATTTGATTAACACTTGTAGCTTGTATATTTTCAGGAATCATTACAAAGCCATTAGTGTCATACACTTCAACAGCTGGGTATTGAACTCCTAAGTTATGATTTATTGTCCATGTTGTAGCTGGAGATGCTTGTGTAAAGTAGAATGTATCACCTACACTAGTACCACTTGATCCTGAAGATCCAGCTGCACCACTTGTACCACTAGTACCATTAGCACCGCTTGTACCTGAGGTTCCACTTGTACCACTTGTTCCGTTAGCACCACTTGTACCTGAAGTTCCAGATGTTCCGCTTGAACCAGATGAGCCTGATGAACCTGAAGATCCACTAGAGCCTGAGCTACCTCTTGTACCACTAGTACCTGATGAGCCACTTACTCCTGATGTACCAGAGGTTCCATTAGCACCAGATGTACCACTAGTTCCTGAAGTTCCATTAGCTCCACTTGTACCGCTAGAACCTGATGTTCCGCTAGTACCATTAATACCTGAAGTACCTGAAGTACCACTTGTACCATTAGCACCTGAGGTACCACTTGTTCCACTTGATCCTGATGAACCTGATGAGCCTGAAGAACCACTAGAACCAGATGTACCTGCTGTACCATTTCCTCCAGAAGTACCTGATATACCATTAGTACCAGATGTTCCACTTAAACCTGTTGTACCTGAAGATCCACTTGTACCTGATGTACCGCTTACTCCTGATGTACCTGATGTACCACTTGTACCACTCACACCGCTTGTACCTGATGTGCCACTCACACCTGATGAACCTGAGCTACCATTAGAACCTGATGTACCACTCACACCACTGGTGCCTGAAGTACCTGAAGTACCTGATGAACCACTGCTTCCACTTGAACCAGAGCTACCTGATGAACCTCTTGTTCCTGATGTACCGCTAGTACCTGAGATACCATTTGTGCCGCTTGTGCCACTAACACCTGAAGTTCCAGATGTGCCACTTACACCACTTGTACCTGATGTACCTGATGCGCCTGATGTTCCGCTTGTGCCACTAACACCTGATGAACCACTAGTTCCATTTAATCCTGAGGTACCACTTGTGCCACTAGTGCCACTAACACCATTAGTACCAGATGTACCACTTACACCACTTGAACCAGATGTTCCACTTGATCCTGATGTACCACTTGTACCTGAGGTTCCACTAATACCTGATGTACCGCTTGTACCACTAGCACCTGAGCTACCTGATGAACCACTTGAACCTGATGCGCCTGAAGTTCCACTAGTACCTGAAGTACCACTAGTTCCACTAGCACCGCTTGATCCACTAGATCCTGAAGATCCACTAGAACCAGATGATCCTCGAGTGCCCGATGTACCACTTGTGCCGCTTACACCTGATGTGCCTGATGTACCACTAGCACCTGATGAGCCTGATGAACCTGAAGTTCCTGAAGTTCCACTCACACCGCTTGTGCCTGAAGTACCTGATGTTCCACTTACACCTGAAGTACCGCTTGTTCCACTTATTCCGCTAGAACCACTTGTACCACTTGAACCTGAAGTTCCACTAGTACCAGAAGTTCCACTTATACCATTTGTTCCGCTAGTTCCACTTAATCCGCTAGAGCCAGAGCTACCTGATGAACCTGATGTACCAGATGTTCCTGATGTACCACTTACTCCGCTTGTACCTGAAGTACCACTCACACCTGAGCTACCACTTGATCCACTAGATCCACTTGTTCCAGAAGTTCCACTAGTACCTGAAGTACCGCTTGTACCACTGGCTCCACTTGATCCTGATGATCCACTTGAACCAGAAGATCCTGAACTACCTCTTGTACCTGAAGTTCCTGATGTACCACTCACTCCTGATGTTCCTGAAGTTCCAGATACACCACTAGTACCACTTGTACCAGATGTACCACTTACTCCACTTGAACCAGAAGTACCTGACACACCTGAAGTACCGCTTGTACCGCTAACACCACTGGTTCCACTTGTACCACTAGCACCACTTGAACCTGAAGATCCACTTGAACCATTAGTTCCTGAGGTGCCTGATGTACCTGATATACCATTAGTACCAGAAGTACCACTTACGCCTGAAGAACCACTTGATCCACTAGAACCAGATGTTCCAGCTGAACCAGATGTTCCGCTTGTACCACTGATACCTGATGTACCAGATGTACCACTAGCACCTGATGAACCAGAGCTACCGCTTGAGCCGCTAGTACCTGATGTGCCTGAAGTGCCTGATACTCCATTAGTACCTGAAGTACCACTTATACCTGAAGATCCACTTGAGCCACTTGAGCCAGAAGATCCTGATGTTCCATTTGTTCCTGATGTACCTGATGTACCGCTCACTCCTGAGGTACCGCTTGTACCACTAGCGCCACTTGAACCACTAGAGCCACTTGAACCGCTTGTTCCAGAAGTACCTGAGGTGCCTGAAATTCCGCTTGTACCAGATGTACCACTTACTCCTGATGAACCTGAACTACCAGATGAACCTGATGTTCCTGTTGTACCAGATGTTCCTGATGTACCGCTTGTGCCACTAGCACCTGATGAACCTGAGCTACCTGATGAGCCAGATGAACCACTAGAACCAGATGAACCTCTTGTACCTGATGTACCTGATGTTCCAGAAGTACCTGAAATTCCACTTGTACCACTTGTGCCGCTAGCACCTGAAGTTCCTGATGTACCGCTTACACCGCTTGTACCACTTGTACCTGATGTACCACTTATTCCACTTGATCCGCTTGTTCCACTTACACCACTTGATCCAGAAGAGCCACTTGTTCCTGATGTACCAGATGTACCACTAACTCCACTTGTACCTGATGTACCACTTATTCCACTTGAACCACTTGATCCTGAAGTACCACTAGTACCTGAAGTACCACTAACACCATTAGTGCCAGATGTACCACTTACTCCTGATGAGCCGGAGCTACCACTTGAACCACTAGTACCTGATGTACCAGATGTTCCACTATTTCCTGATGTACCAGATGTACCACTAGCACCAGAGCTACCACTTGAACCTGATGTGCCAGAAGTACCTGATGTACCTGATGTTCCACTTGTTCCGCTAACTCCACTTGAGCCACTAGATCCACTTGAACCGCTTGATCCAGAAGACCCTCTTGTTCCACTTGTACCTGATGTGCCAGATACTCCTGATGTACCTGATGTACCACTAACTCCACTTGAACCAGAACTTCCTGAAGTACCTGATGTACCTGAAGTACCAGATATTCCTGATGTGCCTGAAGTTCCACTAACTCCACTTGAACCAGATGTACCACTTGTACCTGATGTACCACTAACACCTGAGGTACCACTTGTACCACTTATACCTGAGGTACCACTTGATCCAGATGTACCGCTTGTACCACTAGTACCACTTAAACCACTTGAGCCACTTGTTCCTGAAGAACCATTTGTACCAGAAGTTCCACTAACACCACTTGTACCACTAGTTCCACTAGCGCCTGATGATCCTGAACTACCTGATGAACCAGATGATCCACTTGAACCTGAAGAACCTCTTGTACCTGAAGTTCCACTTGTGCCTGATGTACCGCTTACTCCTGATGAACCAGATGTTCCACTAGCTCCACTTGAACCTGATGAACCAGAAGAACCTGAAGTACCTGAAGTGCCACTTACACCAGTTGTTTTATAATATGTGTTTCCGTTTGTATCTACTACTAAAACTCTAGTTTGAGCATTATCTAAAGTTAAAGCTTTAATTTGTAAAGTGTTTGTTTCAACACTTGATCCTGATATTAAATTAGCATTGTAAAGATCATTTCCTCCTAATCCTAAATCACCAGTCATCTCTCTAAAACCATCAACACGAAGGTATTGAAGGTGATCATCTGCTGTTAAACCTAACAAGTTACCATGTACTGCTGAAGCGTTAACACCAGCAGCTCTGAATCCAATTATAGGACGAATATCTTGTACTTGTGTTATGTTAGCTGATCCTGATTGAACATATACAGCGGCTATAGGAACTACACCATCATTAAAGTAAGTTGGTATAGTTGGTAAATTAGCACCTTCAGCTTCTACTAAGGTAGCGTATTGATTATTATTAATAACTAAGAAATATTCTTCATCTATTCCTTGACCAACAAGATATACTGTATGTTTAGTGTGATAAGAAGCAGACATTGCTACTAAAGCGCTACTAGAAACATAAACATTACTTGGTACAATAGATGAAGTATATCTACCCCATGCTGAGGCACTTTGATAATATTGAGTAAAATTAATTGAAGATGTACCCGCTGGTAAAAAGTTATTTTCTGAGAAGAAATAGTTACCTTGAGTTACATCTAGTTTAAATGGAGTGACATTTTCAGTCACAATAGATCCTTCAGCAAATACAGGTCCTAAGGCTTCTCTATTAAATTTAGAGAGTTTATTAGCTGTATGTTCAGCATCATATGGACTTTGATCTATAAATTCTACACCTGTATCATTTGTTACTACTCTACCTAATATAATATTGTTTGTACTACTAGGTGCTGTACCAGCAGCTGATAATACTCCATTACTATTAAGGAAAATATAGTTATTAGTATTAGCAGTTAATGTTAAATTAGTATTATTCCAATCTATTCTTCTATATACATCAGGATTAATACTATCTTCCAAGTATCCATAACCAGCAGCTGTTGTGATTGTTAAACCACTTGATATTGTAATTTCACCACCTTCCATAGGGCCCATTGCTGAACCATTAAAGATAAGTGTTGTAGCATCTGTGTGAGTACCATCAGCAAATGTTACAGATAATTTTCTTGTAATATCATTTTCACCGTCTACGTCATCTAAGAAGTTCCAATAAAAATCTTCACTTACATTATTAATTTTAGAGTGATTTGATACACCTTGATATCTACCTCTTGTAGTTGTGTTTTGTATATCAAAATCATAGGTGACAGAGTTATGTATCATTGCGCCTACAACTCTAAAGTTAGGGCCAACTCCTGTATTAGGTATTACATAACCATAATCCCAATCTTGTATATCAACAGCCGCGGCCTCTAATTGGGATCCGTCTTCTAATTTAACTGCTATTGAATTAGCAGTACCATCTCCAAGGAACTTACTAGTATATAAACTTAAACTGGAGCTAGGACCTGTAACAAGGTTACCTATAGTAGCACTAGCTGATGGGAAGAGATAGTAGTTTTCTATATTGGCAGTTACTGAAGCTCCATTACTAGATGAAACATAAGTTCCATAAGTAAAGGTACCATTCATATCAACATACTCTCCATAAAACTGAGTATCAGTTGTATTTGCTAAAACAGTTATACCTCTATCACAATCATAAATTGATATTTTATGTACTTGAGCAAAGTCGCCAACATCATCTACATAAATGGCTGAATAACCAGATCCAGCATTTGATAAACTTAAGAAGGATAACTCGTTATTGATACCCATCTTAATGATATGCTGAGTAGAGCTACTTGGGAAGATCTGGGTGGTTTGGATGTTGCTACCTACAATACTAACATACGGTCTGCCTGTTAAATCGATTGTATTTTCAGTATATTGACCAGGTCCAACTTCAATTACATATCTATTATTTTCATTTGAATCTGTAATCCAAGCTACAGAAGCACTAATTGAGGTAAAGTCACCTCCTTTTTTAGCTACAGTTAATCTTCTTGGATCTTGTCCTACTTCATAAAGTGAAGCAGTAGCAGGGATGATTGTTTTTAGGAATGTATCTGTACCTTGTACTTTACCTATTGAACCTGTGTGTTCGATTAATACATCATAAGTACAGTTTTCAAAGTTAAGAGCGATAGCATCAATACTTGGAGCAGATCCAGTTTGTGGAGCCCAAATACCATTTATCCATCTTTGGAAGTTAACACCAGTTAAACGTAACTGGCCTCCATTATATACTTTAAATCCAGTACCTCTAGCAGTACCTGTTGCTCTTGTTAATAAACATCCATTAACAATGAATGTACAACCTGGAGCGTCTGCTAAGGCAAATATTTGATTATTATCCGTTCCTGCTACACCACCATTGGTAGAGGTTACGTTACGTAACTGCATCCTACCTATACTGCCGCCGCTACCTGTTACATGGAAACCAATGTCAAACGATTTTTGAGTAGTATTATCAGTATAACCACCGTACTTAACGTTAGAACATTGCAAAATACAGTTTCCACTTCCTGAACCTGCGCAAGTTGCATTTGTATAGTTAGTACCGAAGCGAATGTTTTCAGCATATGCAATGGCATTTGTTTGAGGAGTGGTTGGTGAAGAATAATATATAGCTGAAGCACCAGGTCCAGTTGAACCTTGTATTTGCATGTCTATAACCATTGTTTGGTCAGCCATTACAAATATACTAGCGCTTGGGTTTGAAGCAGATACAACAGTTGATATTGAACTATCACCTTTAACTGCTATATAAGACTTCATTGTAATAGTATCCTCAATGTAAACACCAGGATAAACTCTTACAGTATATGTGTTATTAGCTGCTGCGTCTGTAATACTATCAACAGCTAATTTAATTGAGTTATAATCTACATCACTACCCGGTAAACCTACTGTTACAAGATTATCTATGAATGTAGGAGGTGCTTCTAAAGCGTATGAAGCTGTTCCAAATAAACTACCTGTAAATCCACCATTTATAGCAGTGAATGAACCTGTTAATCCATAAGAACCAGTTAATTGTTTAGAATTAATCCAAACACTACCACTTTTTATTAATAAATCACCATATGAAGAAGTAGTTGTTGTATCAACTACATCATGTAGTTCTCCTAATTCATATCCATTATCTACTTTAACATAAATTTTACCTTGAGTAGGATCAGCATTTAAAACATATCCTAATCTTACTGAATGTAAAGGTGCTTCTGGTTCTGTTTGAGTGTATTGGCCAGCTGAACTACTTACAAATATTAAGTTACCAGCTACATAGCCAGATGTGTTTAATCCTTTTAAAACACCTTCTGTCATTACCCAGCCTTCTTCTCCAGCAGGTATTGTTTCAGCGGCAAATCCAAGAGTACTAGCTGAACCTCTTTCAGCTCCTGCTGAGGCTAATTTAACAGCAGCTCTTCCACCTTGTGAACCTGAAATGTATACTACTTGGCCTTTTGTTAAAGGACTACCTTGAGCGTTAAAAACATATAAATATAAGTCTTCACCTATATTTAAATCTACATTTCCTCCACCTAATCCTAATTGAACAGTTCCTTCACCAGCGTCCCAAAGCATTCTAGCTTCTTGAAGAGTAGCTGTTGAAGCTGTGTTAAAATCAATATAATCAAAAGCAGATATTGATCCTGAAGTAAAATACATTGAACCTGAAATGTAAACAGATCCAGTTATATATAAAGCACTTCCAGTGTATGTTAAATTAGCAGATGCTGTTGCAGCATTTACACTACCATCTGATAATAACACCCTACCAGGTGCTGGATTATTAATTGTGTTGAAGCCAGTTCCTGAAGTTCCGCTTGTACCAGCTGAACCAGAAGAACCTGATGTTCCAGATGTTCCACTAGTACCTGAAGTACCTGATGAACCACTTGAGCCTGAGCTACCTGATGAACCATTAGAGCCAGATGTACCTGATGTGCCACTTACTCCTGATGTACCGCTTGTACCAGTTGAACCAGATGTACCAGATGTACCTGAAGTTCCACTAGTACCAGATGTACCGCTTACTCCACTTGTACCAGAACTTCCTGATGAACCAGATGTACCTGTAGTTCCACTAGTTCCACTAGTTCCGCTTGTACCACTAACACCACTTGTACCAGATGAACCTGATGAACCACTTGAGCCTGTACTTCCACTTGTACCTGAAGTTCCACTCACACCTGAAGTTCCTGATGTGCCACTAGTACCAGATGTACCACTAGTTCCACTTGAACCTGATGATCCAGAAGATCCATTTGATCCACTTGTTCCTGAAGTTCCACTTACACCTGATGTGCCTGATGTGCCACTAGAGCCAGAAGTTCCTGATGTGCCGCTTGTTCCGCTTACACCACTTGTACCTGATGAGCCACTAGTTCCTGTTGAACCAGATGATCCACTTGTACCACTTGTTCCACTTACACCTGATGTACCGGATGATCCGCTACTGCCAGATGTACCTGTTGAACCAGAAGAACCTGATGTTCCACTAGTTCCATTTATACCTGATGTTCCACTGCTACCAGAAGAACCACTTGAACCACTTGTTCCTGATGTACCATTAACACCAGATGTTCCACTAGAACCAGCACTACCTGAAGTACCAGCTGAACCAGATGTTCCAGAAGTTCCGCTAACACCTGATGTGCCGCTTGTTCCGCTTGATCCAGAACTACCATTTGAGCCTGAAGTACCTGAAGTACCACTTATACCTGATGTTCCACTTGAACCACTAGATCCTGAAGTGCCTGCTGAGCCACTTGTACCTGAAGTACCATTAACTCCTGAAGTACCTGATGTACCGCTTGTTCCTGATGAACCTGAGCTACCGCTTGATCCGTTAGAACCAGAGCTACCTGATGTACCAGATGTACCACTCACTCCACTAGTACCACTTGTTCCTGCTGAACCAGAAGTACCTGAAGTTCCACTCACACCACTTGTGCCATTAGTTCCTGAGCTACCACTTGAGCCGCTAGTACCTGTTGAGCCGCTAGTTCCGCTTGTACCATTAGCACCACTAGTTCCTGAGCTACCACTTGTTCCTGAAGAACCAGATGTTCCACTTGAACCAGATGTACCAGAATTACCAGAGGTACCACTAGTACCAGATGTACCATTAACACCTGAAGTACCTGAAGAACCAGATGTTCCGCTTGAACCAGATGTTCCTGTTGTACCACTAGTTCCACTAACACCAGATGTACCTGAAGATCCAGCACTACCTGAAGATCCACTTGTACCTGATGTTCCATTTATACCAGATGTACCAGATGTTCCTGATACACCTGAAGTACCACTAGAACCTGATGTTCCAGAAGTACCATTTATGCCTGAGGTACCTGATGTACCATTAATTCCAGATGTTCCGCTTGTTCCATTAATACCAGATGTGCCAGAAGAACCACTTGTGCCGCTAGAGCCACTTGTTCCGCTTACACCTGAAGTACCAGATGAACCACTAGTACCACTTGTACCAGATACTCCACTTGAGCCTGATGTTCCGCTTACACCGCTTGTACCTGAAGAACCTGAAGTTCCACTTACACCGCTTGAACCGCTAGTACCTGAAAAACCTGAGGTTCCGCTTGTACCACTAACACCTGAAGTACCAGATGTACCACTATCACCAGAAGATCCACTTGTACCATTAATTCCAGATGTTCCAGAAGTTCCACTAACTCCTGATGTTCCACTAGTTCCATTTATACCTGATGTTCCACTGCTACCAGAAGAACCACTTGTTCCATTTATTCCTGATGTGCCTGAAGTTCCACTAACTCCTGATGAACCACTAGAACCAGTGCTACCCGAAGTACCACTAGTACCAGATACACCACTTGAACCACTAGTGCCTGATGTACCTGTTGAACCACTTGTTCCATTAATTCCTGAAGTACCACTAGTACCACTTACACCTGAAGTTCCTGAACTACCAGATGACCCACTTGTACCACTTACACCACTAGTTCCAGATGTACCGCTTGTACCATTAGCACCACTAGTTCCACTTGTTCCACTCACACCACTTGTACCAGATGATCCTGATGAACCACTAGTACCTGATGTACCGCTAACACCTGAAGTTCCTGATGTTCCTGAAGATCCACTAGTACCACTAACTCCACTTGAGCCTGATGTACCATTTATTCCACTAGTGCCACTTGTTCCATTAGCACCGCTTGTTCCACTAGAACCTGATGTTCCGCTTGTACCTGAAGATCCACTTGTGCCTGATGTTCCACTAACACCTGATGAACCACTTGAACCATTAGTTCCGCTTGTACCAGATGAACCATTAGCTCCACTTGTTCCAGAAGTACCATTTTCACCACTTGTACCTGATGAACCTGATGTTCCGCTAGTACCTGAAGTTCCATTAGTTCCACTTGTACCTGATGTACCACTAACACCACTAGTGCCTGAAGTACCATCAAAACCTGATGTACCGCTTGTACCACTAGTACCTGTAGCTCCAGCATTTAAAGCATATGATGCTGTTAAAGCCATCATAGCATATGAAGCTGTAGATGTATATTGTACTAATCCAGTTGTTAAATCAATTGCTGCTAATGATCCTGATAAAGAATCATTTTGTGTTACTTCTAAAACTCTTAATGAACCTGTTATATTTAAAGAACCAGACATTTGGTGTTGTCCGTCTGGCCATATTTCTAATTTTTTATTTGCTTCTGAATCTAATCCACCTGCAAATATCATTACAGGCATACTATCTGAAGCATTTCCTATATGAAGATGACGAGCAGTTGAATATAAATAAGCATCATCAGCTTGACCTACATTTCCTAAGAGACTATAAACACTACTATTAATACCAAAATCTATATAACCTGATTCTTCACCTCCTTGATCATTAGTAACAACGAAATCCGCTGATGAAGATACGCCTGTATAAGCGTTTCTAAGATTAAATTGTAAATAATTATCAATCTCAGCTTGACCAATTATAAGGTTAAATGAGTCTGTTATACCAGCATCTACAAGAAATCTTTCAACAGCGTTAAGATTATTAGGGACGTTTGTACCAATAGCTGTGAATGAACCACTATCAAAAATTGATCCTGTTCTTAAAGATTCTGTACCACCAAATATAGCGGCGTAATATTGTGATCCTGTTATGTCAATACTATTACCTGCGTTTAAAGCATAAGAAGCTGTTATCGCATTTAAAGCCCATGACGCTGTGCCTTCTAATGAACCTATAAATGTTCCATAAAAAGATCCTGTAAAGCTACCTGTTGTAGAGCCAATAGCAACAACTCTTTCACCAAACGATCCGCTTATTTTCATAAAAGCTAGACCATCGTGTGTGTTAAGTGCTATCTCACCTAACTCAAGTGATGATGTTGTCGGTATTTTGCCGGGTAGAGCGCTTCTGCGCAGTTTGAGAAACTGGTTAGACATGTGTCATATGGGGCTTTTAGTATATACTAACAAATAAGTGAGCTATATAGCTCAGTAATAAATATTAATAATCCCCTAAA
>Ga0315909_10006238_pt1 | contig 13509 bp, 11 predicted proteins | sample LakEriMetagenome_11_FD_203527 | JGI IMG/M metagenome (GOLD analysis project Ga0315909, IMG submission 203527) | Freshwater fungal communities from buoy surface, Lake Erie, Ohio, United States - Buoy 2 MA125 | ecosystem: Environmental > Aquatic > Freshwater > Lake | place: USA: Lake Erie, Ohio...
AGCTCGTGACGGTTTGCTCGACTTGAGACGTCTCGGTCACGAGGGTCGTCTCATCGATGTACTCGACCTTGGTAATGGGCTTGAGAACCGAGTAGGTTTGGTTGACGGTCGAGGTTTCGATCACAGGGCGTCGGACCGTCACGGCTTTGCGTTCGACGCGGGTCTCGGTGACGGGTCGATAGCTGACGATCTCCCGTTCGACCATCACATCTTGGTACTCGATCTTGTTCCTGGTCACCGGGACTTGATCGTAGATCGTTTCGGACTGCAATCGGTAGCGGATCGCCGGGACGCTCGGACCGCAAGGTGCACAGTCTTGTGCAGGTGCGTTGCTCGCTCCAACGGCCAAGCACAGGGCTGAGAGTCCGAGGGTTGCAGAGTGTGCCTGACCCAGGGAGTTAAAGCAGCAGGATCGAAGGGCCTTGGCCAAGGCGCGTCGACTTACGGATCGATGGGACATCGTGATTCGCGTGAGTTGGAACTTGAGAAATTGTCGGAACTATCTCCAATATCTTTGTCAAAGATGCCGTCGGGATCAAATAAGAAATTGGAATCGTCAACAAAAAAACGAATGCAAATGGTTTCGAGTGCATTCTTTAGGAAAAGCCGGAGTTTTTTCCCAAATCGTAAGACATTTACTATATTGCAAATCCTCCAATCGTTAGGATCGATGCAACCGGTACAAGGTCCGAATTGAGGCCGGTTTCCGAGCGGCAATCGAATTGATTTGGCTGCGCAGAATACCTAGCTTACCCACCCTTCCCTCGCACTTTGGTCTCCAATGCTTCCAAGCGATCTTGCCGTTTTAGTCGTAGGCCATGGGACACGTAAACCCAGCGGTCAGCAGCAGCTCAAGGAGTTGGTCGAGCAGATGCGGCGCATCGAGCCGAGCTGGCGGATGGAAGCGTCGTTTTTGGAGTTGGCCGAGCCGACGATCGAGCAAGCGATCGAGGGTCTCTCGGCGCAGGGGTTCCGACGGATCTTGGTCGTACCGATCTTGCTCTTTACGGCGGCGCATGCCAAGTCGGACATACCCGACGCGGTCTCTGAGTTTGCTGCCAAGCATGGGATCACCGTCGTCGGCCAGACGCCATCGCTCGGGACAGCCTGGGAGGTCATCGCGTTATCGAATCGCAGGTACATCGAGATCACCTCGCAGGCCCAAGAGCGGGGATGCCCCGAGGGTCATTGCGGTTATGGGTATCCGCAAGCTTGTGCGGAGGTTTGTCCCATGCGAGGCAAGTCCCCTCGTCGCGTCGCCTTGGCGATGGTGGGTCGAGGGACCAGCGACCCGGAGGCCCTGGCGCACATGAGGCGATTTACGGAGTTGGCGGCCGAGCAACGGAGTTTAGCTTGGGTATCGACCGGCTTCTTTGCAGGTGGAGTGCCCAGCGTCGATGAGTTGCTAGCCCAAGCCGCCGCGCTGCGGCCATCGGATCCGACCGATCCGTCCGATCCGTCCGATCCGTCCGATCCGTCCGATCCGTCCGATCCGTCCGATCCGTCCGATCCGTCCGATCCGTCCGATCCGACTGATCCGACTGATCCGACTAGCTCGATCTCATCGAGCGAATTTTCTACGACGCCGATATGCGACACGGTGGTGATCCAGCCTCATTTATTGTTTGAGGGGGAGTTGATGGATCAGTTAAGGGCCCGGGTCCAGCGATGGCGACAGGAGAGTCCGGATCGCGAGTGGGTATTGGCAAGGTGTTTGGGGGCCGACGAAGCCCTAGCGGGGGTATTCATCGAGTTCATCCGTAGTCACTTCAGCCAGTTTGCTCAACACGAGACGCTTGGCGATTCAGAGTGCGATGCAAATACCGCAACGAATACTTCGACGTTGGAGGAGCGACGATGAGTGTAGGTTGGATGGGCTTTGTCTGGGTAGGGTTGGGAGGGGCGTTTGGGAGCATGGTCCGTTATGGAGTGGGTCGATGGATAGGATGGTGGATCCCTGGGGTATCGTCGATGTTGGGGACTGGTTTGGTGAATGTTTTGGGATCGTTTATGTTGGGTGTGGTTGTTTCGTTGTGTACGGTCAGTGGCAAGCCCAATGCATGGGGTTTGTTGTTGGGGGTTGGATTTTGTGGGGGTTTGACGACCTTTTCGACGTTAGCGATGGAGTTAGCGGATTTGATGCATGCCAAGCGGCATTGGGAGATGCTCGGTTTAGGTTTAGGCAGTTTGGTTTTAGGGATCGCAGCCTTCGCCGCCGGCCTGTGGCTAGCTAGCAAGGCCTTAGCCGCGTAGTGGATCTCCCGCAGAGATCCTTGCCGCGTAGTGGATCTCCCGTAGAGATCCGGCTGCTGGAAGAAATGAACGCAAAGGCGCGAAGGTGCAAAGACGCAAAGGTAGTGGATCGCCCGCAGAGATCCTTGGCTGTTTGATTTCAGCCCAGAGGGCGACACTTCTCTGCCGGTGTGCGTAAGCCACCGGATTTGGGAGCCGGCCAACATGCTGGACTCGATATTCGCCTAAAGGGCGAAATTTCGTTTAACCCGCAGCCAACGGCGAGGAACTTGACCAAGCCCGCCAGGATGCTGCGTTTGGGCTCCAGCAGGTGAGGGGTGCGCCTTTGCGTTCCCTTCTTCCCTAGTCTGTTCCCTAGCGCGTTTGCTGACCGACTACACGTAGCAAAATACAATTTTGCAGATGTTCGCCGTTCCTTGGTCAGCGCGTATCACCCATGAAAATGCCGAGCGGATCAAAATTTTTCGGGGATTCCTTACCGAATGGATCCGACGATCCGCTTTTTAGGCAAAAGCTTGAGTACAATCCGATTTGTCCCCAATCAATCGGGATTTATCTATGCGAAAAAATCGAATTTTATACTCTTGGATCGGGCACAACGATTTACTTGGAATGGGTGGGGATGCCTCACCAGACCAGCAGTCCCGTATACTTGCGGCGCTTCAGATCGATCGCAAGATCTTCAAGCAAGACGGACCAATCAAAGCCCTTCTTAAGCAAGAGGCATTCGATGAGATTCACTTGCTGAGCAACTATCCGAAGTGGCTCAGTGGGATGTTTTCTGAATGGTTGGGGTTTGAGGCTCATATCCACACCGTCAAACTCGATGACCCCACCGACTACGAGCAAATCCTCGCTGCAACCGACAGCGTGCTTAGCAAGTCAGCTCGTGATTACGACAGCGAATATTCGTTCTTCTTGACCCCTGGGACTCCATCCATGGCAGCGTCGTGGATCCTAGTCGGTAAATCGCGTTATGACGCAGTGTTTTGGCAATCCTATCAAGGGAAAGCGACGCGATCGGTCATTCCCTATGATGTCGTCGCCGGGTTTGCGGTTGAATTGGCCACGGTACCGGATGTCAGTCTTGAGCATCTGGCTACCAGGCCACCTAGGGAAATCGAGGGCTTCGAAAAGATTTCCGGTAGCAGTAAAGCACTGAGGCTCGCAGCGGGTCGAGCCGCAAAAGCCTCCAGCCGCGATGTCTCGGTGCTGATTCTGGGCGGGCCTGGAACGGGTAAAGAGATGTTCGCCGAAGCGATCCATAATGCAAGCCGCCGCAAAGATAAGCCGTTTATCAAAATCAATTGCGCCGCGATCCCCGCAGCGCTTCTCGAATCGCAGCTTTTTGGTTACGTAAAAGATGCTTTCACCGGTGCCAAGACCGATCAACCAGGAGCGTTTGAGAAGGCCAATGGGGGGACGTTGTTTTTAGATGAGGTTGGGGAGTGTAGCCCGGAGATGCAAGCGGCCTTGCTGCGGGTTCTTCAACCGCCACACGGCAAAGGTCCCTGCCACCGCGAATTCTCGCCGGTGGGAGATGTTGGAAAAACCATCGCGGTGAACGTTCGGATCCTTAGCGCGACCAACAGAGATTTGCTCCAGGAGGTCGACGATGGCACCTTCCGAGAGGATCTTTTCTACCGGCTTTCGGTCATCAAGGTGAAGTTACCACCCCTGAGCAGTAGGAAGTCAGACCTACCCGAACTCGTTGAAACCCTGCTCAATGGCATCAATCGTGATTTCCGAAGCCAAGAGCCCCATTACAAAGACAAAAAAATTTCTGATGCCGCAAAGCGATTTGTGCGCGAGTACGATTGGCCGGGAAATGTTCGGCAGCTCAGCAATACGCTCGTTGAAGCTGCAATCATGAGCGAAACCGAGATCATCGAAGTCGGAGATATCAAGGCCGCGATCGCGGATGTGCCGGGCAAACGATCCGGCCAGCTTGAGTACGAGCTGGGCGACGGATTTTGCTTGCAAACCCTATTAGAAGACATTCAGCGACGGTATCTTGAACGTGCCATGGAAGAGTCTTCTGGAGTCAAAACGAAAGCCGCGCAACTCCTTGGGATGTCCAGCTACCAGACGCTCGACGCCCAGTTGAAACGACTCGGAGTCGGGGTTTCCAGGCCAAAATAAGTGAATCCTTTATCGTCCCCTACATCAATAGAATGAGCGATCATCGGGCCAAGAAGTACTGCCAGGGCCTCCTCACCAACATGCAACGAATGCTGGTTGTTCGACCTGATTGCCATACGTGGCCTGGCGAAGATGACGCGGCCTGGTGCCAAGAGGCAATCGCAACCCACGCAATTGAACCAATTGATCGAATCATATCCGTCAAGAAGACGAAGCAGTTATCAGCGGATGCCTTTTCTATTGTGCGTTGTATCGACGAGGTCGAAGAAGGTGGGTTTTGGCGTGACATCAGGTCCGACGCGTCACCACGAATGGTCATCGCTGAGCAAGTCCAATTGCTTCGGAAGCTCTGTCTACATTCGAACTGGGTTGCATTAATCAATCCCTATGGATTTTTAAACGAGCAGGATTTCACGATTCAACTAACTGCACTCGCGATGCAACGCAATGCAAGATTCGGAAAACTGAACCTCGAATTGCACGCCAATATGCCCGAAGGGAACGATGATGCTGAGTGCGAAGTAAAGAAACAGAATGTCACTTCCAATATGAGACGTAAGCTGACCCCCAAGGTGACCCGCGATAATCGCATTGAACTTTACTTCTGGCCGAAACTTCTCGACCGAATCATCGTCGCTGGCAATTATGTGACGCAATCGGGTGGCATAGAACGGAAAAGTCCAAGATGGGGGGCCAGCATGAGCCATGTTGCTCATGGGAACGACCCAAACGCTGCCCCCACCGAGTGGAAACTACTGGGACGCGAAGCTCTCGATCGTTGGTTTCGAGAATACTGTTTAGAGAATATTCAGGATAAGCCTTTACCTGTCCAATTAGCTGCAAAAAACTAGTACGGAGATTTTTGTGTGACTGACCATTCGCCCAACAGAAAACCCGTCGTGTTCGATACAATTGCACTACCAGAGCGTTGGATCAAGAAACGCTATGGGCTACTGCTCCTCTTTTCCTTGATGATGTGGCCATTTCTAGGCTTGATTCCCCAACTCGAATCGCTCGTTGTCAATGGATTGCTACTCGATAGTTACTGGCAACTCGCCTATTTGACCATTACGAACGTTGTCGCATTCTTTTTCGCGATTTCGATCCTGAGGGTGCTTGGGTCTCGGAATCCCGGAGGAAAAGCGACAGAACGACTCTTTGGAGACGGTGAGGCACCATGGGGTTGGAATCGAATACTTCTCGTTGCATTGATCGCGACGATCGCTCCACTCTTCCTTGCGTTTCGTTTCGGCAGTGAATTTCCATGCGATTTCCAAACACACTGTTTTAAAACAGTGTTCACCGTTGTCGTCAGCGCAGCGATCGGAGTCTCTTTGCTATGGATTGTCGGCAGTATCAAATGTTGGTTGTTCGGAAGCCACAAAGAGTCCAGTAACTATTTCCCCTTTGAGTCTCGATCGAGCGTCGGTCTTCCCTTATTGCAAGCTCCACTCCGGACGCTCGAGCACAATCTCAAGTGGTTCGGTTTCACGAATACGGACGTTCAATTCCTTCTTTATCTCCTGATATTGGCTGCGTTGCATCGTAAAATCGCGATCTATTTAGAGAATGAGTCGTATTGGTTCAGTTCGGCACCATCGATGCTAGTTCTCTTGCTCTGGCTGTTATTTATGTTCCTATCCGGTTTGGCCAACTGGCTTGACCGATGGCGCATCCCAACTCTACTTGTGTTTGTTCTGTCTCTATCCATTGTTATGTCCATACGTGGATCGACGCGTCTCTTAAACACCTTCCCCGACAATTCTGAAAACAGTTTTATCAGTGATATACTTCAAATCCGTGATCGCGAGAACGATCTTTTGGACAACGAAGGAGATATAACAAAGCGTCGACAGTTGATCGCTAGGGAGACTGCGGCACTTGATGATTGCGCTTGGCTAGCCATCACAAAAAGAATGGAGCATCTGGATAATTTCGAAAACAAAAAAGGTAAAACACTGGTGGTTGTTACCTGTCCTGGCGGTGGGATTCACGCTGCCGCATGGGCATCTTGCGTGCTGGATCAACTCTCAGCCGAATACGCTGAATTCAAGGATTCCATTTGCGTTATCAGTGGCGTTTCTGGGGGAAGCGTTGGGGCTTTGCTGTTTGTTGGATCACGATTCGAACGCGAACTTGCAAAAGAGCGCGTTTATGGTGCGGCCGGGCCATCGACCGAAGAGGTTCATCGGGACCTTAAAGCGAAAAGCCCAGCTCTGGAGCTGGCCGCGCGGTCTGCTCTTGAGCCTATTGCCTTCGGCGCTGCGGTAGATGATCTTTATGGGCTGGTAGGTTTTGATGGCGTTGGACGTGGCCAAAGACTCGAGGACAGCTTGCACTCTCGGCTTTCGGCGGGAGTTCAAAACATGACGCTTGGGCAATGGGGAGATCGCTCCGCCGAAGGTGCAATACCCATTGTGATCTTCAATTCGACCGATGCAGTCACTGGTAGGCGCATACTGTTCGATACTATCCCGACTCCACAAAGAGAATCGAGCGTCGGACTCAAAGCAAGACCTATAAACTACCGAGAATTGCTGAATATTCGAAATCAGAAAGTGGACCTGCGGCCAGCGACCGCTGCTCGCACTTCGGCGACCTTCCCGTATATCTCGCCATTCACCCGACCCAGTTGTTCGAATAAAATTGGGGATCACGTCGCAATCTGTGACGGTGGGTATGTCGATAACGAAGGAATCGTCACCGCAGTCAACTGGATCGAATTCCTCTTGAGGAGATTGGCCTCCGAGCAAACTAAAAAACCAACCTTTGATCGTATCTTGCTATTGCGAATCGAACCTGCGCCAGTCGAAGACAGAAATGAACCTGGGGAGTCAGGAGGAGTCTGGGGTACGATCCGTTGGCTAGTAGGCCCGGGTGAGGCGATGGCAAATGTGCGTTCAGCATCGCAACTTGAACGAGGCAATCTCGAGACAGATTTAGCCTCGCGTGACCCGAACCTCAAGCCGCAAGAGGAACCCGTCCGTAACGGAAAGAAACAGGATCCCAATGCAAAGAATTCCGTAGGTGCGCCAAGTCAGCAGCCGATTCCTATGAAAATACCGGCGTTTGACAAACGGAAACTACCCAAATCAGCAATTCGTAAGAACTGGGAACAGATGCTTGATAAGTTCGAATCATCCGAAAAAAGTCTTTCGGTTCCGACGAAAATCCTGCCGAAGGCTGTGACGGACGAAGGTGCACAGATATCTAGGGATAAATTACCTGTAATTGTTGAAACGATTAGTTTTGTCGAGGCGAATCAATCGATTCCGCTCAATTGGAAGCTCAGCAACAGGCAGAAGCTAGGATATTTACTTGCATGGGAAATCTGTGCCAGCGAGGGAACACCCCTGAGGCAGACACTCGATCGATATTTTCATAGAAAAGATAGAAGCAACGAGTAGAAATAGCGAAAATCCATGCATAGGAAATACGTACCTCTGAAACTCTGGATAAAATGGGTCAAGCCACTCGTTCGATTTCCTAGGTAACCCACCGACTGGATTGTTCATCTGGAAACCGAATTTCAAGAACCAAATCAATCCAATCCAATCGAAGCGACAGCATGAGGCATCATGGCAAATAAAAAAACACGAAAACGTATGAGAGGCATTTTTGCGATCGAAGGAGAGTGGTTTACAGACCTTCGAGGCGGAGTCAGTTTCAAGCCCCTTCTTGATATCATCAAAGTATTGCACAATTCACCGTACGTGCATCGAGATGCCGCGACAAGGCAAGAACTGTTTTACTATCTCCAAAAATGGACGCAAAAACGCTACGCCTCTTACCCGATCTTGTATCTGGGTTTCCACGGAGAAGCCGAAAAAATTCAGGTTGGGGATGGACGGGGGAAAGACTGTCACGTCACTTTGGACGATCTCATGGAGAACCTCCAAGGGTTGTGTTCGGGAAGAATAATTTACATTGGAAGTTGCAATACCATGCAGATCGATGAGCGGAGATTGCAGCGGTTCTTGCAACAAACCGGAGCGCTTGCAATTTGCGGTTACAAATTCCAAATCGATATGCTTCGGTCGGCTGCATTTGAGTTATTGCTGTTCAACGCGCTGCTCGATCAAACCCTCAACTTGAACGGAGTCAAAGCGATGAAAAACAGGATCCTTCGCGAGGAACGTGCTCTGGCCAGAGAGCTTGGCTTTCGAATGGTCGTACGGAAGAAACCTAAGTAATCTGAAGGCATACCCTCACCATCGGTACATTGATGATAACAACACTAATTATCGAGAATTTCAAGGGATTCGGAGCCAAGGCTCAAACGATTGAATTCGGACCAATCACCCTGTTATATGGAGCGAATAGCTCTGGGAAATCCAGCATTTTTCACGCTCTGTTCTTTCTGCGGGAACTGATCGTTAATGGGGTTGGTACTCCTGAGGCCATGAGCTACTTCTCCGATCGAGTTGAGCTAGGTGGTTATACCAATACGGTACATCGAAAGGAATCCAACCGAGACATTCGCCTGACGATATGTTTCGATCCAACCGAAACCATGGATGATGATTACAGCCTGGGTGACTCGGTTCTGAAATTAGAGATTACGATAAGTCCCGTTGACCATGCGCGCGGATACGTTAGGTGTTTTAGGCTTTTCCAAGAGGAAAATTTGTTGTTTTCGTGCGAAGGCAGGTGGAATGCCATGAAGCAATTTTTTGATGTTTCACTTTCGTTCGGATATCGCGAACTTTGTGATTTTAACTCTTCCATTTATAAACCCGACGACACAATATCCCCGTGGACGTCATTCTATGGTAGCCCTGGAATGGTACCTAAAATCTACGACCCAATCCTCTCCAGGGGTTGCCGACGTAATAACAAAGACCTACGTGAGGACGAGATAGAGTTCGTCAGTCAGGTAGATAAGCTGATCACTACGACGATACAGTTTGCGTCGAAGTCGATAGAAGATGTTTTGTATATTGGACCAGTGCGTAAAGTTCCACCAACGGACTACAGTGCTCAAGCAAACCCTCCCAAGTCACGATGGGCATCTGGAATAGCCGCGTGGGATAAACTTCATTTTTGCACGGACTCGGAGCTTGGACTGCTTAATGACATCCTTGAAAACGACGGTGAGTTAGGTTTGTGCTCCGGTATCACCATAAATCGACAGATCCTAGTGCCGATGCCCCGAGGAAAATTTGCCATTCCGCCTTCTGATATGACGAGTCGGATTCGAATATGCCCGGTAATTAGCACGGATGGTCCTTCAGATCATTCTGTGCAGCTACGAGTTCAAGACGTAGGCTTCGGAGTTTCTCAGCTTGTTCCAATCGTGACATCATTTTGTTTAGCGGATGAGCGACTTATCCTTGTTGAGCAGCCAGAAATTCATCTCCATCCGCGGCTACAGACAGCCCTTGGAGATTTGCTGATTGCGGCATGTTTAAAGAACAGCCCTTGCTTCGAGAATACGGATCGATATCCGAAGCGTTGCATTCTTGAGACACATAGTGAGCATCTCGTACTTAGAATTCTGCGTCGGATCCGCGAAACGTCTAATGGAAAGACGTTTGGGCGTCTTCCCGGAATCTCGTGTGATGATGTCGCGGTAAATTATATCGACGTTGCCAATGGGCAAACCGTCGTTTCAAGGTTACGAATCAACGAACAAGGTGAATTCATTGATCGGTGGCCTCGCGGATTCTTCAACGAACGACTGGAAGAGCTTTTTTGATGATTAAGACATTTGCAATCGATCCAGATGCGATCAAGGACGCGGAGGTATGTGCACACTTCCGGTATTTTGGGTTTGATAAAGGGCGAATCATCGGTGCAATACCAAATGAGTGGATCAATGAGCTTACACGTGCGTTGTCGGAAATCGAACCAACTAGAGAATCAAGAATTCGAATCCATGTTGAGGAACTTATGAAAACGGGAGCTATCCAGCGTCTTCCAGGAATCTCTCCGACTAACTCTTGGATTGAAACCGCAATTGCTACCTCTGACGATTTCATCCAGGGGATTATAGTCGAGAGCAAAAAGGGAAATGGTGACAAACGGCTTTTGGATAGCAACGACCTAGGGGATAAAGGATCGATCTGGGATGTGCCATCGCATCTTATTATTAATAGAGATGCTAAAGAGATGGCGCAACAAGTCGCTGTTTTCATGCGGCATGCGAAGTTGATTCGATTTATCGATCCGTATTACTGCGCTGAGCGCCGTTATCTATCTTTCGTGCACGAATGCCTCGATATCCGTCGCCAGTGGCCGTCTAAGTCCCGGTTGTGTTTGGAGTTTCATTTTGTCATTAAACCAAATGGATATGGACGTGATCTCGAGTCGATTAGATCTGAAACGATCGGGGATTTTTCCAAATGTTCTGACGCAACAATTCGTAGTGTCCGTAAAAAGATGCGACCGCAAGATTCATGTGCCTTCTTTCAATGGGTTGATTCCAGGGTTGACGCTGCGGATCGGTTCCACGAACGTTATTTGCTGACGGAACTTGGCGGGGTCGAATTCGGTGGAGGCCTGGATAGCAAACTCAACAAGGAGACGACGTCCGTTAGTCGGCTCAGCTCACAGACACTCGAAAAGCTTGCGCAAACCTATTCCAAGTCTGGTAGTAGATTGACGCCCGTTAGAGATCAAACCCACATTTTTTAGTGTTTCCTGTTTTACATGCTTACAAACGGATACATTTAGCAGCCTAACCTTTGCGTATCTATTTGTTTGTGTTCCTGGAAATCCATTTATAGTTTTCGTCGTCTGGCAATCGAGTAATAAGAGCCTAACCGAAATCCTAATTAGTATTGGAAAAGGCAAGTCAACCTTGGATATGAGGGTTCGCACACTTTCACGTCTCCCTGATTACGAAACCTGTTTGCAGGGAGGACGACCATGAAGCGATTTACGATCCCTCGCGGACGCAATTTTCTAAAGACTACCACGGGTTGCCAATGGAAAGCGATTTCCAAGAGTCTTGCTCCAGGCAGTACGGCACACGCCTATTTCCAGGAATTGGTGCAACTGGGCATCTTCGCAAGGCTTTGGCAAATCGCCCTCGAGTTATACGACGATTTGGTGGGTCTCGATTGGCGTTGGCAGAGCGTCGACGGCGCGATGAACAAAGCGCCTCTTGGTGGCGAATCGACCGGGAAAAACCCAACGGATCGTGCGAAATCGGGGGCAAAGCGATCGTTGCCCGTCGAGGCCTCAGGAATCCCAACTGGTTTAGCCATAGGAGGCGCCAACGTGCATGACATCCGGTTGCTTCGATCAGCTCTCCGGAACGCTCTGACGTGATCTCGAGGGATCCATTGCGGTGTGAAGGAGCACTTGTGCATGGATAAGGGATATGACTCAGTTGCAGTGAGAAGCATGGTCGAAATTGTTTTCGATTACATTCCCCATGTACGGACTCGGGGCGAAGAGAAAGAATCCAAACGCAACAGCCGACAACGTGTTCGACGGTGGGTGGTGGAGCGGACTCATAGTTGGATGAATCGATTTCGAGCAATACTGGTGCGATGGGACAAAAACTGAGCAACAACATCGCAGCGTCACTCCTTGCATCCGCTTACATCCCATTTAAATGCGCAGGGGTTTTCGGATACGCTCTAAACAATGCACGATTTGTTGTGTTGGACACGAAGACGTTTGATAAAGCCAAGGTAGCCTATAGCAAGACTAAAAATCGCGATCGATGTCGGTTCTGGAACTTCGGTGGAAATCGCACGAAAGCTTAAGTCGTCCAACGCAAAATCGTTCCCGCCTCCCGGAAACCCGATTTCATGGCCGACTTCATAGATTTGGATATTTGCGGTAGCATTGCCACCTGAGTGCCAACATGCTGAGAACTGCTCCCAAACACCAACGACATTAGCCGAGTTTTTTTTGCCGATTGATGAACCGTTCACCAAAACTTCTATCCTAGAAATATTCAAGTCCCCTGCGATTACCCATGTCGATATCCAAGCTGAAAACGCGTAGGTTGTGTTTTGTGCTACATTTAAATTTTGTGACCAAACCGTTAAGTTTGGAACGTCATTTCGGTCGGCGTTTACCATCATCATCTTTCCGCTGCCTGAAGTGTGGTCGCCATAGCTCGCAGCCGCAAAGTGGTACGGGGACGGATTGGTGACGATGTTGAACTCTCCACCGTTGAGACCTGGAAAGGGCTGTATACCTGGGACGTAGGCGTACTGACTACTAAATGCCGTATTTCCGGATTCGAAATCTCCATTCACTATCAATGAGGCGTAAAGATGAGAAGTTGCGAAAAAGCAAAAGATCGCACGACAAATCAGGGACCTTACTACCGAAAAAGAAAATGTCAATTTTAGTCTAGAATTCGATTCTGGGCGTTTCATGAGCGATACTCTTGATTTAGATACTGTCTAGGATGGCATGAATGGAGCAATTCGGATGTCGCAACGGTGTAAAGTTTGTCGAATTCACCTGTATTGGGAAGAGGAAATGGCATCAACGGAATAAGCACGAGTAATTCTTTCCTTCGCTGAAGATTTACAATTGGTTTAGTTTAGCGTGAAATGGCTTTCTGTCCGATCGGCGTTAGTCGTGAATTGGTAAATGTCACTGGTTTTTTCGAGATCCCAGTATTTGGATGACACAATACCCTGGGACAGACCCCGAGTTTATGCCGTAGGTTGGGTGAAGCGGTTTTGCCTCGCAGCCCACCAGGGAGCAAGGGGGAATAGCCCAGTACGGATCTGATTCGCGCCCGTACCCTCAGGCGTGTCAGATTCATGTCTTCAAGTCCGCATGGTGATGCTGTGCCGCCCTCCGGGCTTTGAGGGGTGGGGTGTGCCTCAATCCGGTGGCTTACGCACACCGGCAGAGAAGTGTCGCCCTCCGGGCTTAATACCAGGAGCATGCTTGAGGGGTAAGGTAAACGACCATCGATTCGGCCAACATGCTGGACTCGATATTCGCCGAAGGCGAAACTTCGTTTAACCCGCAGCCAACGGCGAGGGACTTGACCAAGCCCGCCAGGTTGCTGCTTTTGGGCACCAGTAGGTTATAGGGGCGCGTCTTTGCATTCCGATTTTTCCGTCGGTTGGGTGAAGCGGGCTTTGCCGCGCAAACCTCCACCGAGCAAGGCGAATCGCCTGACATTCTTTC
>Ga0315909_10006239_pt1 | contig 13506 bp, 12 predicted proteins | sample LakEriMetagenome_11_FD_203527 | JGI IMG/M metagenome (GOLD analysis project Ga0315909, IMG submission 203527) | Freshwater fungal communities from buoy surface, Lake Erie, Ohio, United States - Buoy 2 MA125 | ecosystem: Environmental > Aquatic > Freshwater > Lake | place: USA: Lake Erie, Ohio...
ATAGTTGTGCAAATCCGGAAATGAATTAATACATAGAACCAAGACAAACATAGCCACAGTTTGCCTGCATAGGCTGGGTTACTTTGCGTAAAAGAGATACTTAAGGTAATGGTCGCGTTACAACGACGGCACCCCGGAGTTTGCCCACGCTGTAGCCCGTGGCACGATCTTGGGGATACTCAAGGCGGATTTTTTCAGCCAGGCTCGCGGGGATATCGGAAGCCGAGCCGTGGCAACTAAGACATACAGGCTGAACCATGATGGCCTTGGCATAGCGCAACTCGCGCTGTCCCTTGGTATCTTCAGCGACTTTCCAATATTCAAGAGTTGCCGGATTGTCGCCAGCACTTAATCGGGACTCAAACTGTGACAAGGCTTCTTGCTGCCACCCATTGGGTGTTCCCATAGCTGGGTTGCGAACCCGAGTTCCAACGCGCGTCATCACAGCATTATTTTCGGTAGATAAGCGTTTGGCAATCGCTGGTGATACTTCTTTGCACACGCTCACGGCGGCTTCTGCACCGTCACTGGTGAGCGCAGATTTTAGGCGCTGACCGAGTTGAGTGAGTAATTCATTAGCCATGACGCGAGTAGATTGCTCTAATGCCGCGTCAAGTACTGCCGCGGGCGGTGTGTTCTGAGCATATGACCCTGGTGAAAAAATTACGCCAAAAAATACGACTAAACAGCCAGCTAATTTGTACGGTTGAAAGTGACGCATTATTCAGTCCTTTGCAGGCATGATCTCAGGGGCAAGCCAGCGTTGTCAAAGAGGATGGAATTTTTACTAAAACATACAAGCTGTTTTGGGCTACGGCCTCCAGCGACTGAAGCTCTTTGCTGTTGGCGATATATTTGGCTGGTGCAATGACCCAGGTAACGGGTCGAGCACACAAAATTTTGAGCATGTCTGGCGTATTGATCAATACTTTTTCGCCGGAAGAGGGTGAAAATTTTGCTGCATCAGCTAATTCCTTTGACCAACTGTCCTTGATGTGGACTTCATCCCACTTGCTAATCACGATGAGGGGTTCTGTGAGTTTGGTATAAAAAGGAATATCGAAGCGGTAGGTTTGCAAAAGTACTAATGGCTCATCAGGCGCTGCATTTTGGCGGTAAGCCAACGCCATAGATTTTGAAGAAATAGTATCTGCACGGGTAATGGCGAGGATGGAAGCCACGCAAATTATCCCGGCGAGTGCAACCAAAGCAAATTTGGTGCGTTTGCGCAATTGCGTGCCCTTGACTAGGCCTTCAGCAATCAGTGCTACCAGCGGGGGTATGACGGGTAATGCATAACCGACTAATTTTGATGTCGGAATAGAGAAAAATAACGTAATGACAGCGATCCACAACCAAAACAAGCTGCGTAATTGAACTAAGCTTGGGTCATGCAGATCGCTGCGTGGATCTAAACGCCAGCGGGCAAGTAGCCAGGGTGTCCAAGGCAGTGTAGTGAGCCCTATAACGGCCAGATAAAACCAAAACGGTTGTGCATTATTAAATGCACTTTGCGAGAAGCGCTGGAAGTGCTGATAAACAAAAAAATAATGAAAAAAATCCGGAAATTTTTCCTGCATCAAAATAAACCAGGGCAAGGCCACAATCAGAAATAACAATGGGCCAGGCCACCAGAATAGTTTAGGTAAGATGCGCCAGTGTTTACCAAGTAAAAGCCAGAAAAAAATCACGCCGCCGGGAAGTACGATGCCTATTAATCCCTTGGATAACAAACCCAGCGCTGCGCACAGCCATCCACCCAGCAATTGCGCTCGCCAGTGTTGGTTGGCTTGGAGAGAAAGAACAGCATCGGCAGTTAGGGCAATCGACATGCTGATAAAGCCAGCCACTAGCATGTCATGGTTGGCGTACTGTGAACCACCAAAAAACAAGGGAGTCGTGGCAAGAATCAAAAGGTACCAGCGCGAGATGCTAAGAGATATCCAGCGCCGTATCAAAATGTATCCTGCGCCTGCAGCCAGCATCGCTCCAAAACACGAGGCCAGACGTGCAGCCCATTCGTTCGGTCCAAACAGCGAGAGAGAAACCGCCGTTAGCCAGTAAAACAAGGGTGGTTTATGAAAATAAGGCAGGCCATTGAGCGTAGGTGTGAGCCAATCGCCAGACCGCACCATTTCCCAAGCCACGCCAGCGTAGCGGCCCTCATCTGGCAACGACAAAGGACGTATCCAGCTAGTAACTAATAACCATAGCAACATCAGCAGTCCAACCACCAACGGTTCAGGCAAGGACAACAAGCGACGAATTACGGGTGAGTAATCGGCTAAAGGCGTGCTACTGGGATTGGTTTGCTGCATGAAGTGATGCGTAAAAATTGGGCTGTAAAGCCGTCAGGTGGGGCGGCAAGGTGGAAAATGCTGCTAAGCAAGCATTATATCTCTCCGCTGCCAATAATTAGGGGAAAACTCACATACTTCCGTCTGCGCTACACCAGCCCGACCCCGCGTTTGAAGGAGGTAATTACCCCTTCAAAAAATGCAAATAGTCGCGGGTCAGTTCGTGCTGGAAAATACAGGATTAGATAATGGTCACATTGACACTATGAGCCATCCACCATTGGACCTCGACTTGCTCAAGCCATGGATAGGTCGCACGGAAACCCGTGACGACCTGATTCATGAAGCCGCCGTTAATGCGATGGCCGCCACCCTCGATAAAGATCAGAAGCTAAGCGCAGGCGACCCGTTGCCTTTGCTTTGGCACTGGCTATTTTTTTGCGCAGTAAGCCCTGCATCCGGTCTGGGGCCGGACGGCCACCCCAGGCGTGGGGGCTTTCTGCCGCCGGTAGAACTTCCTAGGCGTATGTGGGCCGGTGGACGATTGACATTCACTGCCGACCTGCCCGTCGCTGCAGTCGCTACACGCACTTCACGCATCAAAGCGATTGATGTAAAAACAGGCAGTAGCGGGCGTTTAGCGTTTGTGACAGTTGCGCACGAGATAGCCGTCAATGGCAAGGTCGCGATTAACGAAGAGCACGATATTGTGTATCGCGATAATCCCTTGCCTGGTGCAGCACCTGCTGCACCCAAGGCTGCACCTGCGAATGCTTTGTGGTCGCGTGTCATTACGCCTGATCCTGTGCTGTTATTTCGTTATTCAGCATTAACATTTAATGGTCACAGAATTCATTACGATCGCAGCTACACTACCGAGGTTGAGGGCTACCCTGGTCTAATCGTTCATGGGCCACTAATAGCTACCTTACTGATGGATTTGTTGCGCACTCAGTGTCCAGAGCGACACGTACGCGAGTTTAGCTTCAGAGCTGTCAGCCCAACATTCGATACCGAGTCCTTTAGCGTGAATGGCAAATTGAGTGAGGATGGCCACGAGGCTCAGTTGTGGGCAGCGAATAGTCGTGGCGAACTTACCATGCAAGCAACCGCTTTACTGGCGTAATCAGCATCAAATAAAGATAACAGGAATACCCATGCGACCGCTGGATGGCATCAACGTAATCACTCTAGAGCACGCGATCGCTGCACCGTTTTGTACGCGCCAGCTAGCCGACTTGGGTGCGCGCGTCATCAAGATAGAACGGCCTGGTGTAGGTGATTTTGCGCGTGCCTATGATGAACGTGTCCGCGGCATGGCATCTCATTTTGTATGGACTAATCGATCCAAAGAAAGTTTGACGCTGGATGTAAAGCACGACGAAGCTCGCGAGATATTGCATCGCTTGTTAGCTGACGCCGATGTGCTTGTTCAAAATCTGGCTCCCGGTGCTGCAGCGCGTTTGGGGTTGTCGTTCGATGATTTGCATGCGGTTTATCCCAAGCTAATCGTGTGCGATATCTCGGGTTATGGTTCCAATGGTCCGTATCGCGACAAAAAAGCCTACGATTTATTAATTCAAAGTGAATCAGGATTTTTATCTGTCACGGGTACGCATGACGACCCTTCCAAAGCTGGCTGTTCCGTTGCTGATATTGCCGCAGGCATGTATGCCTACACAAATATTTTAGCGGCACTTATACAGCGTGGAAAAACAGGTGAGGGCTGTCACATCGACGTGTCTATGCTGGAGAGCATGGTCGAGTGGATGAATTTTCCTATGTATTACGCTTTCGATGGCGCACCGCCGCCGATACGCGCTGGTGCATCGCATGCCACTATTTATCCCTATGGACCGTTCCCTTCAGGTGATGGTAAAACCATCATGCTTGGATTACAAAATGAGCGTGAGTGGGTCACGTTTTGTGAACAAGTATTGCAACAGCCTGGGTTGGCCTCCGATGCCAGATTTTCATCGAATAGTTTGCGCAGTAGTGGGCGCAAAGAGTTGTATGCAATTATCCGCGACGCATTTTCCGCATTGACCGCTGAACAAGTCACAGCCCGACTAGACAGCGCGCAGATTGCCAATGCACGTTTAAATGACATGAACGACATATGGGAGCACGCTCAGCTACGTGCGCGTGAACGATGGACAGAAGTCGCCACACCCGTGGGGCCGATACCGGCGTTATTACCACCGGGCGCAAGCTCGGGATGGCAAGCGCGCATGGATGCCATTCCTGCCTTGGGTGAACATACCGAAGCGATACTGACTGCTTTGGGTTATACATCGCAGGCCATCGCCGAACTCAAAACATCAAAGGCCATTTGAATGCATAGCGCAGAACCGGTTTCGTATTTGTTTGTTCCTGCCACACGACCTGAGCGATTTGATAAGGCGCTCGCTGCGGGTGCTGATCGCGTCATCATTGATCTCGAAGATGCCGTCGCGCCAGCAGATAAAAATTCAGCACGTGCTGCACTGGCTAGCTGGTTGTCTAAAGAAAAATCGGTTGCCATAAGAATTAACAGCGCTGATACAACGTGGTTTGCTGATGACCTTGCCCTGTGTGCACGCGATGGTGTAGCCGAAATTATTCTGCCTAAAGCTGGAGATGTCGCTGATGTGCATAGCGTCGTTGCAGCCGGCGCGAAATCGGTTAAGTTGTTAATCGAAAGTGCGCTAGGCATTAAAAACATAGACCAACTTGCGCAGCAAGAACGCGTTACCCGACTTATTTTCGGCAGTATCGATTTTTGTGTCGACATGGGTATCGATGCAGATGACAGAGAGCTCGATTATTTTCGGTCTCTCATTGTTTTAGCCTCGCGCCTTGCCGAATTGGCACCGCCTGTGGATGGCGTCACTACTGCAATTGATGATGTAAATAGTCTGCAAGCTGACGCCTTGCGCGGTAAACGCTTTGGTTTTGGAGCCAAGCTATGCATACACCCCAAGCAAGTAGCCGCTGTTAACTCGGCCTACAGGCCTACGGCTGATGAACTAGCCTGGGCGCGCCGCGTTATGGATGCCGCCGGCTCTGCTGATGGCGCTGCGGTGCAGGTTGATGGTCGCATGGTGGACAAGCCCGTGTTGATTCGGGCCCAGCGGCTGCTGGCTCAGTTACAGAAATAATTTTTCAAGGTCATTTATACTGGCGCCTAGCCGCGGGATATACGCTGATCCTGCCCCCAGCAAACGGAGACAAGCATGAAACTAAGCAAAGAACAACTCGAGCAATTCGACCGCGATGGGTATTTATTTTTTCCTTCGCATTTCACACCCGAAGAAATCAAAACACTGTCTGATGAAGTGCCCAAGCTGTATGCACAGGATCGTCCTGAAAACATACGCGAAAAAGGTAAGACTTCCGTTCGCACTAATTTTGCAGCACATATGTACAGCGAGCCATTTGCAAAATTAGGACGTCATCCACGCATGATTGGGCCAGTCGAGCAAATGTTTGGTGAAAAGCTGTACATGCATCAATTTAAAATCAACGGCAAGATGGCCTTTGACGGAGATATCTGGCAATGGCATCAAGATTACGGTACGTGGCTTAATGATGACCAAATGCCTGATGCACGTGCCATGAACGTGGCTATTTTTCTTGATGAAGTCAATGAGTTCAATGGCCCATTGATGTTCATCCCTGGCAGCCACAAGATGGGCGCATTAGACGCTGGCCATGACACATCCACCACCAGCTATCCGTTGTGGACTATCAGTAACGACAATATACGATCGCTGGTTGATAAGGGCGGCATCGTGGCCCCTAAAGGCCCAGCCGGTTCCATGATTATGTTTAGTGGTTGCTTGGTGCATGCATCCTCTCCTAATCTCTCACCATGGAATCGTGTGTCTGTGTATCTCAGCTTGTGTGCTGTATCGAACCACATTCGCCGTTTCAAACGTCCGGGCTACATAGCACATCGCGATTTCACGCCGATAGAAACGCTACCCGATGATTGCCTCTTGAAATCTTACCCAGTTGATTTGCCCTGGAAAGATGGCACGCCTATCGCTGAGCAGCATGGCATACCTGATGGCCAAGCTGCATAAGACGAAACTAAAACGAAACTAAAACAAAAATTTAGGCGAAAATTTAATGAATCTTTATGCCAAGCTGCAGGCGCGTGCTGCAGCAGGAAAACCTCTGCGGGTAGGCATGATAGGTGCCGGTAAGTTTGGATCTATGTATTTGTCTCAGGTGCCGCGCACGCCCGGTTTGCATATGGTGGGTATTGCTGATCTTTCACCCGATCGTGCGAAAGCAGCGCTGCGCAATGTGGGTTGGAAGGATGATGCATTTGCAGCGTCATCATTAGAGCAAGCTGCTAAAAACGGTAACACCGCCATCATCGATGACGGCATGGCGTTGATTACATCACCGCATGTCGACATCATCATTGATGCGACAGGTAACCCGGCTGTGGGCATAGCGCATGTATTGGCTTGCTGCGAGCATGGCAAACATATTGTGATGGTCAATGTAGAAGCCGATGCACTTGCTGGCCCCTTGCTAAAACGTCGTGCCGACGAAGCCGGCATTATTTACTCACTCGCTTATGGCGATCAGCCTGCGTTGATTTGTGAAATGGTGGACTGGGCGCGCGCTGCAGGTTTTTCTGTCGTGGCTGCGGGTAAGGGCACCAAATATTTACCTACCTATCATTCATCTACGCCCGATACCGTCTGGCAGCACTATGGTCTTACGGCTGATGATGCTGCGCGTGGCGGCATGAATGCGCAGATGTTTAACAGCTTTTTAGATGGTACTAAAAGCGCGATCGAAATGGCCTCTGTTTCGAATGCCACCGGATTATCTGCTCCACATGGTTTGCGTTTTCCTGCAGTGGGTGTCGATGATTTGGCGCGCGTACTGCGTCCGGTGGCAGATGGCGGCATACTGGATGTGCGCGGTCAGGTTGAAGTGATTTCCAGCGTAGAGCGTGATACGCGTCCGGTGTTTCGTGATTTGCGTTGGGGTGTCTACGTCACCTTCGCTGCTGACAGTGACTACGTTGCCCGCTGCTTTAAAGAATATGGCTTGATCACGGACCCTAGCGGTCAGTACTCATCCATGTACAAACCGTTTCATTTAATCGGCCTTGAATTAGGCATCACAGTTGCATCGATCGGTGTGCGTGCAGAATCTACCGGCGCACCCATTTGCTGGAATGGAGATGTGGTCGCCACTGCTAAACGCGATTTAGCAGCCGGTGAAATCCTGGATGGTGAAGGTGGATTCACGGTCTACGGCAAACTCTTACCAGCCAGTGAATCGATCGCCTTGGGTGGTTTGCCATTAGGTCTGGCGCATGGCGTTAAATTGATCAAGCCAGTCAAGGCTGGTGCGGCTGTGGGTTGGAATGATGTTGCGTACGATGCGCAATCAACCGCAGTGAAATTTCGTCGCGAGATGGAAACGGTGTTTGGTACTTCGTCCTAGGTACCCGACATCGTTACGCTGCACTAAAAAATCGACCTGCATGAGGCCGATTTTTTTTATTGATTTTTCTCTAGATCTCAAAGCGACGTAGAGATAGGTTTGTCCAGATTAAGTTCCAGCTTAGCAGCGATCTCTCGCATTTCGTCGGGTGATTTTTTGTCGCCATACACTTCTACCAAGGCTGTGTACGCAATCCATTTGGCGTCAACCTCAAAAAAATCGCGTAGGCTAGCCCGCGTATCGCTGCGACCAAAACCATCGGTACCCAGTGTGACGTAATGTGCGGGTATGTAGGCACGTATGCTCTCAGGTACAGCACGCACATAGTCTGATACGGCAATCACAGGTGCTTGGTTGCCCGACAATTGCTGCGTAACCCATGCAGGTTGTGCATCATGCTGCATACGTCGCGTACGTTCACAAGCAATGCCGTCGCGTGCGAGTTCTGAAAAACTTGTCACGCTCCACACTTCAGTGTTTATTGAAAAAATACCTTCGAGCAGATCCGCAGCAGCAATCGCTTCTTTTAACAGTGGTCCAGCACCTAATAACCTTACTTGTGGCTCCTCTGATGTAGACACGCAATGCATACCGCGCACTATGCCTGCACGTGCTGATTCTGGCATGCTGGGCTGAGCTTCGTTTTCATTCGTGACGGTCACGTAATAAAAGACATCTTCATTATTGGTTAGCATGCGCCGCATACCTTCATCCACTATGACTGCAAGTTCATATGCGAATGCTGGATCATATGAAATGCAATTAGGTATGGTGGCTGCAACCAGATGACTACTGCCATCTTGATGCTGTAATCCTTCGCCGCCTAGCGTGGTACGTCCGGATGTGGCACCGATTAAAAAACCACGCGCACGTTGGTCAGCAGCAGCCCAGATCAGATCGCCTATGCGCTGAAATCCAAACATTGAGTAATAGATATAAAACGGGAGCATGGGTAAGCCATGTACAGAGTAGCTCGTTGCTGCCGCAGTCCACGATGAAATGGCGCCGGCTTCGGTAATGCCTTCTTCCAGAATTTGTCCGTCTGTCGCTTCCCGGTAATACAAAATAGAACCAATATCTTCGGGTTGATACAGTTGACCCTGGGCTGAATAAATACCCACTTGGCGAAACAAATTCGCCATGCCAAAGGTGCGAGCTTCGTCAGCCACGATGGGAACCACATGCTTGCCAAGTTCTGCGTCCTTGAGCAAATTACCCATCATGCGAACTAATGCCATGGTGGTCGACATTTCTTTGCCGTTCGCATCCAATGCGAATTGTGCATGGCTTGCGATATCGGGAACGGTAAGCCTAGCGGGTTGTTTTTCGCGCTGTGGAACATAGCCGCCGAGTTGCTGACGTCGTTCTTGCAGATGGCGCATTTCTGCACTATCAGGGGAGGGTTTATAGAATTCCAGTTTTTCTATCTGATCTTCAGTGAGCGGCAGTTTGAATCGATCACGAAATTCTAGTAAGTCGTGCAGCTCCAGTTTTTTCTGTTGATGTGTGGTCATTTTCCCCTGACCTGCTGCGCCCATGCCGAAGCCTTTTTTGGTTTGAGCCAAAATCACTGTAGGTCGACCATTATGGTTAGCTGCTGCATGATAGGCGGCGTAAATTTTGCGCATATCATGACCACCACGCTTTAGCCTGTCGATTTCATCGTCAGTGAGCGTCTCACCTATAGCTTTGAGTACAGGATTTTGACCAAAAAAATGCTCGCGATTAAACGCACCATCATTTGCCGCAAAGGTTTGCAACTGACCATCAACAGTACGGTTTAATGCATCGACTAATTCTCCGGTGTGATCGCGCGCAAGCAACTTATCCCAATCAGAACCCCACAATAATTTGATGACATTCCAACCTGCGCCACCAAATAGCGTTTCGAGTTCATCGACAATATGGCCGTTACCGCGCACTGGGCCGTCGAGTCGTTGTAAATTACAGTTGATAACAAAAACTAAGTTATCGAGTTTTTCACGTGAGGCCAGCGATAAAGCTGCTAATGATTCAGGTTCATCCATTTCACCATCACCAAACACTCCCCATACCTTGCGAGGTTGCGCAGCCATTAGTCCGCGGTGCTCCAGATAGCGCATAAAGCGTGCTTGATAGATCGCGCTAATAGGCCCCAGACCCATAGATCCGGTAGGGAATTGCCAAAAGTCGGGCATGAGCCAGGGGTGCGGATACGACGACAATCCCTGTATGCCGCGCTGTTTAGCTTGTATTTCTTGACGGTAGTGCGAGAGGTTGTCTTCGCTCAGACGTCCTTCCAGAAAAGCACGTGCATAAATGCCAGGTGCTGAGTGCGGCTGAAAGTAAATTAAATCACCGCCGAAATCAGCGGTGCGTGCTCGGAAAAAATGATTAAAGCCGACTTCAAATAAATCGGCCGCTGAGGCGTAGCTGGCAATGTGTCCGCCTAGTTCGCCATAGGCGCGATTGGCGCGTACCACCATAGCCAGCGCATTCCAGCGCAGGATGCTGGCAATACGCTCTTCGAGATTGACGGCATCGGAGCCCCCTGGATACGCGGGTTCATCGGTGGCGCGTATGGTGTTGACGTAGGGCGTAATGCGAGCATCGCGCCAATTGAGTCCCGCATCGCGTGCAGCAGCGGAGAGCTTAGAGAGCAAAAAGCGCGCACGCTCTGGACCAGCGCTAGCCAGCACAGACTGCAGCGAGGCTATCCATTCAGCGGTTTCTTGTTCGTCGATATCGGTGTGTCGGACCAAATGGTCGGGAGTACTCATGTCCATGGCAATCAAAAAAGAAGAGTGTTTGATGCCATTAAGTTATGCTATTTCCCCCAGCAGGTGCTGCTGAAAAATTCGCAATATTCACTTAATGCAGCATAAAATACTGATTAATTGGATTTAATAGGATATTAATAATGGTAAATCTTGATATTACAGATCTTAAAATATTGACATGCTTGCAGCAGGACGCCAGCCTAACCAACGTGGAGCTAGCCGCTAAAGTCAGCCTCTCGCCGTCTCCCACCTTGGCGCGCGTCAAAAAACTCGAAGCCGACGGCGTCATCTCCAATTACGTTGCATTGGTTGATCCGCATGCCTTGGGTTTAAAGGTCAATGTGTTTGTACGTGTGTCACTAGAAAAGCAAGAGGCCGCTGCTCTTGAGCGTTTTGAAAAAGCGGTGAGTCATTTCGATGAAGTGATGGAGGTTTATCTGATGACGGGTGATGAAGATTATTTGCTGCGTATTGTGGTGCCGGATTTACAGGCTTTAGAGCGCTTCATACTCGATAACCTAACCCGTATATCGGGTATTAAAAACATCAAATCCAGCTTTGCATTAAAACAGGTGAAATACAAAACAGCGCTTCCTATCAGTGGTCAGGTGCGATAACCCTGTTAAACAGGGCTGATCGTTATGCCGTTGTTTGAACGCAGATAGTCGATACTAAACGCGCGATCTATACACACCGTCTATTCAACTTAGTACTATCAAAACGCAATAGTAGTAGCCAATGCAGTTACCAATCCATGAGTGCATGATTCGTCATCAGCTTGTCAGCGCTGTTGTGAATTTTCTACTTCTATACAAAGCTGCAACCCCTTCCTAGTGCACTGTTTATACAGCCGAGATCGTTTTTCTAACGGAGGTTTGTCTATTGTATGTGACGGATAGATCGTATCTGTCGAAAGCGTGCAGACCGTAAGAAATACAGCGTAAGGGGAACATGATGTCGTCTGTTTACATACATGATGCGCAGGAAGTAGTGAATCAATGGCTCAATGGTTTGGGAGAAAACCGAGGCGCTCTGACGTTAGATCATCAAGGACACTGTTTTTTAGTGTCTGACAACGAAGTGGGCTTAGTTATTTCTTGTGGCAAGGAAAGTCAGCAGGTTGTGGTTATGACGCACCTTTTGAACGTACCCATACCGCTGAGTGCCCGCCTCTACGAGGAGCTGCTGGCAGTGAATATCAATGTGGAATACACCGCAGGTGCCCAACTTTGTTTTGATAAAAAGACGCGCACGATAGGGCTGTTAGTCGCCAGAGAGATTAATTCATTGGATGAAATCTCATTTCGCAACCTACTGACTAATTTCAAGAATAAGGCGCTGGAAATAAGAGAATTGTTAGAAGCGCTGTTGTATGACGCACCGGCCTTAGCATCAGGTATGCAGCCTGCAGATCGCTCGTCGGGCGCTTACTCCTATCATCGATAAAGGGAGGACGCGTGAATCCAATCTCAGGTGTTAGAACGCAAATCACTACGGACGTAGGAATCACCCCGGCCGCTCAGGACGTCAAAAATACAGCATTTCGTGCCGCATCCGACGTATCGTTATTTTTTCAATCTGCGATAGAACAGATAGGCTCAAAAATCAGTGCATTGAGTGCGCCTGTAGCCCATGTTAGTCAGTTCGCACCACCAGCGGCGACTACGAATGCAGCTCCACTAGTGCACTCACAACAGGTACAAAATCCTGTCAATGTAAGGGATTATGGCAAGCCTCACCCTAATGTACGTTTTGCTGCAGGTGTGAATTCTCAAGAAAAATTTAATGAGGTAACCGACATCGGTTTGCCCAACGGAACAGCAACGACATGGGAGCAGCATAATCAAGCCAAAGTCGCACGTCCCGATCCGACAAGCTACTTAGATCCCACCTACATTGAGCAGCACCTTAGTTTGTTTGATCAGGGTGCCGTGTCATTCATTACCCCTCCGGGGCTCGAAAAATTTACTGTCGGCTTCAATCAATCTGTTTTTCATGGAAGGCAAGAAGGCTTGTTTGTATTACCCGCAACGTGGGCAAAAGAGATGATTGCAGAGGCGCGATCGGATCCAGCTGTGACTGGTCAACAGCAAGGAACAGCGGAGTGGCGCCATGAACTTCTAAAAGTAGTTGAGCAAAAAATGGGAATTCCTGCTGGCTGCTGGAGTAGCCAAAGTACTAAACTGCTGGCTGTGTTTATAGAGAATCCGCGTGACCTCAATTTACGCTTAGTAAACGGTCGCGAGCAAGGAGCAAACGTTGAATGGCGGCCGGGTGGCTACACTTTGGGTGGCGTGCCCGAAGCAATGCTTGATAAGGTGCCGTTGGATCAAGGTATGGGCATACCCTTTCAAGCTCTGGAAGAAGTATTAGACGATCGTTTATTTAGTCTCGAAAGGATAAGTTGATATGAGACCTGAAATCGTGAAGTACGAAGCAGGCAGATATGCGCTACTTAAAATAAATGATCATTTTTATGCAAGTGTGGTTTGTGGAAGTTCTGCGGGCTATACGTTGAATATTCCAATTACGGTTGAACAAGCTGATGATGTCATGAATGACGATGCCTTACTCGAGCAATTAGTGAGTGAAATCGCGTTTGCTCCTAAGCGCTACCTGGCGCAACACGTTAATTTTGACAGCTAGTTTTGGAGAGCTCATTACAATAAGCACGAGATGAGCTCTGCCTTAAAAACACGTGCTCAGCCATGCAGGTTTGATCTGTAACTCTGACATTAAAAAATATCAAACTCAGCTTTGTAATCACACAGCGGAACTACAAAATCACCTTGCACTCGTAGTTCTCATTTGCGTTGACGCAGGAGGTCATAGCAAATCTTTGCATTGCGCTATGAAAGTTGTGGAGTCTCAATGACGCTGAAGTCCATGTGGCGAGAATCGCTATGACTTCAAAACTCATTCGAGGACTCTATGGAACATGAAAATATGCAGGCGAAACAACACTACGATCCGGATCGTTTGTTGGCATCGTT
>Ga0315909_10006240_pt1 | contig 13505 bp, 20 predicted proteins | sample LakEriMetagenome_11_FD_203527 | JGI IMG/M metagenome (GOLD analysis project Ga0315909, IMG submission 203527) | Freshwater fungal communities from buoy surface, Lake Erie, Ohio, United States - Buoy 2 MA125 | ecosystem: Environmental > Aquatic > Freshwater > Lake | place: USA: Lake Erie, Ohio...
TCTGCCCGTATATCCCCGATGCAGTCCGAACCGATGCAAGATAGTCCGTTTAAGATTCGACCTAATCCGAATCAATGACAAATAAAACCAAAACAAGCCAGCCGCTACGAGGGGCAACTGAACCGAGGGTTCACAGCCCACTTCTCAAAGGCAAATCTAGAGCTGGTGAAGTTCTAGAGATGATTGAGCGCTTAAAGATGGATGAACTGATGCCTTATCAGAAATTCGTTCTTAATCAGATGCTCATGGTCAATAAGAAGAATCAATATCGGATCAAGACCGCGCTGCTTTTGATAAGTCGTCAAAACGGAAAGTCACATCTAGGCAGAGTCCGAATTATCTGGGGCATGTTTTATGGTGGGGAAAAGAAGCTGATTATCATGTCAGCCAACCGAGCAACATCGTTGATGCTCTTTCGAGAAATTGCATGGATCATAGAATCAACCCCAGAACTCAAAGCAATGACAAAGGCAATCCGTTACGCCAATGGTGGCGAACGAATAGAGCTGCTTAATGGTGCAACGCTCGATGTCATCTCAGATAACTCATCTAGCCCACGTGGACGAACAGCAGACTTCTTATGGATCGATGAAATCCGCGAAATCTCAGAAGATGGCTACAAAGCAGCTGTGCCAGTAACAAGAGCTAGAGCCAACGCACAGACATTTCTAACTAGCAACGCAGGTGATCATTTTAGTAGCGTACTTAATGGCTTAGTCGAACGCGCTAAAGACTATCCGCCAGAAACCTTTGGTTACTATGAGTACAGCGCGCCGCAGTATTGCAAGATTGACATTACTAGCGATTATTTCTGGAAAAGCGCAGTTGCACCCAGCAATCCTGCACTTGGTTACATAATCACAAAAGAATCAATCGAAGAAGCTATTGCGACCAATCCAATCGAGCAGACGAGAACAGAAACGCTGTGTCAATGGATTGATAGCCTTCAATCACCCTGGCCTCATGGCGTATTGGAAGAAACTTCGGATAACACACTTGAGATGTCTGTGGGCGCATATACAGTCTTTGCTTTCGATGTTAGCCCATCAAGGCGCAATGGATCACTTGTTGCAGGTCAAATCTTGCCTGATGGTCGAATCGGTATTGGAATCCTAGAAACCTACAGCTCTCAGATGGCAATAGATGAATTGAAAATGGCAGCCAGTATTAAAGCATGGTGCGACATCTACAAACCGCGATTAGTCTGCTTTGACAAATACGCCACACAGACGATTGCTGACAGACTCTCTCAGGCTGGTGTAATGACAGAGGATGTCTCTGGTCAGCAGTTCTACAAAGCCTGTGGTGACTTATTAGAAGGCTTGGTCAATCATCGCGTGGTTCACAATGGACAGGCAGAATTGATCCAGCAAATGAATAACTGCGCAGCTAAGGTGAACGACAGTGCTTGGAGAATTATTAAGAGAAAGTCAGCCGGTGACATCTCAGCACCTATTGGCTTGGCAATGGTTGTATCGAAGTTGATGCTTCCTGCTCCAAAGCCTCAAATTATTGCCTAGACACAAAGTACCTAAATTGTCAAGAATTAGACAAAGTATGGTAAGATGTCTACATGGGTATTTTCTCGCGCAATAAGCCAGAACCGAAATCTTCTATATTAGCCCAGTACGCCCCACAGATTATGGGCGACAGTCAAACTCTTTACAATTATGGATTTGTTAATGTTCACCGCAATGCCGCAATGTCAGTTCCTACTGTTGCTCGATGTCGCAATCTAATTGCTGGAACTATTGCATCATTACCTTTAGAACTTTATCGTAAATCAACTGGCGAAGAACTTGGATCACCGCTCTGGTTAGAACAACCATCTAAATCACAACCACGCGCCGTAACTATTAGCTGGACTGTTGATTCATTGCTTATGTATGGGTTAGCATATTGGCGCGTTACGGAATTATATGCAGATGACGGACGTCCAGCAAGGTTTGAATGGATTGCTAATACTCGCGTAACATTTGATTTAGATATTCATAATGTCTATGTCACAAATTATTATGTGGATGGCTCATCTGTACCAATGGAAGGTTTGGGAAGTTTAGTTACATTCCAAGCACTTGATGAAGGTATTCTTTCACGCGGAGCGAGAACAATTCAGTCAGCTATTGACATTGACAAGGCAGCATCCATAGCGGCACAAACTCCACAACCAGGTGGCTTCATCAAGAACTCAGGGGCTGACCTTGATCCTAAAGAAGTTCAAGGATTATTAGCCGCATGGAAATCTGCTCGTCAGAATCGTTCAACAGCTTATTTGACAAGCACTCTTGATTACACACCAGTTTCATTTTCACCCAAAGACATGATGTATGACGAAGCAAAACAATTCATGGCTACTGAAATTGCAAGAATGTGCAATGTTCCTGCAATATATGTTTCAGCAGACATGAACTCCAGTTACACATACAGTAATTTGTTAGATTCTAGGAAAGATTTTGTCTCGTACTCTTTACAGCCATTTATTTCGGCGATTGAAGATCGTCTATCTATGGACGACATTACAGCGCGTGGCAATGTAGTTAAATTTGCAATTAACGACACATTCCTACGTCAAGACCCATTACAGGAATTATTAGTTATCGAAAAACTGCTTTCACTTGGACTCATTACAGTAGAACAAGCGATGGAAATGACAGATCAAACACCTAACGGAAATGAGGGGATGACATCTTGAAGATTACCTTCGATGCAGCCTTCGCTGCTGATGTTCAGGCATCAAGCGAAACTAGACAAATCAGCGGAAAGATTGTTCCTCTCGGAACTGAAACAGGTAACACATCCGCTGGCCCAGTAGTATTTGAGCGCGGATCAATCGAGATTCCAGAACCAAAGACTGTGCGACTACTAAGTCAGCATGATGTCAAGGCCCCATTAGGCCGCGCTCAATCTTTTACAGAAACAGATGAAGCAATCTTTGCATCATTTAAAATCAGCAATTCATCACGCGGCACAGATGCTCTTATCCTTGCAAGCGAAGGATTACAAGCTGGACTTTCAGTTGGCGTTGAAGTACTGAAGTCTTCAATTCAAAAAGGTGTCATCCATGTCACCGCAGCAAAACTCATGGAAGTAAGTTTAGTAACAGAGCCAGCGTTTAAGTCTGCTCAAGTTACTGATATCGCAGCAGAGGAAACTGAACAAGTAGCCGAAGCAGCAACAGAAACCCAACCATCAAACGAAAGCGAGACAGCTGTGGAGAATACTCCAGAGACAGTTGCAGCACCAGAAGTGGAAGCAGCAGCGGTTGAAGCTGCTCGTCCAACTGTTACTGCAATGGCATATACAACTCCAAGAATTGAAGTTACAAAGCGTAACTACTTGGAAAACACAATCAAGGCAAACCTAAACGGCGATGATGAAGCTCGTCAATGGCTACGTGCTGCTGACAACGATCAATCAACAGGCGCAGGATTTATTCCAACACCACAAAGCACACAACTTCTTAACTTCCTTTCAAACGCAGATCGTCCAATGATTGATTCGATTTCTCGTGGCGCAATGCCAGAATTTGGAAAAACTTTCGAGCTCCCAAAGATTACTGAAGTGCCTTTGGTAGATCAGATTGACGAAAATGGTGCTGTAACAGAATCACAACTCGAAGCATCATTCATTACAGTTACAAAGAAGTCATTCAAGGGTCGTGCAATCACTACACTTGAATTGCTCACAAATTCAACTCCTGCTTTCCTCGATGAACTCCTTGTTCAAATGGAATATGCTTATGCAAAGGACACAGAAGAATTCGTAACAACAGCAATTCAAGGCGCAGGTACTCTTAACGCTACAGCTCGCGCTAATGATGCTTCAGGACTTCTCGGTTACGTTTCAAGCGCCGCCGCAGCAGTTTATTCAGCATCACTTGGCTTTGCACGCAACCTTGTTGTGACACCAGAACAATGGGCTAACATCATGGGCTACAACGATCAAGGTCGTCCAATCTACATCGCAGCTAACCCACAAAACGCAGGTGGAGCACTTTCACCTACATCACTACGCGGATCAGTAGCTGGACTAGACCTTCGTGTGTCTCGTTACATGAAGGGTTCTGGCGGAGTCGGAACAGCAGATTACTCAATGGCTGTTATCAATCCAGATGCTTACACATGGTACGAGGGTGCTCGTCAGCAACTTCGCACAAACATTAACTCTGACGGAACTGTAGACATTCTACTGTTCGGTCAGGGCGCACTTGCTACAAAGCTTGCAGCAGGAGCAAACTGGTTCAACCTAACCTGATAGCAACACCCTAAGTCGCTGGGAGTGGGGCGCAGCCCTTGCTCCACTCCCAGTCTTTAGAAAGGATATGGAATGTCACTTTGCACAGTTGCAGAACTTCGCTCAGCACTAGGTGTTGGCTCGCTTTATGCTGATGCCACCCTTCAACAAACTTGCGATGCAGCTGATGCCGTCATTCTTCCTATGCTATGGAGTCCTACTTACTTCACAGTAGCTCATGGCAACATTGTTGGCACAGGAACTTTATACTTCGACATTCCTGTCAAAGAAATCTTTTATGTTGGTCAAACTGTAACTATTGCCAATTCAGGTTCTTCCTATAACGGAAGCAAAGTGGTTACAGCCGTCGGCGATTACTCTATTAGCATGGCTACAAATCACAGCACAGCACAACCTAAACACGCTATTGCACCTTTTGGGACAGTTGCTTCAAGAACCTACACAGACTGGACAGCCGATTCAGCAGTCCAAGAAGCTGCGCTTTTAATTTCGGTTGATATTTGGCAATCACGCCAAACTTCAAGCACAGGCGGCGTATCGCCAGACTTTACTCCTAGCCCATATCGCATGGGCAACACTCTTCTGGCTAGAGTTCGTGGACTTATTGCTCACGCACTCGATCCGCGTTCGATGGTCGGATAATGCCAGTTGCTCTCACTACTCTTAGAACCACGATTGCGACTGCTTTAGTCGATAACACTAAGTGGCAAACATTTGCATTCCCACCAGCAACAGTCTTGGCTAACTCAGTCATCGTTGCACCTTCTGATCCATATTTAGAGCCTAATAACAATCAACATAACACGATTGCTCCAACTGCTAATTTTAAGATAATTATAACCGTGCCTTTATTCGATAATGAAGGCAATCTCAATGGAATTGAAGATGCCCTTGTGGGTGTGTTCAACAAACTCGCAGCATCCTCATTAACATATAATGTGGGAGCAGTAACCCAGCCAAGCGTTCTTAACGCGGCATCTGGTGACCTGCTTACTTGCGAGATGTCACTATCCGTTCTAACTACCTGGAGCTAAACCATGACCGATATGGAACAATGGGAAAAAGAAAACGAAGCATTCCTGGCTAAAATCGGTCAGGTAAAACAAGCAGTATCAAAGCCAGCATCTACTAAGAAAGACGAGGAATAATCCTAATGGCTGTATTTCTGAACAACAATGTAGGCGTTAAGATTAACACCGTTGATCTTAGCGACCATGTAACAGCAGTAACAATCAACCGTTCATTTGAGGAAATTGAAGTCAGCGCGATGGGCGATAATTCCAGAAAATATACAAAAGGTCTGGAAGTTTCAACCGTAACTATCGACTTTTTGAACGACACAGCATCAGCTAACGTCCTTGCGACACTTCAAGCTGCATGGGGAACAACTGTTACAGCAGTATTCCTACAGACAAAGGGAACAGCAGTATCTGCTACAAACCCTCTCTACACAGTTTCATTGTTAGTCAATAACACAACAGACATCAACGGTGCTGTTGGCGATATTGGTACACAATCAATCACATTTACTGCCAACTCAACAGTTGCAGTAGCCACAACAGGTACTTTCTAAACAACTAAACAAAGGGGCACAGCATGGCAAAGTTAAAAGTAACAAGGGCAGATGGATCAGTTGGGGAATACCCAATTACTCCATTGGTGCAGTATGGCTTCGAGATTTACGCTAAAAAGGGCTTTCACAAAGCGTTCATCGAAGATCAGAAGCAGAGCGATATCTTCTGGCTTGCTTGGGAATGTATCCGCCGTTCGGGTGAAACTGTTAAGCCATTCGGAGAATCGTTCATCGAGACCTTAACTTCGGTTGAGGTATTAGATGATGACCCTTTGGTTTAGGGCGCGACTCGATCACCTATCTGATTGCTAAACTTAGTGTCAGACTCGGGATCGCGCCACAACAACTATTAGAGCTAGATGATGTAATGCTGAGGAACTTAATTAAGGTTCTTCAGGAAGATGCGAAGGAGATGCAAAATGCCAGCCGTAGAATTAAGAGGTAACTCTGATCTACGCAAGGCATTACGCCAGTTTGCACCAGATTTAGATAAAGAGTTAAAGGCTGAACTCCGAAGAGCCTTACAACCAGTTGTACGCAAGGCGCGTGGCTATGTTGAGGGCAGCGCCATGAGTAACTGGAATGCCTCATCTTCTTCTAGTGCTACATTTCCTAAATACAATCCAGCTCTTATTAGTAAAGGCATCGGCTTTTCAACTGGTGTGACAAAGAAAAACAAAAACGGATTTAACAGCATGGCTAAGATTTACAACCGTACTGCCGCTGGTGCGATTTATGAACAAGCTGGTGTAAAGAACCCACAAGGTCAGCCTTGGGTCGGCCCTAAAGGTGCTAGAGGTAATAAATACTCTCATGCAAATTGGAAAGGTGCAGGCGCTCAATTCATTGAGAATCTACCACCACTTACATCTAGCCTTAAAGGTCAAGGTCGCTTAATTTATCGCGCTTGGAATGAGTCTAAAGGCGTTGCAGAAGGCGCAGCAATGAAAGCCATTGACAAAGCAACTTTGGCATTTACTGCAAGAAGCAGAACAACAACATTTAGGAAGGCAGCCTAATGGCATTACCAGAGATTCTCATAGGGTCAAAGTTCGATGCCAAGGGCTTCAAACAAGCAGAAACGGCAACCGATAAATTAGGCAAAAGTATTAAGAATCTTGCCTATTCTTTTGGTTTAGTATTTAGCGCACAAAGACTTATCTCATTTGGCAAAGCTTCAGTCAAGGCTTTTGCAGAAGATGAAAACGCAGCTCGTTCGCTTGGCATGACCCTAAAGAATCTTAATCTTGATTATCTAGGTGCATCAGAATCAGTCAATAGTTATATCTCAAATCTAGAAAAGCAAACTGGTGTTCTAGATGATGAACTCCGTCCGGCTATGGATCGATTGCTTCGTGCAACTGGATCATTAACTGAATCACAGAAGTTACTTAGCCTTGCGTTAGATATAAGCGCTGGTACAGGCAAGAACCTAACTACTGTTTCGCAAGGACTCCAGAAGGCTTATTTGGGCAACAATGCTTCTCTTGGGCGTCTAGGTGTCGGACTTACAAAGGCAGAACTTTCAACAAGTACATTCCTGCAAATCCAAGAACGCCTAACAGAACTCTTTGCTGGTCAGGCAACATCAGCTGCTGAAAGTTACTTGGGTTCAATAAACAAATTAACTATTGCATCTAATAATGCTAAAGAGATTATTGGAAAAGACCTTCTAGACGCTATGCAGATGATTGCTGGAGATGACGGTATCGGCGGAGCAACCACAGCAATGGAAGGCTTTGCAACTCAAATTGGTAATGTAATTACAGGCATTTCAGTCTTGGCAGTAAAGCTTAAGGCAATACCAGGTGCAGGATTTATTGGCGATGTTCTATCTGCTGGTGCGCAGATTTCAGGACTAGGATTACTTTCAAGATTAGGTGGATCAAGCAAGGCTCGTTCAGCAGGCACACCACAGCAATCGCCTGGACAACGCAAGGCAATCGATAAAGCCAACGCTGATGCAATTAGACTTCAAAAGTCCAAGAACACTTTGTCCAAGATTGACAATGACAATACTGCTAGAAAACTCGTACTCACAGGCGATCAGTTAGCCCTTCTTGAACTAGAGAAGAAGTTCGATGTAGAGCGGATTGGCTTATTTGCTGCTATGAATCAGGCAACTGATGGTGAAACAAAGATGCGCCTTCTATCTCTCATTGCTATCCATGACCAGAACGCAGCTCTTGCTGGGCAGATTAAAAAAGCCAATGAAGCAGAAGATGCTATGAAGGCTTTTACAGAAGCCATTAGGGCTTCCATTAGAGCATTGCTAGATAGAATTGCAGCAGAGCAATTAAAACTTATGACTGCTCTTGGCATTAGCGGCGGCGGCGGTGGTGGCGGTGGTACTAGCTTTAATACCAACGATCCAAATGCTGTATCTGGTGGCATTCCTAACACAGCCTTGTCTATGGACTTTGGTGCAGGAACTTTCAGAGCTGCTGAATCTCGCACAACAAACATTTCAGTCAATGTTCAAGGCTCAGTTACTACCGAGCGCGATCTAGTCAATGCCATTACTCAAGGCATCTATAACAATCAAGCTTCTGGAATTCCAATCTCCTATACGACTGCGTACAGATAATGGCGTTACCAGCAACCCTTGTTGTCAAGATAAATCTATCGGGTGGAGCATCATTCGGTAACCCGTTTATCTTAGGTACTTCACAGTTAGGCTTTGCTGAATTAGCTTCTGCCATTCCTGTTATTGTCGATGTTTCTGCTCAGACCACAAATATCTCGACTCGCAGAGGGCGTAACCTTTTGCAGGATAATTACGAGTCCGGACAGGCAACCATCAGAGTTGTCGATCCAAACGGTGACTTTAACCCACAGAACACCTCTAGCCCCTATTACGGGCTATTACAGCCACTTAGGAAGATACAGGCATCTGCTATCTATGGCGGAGTTACTTATGGCTTATTTGGCGGTTATATCACCGAATATCGCTACACCTATCCAACAGGTCAGGAAACAGGCTATGTGACCTTTGTCTGTTATGACGCATTCCGCTTGATGTATAACTCCAATGTCACAACCGTTACAGGTGGCACAGCAGGTCAGACAACTGCTCAACGCGTTCAATCTATTCTTAGCATGATTGCCTGGCCGCCTGCATTCACTAGCATTGGCACAGGCGCTACAACTTGCGTGGCAGACCCTGGCACAACACGCACAGTTCTTGAAGCAATCCAGACCGCTGAGTTCACAGAGCAAGGCGCGTTCTACATTAACGAGAACGGTGTTGCAACCTTTAAGGGCAGACAATTCGTGGTCGATGCCCAAGCAGCTAGCCCTACAGTATTTAACCAAACAGGCACAGGCATTAACTATGCAGGGATTACCTTTGCGCTCGATGACAAAACAATCGTGAACAAGGCAACTGTGACCCGAATCGGTGGCACAGCCCAGACTTACTCAGATGCCGCATCTATCGCCCAATACTTCACACGATCCATTACAGCTACAGATATGCTTATGCAAACAGATGCGAATGCCTTAGCCCTAGCAACTGCTTATGTCGATTCGCGTAAAGAAACTTCTATTCGCATTGAAACAATTACTTTAGACTTGGTAACTCCTAACTACTCAGCAGGTGTTACAGCAGGTTTAAGTCTGGAGTTCTTTGACACAGTAGATATCACCAATGAGCAACCTGGTGGATCAACTATCCAAAAGAAGCTACAGATTCAAGGCATAGCCCACACAATCACCCCTAACACTTGGGTGACCACTTTTGCCACGCAAGAACCATTACTCGATGTTATGTACTAGAATTGACCCTATGAAAGAGGTGTGCTAATGGCTGTTGGATTCCCACTCAAAACGACCTATGCGAATGGAGATGTCTATTCCGCAGGCGATGTGAATGATATTACTGGCACGATTAACCTTTTGCAGACAAGCACCTTGTCTAGTTCAGCAGGCAAGAACATTGTAATTGGGGGCGGGCTCGATATATGGCAACGCGGAACCAGTTTTGCTGGAGTAGGTTCGCCGCTTTACACAGCCGATAGATGGAACTTAAATGCACCATCTGCTCAAACATTTTCTAGACAAACGACAAGCGATACAACTAATTTACCGTTCATCCAATACTGCGCTCGTATTCAGAGAACAAATCTTTCAGCAAATACTACGGCAGTTTATGTATCATCATCTTACGAAAGCGTAAACTGTATTCCTTTTGCTGGTAAAACAGTAACACTTTCCTTTTATGCCAGAGTTGGTGCTAACTGGGCTGGAACAAGTTTTGGTATTCAGTTAATTTCTGGAACTGGAACAGACCAAAATTTGAACACAGGATTTACGGGTTCTACAAATGTTATTTCAGTTTCTCCAACCTTTACTACAACATGGCAAAGATTTTCTTATACAGGCACAGTTGCCTCAACTGCAACGCAATTAGGCTTTTTAATGTCTTGGTTGCCTAGCGGTACAGCAGGAGCAAATGACTATATTGAAATAACTGGAGTGCAAGTTGAATTGGGCAGTTATGCAACAACCTTCAGCCGTGCTGGTGGAACAATCCAAGGTGAACTGGCTGCTTGCCAAAGATATTATTACAGATATTTGGGTGAGTCCACAGGAACTACTTTTATTTGTAATGCTTGGTGGTTTAATGCCAATAATGCTTATGGAGTTGTTCCGTTTCCAGTATCGATGAGAACTTACCCTTCTGCTATGGACACATCAGGAACAGCAGCAAATTATGGAACCTATGCAGGTGGAAGCGCTATTACTTGTAGTGCTGTTCCTATTTTAGATACGCCAAACAGAAATAATGCTCTTGTTCAATTTGTGGTTAGTAGCGGCGGAGTAACGGGATATGGTGGAGCAGCGAGAATACTTAATACATCGGCTTATCTAGGATTTACGGCGGAGTTATAATTATGAAAATTGAAGAATACAGAAGCCTTTCGGGTGTACCAATGATTTTATTATTGGATGAAGAAAACAACACTTCATTATCAATGGCTAAATCAACCTATGATGAAATGATTGCAAAGCAAGATGAAGCCCCTACTCTGTAAAGCAGGGCAACAACTTCGTGAGCAGCTTGACGACGCATTTCCACACCGCGAACGCAAGAGTGATGGCTGGATAGGCGATGCCAAGCACTCCAATCGTAAGAGTGACCACAATCCCGATCCGTCTAACGGAATCGTCAGGGCTATTGATGTGGATAAGGACTTCGACACACGCCCCAGCACAGGTGCTTATCTTGCCGACCAAATACGCCTATGCGCCAAAGCAGGTGAGAAGAGAATTTCTTACATCATCTATGCAGGCAAGATCGCTTCCTCTAAAAGAGCTTGGCGTTGGCGTCCTTACGATGGGATTAACCGCCACGATCATCACATCCATATTTCATTCACTAAAGAAGGCGACCAAAACGGTAGCTGGTTTGATATCCCGATGCTAGGAGCAGACAGATGATGCAAGACCTTAAAACAGCAGCAGGCTCATGGGCTAGAGCATTCTTAGTAGCAGTTCTCTCATTAGCAGCAGCTGGTGTAACAGAGCCAAAGGCGTTAATCGCTGCTGGACTTTCATCATGCTTGCCGCCAATTATTCGTTGGTTAAATCCTAACGACTCAAGCTACGGCATTAAAGCATAATGACCGCCCTTAATTGGGCGGCTCTAGCAGTTGCAATCATCTCAATCGTCACAGCCTTTGCAGGATCAATCCGATGGCTAGTGAAGCATTACTTGAATGAACTAAAACCTAACGGTGGTTCGTCAATGAATGACAGATTGAATCGACTTGAAGGGCGTGTCGAAACAATCATTTCTTTATTGGAGAGGTGACAATTTACACATGGCAAGAAAAGCAACTAAGAAGCTAGTGGATGAAGGCTATTCCAAGTTAGATGCGTGGGCTATTGGTGTGCATGAAATGTATCGCTCATTACGCAGAGCAGGCTTCACAGTTGATTTGGCACTTGCCATCATAGTTGAGAAGAACAGTTATCCAGATTGGATACTGCCATCCCCAATTAACCCAAATATCCCAGAGCCAGACTGGTATGACGATGAGGATGAATGAAGCGAACCGTAGTAGTTCCAGACCTTCAAGTTCCCCTACACGATCAAGTAGCAGTAGATAATGTTGCGCGCTTTGTTAAGGCTTACAAACCCGATTCTGTCGTTACTCTCGGAGATGAAGCAGACTTCACAGAAATCGGGCGTTGGAATGAGGGCAAGCCAGGCTGGTACGAACAGACACTAGCTGAGAACCGTGATATGACTGTCAATGTTTTATGGCAGTTAGGCGAGTACGCCAAGGAACAGCATATGATCCGTAGCAATCACACGGATAGATTATTTAATGTCATCATGAACAAGATTCCTAGTTTCATGTCATTGCCCGAACTCAAGTTCGAGAAGTTTATGAAGCTCGATGAAATGGGTATTACCTATCATAAGAAGCCCTACGCCATATCTAAGGGCATTGTGGCAGTTCATGGAGATGAGCAGTCCATCAAGCCACAGCCTGGTCTTACAGCCCTTGAAGCGGCTCGTAGGCACGGTTTAAGCGTTATCTGTGGTCACACCCATAGAGCAGGTCAATCAGCCTTTACAGAGTCCTCCGGAGGGCGTGTAGGGCGTATCCTGCGTGGCTGGGAAGGTGGGCATCTTATGGATGTCAGGAAGGCGACCTATACTAAGGGCACTCAAAACTGGCAGCAAGCCTTTATCATCATTGAGGAAATAGGAACAAATGTGCAGGTCAGCATTATTAACCTAGAAAAGGATGGGACATTCGTTGTGTCAGGTAAGAGATACGGGCGCGCTCGGTAACGACATATCCCGAGACATCGATGACCACATGGATGACTCAGAATTGTTACCGTTTCGTTATCAAAATCTACTAAATAAATCCCACTAGCTGTGCAACACTCTTCCTGTTCCCGAAATACGGGGCAAGAAAGGGCAAAATGATTATCAATTCATTAACGATTCTGATGATTGCAGGTGTTGGCTTAATCTCTTACTTCTCCTTTAGATTAGGTCAAGAGGTTGGCTACGATCAAGGGCTGGTAGATGGTCGCAAAGCCGTCCGAAAGTATTACGAGCAGGTGGGTCGATGAAAGCAACTGAGGCGCTTATCAATGCAATCGACATCATGCAAGATCGTGGCAAGGTGTACGGTCATCCGAAAATTAACCAGGGTCGCATCGCTGCAAGGTTATCCTGTTTACTTGATTACCCAATCACAGACGCACAAGCTGCTCTTGCAATGGTCGAAGTCAAACTTGCCAGAATCACAGAAACGCCAAGCCATGAAGATTCCTACATTGATGCAATAGCCTATTTGGCGATAGCAGTACAACTACAAACAGAGGGCGATGAACTATATGTTTAACCTAGAAGATTACGAGACAGTAGAAGTAAGGCTGGAGAAGTTTATCAAGGACTTCCCAGATTTCAGAGTCGAGACAGAGTTAGTGAGTTTTACAAATGACCGATACATTGTTAAAGCATGGATTTATCGTACTTTCGCTGATAGCACGCCGTTCTCCAGCGGACTCGCTGAGGAGACAATTAGCAGTCGAGGCGTTAATGCAACTAGCGCATTGGAAAACTGCGAGACTAGCGCGATCGGCAGAGCGCTTGCGAATGCTGGTTATGCAAGCAAGGGTAAGCGACCAAGCAAAGAGGAAATGGTTA
>Ga0315909_10006242_pt1 | contig 13499 bp, 32 predicted proteins | sample LakEriMetagenome_11_FD_203527 | JGI IMG/M metagenome (GOLD analysis project Ga0315909, IMG submission 203527) | Freshwater fungal communities from buoy surface, Lake Erie, Ohio, United States - Buoy 2 MA125 | ecosystem: Environmental > Aquatic > Freshwater > Lake | place: USA: Lake Erie, Ohio...
TCCACGGATCATCGATCTTTGCGCCTTCTCCGCATAGGTGGCATTGGGCTGCGTTTGCCCTGACTTGTTGAGCGATGCGTCGATAGTCGCCTTTGTAGTGGATGCGTTTGGCGTTCCGTTTGGCTTCGCGTTCGCTGTCGCAGTCGCGGCATCGTGTGCCGTTCGTTGTGGGTTCGCCGCAGCCTATGCAGGGTCGGGGGATGGGCATGGTTCACCTTCGCAGCAGGTGTCTTTCCAATGGCAGGATGGGCAAAGCCAGCGGTGTGCTGTCGGGTCGTAGGGATGGCTGCACATGGGGCAGGTGTATGCGGGGGGTTGGGTCATTGCAGATGCTGATGCATTTGGAATGTGACAGGTTCGATGGTGTTGCCATCGTCTAGGCAGCGTAGGTATTCGCGGATCAGTTCTGTGGACTTGTCCCCGTGCGCGTTCTTCTGCCGTAGTTCGCTGATCGTTTCATGCAACCGTTCGTTGGCAACGCGTAGGTCATCGACTACGGATGCGTAGTAGGCGGCTTCAAAGGTTTCACCCATGTCGTGAATGTTACTCACACCTTGTCCACAGGGCGATTGCGTTTCGCTAGTTCGTGTTGCAGGGCTGCGACGGTGCGTAGCAGTTCGTCTGTTTCTTGTTCGCCACGGGGGACTACACGGGTGAGGAAGTAGATGGCTGATTCAATGTCTGCGCGTTTCATCGTGCGCAGAATCTACCTGCTAGGTGTGTCTAGAAATGCGTGAAGCCCCACCCCGGGGGACAGGGCAGGGCTTCGACGCGCTGGCAGCAGCAGCGGAATGGTCAGCGTTTGCGTGCGATGCTGAAACACAAACCTGCGCAAAGCGACAAGGCAATGATGGCGATGTCGTAGCGCGGCTGGTGGGTCGTGGTTTGGTCATCGAAACCGACGCTGATCATGGCGACCGCCCAACAGCAGAACGCCAACCAACCCTTCGTTCGGTTCCACCTTCGACGGTTCGTAACGTGCAACATCATGCGCCCCTCTTGTTCAGTTGGTTGTTGACCCATGCCCGGGTTGCGTCAATTTCTTTCTGTGCAGCCCGTTCGCTTCGATACTGACAAACCCACATTCCGTCATCAATCAGGTGTGTTTCTTCTGTGCCAAGTGCTGTAAGCAGCAATTCCAGTCGTTTCTTTGTCAAGTTCATGGTTAGTTCCCCTTTTCTGCTTTGCGGTCTGCTTGTGCGTCGCGGCATTCCCACACGCCACGCTTGATCTTACGGAAATAGTCAGGTCGGTCATCGATCACCTTGTATGCGGTTGGCAGGCTGACACCGATGGTGTCTGCCAACTGCTGCGCGGTCACTTCCTCAAACACATGAGCAAGGGCGTACTGTTCGCCAGCCTTGTGCTTGTCAATGCGACGCTTCCGGGTGACGGTCGCTGCCGCGATCTGCGGTGCTTCGACCCCCAACACTTCTGCTGCGTGGTCACGGTTGATCATGTAGTAGTGGCACAGTTCGCGCACAGTCATTTCAGGTGACGTTGCGCGACACAGTTGGATGCGTTCACGTTCGCTTGCGGTGATGTTCACTTCACACCACCGTTCACGAATGCCTGCCATGTTGCTTCGTTGCGGTCATCGATCATCTGCCAAATGCCCATGCTGATCAGGTCGTGGGCGATGCGGTCGCCGCGCCAATGGCTGTCAAGCGGATCAGCAGGATTGATGACGAAGCATGGTGTGTCGCCATTGTTCAGATTGTGTTCGCGCAAGTCATCAGGGATGACTGCGATCAGGTTGTGTGTGTCGCCATCTTCGGTAAGCGTAAAGGCGACTGTGTAGAAGCCTGTGCCGCTGACACCGTTGCGGTGACGTTCCCAGTTGTTGATTGTGTATGTGGTCATTGTCTGTCCCTTCGTTGTGGTCATGTCTGTAATAGTAGCAGGTCTAACAAGCAACCGTGTCAAACCACGGGCTTTCGATTCCGTACAGGACAAAGTTCGCGCAGTAGCCCGGGCTGGCTGCGTCAATCTTCCATTGTTGCCAACCTGCCACAGCAGCCTTCCGTGTGCTGAACGTGGGAATGCGCTGGAAGAAAAACGCGTCTTGTTCCAGTTCTTCGGGCAAGCACACAACCCATTGCGTGCGCGTGCCGCGTGCAACCGTGTAGGTCTGCTTTTCGTAGGTCGGTTCGATGCTTTCCAGCGCGACGCTAATGGCGCGGCTGGCTGCTTCGCAGGTCTGTCGGTTCGTGGTCATGGTGTCATCATACACCCACACACAGGGGTTTGGTCAAGCACCCCCCACAAGCCCCGAGCCGCCCCGACCCCTACCAACACCGCAGCCAGCCCCCAAAGGCTGTCAGAAGCCAAATAAACGGCTGTGACGGGCTACCAGCCCCACGGGGCGAACCCCGATTCGCGGAACAGGTGCGCAGCCACCTTCGCGTTACAGGTCGGATTCCACAGGGCTGTACGGTCACCCCATTCCGTGCCGCACACCTTCGCAGTCACCGTGACCCACGACCCATTGATCTGCCACAACCCGTATGACCCTGATGCCGGATCATGTCGATTCCACGCTTTCGGGTTCCGTCTTGACTCACGCCAACACAGATACGAGAACGGGCGCACAGGAAGATTGTGCGCACGCATCAAACCTTCCCACCTTTTGCACCTTTTCCCACTTTCCCACGCAGCATCAACCCAACCCGGGTAGGTCGGTGCGCTGTGATGCGCCTGCACAGGGGCAGCAAACATGAGTACGGCAAATACGGCAACATAAATACGTTTCAACATCAGATTCCTTTTTCGATCTAGCCCACAACAGGGGCGACCAACAAAAACAAAAATCGCGTCAACGCCGACTAGCGCAGGTACAACCTTTCTGACGCGTCCATGTCACACATAGTAGACCACCCTTCTTTGTTCCCTTTTGTGTGTGTCACAAACCCTAACCGTGCAGACCTCAAAACACACAGCATTCCTACGCAATCTGTGTCAGGTGGGTAATCGAAGTCACACAACCTGACCGGGCTAAAGCCCCCCCACAGTTCCATGAATGTCATGCGGTCTGCCGTATCTAGCCGAACACCGTTGCGCAGAAAGTTTGCATACCTGACTGACACGTTAGGGTCATGCTTTTTTCCTACACATGATTGAACGCAGCAGGTATCTACCTACGTTCCCGTATGTTCTCCAACCAACCTGCAACAGTCGATGTGGGCATGACCACCGTACAAACGGATCGTTCCAGTTGTCGCAACTTTTAGAAGTCGTCGTCACCTGCGCATTTGCACGGAATGACAAAGTGGTACAGCACATCGGTTGGCGCGTCAGTCAGGCTTCGCCGCCACATGATGTTCCCTTCAACACCTTTCGTGGTCGCAGGTCGGTACACGGGTTCGTCACCGTTCATTTCGGGAACCCAACGGTTCCCTGCACACCTGCCGCATTGACCATCAGCGTTATTGCGCGGCATCAGTTTCTTTGCGTGGAACCGCACTTCCTTCAACGTGGGAAAGTCGTTGCAGTTTTCTTGCAGACGGTCACGCAGCATCGCACCCAGTTCGTCAGGGAAACGCTGCAAAAATTCGTCCTTGTGCCATGTGGCAAGGACCGCTTTAGGGCTGATCTTCGACGTTGGGAACGTCCCTTGTAGACGTTCAACCAAAAGGTCAATTAGATTTTCTTTCATCTGACTAACTCCGATTTAGTTGGATCACACCCCCGGTCGTTTGCGCGACGCGGGGGTTTTATCTATACGGGTTCAATGCCGTGGTGCGTAACGTAATCCGTCAACCGCATCACAATCAACCCATCTTTTGTGTTATCGGGCATACATACCAGCATGAACGGTCGCGTATCCCCAATCGGTCGATGCTGTTCAGATTGCACTTCGCAACGCAAGAACGCGGTGAACACAGGTTTGATTTGCGCACCCGCTTTCACTTCGACACGCACGTTGCCGCCCCAAACTTCTTCGTGACGACTGTTGACCCCTGTGATACCTAACGCTTTGCGTGCGGTGCGTGCTTTGGCATCACCTTTTGCACGGTTGCGTTTCCCCCGGCATCGTGGACAGTCGCAGCCCCTGATGTGTCCTTCGGGGCGTTTGCGTGGCGTACCAAACAGGCCGCAACCACACGCACAGTCACGTTTGTCTTTCAAATAGTCAGTCATCGATCAGCCTGAACACTAGGAAGCAAGGCGGTTCTAAATCCTCGCGCCATTGATGATCTTCAACGCTGCTAGTCGGCGGTTCTTCGTGCGCATAGCAGAACGCTTCGCTGATCCACCCTTTACGTTGCCCAATCTCTAACCATTTGTCACGTTTCATTTGTCCCCTAAAACAACATCTGTTCACGTTTCGACATGAACGCTTCAACGCTTGCTTTGTCAATTTCGCAACCCACAATGTCACGATTCAGATTTACACACGCATCACCGACTACGCCTGACCCGAAGAAAGGGTCAAGCACGACACCACCCGGGGGGCTAAAGCAAGTAACAAGTGTTTGTATCAGTTCAATCGGTTTCGCAAACACGCGTGCGCTAGTCGGCTTGTTGAAGTGATAGTGGTCGCGTAGCCATGTCCCATCTTCCGATTTGACAAACTCTTTGCCTTCCTCGCAGTAGTCACCGAACACTTTGGTTCCGCGTTTCATCGACTGCGTGGCTGGCGCATACTCCAAGCCTGTACGCGGGTTGAAATAAAACTGATCTGTCACCGCCAGCCAAAACAGTTTTTGGAAACTGACCAACGGCATTCTTGGGCTGACCCACGCGCCGCCATTTGAGAATGACCAAATGATTTCGCGCCTAAACAACGGGTTGACGAACTGCCGCAAGTTGTGATCAAACGGCTGCTTCGTAAAACAGATGACGTTCCCTGTTGGTTTCATCGCGGCATACACATCATGCATAAACCCTGATTGACACAGGTCATCCCAATCGTTGTAGTTCGGATCAAGTACCGCTAGATCAATGCTGTTCGGTTCAACATCTTTGATGAAGTCACGCGCATCAGCGCACACAATTTGTTCAGTCATTGACCCTGACCCGTTCCAGTCGTGCGTAATACGTTTCCTTCCAATAGTCCATACCGCGACGCAACCACTTCCGTTCCTTCGGTGTAAACCCACCAAACATCCCGTAACGGTCCTCAACACCGTCGCGTTCCATCGCAAGATTCAAACACGGTTTACGCACCGGGCAATCCACACAGAACCTGAACGCTTCATCCCAACGAGTACGTTTCACATCATCTTCGTTCGGAAAGAACGTGTTGTAATCCTGTTTCGATACGCCGATGCAGTTCGCACGTTCACGCCACTTGTGATCCATCGCCACAGGTTAGACAGCAGCCCATACACGGATTGGGGCTGCGTGGCGACGCACAGACGGTTCATACGCCCCAGTCGGATGTATCTTCCCTGCTTTGCTTAGTTGGTTCAGGACCGCACCTAATGCGCGTGGTTCATGCGTCGAAACGTCATGGTGTTTCTCTAGGTAGAACCACACATCGTCGGCGGTGAACGTCAACCGTGTACGGGCAAGCAGCAACACCACATTCCTACACGTTTGTTTCCATTCCGCGTCAGCGTTCTCATCCACCCGGGTCAACGCTTCGTCGCGTTCAGCCATCGCATCAAACAGATTGGGTTGCATAATCAGTCCTTCGTGGGGTCGTCGTGTTCGGGGCAAAGACCGCCGCCAGCGACGTTGCACACGCAACCCGCCTGCACAGCCTCATACGTTTCGACAACGATGGCGGTCCCATCGTCCCCGTAGTAGTTGCCTAGCATTTCACCCAACCTAAAAGCGGTTTGCCGCCACAGGTCACGTTCACTACGCATCTTCGCGTAGTCATCAATCGTTTTCATGTTTCCCCTTCCGTTGCGGGTAATGCAAGGTTGCATACCCTTTCAGTAGATCATTACCGAACCGTTCACGAAATGTGGCGCACCACAAGTCGCGTTCGCCTTCATTCATGTCGCGCCACAACCCGAACCGCACACCGATTTCTGCGCCGCTACCAATCGCCATCCGTCAGGCTTTCACCGCCGACACAGGCGGTCCCCACGATTCCCACGGGGTGTCGCGCACAGCCATCTGCACCAGTTCGATGCCGCCACCCTCATCGGTAAAAACCTGAATCAACACCTGCCGTTCCGACTCCGGGTGCGTGATCAGAAACGGGTGATACCCGGTGCGATCACCGTCAGCAACCCACCGTGAAGCAAGGTCGCGGTAATGGTCAATCGCTTCCACACACCCATCCAACAGGTCAACCAGTACGTTCTGCCCGATCTGTTTCCCAGCCCGGGCTATGTCGGCAACCGCCTGTATCTGTTCACGACTCAACATTCTTTTCCCCTTCCCAAATGTCAGCAAAGAACGCGTCACCATACACAACCCACGGATGCACACCGAACTGTACGCACCACTTGTCAGCCGCATAGACGTTCAAGCCTTTGACCTTGCAACGCTTGACAACATGACTGAACGCTCTACGGTTCTCATCGTCCACGAACCGCAACAACGGTTCGATAGGTAGATAGCGCATCGGCAGTTTGTGTTTGCGTCGTTTCTCACGCCACGCCGCGCCAGCCGCCGCGCACGGCACGCATCGACATTTGAACGTGGTGTACCCGGTGATCGTCCCGTGGTTCAGGACACGGTTTGACAAATCTCTTGCCATACATCCCCCCTGTTTTCTTTGACCCATCGTGCAGCAGCCTGCTGCCGTTTGCGTGACAGTTTGTTCATCTTGTTTTTGTAGTTCGCGTTCACCTTCCCTGCGGCGTACATCTCACGTTGGTACGCAGCCTGCGCCGCCCTGCATTCTTTGCAGCGGCATTTGTAGTGAACGTAAGTGGATCGTGACCCGTGTTTCATTCTTCGCCTTTCGCTTCCTTCAACGCTTCAATGACCTTTGACGCTTCGCGTGACCCCAGTTCGCTGACCGATCCCACAGCGCGACCGATGGTGGATTCGATGAACGTCTTTGCCGCGTCACCTTCCAACCCCACGCCACGCAGTAGGGCTTTGATAGCCCCAATTTGTTTCTGTGACGCTGCGTTGCCGCTGATCGGGACAACTGGCGCGTCCTGCTGTCGGGCTTGCATCGCCGGGTGGGTCGCTGCCGCCTTCGACGGTGCGCGTTCATAACTGTTCGCGTCAGGGTCAGTTTCGTCCGTGGGCAGGCAGAGGGTTTGCAGCAGGCAGGTTCGGAACGCCACCGACATTGCCTTTGCGGTCGCTTTGTCGCCGCTGTCGAATGATTCGGCTGGCACAATCGTTTCCAACGATGACCCGTCAGGCGCGTGAAAGGTGTAGCGCACCATCACCTTCACATGACCCATGACGGTTCCTTTGCTGCCCACGGTGACTGACCCGTACTGGTAGTCGATCACTTGTGGTGTGACGATCACCCCCGCTTTCCGTAACGCCGGGGACACCGCATTGACCACGGCATCCACGCCACGAAAGTTGAAGTTCTGCTGCTGGTTCTTGTCTCCTTTGCGGACTGCACCAACTTCAGCCATCACTTGTGACAGCAGTTTCACTATTTCACTCATCGTTGCCCCCTTCGGCTACGTCATCAATCAGTTGGTCAATTACTTCATTCCCGAACGCTGCGTACAGGTACACAAGTTTCAGGTTGTTCATCACCATCAACTGCTGTGCGATTTCTGCCAGCAGTTCCAGTTGTTTCTTCCCGTGTCGCGGGTCATTGCTCATGTAGTTGGTCATCGGTTGCCTTTCCCCAAACGCATCACCCTGAACGGTGCGCCTTCTTTCAAGAACTGTGCATACAGATCAGGGTGCGCCGCTTGGAACGCCTTAGCGTCGAACGACTGCCGACCTTTCTGCTGCCGCCAAGTCAACATTGTGAACCCTGCCGCATCCGTAATCTCGTCATGTTCACCCATTCGCCTAGCGATTGAATCAACCAATTCAGATTCCTGTTCTTTCAACTGCTTGATTTGGTTGCGCGTAGTTTCAAGGTCGAACACATCGTTGACCAACACATCGTCAGCGACGATGCTGCGCGATTCCTTCACCGGGTACAGCGTGGCAATCTGATCGGCTGTCATCTGCGCATAGGCGTAATCGGGAATCTCACCCGTATCAAGGTCGCCGCCAACAATGTCAGCCACCTGCAAAATCGTTTGCATCAACGCTTCATCGAATGGCATCTCAATCAGGTTGATGTGTTGCCGTTTGTCAAAGACGATGAATGAGACCGGCAGACCGACAACCCATTGTTGAACGTGTCCTTGCATCACCCACGAACGGGGCAGGTCGTCAGCGGATGCCACCGTGTATGCGCTGGTCACTTTCGCTTCGATGATTCGTTGCGGGTTGTCGTAGTCGTCGTGTTCGTATGCCAGTCCGTCAAGCGTGACCGTGAACCTGCCTTTGCGATACATGAAGTTCGGTGTCGTGACTTCCAAATCAAGCAGCGTCCCGCTGTGCTTCAACAACCCATCTTCAAAGATCAGACCTTTGATCATCTGCGGTTCGGGTTCTTTCACTTCGGGTGGGGACAACTTGCTGATGCACAAATCGGCAAGTGTCGTGTATTCGCTCACGCCCATTAGTGCGCCGACTTCGGAACCGCCGAACGTCACGTTGCCTTCGTCGTCTCTGTGTCTGATTTGCAACCACGGCAAACTGCCGTGGGCAGGCTTGGGTATCACTTGCATTCATTTCCCCTTCTATGGTCAGCCCCGTGTGTGGGGGTATGGGGCACGGTAATCGGGGGGTGTGGCACATTGCAAGGATTTGGGGAAAGCCTTGATTTGTAAGGGTTTTAGGGGGATGTTTGAAATGCGTGTCAGAACGTGTACTATTACCTACATGACAACAGCGACCAAGACCATCACCCACAACTACCGTGGCTACGAAATCACCAAGCGCGACACGGGCGCACGCCGCATGGGGCGCGAAATCACATACACAATCACCTTGAACGGTGAGCGCATCAACTGCTGCTACACGCTGACAAGCGCGAAGGCGCACATTGACAGCATTTTGGACACGACCGATGAACAGCGCGAACACGCAGCACGCATCGCTGCAATGCTGCTGGCTAAGTGATCACTACAACAACGAAGGGAACAACTGACATGACAAAGACACAGAAAGTTAACGCCATCAGAATCCTGACCGAACTGCACAACACAGTTCCTGTCACGTTCATCACGAATCGTGAAGCCGCAATGCTGTGCGACAACTACGGCATCAGCAACACACGATTCCACCGCGCATCACGCAACAACCTTGAAGCCATCAACCTTGCACAAGTCGCAGCGACCATCGCACGCAAACTTCCGAAGGGTGTATGACATGACGATCACCGCACGATGCGCCGACACGACAAGCGAACCGACATGGCGCAACGGTCGCATCACCCGGTGGGAAGTTGCCTGCCCACAATGCGGGATCATCGCAACAGGTCGAACGCTCAACGACATCATTGACGTTGAGTACGAACACGCACTTGCAGGTCAAGCCCTCATCACAGAACCACCAACGCGACGCAAGATAGACATTCGCTTCAGTCTCTAACCGTTAGAAAGTGAAAGCCCCCGCCGACCACAGGCGGGGGCTTTCATGTGCAGCGACAGGAAGGGGGTAACCGTCGCGCACAAACCGTCAGTCACACTACATGGATCGGTTCCAACCCAATGATCCGTTCAACCATCTTTGACGGGATGAAAATAACGTGATCCATCATCTCGTTCGGGTCGATGTTCTGCGCCACCGTCACATGACCCTGCTTGCCGCCATCCGCTTCGCTAATCAACCAACCGCACGTTCGGATCACATGGGCATCCATGTCGTTATCCGACAGCGCGTGCCAATAGCCTTCGCCTTGATGCGCGTCCATCCATTCGACAATTACGGGTTGCATCTTCACCAGCCTTCACGCTTTCGGTCCATGCAGAACACAGGTGCTTGCCACACAATTCCTTTGTCGGGTGCGATCACGCTGAACGCCTGCTGCGGTTCCTCGTAACTGAACCCCATGACAACGCTGTATTCATCTGCGCCTTTCAACGACCCGTTCACGATCATTCCGGGTGTCTGAATCAGTTGATGCCAATGCCCCATCCACAACGTGCTGAACGACCCGCCTGTTGCCATGTACCGCTGCATCTTCTGCGCACGCAGGCGCATGATCGGGGGCCAAATGCCGCCGATGCCGCCACCGCCCCGGGCTTGATCCCCGTGGGTGAGTAGGTGACCGCGCCCGTAGATGTGAAACAGGCAGTCAGCGGATTCAGGGACTTGGAACGTGACCGCTTTGTTGCCTGCGAACTGGCGTTCAACCATCTTCGCCAACAACCAGTCAAAGTTTGTTTTGGCACGCATCTTCGCACGCGGCTTACGGGTCGTCCTGCCGTGGTTGCCGGGTACAGCAACAACGTGAACCTTCCGAAATTCGCGTTGCAACAAATCGACCGATGCACAGATTTGTTCCGACCAATACAGCAACGACCCAAGCATTGAATCTTCGTTCGTTTCGGCTAGTTCTTCATGGATGTCGCCGCTGAACGTGTCGCCACCCAACATCAACACAACACCGTCATACTTGATGCCAGCCAAATAATGTCGGGACAGTTTCACCACGTTCGTCCCCCACTTGTGCAGACGCATAGTGGCTATCTCACGGTTGTAGGCGTTCAGCCCGTGAATCTCATCGGGGTTTACCACTTCGTCAAAGTGTGTGTCCGATAGCAGCAAGGCAAGCGTGGCGTTGCTGTCTTTCGGTTTCGCCGGGGACAACCATTGCGGCGGTTCTAACGCGGCTGATTGTGTGGATTCGATGAACCGCAACGCTTTCTGCGCTGCGTCCAATTCTTTCGTGACGTTCTCCAACTGGTGTTGCAGGTCGTCGCGTTGCCGTTTGTATCGCAACGCTTTGTTTGCGTCGAAGTTCGCAAGGTTCAGATCATCCGCTAGTGACACAGCAGCATTCCCCCCGTCTGTGGACAGCAAGTTGTGAAGTGGACACGCTGTGACCGTGCGCGATCAGTACCCGGACGATTGCTTCCGTGTGCAGGTGCGGGTTCGCCAATGCTGCTTTGAGGTCTGTCGCATCTTCTTTCGGTAGTGCGTCAATCAACTTTTGTGTTTTGCATCGTTTCGCAGGCGTGGCTTGCGCCTGCGTGATTTCGTCTAATAGCCCCACTTCAACCCCTTCCCGCTATACGTCGCCGCGTGCGTGATCCCCAATGTGTGTGTCTATTTTTGTTTCGACCCGTTCAAGTGTACGCATAACGGTTGCGTGATCGGTGGCGTTCTCTTTCCTGAACTGTTGCAGGATGGCGACTAGCACACCGAACCCGCCTGTAATGAATGCGACTATTACGGCTTCAGTCATCGAAATCACGCAACGCATTCAACAAACTGTTGATTGCCCAAATAGCCAAACCGACAATCACAATGAACGCAGCAAACCCGATCATCACACGGCTGGCTTCGGGACAGCAGCCCAAGCCTTAGTCATCGCTGCACGATCACCAGCGACCGAAGGCGCAAGTTCGCAATGTATCCAGCGGCCTTTCGGCGTTCCACCATTATCTGTTGCGGTCCACTCTTTCCAGCCCGGTTTGCCGCCCAATTCACGACGCTCACAACGGAAACCACGGCCCCATTCTTCGCTGCCTTTCTTCGACACGCCGCTGTAGTCATGGACTTCCTCAATGCCCAACGCTTCATGGTTCGCAACAAGCCAATCGATGACCTTCGCAACTTTCGCCCGTATCGCAGCATCGTTCCAGTCATACCCCAAGTCGCAAGCCCGGGCAGTCGCGTGAACGCTCAAACGATCCGACCCCCTCATGTTTCTGACCGCCCACGTTCCCAAGTTGCGGAAACCAAAGTTTTTGCACATCAAGTCAACAAAGACTTCCGTGCCGGGTTTCTTGCCAGCGGCTGCACCGTCAGTAGTACCTGTGTATTTCACTTGCTGTCTCCCTTCGTTGACGGCTTACCTGTAAACGCCTCGTTTATTTCAGCGAATGTCAAAGAGCCATCTAGTGAAGCCTTAGCCAACCGTTGCACAACGTCAGCGACAGCCGCGAAACCTGCAAGCATCGCTGATTTCCACACCGAAATTTCGGGGGCGAGAATCGCCGCGCCCGACACAATGCCCAATGCAGATGTAAGAAAGACAGCAACGATCCTTCCGAAAATGTCTTGTGCTTTCTTCATGGTGCTGGTCATTCGTCATCTCCGTTCGTCAATACGCCCATCATGTGAACAATGAACGCGCCGATAGTCAGCCACAACGCCCACGTTTGAACCTTGCCCGACAGGGTGAGCAGCGTGATGATCGAAGCCAGCAGGGTAAAGGCCAATGCTGTCAGTTCGCGCCACAGTTTCATGTCGTTAGTTCTTTCGACGGGGCGCAGTTGATGCCAAAGATACCACCGCACCCATGACAGCGATGAGCGTTCGACGTTCACCGACTGGGATGCGTGATCCTGCAGGCACATAGTTATCCCATTGACCTGAATACACGTTGATGGTGTTTTCAAAGGTTCGTTTCGTGTTGTCGGGGGCTGCGTTCAGTTGGGTGGTTATGGCTTCACGTTCGGCCTGGGTGTCAGCAGCGCCGATAACAGCGGCTAGTTGTTCGCCAGTCGGCGCATCAGGGATGGTCAAGATGTTGGCCACAATCGTGGTCGTTGTCGCTTGTAAAACTTCGGGGGTGGTATCGACAGGCGGAACGGTCGTACTGGTCGATTCTGGCGCTGTCTGCGGGGGTGTGGTGGCCGTTACCCTGGGGGTCGGCAAAGGGCTGTTCGGGGGTTGTGATGGTACGGAAACGGTTGTGGTGGTTTGCGGCAGCGTTGTCTGCGGCAGGGTGGTGGCTGGCGGGACGCTGGTTGGCGGCTCAGGATCGGTTGTGGTCGAATCGACACTTTGAATAGTTGTCGTCGTGTCAGCCACCGTGGATGTTGTGTCCACCTGGCTAGTTGATGTGGCTACAGACGGTCGGGTTTCCGCGCTACTAGTCGTCCCCTGATCCGTCGTAGGCACAACATCCACCAATGTTGTCGTTGTGGTTGTGTTTGTTGTGGTTGTTTCTAGTTCTGTAGGCAGGGTGGTTTGTTGAACAGTTGTTGTCGTTTCCTGAGTCGTCGTGGTTTGCGGCACAGTCGTCGTCGTTACCGCTGCCGTATTCGTATCTAGCGTGTAGCGCTGCCCTGGCCGCGTCGCGTTCGGGTCACCGCAACAGAACCCTGCAACCAGCGTGTATTCACCAGCCTGCACCGTGAACGACAGATACGACTGCAGCCCGTAGTAGTCGTCGTTCCAGGCGACGTTTATCCCAGCGCTGTCGAACAGCCACAGCATTGGGTCAGAGCCGTAGCCCTGCACAGCAAACGTGCGCGCTGTAAACACCTGCGGTTCATCGAACAGGAACGTGAACTGTTGTGGTGTTCCGTCAATCGTTGTGGCCGCAACCCTGTCGGGTGCGAATAAGGCAAACAGTACGGCTGGCGCAGCGATCAGCC
>Ga0315909_10006246_pt1 | contig 13493 bp, 16 predicted proteins | sample LakEriMetagenome_11_FD_203527 | JGI IMG/M metagenome (GOLD analysis project Ga0315909, IMG submission 203527) | Freshwater fungal communities from buoy surface, Lake Erie, Ohio, United States - Buoy 2 MA125 | ecosystem: Environmental > Aquatic > Freshwater > Lake | place: USA: Lake Erie, Ohio...
GAAGATATCATGGCACAGGGCATATATTCAGACTACAAGAGCACCTACATGTTCAAACAAGAGAAACATGCCATGCTGTTTAAACTGAGGTGGGAATGAGGCACGATCGAATACAAATTACAAGAATACAACGACCTAGATCGCGGCGAATCTGGGTGGAGATCAGCATAGCCTTTGAAACTGTGCCGTTTCGTGATCCCTTGCAGGCCTTGCCTAACGCCGAGCATTTTACGGCCATACAGGACTGGTGTGATCAACATGCCTGTGGCATTAGAATGAGTTATAATCAATTCTCATTCCGAAGCGAAAAAGAGTTAAATATGTTTGTGCTACGGTGGGCATAATCAAAGAAAGAATCCAATGAAAGTTAAAAAGATAATCGTACTAGGTGGCGGAACTGCTGGCTGGTTAAGTGCTGGCTTCCTGAGCAGCCAACTAGAAGATGTAGAAATCACTGTGCTACACAGCCGAGAAGTGCCTATCATAGGTGTAGGCGAAACCACAGTACCACAGTTTCGTACCCATTTAGAAAAGATGGGTTTAGCAGAAGATGTATGGATGCGTGAATCGGGCAGCACATTCAAGTACGGTGTGACTTTTGATGGGTGGCGCACAGGCTCAGACACCCGCTGGCACGGCTTTGGAGACTTTGTCACAGAAAAAGGTATCCGGCACAGCATGGACGAATTTGGTAAACGTCAAAGCGTGGCCAAGGATGATTCGGTGTTGATAGCCGACTACTGGGTTGAAATGTTAAAACGTGGCATCGTTACTGAAACGGATCTCTATCAATATGCGTCGGATACCTATCATCTGGTACAAAATCGTCGAGCACACAGAGACCTAGAGGGCAATCAGTACATGAGTCGTGTGCCGGGATATGCCTATAACATCAACGCATTCCGGGTAGGACAAACAATCAAAAATCACGTGGCTGTACCTAGAGGTGTGCGTGCCTTGGAACGGCACATTGTGGAAGTGCGTAGAGGAGAACAGGAAGAAATCACAGGTCTGGTTGATGACTCAGGCGAAGTTCATGTAGCGGACTTATACATCGACTGTTCAGGATTCAAACGACTATTGATCGGCCCAGTGGCTCAATGGATATCATTCGACAATCGACTGCCTTGTAAAAATGCCATTGGCGGACGTGTGTATTACGAGGACGACGAAGAACGGTTTTGTGTGCCTAATCTGCATGCCACTGCACTCAAGGCAGGATGGTCATGGCGGGTGCCCTTGCGTGATGACATGGGATCAGGTTATGTGTATGACACGAGATTTACCACCACGGATCAAGCTATTGCTGAACTGCAAGACTATTGGACTCGTCAAGGCAAACAGTGGGATCACAAAGTTACCTTGCAGTTTGAAAACGGCATCTTAGATAAGAGTGCCCACCGCAATGTGATTGCCTGCGGACTGAGTTCAAACTTTTTAGAACCTCTAGAAGCCACAAGCATAAGTTTTACCACCTTGATCAACGAACTATTAGTAGCTGTGTTAAAGAAGCACGACAACAACTGGTCATGGAAAGAAGCCGAAGTAATCAGCAGACTCATGCACAGAGAAATCAAGATCACTGGTGATTTCTTGTGGTGTCACTATGCTTTAACTGAACGTCAAGACACCGAGTTCTGGTGCGAAATGGCCTTGCAACGAGAAGAAGCAATAGAAACTTGTCACAACTGGTTTGGGCGGCATTTCAGTGATATCTATCGTAGAGAAAAAGATTTTGATCATACTAGATACAACAAGTACGATTGGGCACAGATGATCACCACCATGCGTATATTTGCGGATTGTCCCACACGTGAGATCACAGAGGCCTTGTTGCCTAGAGCAAGACTATGGTATCAACATCGCGATCAAATGGCCAAAGGTGTGCTGGATCTCGTGCCCACACACTGGCAACTGATACAGCACATAAATGGTCAATAACAATCACCTTTATTCGGACCGCGAAACAAGGTTAAACACCTTGATAGGTCGGGTCACTGAAGCATCTGCGGGAAGCAATTACGAACACTGGCGTACCTTGCAACAGGCCAAGGCCGAACACGACAATCTGCGTATATCACAGGGTCTGGATTTTGAGTTAGGTGCTTTCGCTACCTGGTTAGAAACAACTTATGGCATAAGATTACAAAAAGAAGAAGGTATGATTGGGCCCAGGTTTGACATAGTAGACGAACAAAAATACCTAGTGTATAAACTGAAATTTGTGTAATGCACGTAAATAACCACACTTTGCCTGTGCCTACAAAAGACTTGCTTGATCGGTGCCATCAGGTCTTGATCGGAGATCCTGCATTTCGTATGTGGCAAATGAAACGTTGGTGTCGCGAACAAGATCTAAGCCTAGTCTACAGCGAAATAGTAGAAACCGCAGATGTTAGTCCTGAATTTGATCATGTGGCAGCATTTTATTTCGGCGAAGCTCGTGATGCCACCATGTTTAGTTTACGATTCAAATGACCAAAGTTGATGCCTGGCCGCCACCCGAATCCTGGACCGAGGTCGTTATAGCCTGGGATGACATGTTGGTGCCACATACATTTAGACAACCCTTGCTGATATTGAAATGGGTAGATGACCAACCCGGTGGACGTTATCACTTGCATGGTTGGCAAGCTACCCAAGGATTTGCTTTTAGATTTGAACGACCCGCAGATGCTACTGCTTTTTCTCTCAAATGGAAATGATCGAAGTAACAATACCCAACACTGATGTGACTCGTTGCCTGGAAATAGTGCATGAACTCAGAGACATGGGAGTAGAGTTTGAGTACAGGTTTTATCAGGGCGGATACAACTGGGAAATGAACGAGCACAAGACCTACAAAACTGTGTTTTCATTTCATAGTCCTGCAGATGCCACAGTTTTTAGTTTGAAATATCTCTAATAATAGTTGACCAATAATTGAAAATATGCTATAATGTAGTTGTAGTAATGAATCTAATCAACAACTTCGGAAAGTGAGTATAACATGAACTTGAAAATCAAAGCAGTTTTACAAATAATAGTAATGACCACTATTGCCATGGTCGTGGGCTTGGCTTTTGCCTTTTACAATCGCCTGGTTGGCGATTTAAATACCTTATATACCGTTGCTGCCATATGTATGGCCGGATTATTTTATTCCATGTATCGACTTTTACTGGACCGCTTGGAGTATGAAGAGCAGGTCAAACGTCTCGGTGAGCAAGTAGATAAAATCTGTAAAAAATGAAAATCTACAAAAGCAACTATCGTGATCACTGGATCAGTCCATACTCTGTGTTAGAGTATGTGTTTTTCTGGACGGCTTGGTCAAAATGCGGTCGCAGTCGTGGCATTGTAGAAGATGCAGATTATGTGGATCATCCAGCCTGGGTAGACCGTGCTGTTGACTATATCAGTCCTGCGTGTCAGGCCATCAAGTGGGTGTTGGATCTGGTGCATCCACAGGTCAATATCATACGCATTGATCCGTATGATACCTGGAGCATGGATCATACTTTGAGCGATATTATCTTGCCCATGCTCCGGCAATTACAGGTAACCAAACATGGTGCACCTTTTGTAGATGACGAAGATGTCCCTGAACACTTGCGTAGCACAGTAGCAGAACCCAAGGAAAACGAGTGGGACACTGACAGCTTGCACTTCCAGCGTTGGGATTGGATCCTGGCAGAAATGATCTGGACTTTCGAGCAAAAGGTCGCAGACGATGCTGAAGGCCAGTTCTTTGATCATTCGGCCTACAACATTGCTGATCGTGCTGGTCGTCGGGAGTGGATAGATGACATCAACAACTCAGTCAGCAAAACTAAGTATGATGAAGCCGGACATCGTGCCTGGCAGTTCCGCAAAGCCAACGGTTTGCGGTTATTCGGTAAATATTTTGAAGCACTTTGGGACTAATATATGTTCGAAGATATCACAATAGGTTTACTTTGGTTGGCCATTACTTGGTTTATAGCCAACATTATTCTAGGTATCATGGATGCTTTTCGAGAAGTAGATACTGAACTAACAGACAAGATACGAAAACGAATAGATGAAATTGTGCATCGTGTTGAAGTCGAACAACAAGGCGATGTTTATTATTGGTATGATCGAGATAATCGCAAGTTTTTAGCACAGGGTCAAACCACAGAAGAAATCATTGATGTTATTAAAAATCGATTCCCGGAACACATATTCTATTTCGAAGAATCAAATCACCTGATCAGTGCAAAACACAACTGGGAACCTGTTCCTGCACGGTTGTCCGATAAATCCTAAAATAGTATAATACTACTATGACCATGCACTTAGAAGGACCTTGGTTAACTACCACGGGTAAGAAAAAAGGCCCACGTCGCTGGGCGTCAGCTGAAGCCAAACGCAAGGCAGAAATCTTGCGTGAGGACTGGGAGGCTCTCAAACAAGCCAATGGCATCACTACCGAACGAAAAACTCGTGCTCGCGATATGACCGGATCCTTGACTGTGAGCTTTCGTGTTCCTCCCGGCAGAGAAATGCCTGTAATTCGTAGCGTAGATACCGGTTGGGTAGCTTGCACCACTCCTGCCAATCAAGAGTACACAGGTACCAAGGTCAAGGGCATAGGTACCATGCATAAATCAAACGCAGTTCCTATTTTCAGTGACGAAGAAGCAGTTGACATCTCCAAGATGCGTAGGTAAATAATACTAGCATATAAAGGAGAATCAACCCAACGTGAGTAAAGAAGATATCATTAAAATGTCCGGAGTAGTGGACGAAGTATTGCCCAATGCCATGTTTAGAATCATTCTAGACAATGAACAAAAATCAAGAATTACTGCCACCATAGGCGGTAGACTTAGACAAAACAACATTCGAGTACTCTTAGGTGATCGTGTAGATGTAGAAATGAGTCCATACGATCTTACTCGCGGCCGTGTGGTGTACCGTGCTAAATAGTAGCATGGACCTGAGACAAACACTAGACCTCCTAGAAGCAAAAAACCGAACCCAACTAGAGCAGATCAAACTGCCCTATGCTAAGACTGCCCTGGCTCCTGTGACCAGTGGTGCTACCATAGACAATCACTATGGCAAACTATACAAAGGCTATGTGGACCGTTTCAACAAAGGTGAAGGTGACAAGACCTTCAATGAAGCCGGCGCTTACTTACACAGTATCTGGTTCAGTCAATTTGCTCGTCCCAGCACAAGAAAACCACACGGCGTCATACTCAGCATCATTGAACGCAATCACAAAAACTTTACAGATTTCAAGAAAAAATTCAAAGAAGAAGCCATGAAACTTCAAGGATCTAATTGGATATATCTTTCTAAATCGGGACAAATTAAAACTATACATAATCATCAAAAACGCACAGACATAGCACTACTTGTGGATTGGTGGGAACATGCCTGGACCATTGATTATGGAACCAACAAAGAAAAATACCTAGACAACCTATGGCGTATCATTGACTGGGACGCCGTTAATCGAAGACTATGATAACTATCACAGATGCAGCAGTACTAAAACTCAAAGATATCCTGGCTGAGGAAAATAACCCAAGTTTAAAATTGCGGGTGTTTGTGCAGGGCGGCGGCTGCTCGGGCATGCAGTATGGCTTTACCTTGGACGATGCACAGGCCGAGGATGACTGGAATCTTGACGTCAACGGCGTACATGTGTTGGTAGATTCCATGAGCGGCGGTTACCTACAAGGCGCCGAAATAGACTACCGAGAAGATCAATACGGCAGTAATTTTGCCATCAAAAACCCCAACGCAGTCACAACCTGCGGTTGCGGAAGCAGTTTTAGCCCTACCTAATCATCCAAAACCCCGGCTCAAGCCAAATCCGATAAATAATGCTATATGAGGATTTAATATATGGCATTGACCTGGCAACCCACATCTATCAAGGACATTAACGAAGGTACCACCGCTAACGATGGCACTGGAGATAGTATTCGCAATGCGTTTTTTAAAGTTGATGAAAACTTCAGCAACATAACCAGTTTTTTCAATGGTGGTGGAGAATATTCGTCGGGTCCTGCATTCAGTACGCTTACTGTAGCAAATCTTATAGTTACTGTTTCTAACATAGCAAATGTTGTACTAGGTAATGTCAATAGCCAAACCAATTTTCGATCAAATATCAATGTTTATGCAAATATTGTTCCTGGGTCTCCTAATCAATATGACCTAGGTAGTTCTGCTTATCCTTTCCGTAATTTATACGTGGGGGCCACTGTTAGTACCAGTACTGTGGCCACATCATCAGACGCAGGTTTATTGCTTTTGCATGCCAACATCGATGTTGGTGCACCTGTACAACCAGACGTAGGTGTGTTAGGAAAGTTTTATAAAAACAGCGCCAATAGTTTTGCGTTTTTTGGATTTCAAGATGAATCCAGTAACTTTGTTTACAAAGTCACTAATACCAATGCTGCCAATGCTTCTATAGTGGCCAACAGTCGTGTCTACGACGGCGTATATGGAAATGTGCAATTTGGTAGCTTGTACCTTAGCAACGCCACGTCGGCAACTAGTAACATCACCGGCGCTTTGATTGTTGTCGGTGGCATCGGCACCAGTCAAGACATACATTCTGCCGGAAACATTTATCAACGTGGCTATCGTGTGTTAAACACCGCTGATGTTGACAGCATTGGATATCCAATATACAACGGATCAGGTAGTTTATTTGCAGGCAACACCATATTTGCCACAACCACTCCATCGGTATCAACCAACACCGGTGCTGTTGTGGTGCTAGGTGGAGTTGGCGTAGCAGGTAATATCACAGCCGGTGGATACGTTGGTAACTTCTGGGGCAATGTATCTAACCCTGTACAACCATACATAACCACAGTGGGAAGTCTTGGTAATCTAACTGTGTTAGGAACCACCACCACAAATCAATTACAGTCCACTGGTGGTTTTGTCACAGGACTGAGTTCCACCTCATTTACCACTCAAACCGGAACTGCCACGCTATTATTCACTGCTGCCACAATCAATGCCGGCACCATTGGCAACGTAGGTGCCAATATTGTTGGTACCATTGGCACAGCCGCACAACCTTTTGTTACATCATTGGGAAATCTAACCAGTCTAACAGTGACTGGTACCACCAACTTGGTGGGTAACGTTGTGTTCCCCAACATCAGTGTTACTTCTACTGCGGTAGTTTCTAAATTAAATTCAGCAGGCAACATACACATCACCGGCGGAAATCTAACTGTCAGCACAGACGCCACAGCAGTGGCCTTTGTGAATTCAGCGGCCTTGACCAATAGTTTGATCACAGCCAGCAAATCCGTCAACAGTTTTGTTCAATCAGCCTTGCACAACGCCAGTAACGGTACCAGTGCTTCTACAGATTTTATTGCCTATGCTGACTCAGGAACAAATTCACGTGGATTTATAGACATGGGTATTGCCAGTTCAGGATTTAACGATCCTGCTTTTGGTGTTACCAAGGCCGGTGACGGATACATATTTTTAAGTGCACCAACTGGCACAGGTGGCAATCTAGTTCTAGCCACGGCCGACGGCACCGTCGGAGACATTGTGTTTGCAGCCAATGGATTTGTGTCAGGCACAGAACAAGGACGCTTTGTAACCAACGATGGCTTGTACCTCACAGGCAATTTGGTAGCCACCACAGGAACAATTTATCAAGGTGAAGGCGCCAAGACACTAGAGATTGACAACTATTTCTCTCCGGGCTATGCAGGACTAACCAATGCCTCGGGCATATTTGTAGGCAACACCAACTCCTTTGTGCAGTTTGCCATGCGAAATCACAGTGCTGGATCCAGTGCGTCAACCGACTTGATTGCTTACAGCAGCAACGGTGACAATGATTCTGGTTGGATTGACATGGGTATCACCAGCGAAAACTTTGCCGATGCCACTTATGGTGTCACAGGTCCAGGAGACGGATACGTATTCATGAGTGCCCCAGTGGGTACCTCAGGTAATGGCAGTATTTATATCAGCACCTCGGGCAATGGATCGCACAACGACATAGTATTCAGCACCGATGGATTTGCTGCCGGTAATGAACGCATGAGAATCGTAGGTACAGATCGCCCGGGCGATCCAGCTGGAGTAGATGTCAATATTGCTACTACAAGCACTAGCACTACCACAGGTGCTCTGCGAGTACGAGGCGGTGTTGGTATCCAAGGTAACCTAAACGTCGCAGGTAACGTAAACATTGTTGGTAACTTGACCTTTGGTGGTAATGGTACCACGGTGTCTACGTCAACACTGGTTGTGGAAAGCCCAATCACATTCGTGGCCAATGCCAACAATGCCAACTTGTTTGATATCGGATTATTAGGACAGTACAGACTGGCATCCAATGTGTTTACTGGTCTGATAAGACAGGCTGACACAGGAGGATGGAGATTGGTTGACAGCATATCAACCAGACCAACTAATACTATTACATGGAGTCAAGTTACCAATGGTAATCTCATGGTTGGCAGTGCTATGGTATCTAATTCTACAGCCAGCACCAGCACCACAACAGGAGCTTTACAGATTGTGGGTGGAGTGGGCGTGGGTGGCAACATACATGTTGGTGGTAGCATTGTTCCCAGTGCAAATTTAACAAGTAATATTGGTAGTGTCTCAACATGGTTTAACACATTCTTTGGTGTGAGTACTCAAGCCAAATATGCTGACTTGGCAGAAAAATATGTCGCCGATGCTGAATACGACGCTGGTACTGTTTTAATATTTGGTGGCACACAAGAAGTCACTGTCACCACTGAATTTGCTGATACCAGAGTGGCTGGTGCAGTGAGTACCGATCCTGCATACTTGATGAATGCAGCTGAGACAGGTTTACCAATCGCCTTACGAGGTAAAGTACCACTGAAAGTATACGGACCAGTCAGCAAAGGAGATTGCTTGGTAACATCCGACAGACCCGGGTATGCTGTGAGTGTGGGACGATCGCAAAATCTTGGAGTAGCTGTATTTGCCAAGAGTTTAGAAGACAATCAAGAACCGGGCGTGAAAATAATTACAGCGGTAATTCTTTAACATGGCAACTAATCTAAGTTGGGTAACACCGCCGGGCACTATTGCTAATTTTTCAATTGGCAATCCATCCACTGTGCAGTTAGTTGTGGTAGACACCGAAAATACCGGAGCCACTTTTACGTTTAGCAAGATCAGTGGAGATTTACCACCAGGGCTTACTCTCAATCCCAATGGTACAATTTCTGGCACTCCCACATACTCCACTGCCTCTAATAATTATTTTATTTCTTTGGATTATGATTTCATAATAAGAGCCGTTACCAGTGACAATCGTGTGTTGGATGGAAAATTTACCATAATTATCACCAACACGGTCAATCAAGATTTTTTATGGGTCACGCCCGAAGGAAATCTTGGTACCGTACCCAATGGCACTTTTTATTCGTTGGTTGTGCAAGCCCAAAGTTCTGCTAATCTAGGAATTCAGTACAGCCTAGTATCTGGAGAACTGCCGCCCGGCATGCAACTTATCAGTCACAAAGTCATTAAAACTGTGACCTTTTCAGAATTTACCACCGGTACCACATTGCGTTTATCAAATGTTGATACCATCAGTGTCAACGATTATGTGTTTGGAACTAAAATAGCCAACAACACTCGAGTGGCCAGTGTTAATGCTCTGACCAATACCATTACCTTGACAGCGGCCACGACCAGTGCAATCAGCATTGCAGATACTGTCACAATATATAGTCCAGGATTTCTTCAAGGAGTTCCGACACTGCTTGATCCTTTGGCTGTGAACGAATCACGAAGTTATAGATTTACCTTGCGTGCCAAGAATAGTTTAAATCGTATCACAGACCGTGCTTTCAGTCTGAATGTGACCAACATCTATGGACCAATTATCGAACCAGAGACCACATTTCTAGGATCATTCTTTGATGGCTCCTATTTCAATCAACAACTAGAAGTCATACAATTAAATCCCGTGGTTGAAATTGAATGGGCAGTGACCAGTGGTCGATTACCGCCAGGACTGTCATTGACTAATACCGGAGCTATAACTGGTTATCTGGAGCCGGTGGAATTGGTTGGACAATACGGACCGTCGGGCTACGATGGTGAAGAAATACAAAACAATGTTTCAGTTCAACAACAAGAATATGATGTAGGACCTTATCAGTTTAATCAACTCAGTCAGAATGTTGCCTATACCTTTACAGTACAGGCGTTTGATGGTGCCAATTATGATTTACAAACTTATGTGATGAATGTGGTCAGTCGCGTTAATTATACAGCCGACAGCGACCTTAGCATTGACGACTCTTACTTGACTGTGGACAGTGGTAATGTTTATATTCCAGTGATACGCAATAGTTCCTTTGTGTTGCCAGCAGGCAGGCAAGATGCTTACTATGCAGCCAAAATTGATGGTTTTGATTTTGATTTTGGTACAGAAAATTTAATTTATCGACTTGTAGATACCGCGGGTGCCTTTGACGGTAGTCCTTTTGATCCCTTGGCCCGAGATGATCTCAACAATGGATTGCCTGGTAGTTTCGATCTGGTCAGTACAACAACTTCAAATTTGCCCGGTGTCAATCTAGACAGCGATTCAGGGTGGATATTTGGAAAAATAAATCCACAAACATCGGCCTACGAAGAATTTGATTTTGTTGTTGAGGTATGTAAAACAATAGGATATGGTACAACCAGCAACATTGAATTGACTGTCAATACCAATGTCACAGTAAACACCACGCAATACATCACTCAAAGATTCGCCAACAGCACCGCTGCTGCCAATTTGTCTGTGTTGGCAAATGTCACATCTACCAGTATCTATGTTACACCCGTTTCAGGAAATGTGACTACTTTGCCAACCAACCGTTTGTATGTATCTAACGTGACATCACTGAATGCCACAGTGACGGGTTCCAGTTTTTATCAGGTTGAATATTGCAGTAGTCCTGGATTTTTTACTTTACCAGTCATCGGAGATCCTAACAGCGTTATTAGTTGGATCAGTCCCACAGACCTAGGCACTATCGACAATGGAAGAATCAGCGAGTTGCGTGTCGAAGCAGTGAGCGCCAAAGGTACCGAACTCACATACAGTTTGGTTGATCAACGCGGAGTATCTTGCAGATTGCCGCAAGGTTTGAGATTATTGTCCACGGGAGAAATCAGTGGAAAAACCACATTCGAATCATTTAGCATAGATGATCATGCCACCACATTCGATAACGAACTGTTGACTATAGATCGAATCTCTACGTTCAGAGTACGTGCTGAATCTGTCGATGGCGCTTCTTCTAGTACCAGAACATTTACATTACGATTGAATATTATCAACACAGAACCTTACGAAGATCTTTATCTGACAGCCATGCCATCTGTGTCTCAAAGACAAATCTACAATGCATTGATCTCAGACTCTACCATATTTGAACCAGAATTGATTTATCGACCTGATGATCCAAATTTTGGAATACAAGAAGATTTGAAAATGTTATTTCTCCCGGGTTTGACTGCCAGTGAATTGGCTGATTACCAAACAGCCATGATACGCAATCATTTTACTAAAACGTACACCTTTGGTGAGATCAAAACTGCTTATGTGTTGGACAACATCTACGGGATCAAATATGAAGTTGTTTACGTAGAGGTCAATGATCCAGGAGAAAACACCAATGGTGATGGTCCTGAATTATCCAAAGATTTGAGTGATTTAATTGCCAATCCTTATATCAGTCAAGACGGCTCGACATATAATATTATCTATCCCAACAGTTCAGACAACATGAAACAAAGAATGGAAACTGACATTGGGTATCAAGACCAAAGCAGCCTACCGCCATGGATGACCAGCAACCAGCCCGATTCAAACACGGCCACAGGTTTTACTACACCTTTAGGTTACACCAAAGCCATAGTTATCGCCTATGCTCAGCCAGGTGCCGGTAAAAAGATTGCCTATAGAATTCAGCAGTCTGGTATAGATTTCAATCGAATTGAATTTACTGTGGATCGTTATCAATTGGATAATTTTTACAGTGAAAATTATGATCTCACAAACGACAGATACATCAGAGATCGAGAAACCACTTTTGACGCAGACAGTAACATCAACATTGGAACCATTGTGGCCACAGTGACTTATGCTGTTAGTGTACCTTATAGTCAGATCAACGGACGACCCATTGAATATATCTTGGCCAACGGCGGCATTGATGGCGTTGATAATTTTGCTGATGGTCAAACCTTGATTTTTACTAAACAAGAACAATTTGCGGATGCTGGTCCTTACGACGGCTGGATTGATTACAGTGCTTCTTACATTGGCGACAACACAGAAACCAGCATCATCGAAGGATATGATTCGGGATCATATGACACATATACCGTGATACCGGGATTTTTAGAAAAGAGTCAAGGAACCAGTGCTGTCAATCGTCGCGGCGGAGTCTGGAGAATTGATATCGTAAATGACATAGTTAATCTAACCTTTGTGCAGGAAATTGCACTATATGATCGTGTGCGGGTGCTTTTTGGTAAAACTTTGTCAAGCGCCATATTGTTTTATAGTTTAGATCTGCAACCCGGACAAACAGTTCCGTACTACGAGGTATTTACAAACAATCCCACTATCAGAATAAGAACCACATTTAACAATGATACTACCAAGTTCTTCACATATCGCGATGAATACTATGAGCCCGGCACACAGGATAAATATGTTAAATTCCCACAATATGGAGTGTTTACATAAATGGCATCAACTATAAACCCAAACAACATTGATATCACCTATCCCATTGCTGGTCAAGACAATGACACACAGGGTTTTAGAGACAATTTTAGAAATATCAAAAATAATCTGAATACTGCCAGACTTGAAATCAATGATTTGCAGTCCAATGTGGCCAAAAGCCCACAGATTACCTATATTACCGGCAATGTGGGCAATGTCAGTTACCCAGCCACTTCTAGCAGCACTGGCACAGTGGGCCAGCTGGCCTGGACCAATCAGCATGTGTATGTGTGTATTGCTACCAATACCTGGGTGCGTGCAAATGTCAGCAACACCTGGTAGTCTACTTCATAAATACAAGATACTTAGGATAATATAAATGGCATCAAGAATAGTCCCAACCAATATCGACGGTACATTTCCCGTAGCCGGACAGGATAACTCCAGTCAGGGTTTTCGTGACAATTTTACCAATATCAAAAACAACTTTACTTTTGCCCGCAACGAAATCAGCGACTTACAAAGTAAAGCCATCTTAACAGCCGCATTGGACGGATCTACTCTCAACAATGACATGGCTGGTACACAACTAATTCGCCCTCAGCTAAAAGCCTGGACACAGGCCTTGGTAGACAAAGGCACAGTCAGTGGCACAGTCAATATTAGTTTTAATCAAGGAAATTTCCAAAAAATCACTGCTGCTGGCGCATTAATTTTGGGATTAGTTGATTGGCCATCTGGTGCAGGAGCAGGCACGACA